>Ga0335075_10000204_pt1 | contig 114473 bp, 97 predicted proteins | sample Lox_Sample_24_FD_206723 | JGI IMG/M metagenome (GOLD analysis project Ga0335075, IMG submission 206723) | Soil microbial communities from Loxahatchee National Wildlife Refuge, Florida, United States - Lox_Sample_2.4 | ecosystem: Environmental > Terrestrial > Soil > Wetlands | place: USA... | reverse complement strand
GACCGCTGCGTCGTCGCCGGCGTGCCGGCCCGCATCGTGCGGCGCTGGGTGGAAGGGACGGGATGGGTGACCGAGAAGGACGTCACCCTGTCGTGAGCCCGCCGGAGGCCGCGCCGTCATCGTTCATGGTGACGGTGCGGGGCCAGGACGCCCCTGGCATCGCCGAGCGGCTCTTCGCCGCGCTCGGCGCGCGCGGCGTCGCCGTCGACGACGTGGAGCAGGTGCGGGTGCACGGCCGGCTCCTGCTGTGCGCGGAGGTGCGGCTGGCGCCTGACGACGCGCACGACGGCGAGGCAGCCCGCGTGGCCTTGCGCGACGAGGTCGGCGCGGCGCTCGACGGCGCGCGGGTGGACGTGGCGGTCGATCCGCTGGGGGCATCGGTCGACGACGAGCCGGGCGACCGGCACCTCGTCACGCTGTTGGCGCCGACCGTCGATGCAGGCGCCCTCGAAGGTGTGACCGGGTGTGTCGCGCGCTGTGGGGGCAACATCGAGCGGATCGTCCGGCTGGCCTCGTACCCGGTGCACAGCTACGAGCTGTCGGTGACCGGGCCGGACCTCGGTGCCTTGCGGCGCGCGCTCGCTCAGGAGGCCGTGCGGCTGCAGGTCGACCTCGCGGTGCAGCCGGCGGGGCTCCACCGCCGCGCGAAGCATCTCATCGTGATGGATGCCGACTCGACGCTGTTGCAAGGTGAGGTCGTGGACCTGTTGGCCGAGCGTGGTGGCTGCGGCCCGGCGGTGGCGGCCGTGACCGCTGCCGCCATGGCAGGGGAGCTCGACTTCGCCGACGCACTCCGCGAGCGCGTGCGGTTGCTGGCCGGGCTCACGAAGGCGGACCTCGAGGCGGTCCGCGCCGGGATGCTGCTCGCACCTGGCGCGCGCACGCTCGTGCGCACCCTGAAGCGCCTCGGCTACGAGCTGGCGGTGGTGAGCGGCGGGTTCACACAGGTGATCGGACCGCTCGTGCGCGAGCTGGGCATCGACCATCTGGCGGCCAACGTCCTGGCGCTCGAGAACGGGCTGGTCACCGGCGAGCTGGAGGGGCCGATCCTCGACCGGGCGGGCAAGGCGAACGCGCTGCGGCGCTTCGCCCAGGCGGCGGGGGTGCCGCTGGCCCGCACGATCGCCGTCGGCGACGGCGCGAACGACATCGACATGCTCGCCGCGGCGGGGTTGGGCATCGCGTTCAACGCCAAGCCGCTCGTGCGCGAGGCGGCGGACACCGCACTGAGCGTGCCCTACCTCGACGCGATCTTGTTCCTCCTCGGGATCTCCCGCGGCGAGGTGGAGCACGCCGACCGGCTCGAGACCGAGGCGGCGTCGTGAGCACGGTGACAGAGCCCCCGGCACGCACGACCGACGCCGACCATGCGGCGGCCTTGGCCCGGCGCCCGTTGCTGCGCGGGTGGCTCCACGTGGTTGCGTTCGCCGGGTGGCTCGTGGGCGGGCCCTTCCTCATCGCGGCGGCACCCGATGCCGCGGCGCGCGCCGCGCTGATCGTCTACGTCGCCGGCATGCTCGCCATGTTCGGGACGAGTGCGGCGTTCCATCGCGTGCGCTGGTCGGCACCGGCCTGGCGGCGCATGCGGCGGGCCGACCACAGCGCGATCTTCGTCGGCATCGCGGGCACGTCGACGGCGGTCGCCGTGCTCGCGTTGCGCGGCTGGGCCGAGGCGCTCCTGCTGGCGCTCGCCTGGGGCGGTGCCCTCGCCGGCATCACGCTGCGCCAGGTCTGGCTCGATGCGCCCCAGTGGGTCGTCGCCGTGCCCTACGTCGTGGTCGGCTGGTGCCCGCTCGTCGTGGCGCCCCAGCTGGTGCGGGGGCTGGGCTGGGTCGGGTTCGCGCTGTGCCTCGCGGCCGGGGCCGTCTACACGGCCGGCGCGTTGGTCTACGCGCGCAAGCGCCCCGATCCCTGGCCGCGCGTCTTCGGGTTCCACGAGGTGTTCCACGCCTGCACGCTCGTCGGCGCCGCGTTGTTCGCCTACGTCATCGCCTTCGTCGCCCTGCCCCGGTACTGAGCGCCGGTACCGAGCGGCGGTCGCGAGCTACTGAGCGCGGGTCCCGGCCGGCGCGCTCAGCCGATGACGCCGTCGGCGCGCAGCCGTGCCAGCTCGTCGGGCCCGAGGCCGAGCTCCGCGCCGAGCACGGCGTCGGTGTGCTCGCCGAGCCACGGCACCCGCGTCTCGGGCCCCTCAGCCACGTCGGCGAACTTGACCGGGAGCCCCGGCACGAGGACCGGCTGGGTGACGTCGTCGGTGCGAGGATGCTCGACGAGCATGTGGCGCGCCGCCAGGTGCGGGTCGGCCACGACGTCGGCGTCCGTTGCCACCGGGCCGGCCACCAGGCCGGCGGCGTTGAGCGCGTCGCAGGCGTCGCGCCGGCTGCGCGTGCTCGCCCACGACTCGATGGCCGGGCGGATGTCCGCGTCGAGGTGGTCCAGCCAGCCCTGTGGTGTCGCGAAGCGCGCGTCGTCTGCCCACTCGGGCCGTCCGATCGCGCGGGCAAGGTCGGGCCACTGGTGCGGGCGCAGGACCTGGAGCATGAACCAGCCGTCAGCGGCGCGGAAGCCGTGCAGGATGCCGGGCCACGGCGTCCCCATCGGCATGCCCATAGACCAGAAGTTGGGGACGACGTCGAGCATGGCGACCATGGCGTCGAGCATGGCGACGTCGACGCGCTGGGGCCGCCCGGTGCGGTCCCGCTGGCGCAGCGCGGCCAGCGTGCCGATGACGGCGAACAGCGCGGTGGCGATGTCGCCGAGGCCGCCCATCGGGGAGCCGATCGGCGGCTGGCCTTCGGGACGCTTGAACTCGTAGGCGCCGCTCATCGCCTCGACGATGGAGGCGAGCGCGGGCCAGCCGTCGTAGGGGGAGGTGTCCGCGCCCGGCTGCACCGGGCGTCCGAAGCCGGAGATCGAGAGGTACACGACGCTCGGGTGGGCGGCCACGACGTCGTCGTAGGCGAGCCGCAGCCGCTCGGCGGCCCCGGCGCGGAAGTTCTCGGCCACCACGTCGAAGCGGGGCGCGAGGCGCAGCACGAGGTCGCGCCCGGCCGTCGACTTCAGGTCGATGACGAGCGAGCGCTTCGACAGGTTGTTGCGCAGGAACGTGGCGCCGACGGGGCGACCGTCGGGATCGGCCATCGCGGGCATCGCGCTGCGCCCCAGGTCGCCGGTGCCGGGTGCCTCGACCTTGACGACGTCGGCACCGAGACGGCCGAGCAGCTGGGTGGCGAAGGGGAGCGCCTGCATCTGCTCGAGTGAGAGGACGCGGACGCCGTCGAGCGGCTTGCCCCAGCGCGCCGCCTCGGCGTTGACGACGTCGCCCAGCTTCACGTGCTGCCCTCCGTCACGCGTCGTCGAGACGCGCGGTCGAGGCGCGTCACGTGATGTCGAGGCCCAGCATGGTGATCGCGTTGCCTCGCATGATGCGGTAGACGTCGTCGTCGGAGAGGCCCCGCACCAATTGCTCCGCGACTGCACGGGTGTCGGGCCAGGTCGAGTCGGTGTGGGGGTAGTCCGTCTCGAACGTGATGCGGTCGGCCCCGATGACGCCGAGCGAGTCGAGGCCGTGCTGGTCGCGGAAGAAGCAGCCGTAGACCTGGCGGTGGAAGTAGGTCGACGGCGGCTCGGGCACGATGTCCTTCACCCCGCCCCACGCGCGGTGCTCGCGCCAGACGTCGTCCGCCCGCTCGAGGATGTAGGGGAGCCAGCCGATCTGGCCTTCGGAATAGGCCAGGATCAGCTCGGGGAAGCGGATCAGCACGCCGGAGAAGAGGAAGTCGGTCAGCGACGACATGGCGTTGCCGAAGCTGAGCGTCGCCGCCACCGCGACCGGGGCGTCGGCCGAGGTGGCCGGCATCTTGGAGGACGACCCGATGTGCATGCACACGACGGTGCGGGTCTCCGCGCAGGCGGCGAAGAACGGGTCCCAGTAGCCGGCGTGGATGCTGGGCAGGCTCAGGTGGGGCGGGATCTCGCTGAAGCAGACGGCGCGCACGCCGCGGGCCGCGTTGCGGCGCACCTCGGCGGCGGCCTTCGCGGCGTCCCAGAGCGGGATGATGCACAGCGGGAGCAGCCGGCCGCCGCTGTCGCCGCACCACTCCTCGACCATGAAGTCGTTGTAGGCCACGACGCACGCCTCGGCGAGCTCCTTGTCCTTGGCCTCGAGGAAGGTCTGGCCGCAGAAACGGGGGAACGTCGGGAAGCACAGCGACGCCTCGACCCAGTTCGCCTCGTTGTCAGCGACCCGCGCGTTGGGGTCGTAGCACCCGGGCCGCATCTCGTCGTAGGTGATGGGCGACATCGTCATGTCGTCGCGGTCAAAGCCGACGGCGGCGACGTGGCGCTTGTTGATGTAGACGAGGTCCTCGTAGACCCAGCAGTCGGCTTGGGGCCCGGCGGGGTCGAACGACTGGCGGTAGGTGCCGCCGCCGATGTGCTCCATCTCGCCGATGCCGCGCCGTTCGGCCTTCGGCCCGCGGTCACGGAACCGGGCGGGCAGCCAGGTGTCCCACAGATGCGGTGGTTCGACGATGTGGTCGTCGACGCTGACGATCTTGGGGAGCGGAGTGGTGCTCCCGAGGCGGGGGGCCGCGTCCTCGATCAGGTCGGTCATGGTTGCTCCAGTGTGGCCGCGAACGGGACGAGGGGGGCAAGGGCCTCGAGCTCGCGGCGGACCGCGCTCTCGTCACCGGCCCGGATGCGCAGCACGACCTCGGAGACGCCGAGGGCGGCGAAGTGCTCGAGCTTCCCCCGCTCGGCGATCGACCCGAAGGGCACGACGCTGAGGGTGGCGGCGTCGCGGCCTGCCTGTTCGGCCAAGGACCGCAGGCGCGGCAGCGCGGTGGCGAGGCCGCTGCCGCCGATGGGGATCCAGCCGTCGAACGAGGCGGCAGCCGCGAGCACGGCGTCGCTGGTCCCCCCGCCGATCAGGGTGCGCACGCGGGGTTGCTGGCGGGGCTTCGGCCACGACCAGGTGGGTGCGAAATCGACGAACTCACCGTGGAACTCGGCCTCGTCGTGCGACCAGATCGCCTCCATGGCGGCGAGGTGCTCGCCCACGACGGCGCGGCGCCGCCCGAAGTCCATACCGTGGTCCTCTGCCTCGGAGCGGTTCCACCCGTAGCCGACGCCGAGCGTGACCCTGCCGTTCGACAGGTGGTCCAAGGTGGCGACCTCCTTGGCCAAGAGGATCGGGTCGTGTTGCGCGGCGAGCAGCACGCCCGTACCCAACCCGATCCGTGTCGTGACCGCCGCCGCGGTCGCCAGCGCGACCAGCGGGTCGAGGCAGCGCTTGTAGTCGTCGAGGCGCACCCCCTCGACGAGCGCGGGCGGCAGGTCCTCGCGGACGGGGAGATGGGTGTGCTCGGGGAACCATACCGAGTCGAAGCCGAGCTCCTCGACCGCCGCCGCCAGCGTCGCCGGCGCCAGGTCGAGGTCGGTCAGCGCGGCGGTGATCCCGAGTCGCACGCTCAGCCGGGCGGTGCCTTCGCCACGAACTCGGCCAGCGTCCCACTCTCTGCGGCGCCGGAGAGCACGGTGGCGAACGCCGCTTGCTCGCGCCGGTTGGCCTCCGCCACGGCGTCGCGGCGCGCCGCCCGCATGAGCGACGTGATCGCCCGCGTCGACGGGCGCGAGAAGGCGGCGATCCGGGACGCGAGCGCCACCGCGTCGTCCCGCGCGGCGCCGGGCTCGCTCACCCCCAGGGCGAGTCCGAGCTCCACGAGCTCTTCCGAACTCACCCACTCGGACGTGAGCAGGACGCGGGCGGCCCGCTGCCAGCCCATGACGGCGGGAAAGAGCAGGCTGCTGGCCGCCTCGGGTGGCACGCCGAGCTCGGAGAACGGGACGCGCAAGCGGGCACCGCGCTCGACGAACACGAGGTCGCAGTGGGCGAGCACGGTGAAGCCGAGGCCGACCGCGACGCCGTTGACCGCAGCGAGCAGGGGGACCGAGATCTCGCCCAGGCACTCGAGCAGCCCCTGGAAGCCGCGGTCGGAGCCTTCCACCTTGGTGCCCGTCGCGATCGCTGCCATCTCGGCCAGGTCGGCGCCCGAGGTGAACGCCCCGTCCGCGCCCGTGAGGACGACGGCACCCACCGCCTCGTCGGCGTCGGCGGCCCGCAGCGCCGCCGTGAGCTCGAGGTACATGACGGTGTCGAAGGCGTTGCGGACCTCGGGCCGGTTGAAGGTCATGACGCGCACGCCGGGTGCGGCGTCGTCGACCTCGATGCGTGCCACTGCGGCGTCAGCCCTGGCCCGGCGAGGCTGCGTCGGCCGCCTGTGCGCGGCGCCGGATCACGTTCTCCGCGGCGCCGGCCAGGTCGGTCGAGAGCGGCCAGCCCACGTAGTGCGTGAGGTGCACGACGAGCTCGCGCACCTGCTCGACCGTCAGCTCGCCGCGCTCGAGCGCGGCGTCGAACTGGATCTCCAAGAGGCCCGCCTTGTCGAGGGCGGCGAGCACGCCGATCGTCACGAGGCGCCGGTCGCGCAGGCTGAGCGTCTCGTCCGTCCAGACGGTGCCGAAGAGGTGGTCGACCGTGAGCGCCGCGTACCGGCCGGGCAGCGCGTCGGGGTCCTCGACGGTGAAGCCGTAGACCTCCCGCATCTTGGCGACACCGGCGGCCCGGGTGTCGGAGGGATCGCTCATGGCCGTGCCTTCCTGGTCGTGCTGGTGCCCCCGCACGGTAGGCGCAACCTCATTCGCCGGGGAAACCGAAGACGCGCTCGGTGCGGCGTTCGGTGAGCTCGGCCAGCGGGAGCGCGACGCCCAGCTGGTCGCCCAGCGCGCGGATGGCCTCGAGGTCCTTCAGCGCGGTGTCCGCGCCGGCGCGCATGGCGTCGAGCAGGAAGTCGTTCGTGTCGGGCGGCCAGGGTTCGGCGGTCGTGCGGAACATGAGGCGCGACGCGCCACCGATCCGCTTGTCGCTCTCACGCGTGGCCTCACCCAGCTTGATGAGGTCGATCCCCGCCGCCTCGGCGAGCTCCTGCGCCTCGAAGGCGGCCAGCCACGAGCCGTAAGTGATGAGGTTGCGCGCCAGCTTGGCGGCCAGGCCTGCCCCTGGCGGCCCCATGTGGAGCACCAGGCAGCTGATGACGTCGAGCACCGGCCGCACGCGGTCGACCTCGTCGGCCGAGCCGCCGATCATGCACACGAGATCGCCCGCCGCGGACGCGTCGGGCCCGCCGCTCACGCCACAGTCGAGGACGGCCACCCCGTGCCCGGCTCCGGCGGCGCGCACCTCGAGCAGGGACGAGGTGGGGATGGTGCTGATCACCACCACGACGGTGCCGTCGTGCGCGCCGGCGAACACGCCGTCGGGTCCCTCGAGCACCGCACGCACCTGGGCGTCGTTGAAGACGACGACGAAGACGACGTCGGAGGCGGCGGCGAGCGCCGAGGGTGTGGCCGCCACGCGGGCCCCCTCCCGGAACGGCGCGGTGGCCTCCTCACGAACGTCGCAGACAGTGACGGCGACGCCGGCCGCAACGAGCGAGGACGCGATGCCCCCGCCCATGTCCCCCAAGCCGATGACCCCGGCGCGGGGGATCGGCGCCGTCTCGCTCTCGTTCTGCGCCACCCGGCCATCCTCCGCGGTCGCTGGTGTCCCGGACCCTGACACTAGATTTGGACAACTGTCTGGACTATAGTCTGGACGTATGACCGAGGCCAGCGGCGGCCCCGCACGCGGGGGCGAGGGCGCGGACGAGGGCCGGCCCGACTACGCCGGCGCCTTCGACCCCGCCTTCGACTACGAGGACCTCTCGAAGGAGGCGTTGGTGCGCCTCGTGCGCGAGTACGCGCTGATCGTGCACCTCTTGGACCGCTCCATGTGCGCCGCCATCGGCCTGCGCTACGGCGCCGACGCCGTCAAGGAGCTCGCCATCGAGGAGTGGGCGGGCGCCAGCCCTGTCTACGGCGACCGGTTGCGCCGCGTCATGAACATCGAGGGCGACGGCGTCTCGGCGATCTTCAAGGTGCTCCAGCTCGACCCCGGCTTCCCGCACCACTACCTCGACGTGCACTACGAGGTCGTCGACGAGAAGCACGGGTACTTCGAGCTTGCCTACTGCGGGGCGTTGATGGACGCCGAGCCGTTCGGCGACGTGATGGTGACGAACATGTGCCATCACATCGAGGACGGCACGTTCGACGTGACCGCCCAGGCGATCAACCCCAAGGCACACATCCGCCATGTGCACCGGCCGCCGCGGGTGCCGTCTGACCGCATGCCGCACTGCCGCTGGGAGATCGTGATCGAGGACGAGACCGAGACGCTGCCCGAGAAGGACATCACCAAGATCACCCGCGGCACGACCGCGGCCACGTTCGCCTTCCCCGACATGAAGGACGGCACGCCGCACCTCCCGGCGCCTGCGACACCGGGCTCGTGATCGTCTTCGACCCCGTGGAGACAGGTGCGGCGGGTTCCGAGCCCGGGACGGCGACGGACGGCGAGCAGCCGGCGCGCCGCCACCTCTCCGAGCGCCAGGCGTCGGTGATGGAGCGCCTCGTCGCGGCGGCAGGCGAGGAGGCGGAGGAGCGCGGGTACGCCGAGATCTCGGTGCGGTCGATCGCGAAGAGGGCGGGCCTCGCGCCCGCGACGGCCTACACCTATTTCTCCGGCAAGGACCACTTGCTGGCCGAGGTGCTGTGGCGGTGCGTGCAGGCGTCGCCGCATCTCGTCGACCTCTCCCTGGACCTGCCCGAGCGCGTCGCGGACACGGCGCGCACGATGGGGTTCGCATCCATGAGCCCTGCCGCGGTCGCGGCGTGCACCACGGCGCTCCTGGGTGACGGGCCCGACGTCAAGCGCGTGCGGTCGCGCATCGGGGCGGAGATCGGGCGCCGGCTGGCCGCCGCGCTCGGTGGCACGCCCACCGAGCGTGCCGTGCTGCCCGTCCTCCAGGCGACCTACACGGGTGCGCTCATCAGCGCAGGGATGGGGCACCTCGACTTCGACGCCGTCCCCGGGCTCATGGCCGACGCCGCGTCGCTGATGACGGCGGGCGCACGGACGGGCGGGGGCGCGCGGGCGGGGTCGGTGGCGGCGCGGTGACGACCGTCGCGCCGCTCGCTTACAGCCCCTACGACTACGCGATCCACGAAGACCCCTACCCGACCTACGCCAGACTGCGGGCCGAGGCGCCGGTCTTCTACAACGACGAACTCGATTTCTTCGCCTACGCGCGCCACGCGGACGTGCTGCACGCGTTCCGCGACGTCGACCACTACTCCAACGCGTACGGGGTCAGCCTCGATCCCGCCGCCTTCGGGCCCGAGGCCCACCGCGCCATGTCGTTCTTGGCGATGGACCCGCCCAAGCACACCCGGATGCGCTCCATCGTCGGCAAGAGCTTCACGCCGCGCCGCGTCGCCGCCATGGAAGACGGCATCCGCCGCCTGGCCGTCTCGCACCTCGACGCCGCGCTCGAGTCCGGCCACTTCGACTTCATCGGCGACTTCGCCGGGCGGCTGCCGATGGACGTGATCTCCGAACTGGTGGGCGTCCCGCCCGCCGACCGGGCAGAGGTGCGGCGCCTGGCCGACCTGCTGGTGCACCGCGAGGAGGGGATCGACGACATCCCGCCGGAGGGCCTCGAGGCCGCGCTCACCCTCGCCGGGTACTACGCGGACATGGTGGCGGACCGCCGCCGTCACGAGCGCGACGACCTGACGTGGTCCCTGCTCCAGGCGGAGATCGACGGCGACCGCCTGAGCGACGACGAGGTCATCGGCTTTCTCTTCCTCCTCGTGGTGGCCGGCAACGAGACGACGACCAAGCTGCTGGGCAACGCCTGGTACTGGGCCTGGCGCAACCCGGACCAGCGTGCCAAGCCGTTCGGCGAGCAGCACTTCGTGCCCAACTGGGTCGAAGAGACGCTGCGCTACGACACCTCCACGCAGATGCTCGTGCGGGTGACGCGCCAGCCGGTGTGCGTTCAGGGCGTCGACATCGACGCCGGGCGTCGCATCCTGTTGCTCATCGGGTCGGCCAACCGCGACGAGGACGTCTTTGCCGACCCCGAGACCTACGACCTCGAGCGCAGCACCCAGGACCTGGTGAGTTTCGGCAGCGGCCGCCATTTCTGCATGGGTGCGGCCCTGGCGCGCATGGAAGCCCGCGTCGCCCTCACCGAGCTCGTGGGCCGGGTGCGCGACTACGACGTCGACCCCGACGGGGTGACACGGGTCCACTCCATCAACGTGCGCGGCGTCGCCCCGCTCCCCCCCACCCTGACACAGCGCTGATGCCGCGTTTCGACCCGCCGCCCCAACGCCGGCCCGCCGTCGTGACCGGCGCGTCGTCGGGGATCGGCGCCGCCACCGCGCGCCACCTCGCCGAGGCGGGCCACCCCGTCGTCCTGGGCGCTCGCCGCACCGAGGTCTGCGAGGAGATCGCCATCGCCATCCGCGACGACGGCGGGGAGGCGAAGGCGTTCCACCTCGACCTGGCCGACCCCGCGTCCATCACCTCGTTCGCCAAGTCGGCGGAGCACGCGTTCGGGCCGGTGGAGGTGCTGGTGTCGAACGCGGCGCGCATCCAGCCGGGCAGTGCGCTCGACACCGCACCCCACGACTTCGAAGAGGTGCTCCGCGTCAACGTCGGCGGGGCACAGCGCCTCGTCCGCGCCTTCGGCGCCGGCATGGTCGAGCGCCGCCGCGGCGACCTCATCTTCGTCACCTCCGACGTGGTCGCCCACCCCCGCCCGCGCATGTCGGCCTACGTCGCGTCGAAGTGGGGGCTCGAGGGGTTCGTGACCGCGTTGCAGATGGAGCTCGAGGGAACCGGCGTGCGCGCCGTCATCGTGCGGCCGGGGCCCACGCTGACCGGGATGGGCATGGACTGGGACCCCGACGTGACGGCCGAGGTGTTGGCGGAGTGGACGCGCTGGGGGCTCGCTAGGCACTCCGCGTTCTTGCGCCCCGACGGCGTGGCACTGGCGATCGCCCACGCTGCGTCGGCGCCGCGCGGGACGCACCTGAGCGTGATCGAGGTCCAGCCCGAGGCCCCGCTCGATCCGGCGCCGGAGCCGCCGGGCAGCGCGCCGACGGGGGCCGGAAAGGGAGAGGCCGCACCATGACGACCGAGACGACATTGCGCGAACCGCCGCGAGTGTCCGGGGGCGAGACGGAGAACGGGCACCTCGACGAGTTGAGCCGCGACCCGATCGCGCTCATGGCGCGGGTGCGCGCGGAGTGCGGCGACGTCGGCGAGTTCACGCTCGGCGGACGCGACGTCGTGCTCCTCACCGGGGCGGGCGCCAACGAGTTCTACTTCCGGGCGCCCGAGGAGCAGCTCGACCAGGCCGAGGCCTACCCGTTCATGACCCCGATCTTCGGCACCGGCGTGGTCTTCGACGCCCCACCCGAGCGCCGGCGCGAGATGCTGCACAACCAGGCGCTGCGCGACAAGTTCATGCGCGGGCACGCGGCGACCATCGCGCGCGAAGTCGAGCAGATGGTGGCGGGGTGGGACGACGAGGGCGAGATCGACCTCCTGGACTGGTTCGCCGAGCTGACCATCTACACGTCGTCGGCGTGCCTCATCGGCCCGCGCTTCCGCCAGGAGCTCGACGGACGCTTCGCGCAGCTGTACCACGATCTCGAGCGCGGCACCGACCCCATCGCCTACGTCGACCCCTACGCCGACATCGAGAGCTTCCAGCGCCGCGACGCGGCGCGCGCGGCGCTGGTCGAGCTGGTGGCAGGCATCATGGAGCGCCGCACCGACGGGTCGCCGCCGCCCGAGGGCGAGGCGGACCTGCTCGACATCCTGCTGTCGATCCGCGAGGAGGACGGCTCGCCGCGCTTCGACGCCGACACGGTGACCGGCATGTTCATCTCCATGATGTTCGCCGGGCACCACACGACGTCGGGGACGGCGGCGTGGACGCTCATCGAGCTGCTGCGGCATCCCGGCGAGATGGCGGCAGTCAACACAGAGCTCGACGCGCTCTACGCCGACGGTTCCGAGGTGAGCTTCCAGGCGCTGCGCGAGATCCCGCGGCTGGAGTCGGCGATCAAGGAGGCTCTCCGCCTGCACCCGCCGCTCATCTTGTTGTTGCGCGTCGCGATGGAAGACCTCGAATACGGCGGCTACCGCATCGGGGCGGGCAAGTTCGTCGGCGCCAGCCCCGCCATCTGCAACCGCATCCCCGAGGACTTCCCCGATCCCGACGACTTCGTCCCGACCCGCTACCTCGAGCCGCGCGAGGAGGACCGGGCCAACCCCTGGACCTGGATCCCCTTCGGTGCCGGCCGCCACCGCTGCGTCGGCGCCGCCTTCGCCATGATGCAGCTGAAGGCGATCTTCTCGGTGCTCCTGCAGGGGTGGGAGTTCGAGGCGGCCCAGCCGCTCGACAGCTACCGCAACGACCACTCGAAGATGGTCGTGCAGCTCGAGCAGCCGTGCCTCGTCCGGTACCGCCGTCGCGCTGCCGTCTCGGGTCCGGCGTCGTGAGGGTCGTCGTCGACCGCGACCTCTGCCAGGGTCACGCCGCCTGCGAGGGTGAGGCCCCGACCGTGTTCTCGGTGTCGAAGCAGGGGGAGCTGACGATCCTCCAGCCCGAGCCGCCGGAAGAGTTGCGCGAGCAGGTCCTCCTGGCTGTGAAGTACTGCCCCACCCATGCCCTGTCGATAGAGGAGGACTGACGACGATGCCCCCGTACCCGCGTGCCGAACTGGAGGAGATGGTCGAGCGCTGGCTCGAGGTGAACCGCCAGGGCGAGGCGAACAAGGACTGGCACCACATGGCCGACCTCTACACCGAGGACGCCACCTACGGCTGGAACGTCGGGCCCAACGACGAGTTCATGGTCGTCGGCCGCGAGCAGATCCGCGAGGTCGCCCTCGGGCTCGAGATGGCGGGCCTCGAGGGGTGGACGTACCCGTACCAAAAGGTGCTGATCGACGACCAGCAAGGCGAGGTGCTCGGCCTGTGGAAGCAGGTGGCCGATGCCACGCGGGCCGACGGCTCGCAGTACGAGATCGCGGGACTCGGCGGCTCGTGGTTCCGCTACGGCGGGAACTTCATGTGGTCGTGGCAGCGCGACTTCTTCGACGTGGGCAACGCCGGCGCCACGTTCATGGCGATGATCAAGGACGGGACGCTCCTCCCCGGGATGCAGCAGCGCATGGAGCGGGCCATGTCGGGGGAGCGGTTGCCGGGTCACTACCCGCTTGGTGGCGCGCCGGTCGGGCTGTGGGAGGTGCCGCCGGGCGCGTGAACTCGTGGCCGCCGCTCTGCGAGAGGCTGCGATCCGCCGCTCAGCGCCGGTAAGGCGGAAAGGCGTGGGCCAGACGATCGGCCACGGCACCGCGTTGCGTCGGGCCCAGTGGTCCGGGGGCGCAGAGCGTCCGGGCCAATGCCGCAAGCCACGTGACAAGAACGTCGTCGATCACGAACGGCCGGGCGAGGAGCGGAAGGTCGACGCCGGTGAAGCAGAGCACCGCTCGAGTCGGGATGTCTGGATCGAGCACGGCTTCGACGGTGGCTCGTTGCCGGCGGGCCGCCGCGATGAGCCTGCTCTCGTCACGTCGTGCGATCGTCAAAACCGCGCGCGGCGCGAACCAGCCGCCGGCCTGCTTGCGCGCCAGACGGCCGTGATAGTGCTTGGCGTCGATCACCCAGACGCCAGTAGCTGCGACGACCAGATGGTCGAGGTTGCCTCGGTGGCCTGGGATCCGCCGGTCGTGGAGCGCAACGCCGTCCGAACCGATGACACTTTCGATCCGCCGGCCCACGAGCTCTTCGCCCTCCGCCCCTCGTCCCCATGCCTCGGTCGTGGGTCGCGGCCCCGCCAGCAGCTGCACGACGGGAGCGAGGCGTCCGAACTTGGCGCGACGGCGGGCAGCGTCGCAGGCACTCCGGCGCTCGTATTCGGCGCGCGCCGAAGCGCCGGCGAGTCCCGGTTCGCTTCGACCTCCGGCCTGTCTGTCGTCCCTTTCGTGCATCGGCTGTCTCCGCCCAGTTGGGTCCGGGGAGAACGGTCGACCTCGCAACGGCGACGCGCCACCGGCGACCGGACGTCCCGAGCGCCCGTTCAAGAGTTTCACTAACGTTGCAGCTCAGGCGCACGAAATTGTCCGGCCAGGGATCCGAGGAACGCATGCCATGACGACCACCGCCACCCGACGGGCCGAGTTCGACGGCGACGATCCGCGAGCGACGCAGCCGAGCGAGGACAAGACGGTGCCTTGGGGCACGATCGGTAAGGAGCTGCTCAATCGGGAGCTGGACACCTTGAAGGAGACGCTCGAGGGCAGGCTCAGTCCACCGCACCACGTTTCTCGCGAGAGCCTTCGCGGAGCGATCGTTTTCGACCCGACACTGCAAAACGACCTCTTGGAGCTGCTCGCAGTCGGCGAGCCCGTCAAGACGCTCGACGCGGCGATCGAGACAATTCGTGACCCCGAAGGGGCGTTCAGAACTCTTCTCGAGGAGAAGCCAGAACTCATCAGGAGGGCGGCTCTCGAGCGCCGCGAGGTGGTAGAGGAAGAGCACAGCTCCACACCAGCAAAACGAGACGGCGGCCGGACGCCGGCGGAGATTCGAGCGGCAGAGGACGAGGAGCTCACCGAAGTCGCGGCATTGTTCTTGGACGTCGGGGCGAGGCAGAACCTGCAGAGTTGCTTCCGTTCTGCGGCTGCGTCGCACGAGGAAATCACTCTCCTAGTTGCCTACCTCTACGCTCGCTTTCTCAGGATCTGGGAGGACACCTCGGATTGGAGCGGCATCCGCAAGGTGATGGGTGTGTCCAAATCCGCTCTGAAGAAGGTCGAAGCCTCGCTCGACAAACACACGAAGCACGTGCTGGATGAGCTCATGTGCCTGATCGAGTGCATCGACGCGGCGATGGAGGTCGAGAGCGGGCTCAATTGTTCATGCCCGGTGACGATGGGCGATGGGGCGGAACGGGTAATCAAGGTCGTCACGCCGCTCCTCGCCGAGTCCGGCACGTCTTCGTCCAGCGACGCGGAGGAGGTACTCACTCGGGCCAAGAGCCTGCTGGAACGTGGTCTCGGGCCCCCCGTCGACTGCAGTGCCTTCGTGCGCCAGAGAGCGGCAATTGACATCGTGTACTTCAGCTCCATCGGCACCGTGAGCGGGACTGTCTTTGACCACTACGTGTATGCCCAGGCGAGCGCCTATTCGCAGATCTCGGACGCCATCGAAGACCTCAAGACGAACGAAACGCTTCTCAAGGGAGACGTCTACCAGAGCGAGCTTCGCAGCCACCGCCTCGGGCTCGAAAGCTTGCGCGAAGCGTGGCCCCGGCTCCACGTCGACAAGGCGAATGTCATCTACTGCTATCCGTTCGCGGTCCCGTGGGCGGATCCAGTGAGTCTCATCGAAGCAGCCCAGATGTGTACGGAAGAGCCGGAAGAGACTCAGGATGAAGGCGCCGAGGTCGCCAGCGAAGGGGAGCAGCGCGCGGACACAAAACACCGCCACGACGGCCACAAGGGCCACCACCACCGTCACAAGCCTCACCAGACGGAGCCGAAGGTAGAGAAGCGTCAGAAGTGGCGATTCAACGGTGCAACTGCCAGCGTCAGCGACATTGTGCTGACCGACATGTGGGATGGCGCCGCCGAAAGCGATGCAGATCTCTTTTCAGGGGTTGCGTTCAGGTTCTCGGGCGCACGACCACTCGTGAAGATGATGGCTCCGAAGATTCTGCACGATAAGGGCCGGCTGAAAGACGAAGAAGGAAAGGAAATCGACCCGGCTCAGTTCGACATCTCCTTCGATCTCGAAGTTCGGTTGAGCCGCATTGGCAATCACTACGTACGGCTGCAGTTCTGGCTGAACGACGCTTCTATACACGAGCTCAATCAAGCGATGCGCAGGGCCATGGAGCAAATGGGCGACGAAACGGTCATCTTCGGAAACGAAGACCACACGTGGGAACGTCTCTACGACTTTGCGCACGATCTCATCGACAGCTTGGTCGAGCACCTCGAAGATGCCGTGATCCTCAACGAACTTGGTGACGAACTGAGCCACGAGAACTCGAAGGCGGCCGAGGATGGACGCTCGCGAAAGTCATATCCGCATGTCATCATGACTGCACGGCAGTTGTCGCTCGAGCAACTTGCCTTCGAAGACGGGGGGAGCGGCTATGCGTACGAAAGCGACCTGTCCTTCGATGAGCTGGCGGCCGCAAAAGGTATCGCTCTGCTCGTGCAACCAGTGCGGCAGGCCGCGGCTGTGCTCGAGGAGTGGTGCCGCTACGCCACCCCCGATCTCAGCAACGATCCCGGCGTGATGCAGCCGTTGTCGTTCGATGGAAACTTTGCCTACCGAACGACCAATACGACCTGTGGTTTGCTCCGGGGGACTCCGGAATTCCTCATCAAGGAGCATGAGGAAATGGCGCAGTTCGTTGCGTCCTTGCCTGTGCTGCTCGAGAGTTGGATGGGACAAATCCGCAAACGGGCCATTCCGAGTCTTAACGAAGACGAAACGGTGTCCGATATCACGGAGAAGCAACTCGAGCTTCGCAAGTTGCTCACGAAGGCCACGACTGTCATCGCAAAGATTCGCTCACCAGACCTGTGTCTCACGGCAGTCCACAGGAATTATCTCGATCACATGTGTGACACGGCCGGGATCGATACGTTGGAAGACGAGCTCCAGTCGCACTTTACGGTGCTCGACGCGCACCTGAACACGCTCTCGACAATGGCGGCTAAGCGAGAACAGAGGCGACAGGGCATACAGGAGTTCTTCTTTGGCGCGGGAGCCGTGCTCGTCGGTGTGCCCTCCCTGGCGGCACTCTTCGCGCTTCTCGACACCGGGGTCAACAAACAGGGCACCTTCGACATTGCAGAGTTCACAATCCTCGCCATCGGCGTGCTCGTCTTGATCTATTTCGTCTGCAGCCTTCCCGGGGCGGCGGAGTTTGCCCGAGCGGTCAAAAAGTGGGCCCATGCCCGCCTGGCCCGCGTTCGGCGGGCTTTCGGTATCGGTGGCGTTCGCAGTCCCGCGAAGGTGTCAGATCACTATGCAAAGAGGCCGAGTGGCTGAGCCGGCTCCGCCCGCTCCCTCGGTCGTCGATGTGGCCGGCAGGCCGGACGCTACGGCGTTGCTGAACCGGCTCTACGAAGAGATCCTGGTGCCATCGTTTCGGAGAGAGGAGCTGGAACCGCTCGAGATGATGGCATGGTCGATCGAGCAGACGCAGAGGAACACCGATGTCGCCGCCGCGTGTGACGAGTCGGGTGAGATCCTCGGCGCAATGATCGGTGATTGGGACCCGGCAAGCCGCGTCTATCTGCTGTCGTACCTGGCTGCACGGCCGGGCCTGCGAAGTCGAGGCGTCGGCACTGTGTTGATGGAATACCTTCCCGTCTGGTCGCGCGCACGAGGCGCGCTCGTGACGCTCGCGGAAGTCGATGACCCGAGATGTCACAGCGCGGAGGGTCTGATTGGGGACCCGACCGCTCGGCTCTCCTTCTACGGACGGTTCGACGCCCGCGTGCTCGATCTCCCGTACTTCCAGCCCAGATTGGGCCCCGACGGCCGTCGGGCGCACGGGATGCTGTTGCTGGCCTTTGACGTCGACAGCGATGGCTTGGTCGGTGGCGCAATACCCGCGTTACGGGGTGACGTCATCGGGACCTGGCTGCAGGGGTACTTCGTCGGCGCGGAGGGAATGGACGAGTCAAGCGACTCGTCCCGCGACGTCGACTGCGCACGCATTCTCGACCAGGCCTTCGCTCCCGCCGGAGTCCGCATCCTGCCTCTCGACCAGTACGCCGAGATCACCCCCGACGTCGCCACGATCTGAGCCTTGGCGGGCCGGCGGGCGGGCGGAGCCGGCTAGCTGGCAAGCGCCGCGGGCAGTTGCTCCTTGAGGAACCGCTCGGCCGAAGATCGCCCGCTCTCGAACAGCTTCGCCTGCGTGCCCTTGTCGATGTCGAAGTCGGTCGACTTCACTCCAAGGTTGTCGACGAACATGGTCCGTTCCACGACCTTGGGGTCCTGCAGCTCCATCTGGTCGTGCCAGCTCGACATGGTCCCGATCAGCGCTTCCGCCAGGCTCATCGGACCCGTGACCTCGTGCTGCACCTGCTCGGGGTCGTAGCGGGCGACCAGCTTGATCCCGATGGTGGGCCAGCGCTTCTGCTGGCCGTCGACGCTGTCGAACGCGTCGATCGGGAAGTTCGACAGCATGCCGCCGTCGACGAGGGTCGAGGGCGGCTTCCCGGGAATCGACAGCCGGACAGGACGGAAGAAGAACGGGATCGACATCGAGGCCCGCACGGCGTCGGCGACGCACTGTTTGTCCGGGTCCATGTCGTTCAGGGCGTAGTCCCACGGCAGATGCATGAGCCGGCCCCGGCTGACGTCCGATGCGGTGACGAGGAGCTTGAATTGCTTGTGCTCGGGGAGGCTGCTCGACGGATCGTCGAAGCGCAGATCGGCGAAGGTATGGACGCCGAGATCGGCGAGGTGACCGGCGATGAGGTCGCGGAAGAAGTCCCCTTCGTAGACGCCGTGTTCGAAGAAGAACGACAGTCCCTTTCCCACGAGCGGGACCTTGCCGAACGAGGTGTCGTCGCACAGCCGCTTGAAGTCGAGCGCCTCCATCGCCGCCCGGAGGTCCGCGGCGGACATCCCGGCCGCGACGAGCGAGCCCACGATGGCACCGGCCGACGAGCCTGCCACCCTCGCGAAGGTGAGACCGTGCTCCTCGAGGACCGAGATCGCGCCGACGAGCGCGATTCCCTTGACGCCCCCACCCTCGAGGACGAGGTCGACCGTCTGGGTGCTCTCGCCGCTCACGCCACCGGCACGGAGTGCTCAGCGTCGCCGGCGTGCACCAGGCGTCGCAGCTCGTCTCCCGACATCTCCTGCTTCTCCTTGAGGACCTCAGCGATGCGAAGGACGAGCTCCCGCTGGAGCTCGAGGCGGGCCAACACGCCGTTGTAGGCCTGGTCCAGGAGCTCGTTGACCCGGGCCATCTGCTCGTGGGTGGGCGCAGTGGTCCAGAGCAGTGCCGTCGGTCCACCCAAGCCCGATTGGCAGACGAAGTACGTCGCGGTGCTCGTGGCCACGGCCAGGTCGCTGTGCTCGCTCGAGCCCCCGGCACCCGTGCTCACGTCCTCGGGCCCGAAGATCACGGCCTCGGCGGCACGCCCCGCGAGCGTGGTCTCCAACCGCTCGAGCATCGTGCGCCGGGTGAGGACCTGTGACTCCGTCGGAGCCGAGGCGACGAATCCCAAGGTGCCGTCCATACGCGGGATGATGCTGATGAAGGCCAGATCCGCGCCCTTGGACGAGCTCATGAGGCGCGCCAGTGCGTGCCCGGCCTCGTGCACCGCCACCCTGTGCAGATCCGCGGGACCGAGCTGCGGGGCCGAATCGGGACGACGCGGCCGACGGGTGACTTCGGCCACGAGGTCGGCCTGGCTGATCGGCCGGTTCTCGTGACGGGCGCGCCGCGCCGCGCCTCGCACGAAGAACTCGACGTCCGCACCCGTCAAGCCGAAGGCGAGCACGGCCAGCACGTGCGGATCGACGTCGTCGCCCACCTTCGCCTCGCCCTCCAGCTGGGCGAGGTGGTACTCGAAGATCCGCTCCAGGCCCTCGATGCTCGGGAGTGGGATCGTCACCACCTGGTCGAGGCGGCCGGCGCGCCGCAGTGCGGGGTCGACCTTCTCGGGATAGTTCGTCGCGGCGACCAGGATGACCGACCCGCTGCTCACGATGCCCTGGACTTCCTCGAGCATCGCGTTGACCACTTCGGTCTGGTACTGGGCGCTGTGGCCCTGGAACGTCTCCCGGTTCCCGATGCTGTCGATCTCGTCGAGGAACAAGATGGCCGGCGCGTAGCGGCGAGCCTCCGCGAAGTCGGCCCGCATGGCACGCAGGTGGGCGTCGAGGTAGCCCGCCGACTGCCAGCGCGCCGCGCTCGAGATCACGATCTTGATCTCGCATCCCTTTGCGATCGCGCGGGCGAGCGTCGTCTTGCCCGTCCCGGGCGCGCCGACCAGGAGCATGCCCTTGTCGACCGCGGACCAGGGGATGCGTCCCGCCACCGCGGACTGGATGTCGAGGATCAGGTCCTCCGCGACGCGACGCGCCTCGCCGAGGCCGTGCAGCTCGCTGAGACTGGGGCCGTCGTCGGGCGAGACCTGTTGGAGGCGCTGCTCCACCCGCTCGCGCAGGTAGGTGACCGCCTCGTCCGCCGGCAGATCGAGCTGGCGGGGGATGTAGAAGTCCGCCACCACCAAGTAGCGGGTCCAGTCGAATCCCAGCTCGTCCCAGTCCGCGCCGGGCGGCTCGTGGAAGATCCGCTCGAAGATCCGTGAGAACCGGCTGCGGTCGATCGCCGGGAAGCTGATCTCGAGGTCGGCGATGCGGCGGAGGGGCTCGGGCACCTGCTCGAGCCGCTCGCACCCGATCAGGACGGTGGCATCGCTCAGCGAAAGCTCGTGCGCCACCCGGTCGACGTCGAAGAGGGTGCGGTAGGTGTGGAACGACAGGAGGTAGAGGCGGACGTAGTCCGAGACCGACAACTGGCAGCGCAGGTCGTCGTTCTGCTCGAGGATCGCCTGGCCTCGCAAGACCCGCCCCGATTCGATCAGATGCGGGGCGGCTTGGCCGGCGACGAAGTCCTCGACGAAGGGGATCTCGGACTCCAAGATGACGATGGGGTTCGAGTCCTTGATGAGGCGGCGGAACTGCTCGATCGGCCCACCGGACTGGGTCCCGTCGTTGAAGCGGCGCAGCAGCGCGCTCCCGCCTTCGTCGCGGCCACTCAGCTTTTGCAGCGCCTCCTCGAGGAGGACGCCGACCAGGACTTCGGTGATCTCCCGTTCGGATGGGCGGGCTACGCCGAGTTCGAGCTTCGGCATCTGCGGCACGTCGACGCCCGTGAGCTCGCACAACGGCTGGTCGTCGATCATCTCCACGTTGCCGTCGGTGGCCACCGCGAAGGTGGCGTGGAAAAGGATGTCGGCGTAAGCGACCGTGGCGTCGAACTCGTACCGCTCGTCTTTCAGACCCCGCGAGACCAGGGCGGTGATCTCGCCCCGCAACTGGCTCAGGGCAGGGGTATCGGCAGACGCACCCTCTTGGAGTTGGAGCTGGTCGGGGGACTCGATCAGCACGAACGCACCCTGGTCGCTGCGCAGAAAGAGGAGGAAGAACCGGAGATACGCCTCGACGAGATCGGCCGGCAGCGACAACGACTCGTACTCGTTCACCTCGTGGATCGGCGTCGACTCCCCGTTCAACCACTCCGTGCCCGATCGCCCGTGGAGGGCGTACGCGGTATCCGTCGTCTCGTGGCGGGTGATCGACAGCTCCAGAAGGATGTAGTCCTCGTAGAACGGCAGCTTCGCCCGGCGTCCTCCCACGTAGTGGCCGCCGGCGAAGAATCGTGGGGACTCCTCCATCAATTGGGAGAGCGTCGCTTCGCCAAGCTCGGGCTCGCACGGCTCCCACTGGAGCCAGCCCTCATTCATGTCCATGTGGCACACCCTTTGTCCGGACCGAATATCGCCAAAAGAGAGCGCCCGTGAGGATAGTTGGTGCCGAATCGGTTTTCACGGGGGTCGAAGCGGCGACGGCGGCGTGACAGATGTCACACGATCGTCATGTGGCCCGGCGCCGGTCCGGGTGGGTCCGCGCGCCGACCGGGCCTCACCTCGTCTTTCCCGCTTGAGCGGCGCGCGCGCAAGCGGGATTGATGCGCGGCACCCCATTGCGGCCAAATGGCAGACACCATTTAGGCTTTTTTGCCCGCTCCATTTGGGCTACTGGTACGGTCGATATTGAGAGAAAGAGACACGTTTCGGGCGCTTCGTGGGCGAGGCGCCCAGGAAGCAGACGACCATGCAGACGACGCACAGCGGCTTTCGTTCCCCACAAGTTCGGCGACACCGGTCGCCCCGGCCGTACCGCACGATCTCCGGCTCGCCGGTGAGCCGGACCTGGTCGGCGTTGCTGTCCCTGGTCCCGGCCCTCACGTTCGGCATCGGCGCGGCCGTCCCGTTCCTCTACTGGGGGCTGTGGCTGCGGAGCCGCCGGCTGCTCGCTGTCGGGGCCGGCTACGGCGTGACGGCCTGCCTCTGCCTGGTCGTGCTCAACGCCAACGGATGGTGGCAGACGGCGCTCGGGACGCTGCTGGCGCTGGGGCTGATGAGCGTGGGGACGGCACACGCGTTCGCGCTGCGCCACGAGCTCCTCGGTGACGTCCTGACCCTGCGGCACGGCGACTCGAACCCCGAGCGCCTGGCCATCGAGCGGATCCGGAGGCGTGAGTACGCGCGGGGCCTCCTGCACTCGGACCCGCTCTTGGCCTACGAGCTGCGCATCGGCCGCCCCGACCTGCCGCGGGACTTCGACGACGGCGGCCTCGTCGACGTCAACCACGCGTCGGCGAACGCCCTCACCCTCATTCCCGACATCAGCGGGGACATGGCGTCGCAGATCGTCGCCGCCAGGGAGTCGGTGGGCGGGTTCTCGTCGCTCGACGACATGAGCGTCGTGGTCGGATGCCCGCCCCAGACCTTCGACCGCCTCGAGGACTTCTTGGTCTTCGTGGCCTGAGACGCGCCGTCCCTAGGACGTCGTGAACCGGTAGGTCCCGCTCCCGACCGAGAGCACGGCCCGGCCCGCCGACGGTGCGAGGACCGCCACACCGGGTGCGCGGCCGGCAGGCACCCCGCTCTCCCGCACGGCGGCGACGTCAGTGGCGGGCAGGCGCACGACGGCGGACGCGTTGGCCGGCACGGTGAGGTCGAGCGCCACGCCGTGCCCGTGGCGCTGCCAGCTGACGACGACAGGGCCGGCCACGGTGGGGACCGAGCCCGCCGCGCGCGCAAGCCCCGACGACGGGGGCGCCACGTTCACCCGCACGGTGCCGTCCGGGTTCGGCTCCAAGAAGCCGACTCCGAGGAGCGTCTCTTGGATCGCCACCAGCGCGGAGGAGCCCCACCCGTGCGACATCGAGTCGCCGATCAGGTCGCTCGGACGCCACTGTTCCCAGGTGAAGGTCCCGCCGGCGGCCACGATGTGGGCCCAGCCAGGGATGGAGGCATTGGTCAAGAGCTGCACCATGCCAGCGGGCATGCCCGCCACCGCCAGTCCGCGCAGGAGCTCGAGCCCGTGGTTCGGCCCGACGTCGATGCCGCGGCTCAGCACGTAGGAGCCCACCGCCGGCACCGCGGCGGCGGGTACGACGCCGTAGGCCAGCGGCAACGCGTTCGCCTCCTGGGACCGGCTCGAGCTCTGGGCGCCGTTCGCGTCCACGCCGTCGACGTAGGTCCCGTCGGGATGGCGCAAGGTTGCGTTGACGGCGGCGGTCAGCTGGGCGGCGCGGGACTGCCAGAGGGCGGCGTTGGACTGGTCGTGCGCCAGGGCGGCCAGCTGGGAGACGCGGGTGAAGGCGTTGACGGCCAGCACGTTGCTCGCGGTGTCCGCGGCGACCGAGAGGTCGTAGCCGTAGACGGGGTCGCCGTTGCTCGTGTCGCCGAGGCCGTAGAGCAGCCCGTTGCCCGCTTGGCGGGCCGACCACAACCAGGTCGCCGCCTTCGCGGTGGCGTCGTAGTGCTCCAGTGCGGTGGCCGTGTCGCCGGTCGAGAGGTAATAGCGCCAGACCCACTCGGGATAGCGGGCGGTGAAGGTCGCGTAGAACCGGGCGCCGTCGCCGTTGGGATAGACCGCGTTGGTCTGCCCCGTCGGCCAGTAGCGGGCCTGGCCGCGTGCGACGTCGCGCAACCCCTGCCAGCTCATGTTCTGGTCGCCGTAGGCGCGCATGACGCCTTCGGACTCGTTGGCGGCGTCCCAGGTGAACTGGCCTTTCTCCCGGGTCGGGGTGTCGACGAACTGTTCCTGGCTGCAGTACAGGCACGAGCGCGCCGTGAGCCGCCACACCGCGTTCAGCATGCGGTTGTCCGACGAGAAGGTGGCCGCCGGCACCTCGGGCATGGCGGCGTGCCGCGCCAGGGCCACGACCTGATCCCGGCCGAGTGCCTCGCCGGGATTGTCGATCTGGAAGTAGCGGTAGCCGAAGTAGGTGAATGCCTCGTAGGTCTGCGCGCCCGCGCGCTGGATGTAGGTGGACGAGAGGTTCGTCTCTTGCGTGCCGTGCAGCGCAGAGACCTGGCCGTCGGGGTCGAGCAGGTACCCCGCCCGCATCGAGACGGTCGCCCCCGATTCGCCGTGGGCGAACTCGACGTGCGGCCGGGCCGCGTAGACGGCACCGAAGTCGGCGACCACGGCGCCTCCCGCGACGGTGTGGAGGCGGACCGGGAGCACAGGTGTCTCCGCGATGCTCGTCCGCTGTGCGTACGTCTGGGTGAACGGCGCCGTGCCGGCGGGCCCGATCACGTCAGTTGCCGACCAGGCGCTGTCGTCGTAGCCGGGCACGGACCATCCCTGTGGCTGTGCGCGCCCGTCGATCCACTCCACGAAGTCGCCCACGTCCCCGTTGCGCTGCGGCGACGGCAGCCATTCCGCGGGCAGCTCGCGCCACGAGGCGTCGGATCCGAACGCGACCTGCCGGCCGTCCGCGTACCAGAGCGAGAGGTGGACGAGCAGGCCGGGCGACGAGGCCGGCCTGCCCTGCCCGGGCCCGTACCAGCGGTGCAGCACGCCCAACGCGTTGGGCTTCCCGGTCCGCAGCAGCGGCGTGAGGTCGACTGCCCGCGCGTACTGCTCGTCGGGATACGAGAAGCTTGGCCACGCGTCGACGGGCGCGCCGTTCACGGAGAAGCGATAGGTGTGTGCCGCCGAGACGTAGGCGGTGGCCCGTGTCAGCCTGCCGGCGGGTGGCGTCACCTCCGTGCGCAGGTAGGTCACGCGGTCGGGTTGGGGGGAGTCGCCGGCCGGGCGCAGCCACCGGCCCTTCCAGTCGCCCGTACGCAGCCCGGTGCCGAAGCGGGCCGGGGCGGTCGTCGGGCCCCACTGCGAGTCGTGGCCGCGCGGGCGCACCGTCCACTCGTACGCGCCGTCGCCGGCGAGTGCCGGTCCGCCGTAGGGGACGAATGCGTGCTGCGCCGAGCTGACCGGGCCGCTGTCCCACACGGTCGCGGCGCGGCCCGGGTCCGTGCGCCGGACCACGATCTGGTACGCGCTCTGCGCGGCCGATCGCCCGGTGGCCCGCAGGGTCCACGCGAACCAGACAGCGTCGGGGTCGGCGCCGAGCGGGTCCACCAGCCCGTTGACCGTGAGCCCGCCGGCACGCAGCCGCCCGGGCGACGTGGCGTCTGCCCCTTCCGCGCGTGCAGCGGCCGCCCCAGCGTCGGCCGCCGCGGGCCCCGCACCGCTGCCGCCCGACCACGCGCCCGCACCGACAGCGCTGGCCGCACCCGCGGCCACACCGGCCGACGAGGCCAAGAAGGTGCGGCGCCCGAAGCGGGTCACGACGCGCCTCCGCCGACGGCGACGACGATGTTGTGGCTCGCGTCGGACACGTAGAGGGTCCCCGACGGCGCGACGGCGACGCCGGCTGCGGTCCCGAGGTGCGTCAGCACCCAGCGCGTGCCGTCACCCGCACCCGCCGCGTTGGACACCGGCACGGCGCCGGCCGCCGTGTAGAGGTCCCCGGCTTTCAGAGCGCGGCCGAACAACGTCTCGTCGTTCGTCGGCACGACCCGGACGGCCTGCATGAAGCCGTCGGTGACGAAGAGCGCACCGCTCGGCCCGAGGGCGAGACCCCGCGGGTCGTTGAGCTCGGCGGTCGGACCGGTCGCGGCCAGCCCGTCGGCGAGATAGGGGCCGTAGCTGCCCGTGCCGCCTACCACCGCGGCGATGTCGCCGGCCGCGACGGTCGTGCCGTAGTACGAGCCGGTCCGCGTGGCTGCGAGGAGCACGGACTGGTCACCGCTGTCCGCCACGAGCAGGTCACCGGACGCGTCGAGCGCGACGGCAACCGGATTCCAGAGTTGGGCCGCCGCGACGGGACCGCCCTGCCCGGCCGTGCCGCAGACGCCCGTGCCCGCGACCGTGTAGAGACGGCCCGCCGACATCGGCTGCCCGAAGAGTGACGTGGCGCCGGCGGGGAGCACGCGCACGCGGCAGTTCGCAGTGTCGGCCACGAAGAGGTCGCCGGCCGCGTCGAGCGCGATCGACGTCGGCTGGTCGAGCTTGCTGGCGTTCGCCGCCAGGCCGTCGCCGTTGAACCCGGGCCGTCCCGTCCCCGCCACCGTCACAGGCGCAGCGTGTGCAGAAGCACGGAGCTCCAGCACGCGCTGCTCGGCCCCCTCCGCGACGTAGAGGTCACCCTGCGCGTCGACGGCGACGCCGCTCGGGTGACCGAACCCGGCCGTTCCGCTGCCGCCCGCACAGCTTCCGCCGGCCAGGGTGGCCACACGTCCGGGTCGCAGTCGCACGCCGTAGCGCACGGCTGCCTTCGCCGGCACGACGAGGACGCGGCAGTGACCGCTGTCGGCGACGAAGAGGTCGCCGGCCGAATCGAGGGCCAGGCCGGACGGCGAGCTGAGCACAGCCGGCCCGAGGATCGTGCGCACGTTCGGCGCAGAGCCGGAGGGGGAACCCGCGGCGGATGCGCTGCCGGTGGGCGATGCCGGCACGAGGCCGACCACCAAGACGACGAGGAGGACGGCCACGAGGACGGCGCCCACGAACGCCGCGACCATCGGGCGGCGCACGGCGACGGCCGGCGAGGAGGATCGGAGCACCGGGGCAATCATGCCGGTTGCGACAGCCGCCGGCACGGGAGACACGCGTAAGTTGGCGGCGCTCCACCGAAGCACTCCACCGGAGAACCCCACCGAAGGACTCCACCGAACACGCACCCGGAGATCCGAAGAACGCCAAGGAGGCAACCGTGCCCGCACCACCCGAAGAAGCCCTCAGCGCCCGCAACGTCATGCTCACCGGGCGCGACGGCGCGCAGATCAACGCGTATCAAGCCGTGCCCGCGGGCGACGGGCCGTTCCCCGGCGTGCTGGTGATCCATCACCTGCCGGGCTGGGACTGGAGCACCAAGGAGATCGCCCGGCGTTTCGCGGCGAGGGGTTACAACGCCATCTGCCCCAACCTCTACGCACGCCAGGGGCTCGATGTCGATCCCGACGACGCCGCGGCCGCCACCCGTGAGGCCGGCGGCATCCCCGACGAGCAGTTCGTGGGCGACGCCGGCGTCGCGGTCGAGGCGCTGCGCGCGCTGCCGTCGTCCAACGGCAAGGTCGGCGTGATCGGGTATTGCTCCGGCGGCCGCCACGCCTTCCTCACCGCGCTGAGCGTGCCCGTCGATGCGGCTGTCGACTGCTACGGCGCCTTCGTCACCGGCACTGTGCCCGAGGGGTTCCCGCTGAAGGTCACGCCGTTGGTCGACCGCACGCCCGAACTCGGCTGCCCGCTGCTCGGGCTGTTCGGCAACGACGACCAGTTCCCGAGCCCCGAGCAGGTGGACGAGCTCGAGCAGGCGCTGAAGGACGCGGGCAAGACGTACGAGTTCGTCCGCTACGACGGCGCCGGCCACGCGTTCTTCGCCGTGGACCGTCCCGCCTACCGGCCCGAGGCCGCCGTCGACGGATGGCAGCGCATCTTCGACTGGTACGGCCGCTACCTGGCGGGTGGCTGACCATGTGCTCCTATCTCACCGTGGCGGCCGACGTCGCCGGCAGCGCCAAGGGCGCGCAGGGCTGGTTCTCCGTGACCACGGCCCAGGTGTACTTCGACCACCCGTTCCACGCGCCGTTCGACCACACGCTCAACATCGACTTCATCGACCCGGCCAAAGGCCCCGGCGCGCGCGTCGCCGTGGAGCTGAGCGCCGAGTCGGCACGCCGTCTCGTGGCGTCGATCAACGAGGCGCTTGCCGCTGCGGGACCGGCAGCGGGGCCCGAAGCGCAGGGCGTCGCGGGCGCTTCGGTATCCGTGAACGTGTCGTGAGGGTGTTGGCTGCCGAGTGAGCACGCCGGGCTCCGCGCCTGCGGCCGGCGTCCACCTGCCGTGGGCCCGGGTGCCCGAACGGGTGCAGGCGTGGGCGGCTGCGCTCGGTGGAGGGCCGCCGGACACCGCGCGCGACCTCACCGGGGGGTTCTCGCCCGGCGCGACGACGATCCTGCAGTGGCCGGGAAGGACCTTCTTCGTGAAGGCGGTCGGCGCGGAGCTCAATCCCGAGTCGCCGTCCATGCACCGGCGCGAGGCGGTGATCTCGGCGGCGTTGCCGCCCTCGGGCCCTTTTCCGCGCCTCGTCGACACGTACGACGATGGCGACTGGGTCGCGCTGGCGTTCGGGGTGATTCCGGGTCGGCCGCCGCACCATCCGTGGGACGCGGCCGAGTTCGACGCCGTCGTCGGCGCCCTGGCGCGGGTGCACGCCGCGCTGACGCCGAGCCCGGCACAAGGGCTCGAGCCGCTCTCGGTCTTCGCGCGCGGGATCTTCGGCGGCTGGGGGTCCCTTGCCGCGCTCGGAGGGCCGCCCGGGCTCGACCCGTGGGCGCACCGCCACCTCGCCCGCCTGGCTGAGTTGGAGTCGGGGTGGCCCGAGGCGTGCGCGGGGTCGACCCTCGTCCACGGCGACGTGCGGGCGGACAACATGCTCCTCGCCGGCGCCGAGGTGGTCCTCGTCGACTGGCCCCACGCAGCGGTCGGCAACCCGGCCTTCGACGTTGTGGCCTGGGCCCCGTCGGTCGTGCTCGAGGGCGGGCCGTTGCCCGAGGACCTCCTCGCTCGCTACGAGCGGGAACGGACGCTCGAGGCAGACGCAGTCACCGTTCTCCTCGCCGCGGTCACCGGGTTCTTCGTGTCGCATTCGCTCGAGCCAGCGCCGCCCGGGCTCCCGACGCTCCGGTCCTTTCAAGCCGCCCAGGGCGCCGTCGCCCTCGACTGGCTGCGCCGCCGGACCGGGTGGTGACTGCCGGCTCGCCCCGCTGCGCACGCCGCTAGGTTCGCGACTCGAACGAGGAGGTCGTCGAATGCGCTTCGGTCTGCAGATCCCGAACTTCAACGCCGACCCGCCGGCCGGCCTTTTCGACGGCGTGGTGGAGATGGCGACGGCGGCCGAGGAGACCGGCTTCGACTCGGTGTGGGTGATGGACCACTTCTACCAATTGCCACCGCTGGGCGGGCCCGACGCACCGATGCTCGACTCGTACACGTTGCTCGGTGCGTTGGCGGCGCGGACCACCCGGGTGAAGCTGGGCACGCTCGTCACGGGGGTCACGTACCGCAATCCCGCGCTCCTCGCCAAGATCGTCACGACCCTCGACGTCATCAGCCAGGGCCGTGCCGTCCTCGGGCTCGGTGCCGCCTGGTACGAGGCGGAGCACGAAGGGTTGGGCTTCGACTTCCCGCCGGCGGGCGAGCGCCTCGACCGACTGGAGGAGGCACTGCAGATCTGCCGCTTGATGTTTGGTGGCGACGCCGCGAGCTTCGACGGCGTCTTCTACCAGATCCACGACGCGCGGAACGTGCCGCCGCCCATCCAGGCGGGCGGACCGCCGATCCTCGTGGGCGGGGGAGGGGAGAAGCGCACGCTCCGCCTCGTGGCCCAGTACGCGGACATGTGCAACATCACCGGCGACGCGGCCATGATCGCCCACAAGGTCGAGGTCCTGCGCGGGCACTGCAAGGACGTCGGACGCGACCCCTCGGAGGTGACCGTCAGCCGCCTCGCCACGCTCGTCCTCACCGCGAGCGCGCAGGAGACAGCGGACACCAAGGCGCTCCTGCGCCAGGCGACCGGCGAGGAGCCGACCGGCTCGAACGTGGGGACGCCCGACGAGCTGGCGGGGCAGATCGAAGAGCTGGCGGCCGCGGGCGTCGACTACTTCATCTTCAACGTGCCGACGGGGACGCCCGACACGGTGCGGCGCGTCGGCACCGAGCTGGTGAGCCGGTTCGCCGATTGAGCCGCGGGGTGCCGCGGGCGCGAGCCGTCACTCGGCCCGCAGCAGCTGCGACGTCCGCGTCGTGGCGGCGAGGCGGCCCGGGACGGTCGCAACGAGGACGGCGAGCACCACGGCCAGCACGCCGATGAGGGTGACCGTGCCCGCCGGCACGGTCGGGTACGCGATGGCGTCGATCTGCCCGGCGAAGAGGTCCCACAGGACGCGCCCGGCGGCGATCCCCACCGGGATGCCGACGACGCAGCCGATGACGGCGGCGAAACTGGCCTGGACCGCGATCGTCGCGGCGAGCTGGTTGCGCGTGAAGCCGAGCGTCTTGAGGATCGCGAGGTCGCGGCGGCGCCGCCGAACGGAGGTGACCAGCGTGATCCCGAGCGCCGCCGCCGCGCCGGCCGCCAGCGCGACGCCCAGGAAGACCGGCGTGCTCCCCAGCGACCCGTAGTTGATGATCTGGGCCGGGCGCTGGACGGGCAAGACCGAGCCGCCGTTGATCGCGATGTCGACTTTGTCTCCGATCGCCTGGATCGAGTGCAGCGCCTGGGCGCTCTGACCGCCCCTCGTCCGCACGAGGATCGCGTTCGGGCCCGGCGTGCCCTCGAAGAGGTCGCGGTCGGCGGCGGGGATGAGGTGATAGTCGAGGACCGCGCCCGTGCCCATCTCGAGATGTGACGATCCGATGACCCCGATCGGCGGGAGGGTGGCGGTGCCGGCAATGGTCAACGTGACGGGTGCGCCCCGCTGGGCGCGGACGACGACGGTGTCGCCGACGCGCTTGTGCAACTGGGCCAGCGTCGCGGTGCCGAGGACGACTTGGCGCGTGGAGTCGAGTGCGTGCCCGCTCGACAGCGGCGGCTCGATCGCGGCGTGCGGGGCGGTGCCCAGGACCGGCACGTTGAGGCCGTCGAGCTCCAACGTGGAGAAGTAGACGCCGGTCCAGCTCTGCACCACCGGGTCGGCGTCGAGCAGCGTGGCCGCCTGGTGGGCCGGGATGTCCCCGAGCCCGCCCCCGCCATCCATGTCGTACGTCCAGTTCCAGCCGTACAGGGCCGGGTGCGAGACGAGCGTGTGCAGGCTCGACCCGAAGGTGACGGTCGCCACGACCACGGTGACGGCCAGGACCGCGCCCAAGAGCGCGGAGCGCACCGGGACCGCGCTGCGACCGGCCCCGGGCTCGAGCGCGAACCGGACGCCGGCCACGGCCGAGACCGGCAAGCCAGCGCGCGTTGCCGCCGAGGTGACCCGCGAGGAGGGGACCCGGACGTCGCGCGTGCGGCCGATGGCCGGTCGCGCCCGCAGCGACGCGAGCGACGCCACGAAGGCCAGCGCAAGGAGGAGCGCGCCGGACCCGAAGCCGAGCACGACCCAGTCCGGATGCACGTCGACCGCCAGATAGGGCCTGACGGGGCCGAGCGGCGCGAGCGGCGAGAGTGCCAGCGCGGCCACGACCGCGCCGGCGCAGCCGAGCACCACCGCGCCGATCGTCCCGGGCAGGCCGTCCCAGAACGTCATGGCAGGATCCGCCCCGAGGGAGCGGACCACGTCGAGTTCGCCGGCGCGCAAGCGGATGCGCCGGCTGACGACCTGGCCGCAGATGAGCAAAGCCGCTGCGCCGGCGATGGCGCCGAAGACCGTCAACGCGATCACCTCGGGCCGCAGCGTCGCATCCGCGGTGGCGAGCACCTGCCGGGACTCCTCGTAGACGAAGGGCAGGCCGGCCGGCAGCACGTGCTTGACCTCGCGCTCGACGGCGTTCGCATACCTGTCCCCGCCGCGCAGCGTCAGGGCGCTCTCCATGTCGTTGCTGCAACAGGCGAGATACCTGTCGGTGAAGGCGGGCGAGAAGAGCATCGTCGAGCTCTGTGAGGATGCCGAGTCCTGGTCCTGGAAGAGCGATGTCGCCTCGCCGCCGCCGACGCCGACCAGCGTGAAGGTAGCCCGTTGCGCCGGCGGGACGACGTAGTTGGGCGAGAGGTTGCCCGACGTCGTCTGCTGGTTGGTCACCCAGCCCATGCGGATCCGCTGCCCGACGTGGTACCCGAAGGAGCGGGCCGCGGCGGCGTCCATGACGAACTCGTCCGCCTTCGCGGGATCGGGCATCCGGCCCTCGGTAATGGCGGGAGGGTCTTCGTTGTACCCGAGACCGCCAACGCTGGCTTCGGCGTCGAGGGACGACGTCGGGAGGGGGTGGTTGCCCGGCGACAGCGGGCCCATGTTCAGTTCGACCTGGCTCTCGACGCGCTCGACGTGGGGCAGGTGCGACAGGGTCCGCAACAGCGCAGGGTTGTAGCCCGAATCGAGGCCGATGGCCGGGTTGATCACGCCGTCGAGCACGAAGAGCTGGGGGACGTGCGAAGCCGCGGCGTAGCGCGCAAAGGACGACTCGGTGCTGCGGGCGGCCGCGATCGCACCCATGGAGAGCCCGCCCAGCGCCGCGACCAGCAACGCCACGGTGACGAGGTAAGAGCTGTCCGAGCGCCACGTGGAGCGGAACCGGTACCACGCGTAGGAGAGCGGGCGACCCATCAGCCCTGCCGGGTCGCCCGGTGCCCGAGGTCGCCGAGCGCGGCGCGCGCGGCGCCCAACCCGCACATGCCGTGCACGCCGCCGCCGGGCGGCGTCGACGCCGAGCACAGGTAGACCCCGTCGAGCGCGGTCCGGTACGGGTTCCACCGCGCGGTCGGGCGCAGCACCATCTGGCGCAACGTCGCGGCGCCCGCGTTGATGTCGCCGCCCACGTAGCTCGGGTTGTGTTCCTCTTCGTCCGCCGCGCTGAAGCTCGAGCGGGCGAGCACGAGGTCTTTGAACCCCGGCGCGAAACGCTCGATCTGCGCCTCGATCCGATCGGCCATGTCGACGGTGGATCCGTTCGGCACGTGGCAGTAGGCCCACAACGTGTGACAGCCCTCGGGGGCGCGGGACGGATCGACGACGCAGGGTTGGGTCACGAGGCAGTAGGGCCGCTCGGGATGGCGGCCCGCGTTCACCGCGGCCTCGCTGTGGGCGATCTCCTCGAATGTCCCGCCCACATGGATCGTGACCGCCCGCCGGCACCCCTCCGCCGACCACGGCACGGGAGCGCGCAGCGCCCAGTCCACCTTGCAGACGCCCGGCCCGTAGCGGTAGCGCGCCAGGGCCCTCCCGTAACGGGGCGGAACGGACTCGTCCGCCATGCCGAGGAGCTGGCGCGGCGTCACGTCGAGCAGGAGCAGCCGGGCGGGCGGCAGTTCGTCCAGCCGCTTCACGAGCCGTCCCGTCTCGATGCGGACGCCGCGGGCGGCGAGCTCGGCGACGAAGGCGGTCACCAGGGCGCTCGTCCCGCCCTCGATGACCGGCCACCCGTAGCGGTGCGCCAGTGCGGTGAAGAGGCGAGGGAACACGCCCGACAGCGGTGCGGTCAGGGGCAGCATGGAGTGGGCCGCGGTCCCGGCTACGACGGCGCGGGCTTCATCGGTCTCGAAGCGCCGTGCCATCGATTGCGCCGAGCCGAGGCCCCGCACCGCGAAGGTGCCGGCCGCGGCTGGGTGGGCGGGCACGCTGCGCATCGAGCCCAGGAACGCCGGCAAGATCTTGTCGAGATCCCGCACCAGCGGTTCGAACGTGCGCACGTACCCTGGGCCGTCTGCCCCGAGCTCCGCGGCCGTCGCAGCGACGCTGTCGCCCACGCAGGCGCCCCGGCCACCGTCGAGCGGGTGCGCGAAGGCGACGGCTGGTGTGAGCAGCCGCACGCCGCGCCCCGGCAGGTCGAGCTCGCGAAAGGCGGGTGACGTGAGGAGCAGCGGGTGCACCGCAGAGCACACGTCGTGACGGAAGCCGGGCAGCGTGAGCTCGGCCGTGCGGCACCCGCCACCCGGTTCGTCCGCTGCCTCGACGACGTCGACCGACAGCCCGGCGCGCGCGAGCGTGAGTGCGGCCACGAGACCGTTCGGCCCCGTCCCGACCACGACCGCGTCGACGCGCCCACTCATGGTGCGCCCTCTTCGATCCACTCCGCCTGCTCGCTGGGGTCGCATCAGAGCGTCAGGGTGCAGCCTTCCGCCGCCGCGACGACCGGCACGGGCCCGTCCGCGAAGCGTTCGAGCGTGCGCTCGACTTCGGCGTCGGTCCGCTCTGGGCGGTGATGAAACAGGGCGACCCGGCGCGCCCCTGCCCGAGCCCCGAGCTCCACCGCGTATTCCGCCGCGGCGTGGCCGAACGAACCTTCTGCATCGACCTCTTCGGCGCGCAGATGCGCATCGTGGATCAGCAGGTCGACGCCGCGGGCCAACTCGAGCACCGCGTCGTGGTACTCGCCCAGGCCGTCGGGGCCCGCGCCCAGTGCGGTCGGCTGATGGTCGGGGATGTAGGCCAGCGACGAACGGCCGTCGCTGACGCGGAATCCGACGGTGCGACCCCCCTTGTGCGGGACGTCCCGCACGGTGACCCAGAACCTCTCTGCCTCGAAATCGCCTTCGGGCAGGAAACCGAAGGACCACGCGCCCCGGAGTTGTGCGGGCGTGATCGGGAAGAACGGTGGAGACATCATGCGCGAGAGCAGCGCCGCCGCGTCGGATTCCGACGACTGCGCGGGCACGAAGAGGCCGACGCGCGCGTCGGTGCGGTCGCCGTTCGCAAAGAAGGGGAGTCCCTGGACGTGGTCCCAGTGCAGGTGACTGACGAGCGTGGTGCCACGGAACGGATCGTCGCCGAGCACCTCGGCCAGGCGGCGCAGTCCCGTGCCGGCGTCGAGCAGAAGCACGGGGCGTGGTGGTCCGGCCTCGTCGTGCGACAACGCCACGCAGGAGGTGTGGCCGCCGAAGCGGACGAAGTCGGCCCCCGGCGCGGGGGTCGATCCGCGGGTCCCGCAGAAGCTGACGCGCACGACTCAGTCTCGCGCGTAATCCTCGCGGCGATGACCCGCCGAGAGCTCTTCGAGCTCTGCATGATCGATCAACTCCGCGTCGAAGAGCGCCACCCGGCATGGCGTGACGGCCACGTTGCTCGACGTACGGATGCCTCCTTCGAGATGCGCACGCTCGCCCAGGAGTGCGCCAGGCCCGTACTCCGCCAGCCGCTCCCCGCCCCGTTCGACGCGCACGATGCCGTCGAGGATCAAGAGCACTTCGGTCCCGGGCTTTCCCTCTTCGAAGAGAAGCGTTCCCGCCGGCACGCGTTCGATTCGACGCGTGCCGCCACCCTGCATGAGCCGAGCCGACAGCGACGTCTCGAGCGCGCTCTCGACGGCGGCGACGAGAGCCTCGGAGTCCTCGTCGCCCCAGGGACTGTGCTTGCCGAAGGACTTGCGATACCAGTCCTTGAAGTCGGTCAGGCCGGACTTGTGCGTGAGCGTGTGCTGTGACCCGTAGACCCAGTGCCGTGGAAACCGGCTCGCCCCGATCAGCGCGTGCTCGGCACGCCCGTCGGCATGCAGCGTCAGGGAGAGAGTCGTCCAGACCAGCGGAGCCTGCCATTGGATGAAGGGCCGGCGTCGGACCCGGCGAGGTGCCGGGACACCCGTCCGGCCGCCGCAGGTCTGCACGAAGCGGACCCAGCCGTCCCCGCGCTCTGGCTCGCGCTGGAGATCCGGCAATTGCACGGCCTGGAAGCGGTGCTTCACCGCCCGCAGGTTGACCAGCGTCGAACCCATCAAGCCTCGCCCGAGATAGCCGCACTCCACGATCGCTCCGCCGCTGTCGAGGGCAATGAAGGCGCGCAACTCGTTCGCGAAACGAAAACGATCTTCGTCCCGCAGGGCCTCCACGTCCATGCCCTCAGTCGGCGGTGGCACGTCGTAGTGCGTGATGCCCGAGTCGAACGCGAGCCGCTGCGCACCTTCGATGGCTTCTGTCGGGATCCACGACAAGGAAGTGACGACGCTCTCGTACCGGGTCAGCCCGTTCGTGCTCATGGCCTCCAGCGTCTACCCGAAGGTGCTGGTTGACGAGTGTGGTGACTGGCGTGGGGAGGTGTGCCTAGCACCACTGCTGTGTGGGGGGTCCCCACCTGTTCCCGGCGGCCCAACTGTGTGAGAACTACATGCAATGGCGACGGCGACGGCGACAGGGGAGCAGCACGACGGGAGCCCGGGCACGATCTCGGTGCTCCTCGCCGACGACAACCTCATCGTCCGTGAGGGGGTCCGCGCGTTGATCGAGCGCCACACGGACCTGCGAATCGTGGGGGTCGCGGCGGACTACGACGAAGTCGTCGAGGGCGCGGCATCCCTGGAGCCACACGTCCTCGTCACCGACATCAGGATGCCGCCCTCGTTCAACCGCGAAGGCATCGACGCCGCGAAAGAGGTCAGGAAGCGCCACCCTGGGACTGGGGTCGTCATCCTCTCGCAGTACGACGATCCCGAGTACGCGGTCTCTCTCTTGGCCGAGGGGTCCGCGGGGTACGGCTATCTGCTCAAAGACCACATCGCAGAAGGCGACCAGCTCGTCGATGCGATCAGGGCCGTGGCCACAGGTGGGAATGCGCTCGATCCGGCGATCGTCGACGCACTCGTGCAACCCGTGACCCAGCACGGTGGGCTCTCACCGGGCGAGGAAGAGCTGCTCGGGCTGGTCGCCGAAGGAAAGCCGATCAAGGCAATCGCCGCCTCGAAGGGGCTCCCGCCCGAGGCGGTCGACGCGGAAGTCGAGGCAGTCTTCGTCAAACTGGCGGAAGGCGTGTCGGCCGGCACCGAGGGGGCGCTGCAGCGCTTGCGACTCCTTCACAAAGCGATCGTCGACAGGGAGGAGCAGGGTGAGACTCTCTCGCGTCTGCTTCCCGGCGGCCTCACCGAGAAGTTGCGGCGCGACGGCCGGAACATCGGTGAGACAGAGCGCGTCGTGGTGACGGTTTTGATGAGTGACATCCGCTCGTACTCGACCATCGCCGAACATGCCGACCCGAGCCAGTTGGCCGGCCAGCTCAACGTGCACCGGGCCGCGATGAACGAGGCCATCTTGGGGGAGACCGGGACCGTCATGCAGTTCGTCGGCGATGCGGTCATGGCGGTCTTCGGTGCGCCCTTCGCACAGCCCGACCACGCAGACCGTGCCGTCGCAGCCGCGTTGGCGATGCACCAGAAGCAGTCGCACATCAACGAGGAATGGGAGGCGGAAGGTCTCCCGCCCTTCGGCTTGGGTCTCGGGCTCTCGACCGGCGAGGCCGCGGCGGCGTTGCTCGGCTCGGAGGAACGGCTCGAGTACACGCTCGTCGGCGATACGGTGAACATGGCGCAGCGGCTCCAACAGCTGGCCGACGCGGGGGAGATCGTCGTCTCGCAAGCCACCGTCCGGGCCTGGCGGACGGCCAGGGCCACGACGGAACTTCCCCCGCAGCTCGTGAAAGGACGCGAGACTCCTGTCATCGCATACAAACTGGTGGAAGGCGACTCCACGGCGGGCGAGCGCACCACGGAAGAAGGAAGCTGACATGGACGCATTGGTCGTCGACAAAGTTCGCAAGACCTTCGAGGCGGAGAACGCACCCGTGCGTGCGCTCCGGGGGGCGAACCTCGTCGTTCCCGCCGGTGACTTCGTGGCCCTGATGGGACCGTCGGGGTGCGGGAAATCGACCTTGCTCAACCTGGTCGCCGGGCTCGACGTCGCTGACGAGGGCACCATCACCGTGGCCGGTGAGCTGGTGACCGGCCGCACCGAGGACGAGCTGTCCCAGTTGCGCCGGCGCCACATTGGGATCGTCTTCCAATTCTTCAATCTTCTCGAGGGCATGACCGTGCTCGAGAACGTGGCGTTGCCCGCGGTGATCGCGGGGCGCAAACGGAAGATTGCAGAGACTCGCGCTCGCGACCTGCTCGATCTGCTCGGTATCGGCGACAAGGCCGGGACGGTCCCGGGGATGCTCTCGGGTGGTCAGCGTCAGCGGCTGGCCATCGCGCGCGCGCTCGCCAACGAGCCCACGCTGTTGTTGGCCGACGAGCCGACCGGCGCACTCGATTCGGAGGGTGGCCAAGAGGTGATCGAGTTGTTGAGCCGGCTGCACGCCGGCGGCCAGACGATCGTGCTGGTGACGCACGACGCCGGTGTCGCCTCTGCCGCAGCCCGGATCGTCCGCATGCGAGACGGCAGGATCGCGGTGGACGAGGACGCGGAGATCCCTGTCGCCGTCCCGTTTTGACACGAACGCGCACCATGACCGTCGGCGGTGACATGCAGCTCGAGGTGGGCGAGAGCCATGTCCTCGCCGCTGCAGCGCCGGGCTCGACGGTGTTCCGGCCCTTCCGGCTGGTGCAGGTGCTCATCTTCGGCCTCACGATCGCGGGCGTCGTCGTCGGCATCCGGATCTTGGTCCCCGGCGGCATCCCGCCGGTCACCTCGGTCGCGTTCGGCCTCACACTGGCGTGGGCGCTCGTGGGGCTCGTCGACGCGCGTCCGCGCGAACGCGGCCGAGCGGCGGTTTCGCCGTACCACCTCCTTGCCGGCCTCGACGCGCTCGTGGCCGCGATCGCGCTGGCAGCCGGGCGCCGAGCAGCTGCGCTCCACGCCTGGAGCGGGTCACGCGACCTGGCGACCGTCGCCGCGCTGGAGGTGACGGCGATCTCCTTCCATTTCCTCCTGGCGCTGCCGGACGGCCACCTCCGGGACACGGCGCGCCGGTCGGCCGCGGTGACCGCCTACGTGGCGGCCTTCGGGGTCGCGATCGCGTTCATCGCCGCCCACCGCCAGTTCACCGTCGTCGATGGCGCCATCAGCTGGATCGTGGCCGGTCTGCTGGCGATCGCCCCGTTACGGGCTCGCTATCTCGTGTCCATCGGCGCGTTGCGCGAGCGGATGGATTGGTTCGGGATCGGCATCTCACTCGCCGCCACGGTGGCGCTCATGGCGACGGTGCTGCACCTCCTGGTCGGTTGGCCCGGCCAACTGGCCGCGGTCGCCGCAGGCGCCACGGTCTTGGTCCCGCTCGGCCTGCTCGCCGGCGAGAGCAGAAGGCTCGGCGCCCACGGGAGCCGGGGGCTCGTCCAGGTGCTCGCCGTCTTCGGTTTTGTCGTCGTCGTCTCCGCCATCTACCTCGTGGTGGTGCTCGGCCTCGGCCACGCACCGAGGACGAACGGGGACAAAGAGGCTCTCGCGCTCTCGATCGTCGCCTCCGGTGTGGCCGCACTCATCTTCGTGCCCGTACGCGAGCGCTTTCTCGAGTCGGCGACCCGGTTCGTCTACGGATCCCGCGAAGCACCCGACGAGGTCCTGCGCACCTTCGGCAGCAGGTTGACCCGGGCCATCCCGATGGACGAGCTCCTCCTGCAGCTCGCCGAGTCGCTGCGCAAGACGATGGACCTGCAGAGCGCCGAGGTCTATGCGGGGACGGGCGAGGTCCTCGAGCGGACCGCCAGCGTGCCCGATTTGGGGCCGCGCTCGATCGTCGTCTCACCGAGAGAGCGACCGGTCGTCACGCGCGCCGGTGTGTCCGGGACGGCGTGGGCGAGCATCTGGCTGCCCTCACTCGTGCAGGAGCGCGACGACGAGCAGATCCGTGTCGCGCCCGTCAGTCACGGGGGCGAGCTGCTGGGTCTCATCGTCGTGGAACGCCCGGCGCTGGCCAGCGCGTTCTCCGAAGACGACGACAGGGTGCTCGCCGATCTGGCGCGCCAGGTCGGCTTGGCGCTGCACAACTCGCAACTCGACACGGCCCTCCAGACCACCCTCGACGAGGTTCGCAAGCAAGCCGACGCGCTGCGCGAGTCGCGGGCCAGGATCGTGGCCAGCGGCGACGCCGAACGGCGACGGGTCGAGCGCAACCTGCACGACGGAGCGCAACAGCACCTCGTCGCACTGGCAGTCAACCTTCGCTTGGCCAAGGACATCATCGTCGACGACCAGGAAGCCGGACTCGAGATGCTGGACCAGCTCGCGGGGGAGGTCCAAGAGACGATTCAAGAGCTGCGGGAGCTGGCACACGGGATCTACCCGCCGCTGCTGGTCGACAGCGGGCTCGTCGAGGCGCTGCGCGCGGCCGCCAACCGGAGCCCGTTGCCGGTGCAGATCGACACCGAGGGGATCGGCCGCTACACCTCCGAAGCCGAAGCAGCCGTCTACTTCTGCTGCTTGGAGGCACTCCAGAACGCCGCAAAGCATGCGCCTGATGCGCACGTCGAGATCCGGCTCTGGGAGGAGTCGGGAGGCTTGCTCTTCACCGTCAGCGACGACGGCCCCGGCTTCGATCCGGCGCACGCGCAGCGCGGACACGGCTACGTCAACATGGCTGACCGCCTCGGTGCGATCGGGGGGACGGTCCGCTGGGACTCGGAGATCGGGAAGGGCTCCCAGGTGCGCGGCTCCGTCCCGCTCGTCTAGACGGAGACGAACTCCTGCGCTTCCCGTCGCTCCCAGAGGCGGCGCAACGTGTCGGTCGCCAGGTGCTCCTTGTTCAGGTAGGCACGTGCCCCGCTGGTCGCGACCTCGGGGGGCAGATCACTCGCGTCGTACGTGGAGCAGAGGATGACGACAACTTCGGGATGACGCGACACCATGGTGCGTGTCGCCTCGATGCCGTTCATCTCAGGCATGTTGATGTCCATCAGGACCAAGGCGGGGCTCAGCTCCCGTTCGAGCGACACGGCCTCCGTGCCGTTCGCTGCCTCGCCGACGAGCTCGAACTCGGTCGCCCGCTTGAGCACCGCTTTCATCGCCGCCCGGAAGGGCGCCTGGTCATCGACGATGAGTACGGGGAGCCGATCACCCACGTCGTCCATTGTCGCACGGGCACCACGCTGGCGACCGGGGTGGTGCCACGCCTCCCCGGTGGTGGTGTCAGCCCCCTCCGGGGTCGCTGAGGTAGACGAGCACGGCCTTGACGCGCCGATTTACGTCGCGTTCCTCGCTCAGGCCGAGCTTGGAGAAGATCGAATTGGTGTGCTTCTCGACGGCACGTTCTGAGACCTGCAACGAGCTGGCGATGGCCGCGTTGCTCTTCCCCTGCGCCATTTCACCGAGGATCTCCGATTCGCGTGGGGTCAGCCACGACAGGTCGGACTTCCGCCGGGACGACTTCGCCTCGATGAGCTCGTCGACGATCAGCGGGTCGATCATCGAGCCGGACTGCGCCACCGTCCGGATGGCTTGCGCCAGCTCGTCGGCGCCTGCGACCTGCTCCTTGAGCAGGTAGGCCCGCCCGGCGGACCCGGTCTCGAGCAGGGCCAGCGCGTACGAGGGCGTCTTGTACTGGCTGAGCACCACCACGCCGACTTCGGGTTTGTGCTCTCGTAGCCAGGAGGCGGCCTGGATCCCCTCGTCCGTGCCCGTGGGCGGCATGCGGATGTCCGTGACGACGACGTCGGGAGTCGCGTCGTCGATGAGCTCGAGGAGCTGGGGGAGGTCGGCGGCGCGGCCGACGAGGTCCAGATCGGACTCCCCGTCGATGATGCGCGAGATCCCCTCCCGCAACAGCGCGTTGTCCTCCGCCAGTACCACTCGAATGCTCGCCATGCGTGACGTACGGTAGCGCGGGAGGCCCTTGCGGCCCAGGTCGAGAGCGTTCTTGTGCTCCGCCGGCGTGGTGGTGGCACCCCTGCGCTCGTCCCTGGTGGCACCCTTGGTCGCTGCGTCGCGGTCGGTGACACTGGAGCCGGTGGGGAAGATCGTCCTGGGAGAATCAGCGCCGTGATCGACCGTGCGCTCGGGCTGGTGGGATTCCGGTTGCGCAGCTCGTTCCACCGGCGCTGGCGGGGATACGTGTCGCTGATCCTGCTGGTCGGGCTGGTCGGGGGACTCGGGCTCGGGAGCCTGGCCGCAGCGCGTCGTACCCAGTCGTCGTTCTCGACCTTTCTGGCCGCGACGAACCCGTCGGATCTCGACCTGACGATCTACGGCGGCACGAGCGCCACCAACGTCAATTACGACCCGGCTCTGACCGAGGCCATCGCGCACTTGCCGCACGTCCGTCATGTCGCCGCGGGGATCATCCTCGTCGGCGCGCCCCTCGCCCGCGACGGGGCGCCGCGGATCCGGGTCACCGGCTTGGCCTACCCCGTCGCCAGCGTGAACGGGCTGTTCTTCTCCCAGGACAAACTGGGCGTCACCGCGGGCCACATGTCGCCGCCCCGCGAGCCCGATGACATCGTGATGGCACCGGTCGTCGCCAAACTGCTCGGCTTCCACGTCGGCCAGGTCATCCCCTACGGGTTCTACGACCAGGCCCAGCAGAGCGAGCCTGGTTTCGGGACCAGCGCAGTGAAACCGGCAATCCGCGCTTCGTTCCGGATCGTGGGCCTCGCCTCGTTGAGTTCCGAGATCGTCGAGGACGATGTCGACACCCTCCCGACGTTCATCCCGCTGACGCCGGCTTTCGCTCGCCAGGTCCTGGCGCACAGCCACGAACAGTTCTCGAGCGCCGAGTCATTCGGGATCCAGACCGCCGGTGGGGCGGCGACCGTGCCCGCCGTCGAACGAGAACTCGCACCCCTCATCCCGCCCGCTGAGCAGTATGGCGAGCACTCGATCGGACCCGTGTCGTCCAAGGCCGACGCCGCGCTCAAGCCGATCTCCATCGCCCTGGCCGTGTTCGGTGGCGTGGCACTCCTTGCGGCACTTCTCATCGCGACCCAGGTTGTCGCGCGCCGGTTCCGTTCGGACGCAGCCGAGCTCCGCATCCTGCGGGCACTGGGTGCCGGACCCGCCGACACGATGCTCGATGGCCTGATCGGCGTCATCGTCGCGGTGCTCGCCGGGTCGGCGCTCGCAATCGGCGTCGCCGTGGCACTGTCGCCCATTGCACCACTCGGGCCTGTCCGGGCCGTGTACCCGTCGCGCGGGTTCGCATTCGACGCGACGGTTCTGCTGCTCGGGGCGCTGGTTCTCTTCGTCGCGCTCGCTGCGGTCAGCACGGTGCTGTCCTACGTGAGCGCGCCCCATCGTGTGGCGTTGCGGCCGCCCCTCAAGTCATCGACAGGGGCACGCGTGGTCTCGGCGCTGGCGCGTGCCGGGCTCTCCGCGGCCGGCGTCGTCGGGGTGCGGATGGCCCTCGAACGTGACGAGTCGCAGAACGCGGTGCCGGTTCGTTCGGTCCTGCTCGGCTCTTCCCTCGCCGTCACTCTGGTGGCGGCGACGCTGACCTTCGGAAGCAGTCTGGGCACCTTGGTGTCGAGCCCGCCGCTGTACGGGTGGAACTGGTCCTACATCTTGAACCCTGTCGGGCCGGGCGGCGGGAACGTCCCCCAGGGTGAGCTGCCCCTGCTGCATCGGGACCGGTACGTGGCCGGCTACACCGGCGTCGACTTCACCGACATCGAGATCGACGGTCAGGTCGTGCCGATCCTGCAATCCAACGACGACGCGGTCGTCGCGCCGCCGCTGCTGTCGGGCCATGGCGTCGACGGAGCGCATCAAGTAGTGCTCGGTGCAGCGACGATGGCACAGCTCCACAAGCGCGTGGGCCAGGACGTGACGGTCACCTACGGCAACCCGAAGGACGCGCCGCTGTACATACCGCCGACGCGTCTGCAGATCGTCGGCACCTCGACCTTCCCTGCCATCGGGTACGCCAGCACGGTGTCCGATCACACCTCGATGGGCACCGGCGCAGTCCTCTCCTTTCAGATGCTCTCGAAGGCATTTCTCAAAGCGATCAACGGCTCCACCTCTCTGTTGAACGGTCCGAACCTCGTCCTCGTCCGGTTCAAGCCCGCCGCGCCCCCCGGCGCGGCGCTCGCCAGTCTGCGGGCCGTCACACACGAGATGAACGCAGCGCTGGCGCGGCTGCCGGGCGGGGCGGGCAACTATCAGGTCGTCGTCCAGGGGGTCCAGCGACCGGCTGAGATCGTGAACTACCGGACCATGGGTCTGACGCCGACGCTCCTGGTCGGAGGCCTGGCGCTCGGCGCCGTCGTCGCGCTGGCGCTCACGCTGATCGCGTCGGTCCGCCAGCGCCGCCGGGACCTCGCGCTGCTCAAGACGATCGGGTTCGTTCGCCGGCAACTCGCCGGAGCGGTTGCATGGCAGGCGACCGTGGTCGCCCTCATCGGCGTGGTCATCGGCATCCCACTGGGCATCGTTGCCGGACGATGGCTGTGGGACCTCTTCGCCCGCCAGATCTTCGCGGTGCCCTACCCCACGTTCTCGGTGGGCTCCATGGCACTGGTGGCGGTCGGGACGGTCGTCCTGGCCAATGTGGTCGCCGCGATCCCCGCTCGCGCCGCTGCACGTACGCCGACGGCGCTCATGTTGCGCGCCGAATAGCGTTACTTCGCCTTGGCGTCCTTTGCGAGTGCCGTCTTGAGGTCGAGCAGCGATTCGTCCAGCTCTGCGGAACGGTGGCGGCGTGCGGCATCTGCTGACGCCAATTGGTCGCCGGTCGGGTAGCCGCCCCCCGATCGCATGAGGTGGTCGGCTTCGACGGCAAACGCAAGCCCCCGGAGGCTCTCGGCACAGCGCGTGCACAACCCTCTGGTCACGTCGTCGGGTGCCGACGCTGCCGACCGCTCGAGCGCGTCGACGGCCTCGTCCACTTGCTGGGCGACATGGGCCCGCCGCTGCTCGTCGTCGTCCTCGGTCTGGGAGAGCACGAGATCGCGGGCCAGCTCGGCGGCGGTCACGGCAGGTCGGACCATGCGGCGCCACTCGGCCGCCTGGCCCTGCCTCCGGTTTCTCGCCAGCAGGAGCGCCACCAACACGATGGCCAGGACGATGACCACGGCGAGCAGGACCCACCCCCATGTCTTCGAGCTCGACGACGACTTGGCCGCTGTGGTCGTGGTGGTGGTCGTCGGGTGTGACGTGGTCGTCGCGTGCGCGTGCGTCGTCGTGGTCGCAGGAGCGGTCGTGGTGGTGGTCGTCGGTGCCGTGGTCGGCGGTATCGTCGTCGTGGTGGGGGGCGCCGTCGTCGTCGTAGGCGCGGCCGTGGTCGACGTCGTGGTGTCCTGGGCCCACGCAGGCATGGCCATCAATCCGATCGCGACCGGCACGGCCGCCAGCGCGAACACACCTGCGACAGCCGTCCTGCGGAGCTTCGGGTCCATGCGGGCAGCCTACGGCGGGCGGGTCGGCTGAACAGGACATCTCGTGGTGCGCAACCATTACCCTCCGTTCCGAGGACGGGAGGACAGGATGAATCTCGACATTCATGTGCCGCGTTTCACATGGCCCGGCGGCCCCGCCGCGATCGGGCCAACGTTCGGCGGGTTGGCCCAGACGGCCGAGGCAATCGGCGTGCGCACCCTCTCCGTGATGGACCACTGGTTCCAGATGGAGATGTTGTGGCCGGCGGAGGAGCCGATGCTCGAGGGGTACACGACGCTCTCGTTCGCTGCCGCCAAGACCGAGCATTTGCGGTTCCGGCTCTTGGTCGGTGGGGTGACCTATCGCCACCCCGGCCTGCTGGCCAAGACGGTGACAACGCTCGACGTGCTGTCAGGCGGCCGGGCCGAGCTCGGCCTCGGTGCAGCGTGGTACGAGCGCGAGCACCTGGGACTGGGTGTGCCGTTCCCGCCTCTCAAAGAGCGATACGGGCGCTTGGAGGAGACCATCCAGATCTGCTTCCAGATGTGGAGCGACGACAACGGCGCGTACGAGGGCACGCACTACCACCTCGCCGAGACGCTCTGTTCGCCTGCTCCGGTCAGCCAGCCCCGGCCGAGGTTGCTCATCGGCGGGGGCGGCGAGCGCAAGACGCTTCGGCTTGTCGCGACCTACGCCGACGCGTGCAACATCATCGGAGATGCCTCGACCGTCGCGCACAAGGTCGAGGTCCTGCACGGCCACTGCCGCGATCTCGGGCGCGACCCGGACACCATCGAGGTGACCGCGCTCGCCATGGTCCCTGACGAGGCGGACTCGGACACGATCCTTCGCGAGGCCGAGGCACTCCGGTCTGCCGGCGCGGAGACGATCGTGGTGCGGGCAGCGGCTCCCGATCCAGCGCGCTGGCTGGAGAGTACGTGGGGCCCTCTCGTCCCGCGGCTTGCCGACCTCTGAGATTTGATCGGCGCCCCAGGGCGGCGCGGCACATGTAGGCAGGCGTCGGTGCACCGGTCGCGACGGTTATCGTGCACGCCGGGCCGCTAGCTCATCCGGAAGAGCAGGGGACTTTTAATCCCAAGGTGCCGGGATCGAGACCCGGGCGGCCCACAACAAAATCCCAGTACATGAGACGTGACTTCAAGATAGCTCCTCGTCTACCTTGCAAAGTTGCTACTAAATGCTACTGTCTTCGAGAACACGGTCCGAGGTCGCTCGTCGGTGTTCGTGGAGGTATCGATGAGAGGTCACATGCGCAAGCGGGGCGGCGCTTGGGAACTCCGCGCCTATGTCGGTCGAGACCCAGTGACGGGCCGCCAGACCTATACGACAAGGACCTTCCGTGGCGGCAAGCGAGAAGCTGAGGCTGAGCTCGCCCGGTTCGTGACGCAAGTGGCCGGGGGAGGGCACGGAGCCGGCGACACCACGCTGTCCGAACTGATCGACCACTGGCTCGAGCTCGCTCATGACGAGTTGTCGCCCTCGACTCTCCGCGGCTACGAGCGGATCATTCGGAGCTATATCCGCCCAACTATCGGAAAGACGCCGCTGAACCGGCTCAGGACCGACCGCCTCGACCGCTTTTACACACAGTTGCGCGAAAAGGGCGGTGAGCAGGGAGGCCCACTCTCGCCGGCAACGGTTCGCCAAACGCACGCAGTGATCCGTCGCGCGTTAACTCAGGCTCAGCGCTGGGGATGGGTCGCCAGCAATCCCGCTGCGTTGGCGTCTCCACCCACCGTTCGCTCTAAGCACGTGAAGCCTCCCGAACCGGAAGACGTACTGGCGCTTGTCACTGAGGCCGAGAAATCCGACCCGGACCTTGGTTGCCTTCTTCTGTTGGCTGCAACGACCGGCGCTCGACGCGGCGAGCTTTGCGCACTTCGATGGTCTGACGTCGATCTCGAGGCAGGCACGGTGCTCATCGAGCGCTCGCTGGTTGAGAACCGTGACGCGGTGCTTGTGGAGAAGGACACGAAAACGCATTCGGCTCGTCGCATCGCTCTCGACGAGGGCTCGATCATGGAATTGATCAGACACCGAGACCGCTGTCATGTGCGCGCAGCCAAATGTGGGTCACCTCTCAGTGAGACAGGCTTCGTGTTCTCGTCGGATCCCGTGGGCCTTCGACCCTGGGTGCCGAACGAGGTCACAAAGCGATTCATTCGCGTTCGAAAGGTCGTTGGCCTCCCGACCGTCCGTCTCCACGATCTTCGGCACTTCACTGCCACGCGCCTTCTTGCACAGGGCATTCCGGTGAGAACGGTCAGCGGGCGACTCGGACATTCGAACGCGGCAACGACCCTTGGCGTGTACGCACACTTTGTGGCGGAGTCCGACCGCGACGCCGCGCAGACCATCGGGTCGGTATTGGACCGAACGAATGCTCCTGGTCGCGCGAAACGCACATCTGGTCGTGCAACTCAGAACTAACCCGAGTTAGCACGTCCTCTGAATCGTTCGAGGTCCAGGAACTGCGGCCCTATCTGGTCGTTCGTCCAAGTCATTCGCTGGGGTCGCGGGCATTTCGTTGGCGTTTATGGACACGATTATGGACAAGAAATTTCTTCGGTTGGACCAGCTTCAAGGTCGCGATTTCAGCGCGCAGACGCGACAACGTACGCCGGGACGGGACTCATTCGCGAGTTTCAAACTCACGCGAAACTCATTCGCAATCGCGATTACATCGCGTTGTCAGGACCAAGTCGCTCCACACCGCCCGTCGTCGCCGCGCCAGGGCCGAACCGATGTGGGGCTATCCCCGACCGGGCGGTTGAGGCGCTAGTGCCGCCCGATCCGACTTTTGTCGAGGCCGAGTGCGAGCAAGCGCTCGGTCATCTTCTGCGGACCATTTCGGTCGGTGCAGGTGAAGCGGCACACGTGAACGGGAAGTGGAGCTGCCGTGGTGGTCACTAGTCCCCCGATGTATGCCTCGTCTCGGACGAAGATCGCGCCTGCGGTGAACTCCACCTTCTGCCCGGTTCGGCCCCAACCGACGATCTGGCTGAGGGGGAAGGTTCGCCGCTCCTTCGTTGGGACCACGAGCCCGGCTATTCCACGAGGACGAATGGTCACATGGATCCCGTCCTTGTCGATTTGAACCTGACCCTTGCCGCGCAGATCGTGAGGCCCACCACGCTCTGGGCTTGGGGTCTCTAGCCAGAAATCCGCCACAGACCAACCGTCCTCGCTCATGACAAAAGGCTATGACGGGCCCCGATCTTTGGCGGTGATATGTGTGACCAATCCGGCGATCCGAGACTTTCTGCCTCAGGTTGCCATCGTGAGGCGTGGCGGTCCTTTGCCTCTGATCCGCTTCTCCAGCGGACGTTCCCAAAAGGTGTAAACGATGCCCGCGAGAACGACTGATACGACGAACGCCCCTGTCACCGAAACCAAGGACACCGAGAAGGACCGGGCCAAGTGGTGAATGAAGTAGTGGTGATCCTTGACGTAGTTGCTGACGACGCGAAGAACAAGATCGTGAATCAGATAGAAACAGTAGGACCATTCGCCCAAACGAACTAGCCACCTCCTATGGAGCAGGCTCGAACCGTGGTCGAGATCGGCAGAGGCCGCCGAATAGATGAGAATTGCAAAGGGGATGACCGTCACGGCTGACCACGTCGCGTAGTTCGGCACGAACCCGGCCGCAAGGTATCCGGCCGCTGCGAACACCAATGCGGCTTCCAAAGGGATCCGGCTCCGCGCACCTCGCCTCACGGCAAGACCGAGCAGCATGCCAAGGCAGAACTCTGGCAACCGAGCTGGCGGGAAGATGAACGTCACCCAGTAGCGGATCCCCTTGTCGATCGTGGAGTGCCAGAGGAGGGGCCAGCCAATGATGAAAACCGTCACGGCACCGAGGGCCCACATTTGCCGCTTTGAGCTCCAATACCGGCGGAAGAAGATGAGCAGCAGCGGGAAGAGCGCATAGAAGAACGCTTCGCACGACAAGGACCACGCCACTCCGTTGCCGGCAAAATAGTAACGCGAGATCGGAATCCATGACTGTAAGAGGAAAAACCCGATGATGGCGGTTGGGACGCTCGCCCCAATGATGATCAATCCGACACACCACGTCAGCCAGTAGCTGGGAACGATCCGAGCGACGCGCCGGCGCCAGAACGTAAATGGCCTGTCGCCCTCCCGATGCGACCACGTGAGCACGAATCCTGACAAGATGAAGAAGAAGCTGACACCCGCGGTGCCCTGAGTGGTCGTGTGAATAATCAGCGAAAGTTCGTGGTACCTGATGCCTCTGAATCGCAGCAGTCCGCTGCAGTGAATGGCGAACACCATGAGTGCAGCCACAAATCGGAGGCTTGTGAGGGAATCAAGCCGGACGATTCCCAGAGCTTGGACGCGCGTGCCCGGCTCTCGATCCATCATTCGCAGCCGTGTCCGCCCCTAGACATTTGGCCTTCCTCGACTTCACCTCATCGGAGTTGGCGCGTGTCTTAGACCGACTGTGAAGCCACGTCAATGGCCTCTTCGTGCTCATCGCGTGCAGGTCACCTTTTGGCAATGTGTACGCCACATTTCGCGCAACTCCGTCCCCGGATTTGACGGAAGTTCGATAATTCCCATGAGTAAGCTAGGTTCTGCGAGTTATGGGCAGTTAGTCGAGACCCAACGGCTTGCGGTGGTTAGGGATGAGCCAGCTCTGAACTCGAGATGAGTCTGATCGGACATTTCAGCTCACCTTGGAAATGGATGGCCGATACCTTCCCATCGAATTACGTGGGTGCTATCCCGGCGTTATGGGATACGCATATCCCCGGTAGTGGGAACGGAGGTGGAACTGCCCAGTACGGGCGACGGAGCTGCGATAGCCGGCGAGCGATCGATGCTGCTGATCCCGATCTCCAACGTCTCGCCTGGCCAGTGTGGATCGGTGGAACGAAGGACGATGCGAATCGCGGTCGCGTATCCCTGCGACGTCTGGAAGGTGGCGACCAAATGGTTCTCATCGTCTGGCAGTGGCCATCCGTGATACTGAGCGAGAGCAGTAAATGTCTGATGGGAACGGGTCACGCTCCGAGATTTCTCAAAGGCGGCCACGTAGCCGAGGACCGCTCCCTTCACCTCACCGAACCGTTGGCTATTGGCTGCAGACCAGCCCGAACCGGCAGCGTTGATGGTGTATTCGGTGCGTCCCACTACAACGATGACCGGTTGGTGCGAAGGAGGATTGAAGATCTCCAATTTGTCGGGGGCGTTGTACACGTACCCCTCTGACTCCTCACCGGACGTCTGGAAGATCTTGACGTGTTCACTCAAGCTCGAGACCGCGGTGGTTCTCTCCAGAATCAATTTGAGTTCATCGGCGGTTCGAGAATCTGCGACGCCGGTGTTCGTTGCCCCACTGCTCGAGCTGTGGCGCACCCCGAGCACTGCAGCGACCACGGTCAGTAACGCAAGTGCTCCGACGGCGAGAAGGGGTATCCATGTCCGCCGCGTGAGCGACGTCTGACGAATAAGGGTCTCCTCGGCTCGGGGTTTCACGCTCAGATCCGTTTAGTGGACCCGGGAACCATTACGAGGGACTCACCGAGGTGCGACCGCGGCAGCTGCAGGCACATCGACGTTGTCTGGCTCAGACCAGCCGCGACCAACCGTCCATCGACGAGTCAGTGTCCACCCTTGACCATCCCAGTACGTCTGCTCGTTGGGGTTCTTGCCCAGCTGATGCCAACCCACCTCTGGGGGCGTTCTGAAGGCGACGACAGGAGGGGCGAAGACCGTCGAAGCAGGTGTCGCCCCGTCTCGGTTCAGAGACGGCGCTCCGGCACGTCGTCTCTTGTTACGTCGAATCAGGAAGCTGATCAGCCAGACCACGATCGCCCCGAGCACGACCCAGACGAAGACCCGTCCCGCCTCGTACGCGACGGAGTTGGTGGACGAGGATGTGGTCCGGCTCGCTACTGGCTCTCCTGGCGCCGCAGCCGCTTGCGCCGTGGCGACATTGATTGCATCGCTGTCAGTGAGAGCTCCCGATTGAGCAGTCACTTCTGCGACGAACGCCACGTTTCCCTTGGCGAAGTCAACCAGGTGCGTTGTCATCGGCACGCCGGCCGCGGTCGTCACCCTCACCGTGTACCCGGTCGCGTTGGGGATCTGCGGAACGGAAAATGCTGTTCCGTGCGCTTGACTCGCACCATGGTCGAACCCAGCGAGAAATTGAGGAAGACCAGCCGGGTCACTGAGTGAGGTGGCCAGAATGACGACACCAGTGCCGTTTGGAGGTTGATGCGTCCACGCGCGGATGTAGCCCGTCATGTCCCCGTTGGTCAGATGCTCTTCGATCGTTGCCGCTGCTGAGCCGAACAGACTGGCGTTCGAGCTGGTGATGGGGCCGTTCAGCGCACTCGATGGGTCCGCGACGTAGCCCGCGATCGGGAGCTGTGCCAGCACAATGGTGGACAGATTGGAGCCTCCCTCGTTGCTCGCAGCCGAGGCCGAACCACAGAGCCCGGCAAGGACCACGAGTGTCAAAGCAGCCGAAGCGCAGAATCCACGAATGAATGACTTCATTGCACCTCCTTGGTCGAGATGCTGTCATCGTGGGTCGTTGTGGAATAGAGCCGTACGGGCTGGGCTTTCACAAAGCTTCCACAATGGTTGTTGGGGGACGCTCGGCATCCAATAACGGCCGACCGCCGGGGTCTCAACCGAGCGCCCAATCGATCCCGTTGCTTCGCGCAATCCCCGCAATCTCAACTCAGCCCCGCAAGCTTGTACAGCACGAGGGACCCGGCGACCGCGACGTTGAGAGAGACACCCACTCCCATCATCGGGATCTCGACCACCTGGTCCAGATAGGGCCAGATCTCTCGTGGCAATCCCCGATGTTCGTGACCGAGCAACACGATGCTGCGAGTCCTCGCTTGGCGAAGGCGGCCCAGGGGAACGGCCTCGTCGTCGAGCTCGACCCCGATGATCTGGGCTCCTCTGACCTGTTGTCGTTCGACCCAGCCGACTTTGGAGTCGACCCAGTGGAGGCACGGTCGGACGGTGAGCGTGTCGCCGCGCTTGAGCGCCTGCCGGTAATGGTCGGTGTCAGGGATCGCCATGCACGCCCCGACGGCGTCGCACGTCCGCAGAAGCGTTCCGAGGTTTGCCGTGAACGCCACCCACAGAGGGGCGACCACGAGGTGGTTCGTGCACGGGATGGGAGCTCGCCGTCGCTCGAGATGGTTTCCCGAGCGACGTTTCCTCCGGCTCACTGAGTCCGAAGAGGGTCCTTTGCGGAATCGGACGGATGGTTCATGAGCGTCGGACTTCTCGGCGTCCGTGGGCCTTCGTTGACGGGAGATGCAGCGTATCTGGCTGCCGCTCGGCCGAGGCACACATAGCCAGAGGGCCATCCTTCCGATGCACCTGGATCGTCGTGAACACGGAGCCAACCTGGCGCGACGTTGTGGAAACGTTGGGCCATCTTGGACCGAACGGCCCTGGTTCCGGACCGTCACTCGCTGTCAGGCTGCATCCAGAGAAGGAGCGGGGTGCGGTGATTCTCAGGCGTGGCGTGGGCTTGTGCGTTGTACTTGCGGCTCTGCTGACCCTTGGGATCGCTGGCGGCGCAACGGCTTGGGCCACGGATGGGCCAACGCCTGCGCACCCGATCGCTGGTCCGCGCATTGACCTTCCTCCGGCGCTGCGTCTTGCCAATCCGGTCGGATCGCCGGCCCTGGTCACCCCATCGCAGGCGCACACGGTCACCGTGTCTATGTGGCAGCTGCGGGAAGCCGCCCTACTTGAGCGGAACACGACCGCAGTGTCGCAACTGACTGCTCCGGGCCCACTTCAAAGCGGTGAGATCTACCAATGCGTCTGGCCGGCTGCGGGGTGCGTCGCTGAGACGAGGGCGCGACCGGTGAACGGCGTCACCACCATCGTCCCGGTCCAACGGAGCTATCCGATCTATTTCCTTGCCGAGGTCTCCACGATTCAGAACGTTGCAGAGTCGAATGGCTCGACGCAGTGGGTGCCTTGGGTCGAACTGCAAGTCCTCACGAAGGCTGACGCTTCGGCGCCATGGCAGCTGAGCTTCGACACCGGCTACGACGGGGTCGGCCACTTGCAGCCGCCGCTCTTGCCGTTTGCCGTCCAGCCAGGCCCTGGCTCGTCGTCGACGTCGTCGTCGGACCTCTACAACCCCGCACCGACGGACACTCCTTCGAACGCGGGCTCGACCTTCCTCCCCCTCTTGGCGCAGTACTACCAAAGCTTCAAGGACACAGGCGCTCCCCCGACGGACGACCGGTTCGAGCTTGATGGAGGCGCAGACGGCTACGGGACTCAGCTCGGCGAGAACCGGCAAGGCGGCGTGTCGATGGGATCGCGCAACCTCTACGACTTCACCGCCGATCCGAGTGCGGGGGAGTGGGAGTTTTCCGGCCCTGGCGGGCTCCCAATCGAGTGCGGGACCGTGATCGACACGGCGACCAATACACCGGTCGGCGCTCCGCTCCTGGCTCAGAACTCGGATCGAACCAACTGGGGCATGCAATTGCCACCCGGCTTCTACACCGAGATCGTCACCACTGCGACCCATCCGACATGCGTGGAGGACGTAAACGGTGTGCTCGACGCCGAAGGCGACAGCGGGTACACCTCATCGGTGCGGGGTCTCGGTCTCCCCGTTTCTTCGGGCAGCATTGCTGGTGTCCTTGTGCTCGCGGGTGCTGGCGCTTTCCTGGTGATCGGAGCCATCGTGTTGCTGGTCGTGCTCGTCACGCGCCGGCGTCGGATCACCCCCGCGTCCACGTGGTCGCCCGGTACATCGGTCCCCTGGGCGTGGCCCCCACCGCTTCCGCCACCGCCACCGCCGCCGTGGCAGTCACCGTGGCGGCCGCCATCGGGTGCGAACCCGCCGCCGCCGAACCCACCCGACGCCCCGGCATACACGTCTGGTTCGTCCTCACTAGTCGGAGCGAGGGGACCGACACCCGAGGCACAACCCGCTGCCTCTGACCCACCGGGTTCCGGCATGCCCACGGTCCCAGAGCAGCGGTCGTGAGCGGGAGCGTCGGGGGACCATGGCCGACGTGAGCCAGGGGCCGGGGTGGTGGATTGCCTCCGACGGCCGGTGGTATCCGCCCGAGCTGCACCCGTCCGCGCAGGCACCTCCGTCGTCGCAGCCGCAGGGCGCTGCGCCGGGAGCCTCGGCACAGACCACCGGTGTCGCGGGGTATCCCGCCGCGTCGTCTGTGCTCTATCCGCCTGGATATGGGCCGCCGCCCGGCTTCGCGCCGCCTCCCGGCGTCGGGTTCAGCGGGGTCGCGTACGGCCAGAGCCCCGGGACAGCAATCGATCCGCTGCTCCATCTGGCGCTCGCGCCCTGGTGGAAGCGCCTCTTGGCCATCCTCGTGGACTGGATGATCATCGGTGTCGCTGGGATCATCGTCCTGGTTGTCATCGGCGCGGCCGGCTCGCACTCCAACACGTCGAGCACGAGCAGCCAATCCCTCACGCCGGGACAGGCCACGGTGGGATTCCTCGGCCTGTTCGTCCTCTTCGTGATTCCCTGCATGCTCTATTTCGGCATCATGAACGGCTCGAGGCGGGGCCAGACGGTGGGGAAGATGGCGCTCAGCATCGCCGTACGCGATGCGCGCACAGGCGGACCGATCGGGTTCTGGCGCGGCGTCGGGCGCTACGCCATGACCGTCTTGTTCTACCTGGTGTTCCTGATCCCGTATCTCATCGACAATCTCTCGCCGCTGTGGGACGCACGACGCCAGGCGTGGCACGACAAGGTCGTCCGATCCGTGGTGATCGACGCCGATCCGTGAGTCCTGCGCGGTGACGCGGGTGATGGCCGAAGTCGCTGCTCCGACGGCGACCCTGTTCCCCGCGAACTGGTATCAGGATCCCTGGGGGATCGCGCCCTGGCGCTGGTGGGACGGCTCGCAGTGGACCCCGCTCATCTACGGCCCCTACGGCGAGGCCTGGCCGACCCAGCTGCTTCCGCCACCACCCTTCGTGCCCAAGGGGCCCGGGATCAAGGGAGGGGGCATCGCTGCGATCGGAGCGGGTGCCGGGGTCGTCGCATCGATTGCCGTCGCGATCGCCTATGCGGTGAGCTCCCCTGGACCGATCGATCCTCACGACCCGTGGTTCTTGTTGGTAAGTCAACTGGCGTTCTGGGTGGGCCTGGTTGGCGCTGTGGTGATTGCATCTCACCGCAACGGCACCGGTCGCCTTGGCGCCGACTACGGGCTGTCATGGCCGAGGCTCAAGGACATCTGGCTTGGGCTTCTCGGGAGCTGGGTCGGCCGCGTCTTGCCGCTCATCGTGTTGATCTGCATCATCGTGTCCAACGAGGGCTTTGGCACCCCGAACGCAGTGTCACCGCAAGTCCTCGGAGTCGTTCCCGACGGTCCGGCGGGTTGGGCCGTCGTGATCACCCTGGCAGTGTTCGGCGCGCCCCTGGTCGAGGAGCTCTTCTTCCGCGGCCTGCTCCAAGGCGCGTTCACACGGAGGATCGGTCCCGTTCCCGCCCTATTCGCTACGGCCTTCATTTTCTCCTCAGCCCACATCCTCAACGAGGGGCTCTTGGCGCCGATCGCCCTGTTCCCCTTGGCGTTGGTCCTGGGCTACCTCCGGCTTCGAACAGGCAGGCTTGCCGCCGGGATGGTGGCGCACTCGCTGTTCAACGCAGGCGTCTTCCTCCTCTTTCTGATTCCAGCCTTCCGCTGAGGACGCGGCCCGACTCCCCGATGGAAGACGATCGGCGGTCGCTGCCAGGAACGACCGTCCGAAGGCGCAGAACGGCTCCGAAAATGTATGCACACACTTGCACTGGCAGTGCTGGCCGCCGCCTGCGCGCCGGACTCTGACCCGGCGGACGGACTCATCTTCCGCTCGACCGAGACATCGCATCCAAGCCGGCCGGGCTCGGCCGGCTGATTCCATTGTGTCTCTGGCGTCAGGGTCCGGGCCCTCAAGGCACGGCGCCGACGTGTCGGCCCCTCGGCTTCGCCGGCCTTGACCGCCCTCGCGAGCGCGGAGAAAGCGGAAGAGGAGCACTGCGCTGACCAGGTCTGTGGACAATTCTGTGGACGTCCACACAGCTGGCTTTCGTTCACGAGCGAGAGGTCTCGCCGGACGGACCCGATAATGCGGTCCGCTCTTCGATGAGCGCGCAGAGCGCGGCCTTGGGCACGAGACGGTGCCGGCCGAGGCGGATGACGGGGGAGCTCGGCCCCGGCCACCAGTTCGTAGGCGAAAGCCCGGGAGATCCAAAGAAGCTCGCCGGCCTCCGCGACGCGGTAGACCAAGCGGTCCTCTTGCGCATGTGTCGCCGGCTCAAACCTTGCGTTCATGAGGGTCCTCCTTCCCGAAGGAATCTCCTTCGCTACCCACTGAGGGACAACGAGAAGGCCCAAACCGAACAACTCCCAGGTCAAGACCTCCAGCAAGATGCGTCCGAGAGAGGCTTCCATGACAACGGCGTCAACCGCTTCTATCAGCGAAGAGATGGACTAAGGAGAACTCGGCAGACATCGAAGTCCTCGAGGATGGGAACCCAACATCCACCCGCGACGCACACCCTGGACCAAAGTGTCAGAGGTTTTCTTTACATCTTCAAGCCGCCCTCGCCTCGGCCGGCGGCTCCGCCGCCGCCTCGGCGGGCAGGCGATGGCGGATTCGACTCGCCGCAGTGGCAAATGCGGTGGAAGAGAATTCCCTACGGGGGTCAGCTGACACCCAAAATAGGTCTCCGCAGGGTGCAGTTCGGTTGCATGACTCCAGGAATCCTTGAAGCAGCAAAGGGTCAGTCATACCGTTCGAAGAGAGCGTCGCACGAGGGGGGTTGCCACGCTGTCAGGGTTCTTGAATGGCTCGAATCCGCTGGCTCCCGGCCTGTCGTCGCAGGCCGCGCTGCGTCTTGGCGGCGCGGTTCGTTGGGCGGTCGCCTTGGTTTCGGCGGCGATATTGACGGCCTACATGGCTTGGTTCGTCCATCTGCAGGAAATGGACTTCCAGGTCTACCGAATGGGAGGCCAACACGCTCTCGGGGCGGGCCTCTATTCCTCCGAGATCACCGTGATCGGACGGCATCTGCTCTTCACCTACCCGCCGATCGCCGCATTGGTGTTCTGGCCGTTCTCGCAGGTGTCGATCCACGTCGGACAAGCCATCTGGGATGCCATCGACCTCGTGGCCCTGACGGCCCTAATTGCGGTAAGCGTCGCAGCCGCTCAGAAGCGAAGCGTTCTCCGCTCGGACTGGAAGCTCGCACTAATCCTCCTTGCCCCGATCGGCTTGCTGCTGTACCCCGTGCGGGAGAACCTGGTCCTCGGGCAGATCAACATCTTGTTGGTCCTCATGATCGTTTCGGACCTCACGATCGGAGTCTCGTGGCGAGGAAGACGCTTGCCCAAAGGTCTCCTCGTTGGAGTGGCGTGCGCGATCAAGTTGACGCCTCTCGTATTCATCCCCTACCTGGTCCTCACTCGGCAATGGAGGGCCGCTCGGAATGCCGTCCTTACCTTCGTGGTCGCCACGAGCGCCATGTTCGCCATTGCTCCGCGGTCGTCGTGGTCCTATTTCACGAACGATGCCTTCGACCTCAAGCGGGTAGGAGATGCTGGCAACGTGGGGAACCAGACGCTGCGCGAGGCGCTCCTCCGGGCCCATGTGCCGCTTTCAGCTGCGGCGTACTTGTTGGTCGCGACGGTTGTTCTTTGCAGCGGCCTCGCGGTGGCCGTCGTCGCACATCGGCATTCGTCCGCCTTGCTGGGCGTGCTGCTCTGTGGGGCCACCGGCCTGCTGACCTCTCCTGTTTCCTGGGTCCACCACTACGTATGGATCGTGCCGGCCCTGATTTGGCTCCTTGTGGGTGTTGATCGACCAGTCAAGGGCGCGCCCTGGACCATCGCTGGGGCTCTGATCTTTATCGTGATCCAGCCGGGGCAGGTCGGTGGAGTGGGCCTGATGTGGTATCTACGTGACGATGCATATGTCATCTCAACTCTTGCGTTTTTCGGGCTCGTCGGCGCAAGTCTCCTGATCGCCGCACGTCGCAAACTCCCAGACGAAGAGAACGCCGCGAGCAATGGTGATCGACGTGGTGAGTTGCCCGCAACGCCAGTGCCGTCAGGTGCAAAGCCCATCAAAGACGCCCGACCATCGACGCTGGAGCGTCATTCCGTCACCTAACGGAGCGAATGAAGTGTCATGTTGCTCAAGTCTCGTTCGTCGCGCGGCCTCGTAATCAGCATCCGACGCACGCGTCAGGCCGTTCGTCAGGTACAACCGCAGAGATTAGGTCGAGTTGGTCTCGATGCGACGCCAAGTGTGGCTAGGCGGAATGTTCGTGCACATGTGAGTTTCGCCCATGTTTTTGTCTCTCCTCGGATCTCTTGGCTATCGGCAGCAACACTGCGGGCGTGACCGTTCGCACAATTGCGTCGGCTGCGTCTTGACATTGCGCGACCCTCTCCTGACAATGCGCTGAGACAGGACCGTACGCGTCGGGTAGTACGGGCGGGGCACTCTCCGGCACAAGAACAGCAGCTGCTGCTGGGAGGGGGCACCCGTGAACATGCGCGGAGGGATTGTATTTCGCCGTCTGGAGTCGGACCCGAGAAGCAGTTGGGATCGCCGTGATTCGTTGGCGCGACGCTCGACGTCAGATTCGAAGCCGCGACAAGCTCGCTTTAGGTTCTTGCGAATCGCTTCCCTTATTGCCATGGTCGTGGGCTCCATCTCGACATTCGGCGTGTTGGCGACTTCGTCGCCGGCAGGGGCCATAAGTACCGTCCCCGCCTACTACTTCAACACTGGGACCACCCAGACCTGGGGACCTGCCCCGAGCAACGAAACGATCGAGATTCTGGCCCTTGGCGCTGCCGGCGGATCGGACTTCTACGGCGGCACATCCACGACCGGTGGCGACATGCAAGGTGGTCTCGGGGGCGCCGAGTTGGCGACGCTGAGCGTCACCACCGGCGAAAGCCTGACGATCACCGTCGGCGGCGTAGGAGGGAACGCGGTCGCGTACTTCAGCGGTGGCGGTGGATACGGCGGGGGAGCAGGGGGCGGCGGGGGCGGCGACGAGAACGCCCCCGGAGGCGCCGGGGGCGGCGGCGCCAGCACCGTTGCCAACGGATCGACAGCCCTGCTCGTTGCCGCTGGCGGAGGCGGCGCAGGGGGCTCGGACTGCGAATACTCATTCATAAGTGGGTGCATCGCCGACTATCCAGATGCCGGCGGCGAAGGCGGCAGTGGTGGCGGTTCGTCGGGTGCATCGGGTCAAAACGCGCCGACTGGGCTGAGCGCCCCTGGCGGTGGGGGTGGCGGTGGCGGCACCACATCGGGAAGTAGCGGTACCGGTGGATCGGGCGGGACAGCCAGTGTGAGTGGCGGGACCTGTCCCGGGCACGCCGGCGGCTCCGGAAGTGCCGGTGGCGGGGGCTCGGCTTGTAGTCCGGGCGCCGGGGGTGGGGGCGGTGGTGGTGGTGGCTTGTACGGCGGCGGCGGAGGCGGCTCGGGCGGTGAAGGACTCGGCATCAGTGGAGGCGGTGGTGGAGGTGGCGGCTCAAGCTACGCCAACAGCACCTACGCGACCAGCGCCAGCAGTGAGAACGGCGCGAACGCCTCTGCCGGCTACGTCGAGATCGGCCGCCCTGGCACACTCAACCTTCCGTTGATCGGCGGTGCGGTTACGGCGGCCAACGCTCGAGGCGGCGGGCCGTCGACCTGGTGCTCATGCGTCGCGGCTGCGCCGGTAGGTCAGCCGGTGGATGCCATGGACGGTGACTTCTACGAGTCGACCACCGACCTCAGTGTGTCGGGTCCTGGTGTGCCGCTCGACTTCGTCCGTACCTACGACGCCAACGCGGCACAGACCAGTGCAGGGTCGAACCCAAGCGGTCTCGGGCCGGGGTGGACCGACAACCTGGCGATGAGCGTGTCGAGTGCGCTGGGTACAGCGACAGTCACCGAAGAAGACGGCGCACAAGTGCAGTTCACCACGTATAACCCGAACAATCCATGGTGCGCTTCGAGCTTCAACTACTGCCCTGTCGCGCCCCGAGACATCTCGACCTTGAATCAAAACTCCGACGGCACGTGGACGTTCAGGAACGACAAGACGTCGCCACTGACCTATACGTTTTCCACTGCCGGGGCGTTGACCAAGGTGGCCAATGCGGCGGGCCAGAGCATTACGGGGACCACCGAGGCACCGAGCAGCGGGGCCTGCCCCTCCAGCGCCACCACGTGCACGCTGTGGACGTCGAACGCCGCGACGCCCAACCCGACGCTGACCGAGGTCTACGTCTCGGGTGAGCTGACCGAGCTCCTCGGTTTTGCCACCACCGGAGGCACCGCCCCGGTCGCCACCTTCTGCTACTACGGCGAGAGCGCGTGTAGTCCGCCTTCATCGGGTGGCCTTACGTCCAGCTTGTACTCGGTTACTGACCCGGGCATGGGTGCCACCACCTACAGCTACGACGCCACGAACTCGAACACTGCGCTGCGCTACGACCTGCTCACCCGCACAGATCCGGATGGCGGTGTCCTCACGAACGTCTACAACTCGGGAGGCCAGATCACCAAACAGACCGATCCCTCGGGCGTGGTGCGCACCTTGAGCTACTCCGAAGTCACGACCGCGTTGCCCATCGGCGACGCCCCCGGGGACTCGACTACGGTCTCGATGTCGCCAGGGACCGGTTCGACCTCCCAATCGACCCAGTACACGTTCTTCTCCGGCGAAGTGGCGTCGACCACACTCAATCCCGGCGGCACGACCGCCTCGACGACCACTGTCGCAGACAGCCCGATCACAGGGCAAAACCAAGCGAGCACCGACCCGAATGGGAACTCGACGACCACGTCGTTGCCGAATCCCTCGATGCCCGGCGCCTACCTCAACGCGATCGACCCGTCCCAGACCGTTGACGCCCTCAGCAACACGACCCTCTATGCCTACACCACGGCGAACCAGGTCTGGTGCGAAGTGGAGCCGTCCGAAGTGGCGAATGGCGTCACGTGTCCGAGCACTCAGCCCACGACACCTCCCAGTCCGGGCGCAAAGAGCACCCTCGACACTGGTGCCACCATCACCTACTACGACACCGCAGGGAATCCGACCTACGTCACCGATCCGCTCGGCAACACCACTGAAACGTCCTACACCTCTGCCGAGTTGCCCTGGTGCAAGGTCGACGCGGACCAGTTCACCGTGGCCGGCGTGTCGTGTCCATCCTCGCCACCTTCGAGCCCGCCTACGGGGACGACGACCGGCTACACGACGACGCTTTACAACGCAGCGGGCAACATCACGTCGGTGACGGATCCGACTGGGGCCACCACGACCTACGCCTACGGAAACAGCTCGTTCCCCAACACCGCGACCCAAACCACCGACCCCCAAGGCGATGTCACCACGACGACCTTGGACACGGCCGGACGACCGATTTCTGAGACGGAGACGTTCGGGTCTTACTCGGCCACCACGCTGACCGGCTATGACTCGTCGGGCCGCGTGTTTTGCACCATCCAACCCCTCGCCTTCTCACAGGGCGACACGAGCTGTCCTTCCAGCGCGCCGACGAGCCCGCCCACGCCAGGAACCAACCCGTGGCCAGGGGCGCAGATCAACATCTATAACGGAAACGCGCAGCCGACGTTCGAGATCAGCCCGATCGGCGGGGTGACCGAGACGGCGTACAACGCGGCGGGCCAGGTTTACTGCACCGTCAGCGCCTACGACTACACCAACGGGGCTACCTGCCCCGCCACCCCACCGACAAGCGCGCCCACAGGGACGGCGACGGGGTATACGACAACCATCTACGACGCCGAGGGCCGGACGGCTTCGGTCACCGATCCCATCGGCGACACCACGACGTCGGCGTACGACCTCGACGGCAACGCCATCGCCAGCACCTACACGCCGGCGAACACCACCAGCGACCCGGCTCGCACCACCGACTACCAGTTCAACGCCGACGACGAGCAAATTGCGAGCTGCACCAACCCAGATGGCGTGGCGCTCGATGCTCCAGGCACCTGCGCTCAGGCCAACGTCACCGCCGTCTCGTGCGCCGGCGCCACCTTCTGTATGGGCGTCGACGACAACGACAACGCCCTCGCGTTCGACGGGAGCACCTGGGGCGGCCCAGATACCATCAGCGCCGAGCGCAGCGCAGGGAGCGAGCCAACGGCTCTCTCGTGCCCCACGAGTTCTTTCTGCATGGCGGTCGACTCGGGAGGAGGCGCCACCAGCTTCAATGGTTCGACGTGGAGCTCTCTCATGAGCGTCGAGGGATCTTCGGTCTCCCTCGTTGGCGTGTCGTGCGCGAGCGCGTCCTTCTGCGTGGCCAACGACAAGTCAGGCGACGTGTCGATCTACAACGGCACGAGCTGGAGTACACCGTCCGACCCTGATACTTCGGGGCCAATCGATGCTGTGTCGTGCACGTCGTCGACGTTTTGCATGGGCGTCGACGCCAATGGCAACGACGTGACCTACAACGGCACCGCGTGGAGCACGCCGACGAGCGAGGATTCCCACGCGTTGGTCGGTGTCTCGTGCACCTCCTCGACCTTCTGCGTTGCCGTCGACAGCACCGGCGCAGCGCTCGAGGACGCCGCCGGTACGTGGAGCACGACCAGCGGCGTCATCAGCCACAGCTTCACCGCCATCAGTTGCAGCGGCACCACCTGCGACGTCTCGGACAACCACGGCGACATCGCCTCGTACAACGGCACCAGCTGGACCGATGGTTCCTCCGTCGACGGGGTGACCAGGATCAACTCCCTTTCGTGCACGAGCGGGCTGTGCGTGCTCGCCGACGCCCAGGCATCGCTGCTTGGCGACACCGGGAGTGGTTGGAACGCAGATGCCGGCATCGATGAGCCGGCCTCGAGCGCGGACGCGACAACCCTCAGCTTCTACGACCCCGACGGGAACGTGTACTGCTCGGTCTCGGCCAACGCGTACGCGCAAGGTCCTCGGAGTTATCAGTGCCCGTCGTGGCAGAACGGCTGGGTGTCAGAACCCCCGAGCCCGAGCGCTGAGTACTCGAGTTCGCCGTCGTCGACGCAGGCGGACAATGTAACCTTGAGCTTCAACGACGCCAACGGCAACGCCGTCCAATCGACCAATCCTGACGTCGACACCACGGTCAGCGTCCTCGATCCCGCCGGACGGGCCTATTGCACGATGGACGGCTCGAACACGGCCGCCTACCTTGCGGCCAACTCCGAGGCTACGTACCCCTACGGGTGCCCGAGCGCGCCCCCGACGAGTGCTCCCTCGGCTGGGTCAGATCCGGGGTATGCCCAGACGATCTACGACGCGAACGGTAACACCGTGTCGTCGAGCGATGCTGACGGCAACACCACCACTTACGGCTACGACGCCGACGGCGATCAGACCTCGATGACCGATCCCAACGGCAACGAGACGACCTACTGCTTCTACCTTTCGAGCGAGGGATGCGCAAGCGGCGCTCCCGTTGGCGGCGGGGCTGCCTCGATGCAGTACTCGACGACGCGACCCGACACCGCAGCTGATCCGAGTGGCGAAGTGACGACCACGACCTACGAACCCGGAGGCACCACCGGCACGGTGACGACACCGGCAGGGACCACAGCGACCGGCTACGACGCGGCTGGAGATGTCACCTCGACGACGTACTCGGACACGGCGTCTGGCTACTCGACTCCGGCGAACCTCGCGTACACCTACTACCAGGACGGCTCCCGCCACACGATGACCGACGGCACCGGGACGACCACGTACTCCTACGACGACGCAGGAGACCAGACCTCCCAGGCCTTCGTGGCCGGGTCCGGGACTGGCCTGGCCAACCAGGCGTTGTCCTACAGCTACGACGCCAGCGGAGCGGTGGGCTCCATCACCTATCCCTCCTACGGCTCGACGTCCGACCCCACCGTCACCTACGCCTACGACGCAACCGGCAACATAGAGTCCCTCAGCGACTGGGGTGACAACGTCGTCAACTTCACTTACGACCAGGACGGCAACGAGACCGGTCAGTTCAACGCCGTCTCGAGCGACTACCCGCAAGGAACGTCGAACTCCGAGTTCAGCTTCGACGCAGCGGACCAGAACCTCTCGAGCACGATTAACTTCGGTGCCCTGCCGGGGGGCGATTCGAGTGATGCGAGCCGAGTCGGCGGAACACACACCTCATCGACGAGCTCGAACGCAACCGAACTCAAAGACCTCTTCGATTTGCCGTCGGGGCGGGTGAGCTCGACGAGTTCGTCCCGATCGGACAGCTCGAGCCATCTGAGCGAGTCAGACTCGGACTGTTCGAGTTCACCGACCGACATCTGGATCACGGTCAGCACCGGTGGCAGCTCTGGTTCCCGCAACGGTGACGGGCAGATCACGCAGTCAACGCTGACGCTCAACTCGAACGCCTGTGGCGCTGAGCCGGGGACGATGCCGGTCTACTACAGCTACGACGACGCGGCGCGAGTGGTCTACGAAGGCGGCACCGCCCAGGGCTCCTCTGCAGACACCTTCACGTATGACGCCGCCGGCAACGTCGAGGACCTCAACGGTTACATCTACTCAGGCGGCTACAGCAACACCTACGACGCCGCCGACGAGATCACGGGCCAGAACGGAAACGCGCTCACTTCAGACAGCATCGGCGACGAGGCAAGTGACGCCGGCCGCGACGCCAGCTACGGCTACGACCAGGCCGGGCAGATGACGAGTGCCACGATCGGCGGGACGACGACCGACTATCTGGTCAACGGCGATGGACTCGAAGCGGCGACGACAAATGGGAGTGCAGTGACGAGCCAGCTGGTTTGGAACAGCGCGACCTCGTCGCTTCCCATGATCATGACCGACCAGACCAACGACTACATCTACGGTCCGGGGTCCACTCCGGTCGAGCAGTACAACATCACCAGCTCGCCACCGACCGACAATCCGACCTACATCAACTACGCGCCCGACAGCGGCTTGTCGTTGTCAGTCGACGCTGGCATCGACGGCACCGTCACGACGCCTGCGCTCTACGACGCCTACGGCGTCGCGTCCGACGGCACTCCCGTCTTCGGTTACGACGGCCAGTACATGGACGGCTCCACCGGGTTCGCCAACATGCGGGCTCGCTGGTACGAGCCCGGCACGGGGAACTTCACGACGGTGGATCCGGCCCTCTCGGCAACGGATCAACCCTATGAGTTCGCCAGGGATGATCCAGTGAACAGCGGCGATCCCAGCGGGCTGTACGATTATTACACCCACGAATTAGTGGGTCCCATTACGGGTGATACTGATGCTGTCGGATCACCATCCTTCGTGATGTCGAACATGAAGAAGTACGTAACAGATGTATTTCCATTTCCCATAACGGGTTGCGGAACCTCATTGCACAACGGTGACCTGTGCAGACTTCATGCAACAAATGTAGAGGGAACGCCCTTGGCGGCCGGACCTGACTGCATATTTCAGGGTTGCGGCGAAGTGCTTGTAGGAGATTGGACGTCTACTTCATTCAATTTCACAGTCGAATCCAACGGGTACTTTGACGCGCCAAGATCGACCATCACTTTTACGACTTACCAGCTAGGAGCGAATGTCTATCTTCAGCAACATGGTGACGCGCCGGGGACCAACGGTCCAAAGGGTTGGTTTGACGAGCACGTTGCTGTTGACTATGTCTGGCAGAAGCAAGCTGCTAACCTTACTTCCCTTGTGCATGAAGTGCTGGGAGAGATTCCGGGATACCACCAGGAGTGTGGCGGTAACTACACCAATGGCAATCCTGGACAACTCGTAGGCCCACCAGCTCCCGGATTTCCGACAACTCCTCCCTCAAATTACCCAACTTAGGGAGGTGAAGTTAGGGAGGCATTTCGTTGCATTGGTTGTCGCAGTGTGTGCCCTAATCGCGATACTGGTGTTTGGGACCAGAGATGCCTGGGTGTCGTTTTTCGGGACGAATGGGTCGGTCGCTGCGGGAATCGTGATTGTTGTCGTAGCCCTCCTACCTATCGCTACCGCTGTAGGAGTCTTTGCTGCAGGGTTCCGCAAACAAGACGATGCCGGGAGAGCCCTTCAGAGGTCAGTGGTGCTGTTTTTGTTGGTCGGCGTTCCCGCTGTTGCGGTTCTTGTGGCCGGAGCGGCGTATTAGATCTTGATTTAGGGACGTATTGTGATCGGTTACATCGCCACCACTGCCTGTTGCCAGCCGAGCGACCGTCCGAGTGGCAAGTACTTGTAACTCTCGCCGTGCTGCTCTGCTACGGAGTTATTCGTTCGGCCCAGGCGAGGTCATCGCTTACCCGGGGCGACATCTCTACCACTACAGGTCTCCGCGAGAAGATCCGCTGCCACAGGTTGGATCCATCTATGAGAGCGCAACCGGGAAAACCATCGAGGCGCCAAAGAATGTGCCAGCGCTTTGGTGAGAACGACTCTGGCGCGGAGCCAGGTTACTTCTCGGCTGCATTGGGAAGTCCGGGCGAGGTCCACGGCACAATGCGCTTTGCGGGCTGCGCACCGATCGACTGAGCGAACGCGTCTCCTTCCTCGGTTCGCTCTTCCGCGTGGTTTGGAGCAACCCATCCTTCATCATTTGCAACCTCGGTCGCGACCGCGAGGAGCCGCGTCGCCACGCCCTGCCGTCGATACTCCCGGTCAACGTGAAGGAAGAGGACCTCACCGTCGTCCAAGTTCCACTGGATCGAGCCCACGGCGATCTCGGTCAACGCGTGAATGCCGGCGGTTCTAAGCGGTCTACGTACGACACAAACGAAGCTCAGATGAATGTCGGTTACTTCCTCGAACGGTCCTTCATCTATAACGGGAACATGGCGCGAGCCGTTACTCATTGATTCCTACTCCGTTCTTTCAATGTTGCGATCGCTTTAGGGAGCTTCCCCGCTGCTCACCCATCCGCGGCTCCACTCCCGTAGAGCTTCAACCAGCCTGGATACTTTGTAACTGTCACCTGGGTTACATCTGGCGATCGACCGCTCCTCGTCGTCGAGGTTGGTGACGAAGACGTACCGAGTGCGGATGTGTGCCATCCATTTGGCAGGTTCGACCGGCCGCGTGAGAAGACCGATGTCTTCCGACGGCATGCGGTTCGCATCAATGCCAGCGACGATCTCGGCGGGGTCGAACGGTCTTGACCCCAAGCCATCGTTGACGACGTCGTGCCACACCTTCAACACAAGAAGTCGCCGGATCAACGGCTCGTTCAATGCGCCTTGGCCGAATAGATAGAGGTCGTACAGGTCACGAATCTTTTGACGACGTCGCCAGGCCGCCAATTTTTCCGCCATCGACTCCTCTAAGGCTGGAGCTGGAATGTCTGGTAGAGGGAACTCGTAGCCGCCATGGACCGGCAGTGCGATCGGCGTCATAGCCTCCGTGGGAAGCCAGAGTGGCCGCGGTGAGATCTCGACACGGGCTGGAATCCGTGGTTCCCCCAGCGGTGTCGTGACAACGAGACGCGCACGGAGGCTCTCACGGTATGTCAAGGAGAACCGGACGTCGAACAGTTCCGCGCCGTCGAGCGTGTCGAGCAGCAACTCGCCGGTGTCGGCGTCCGGCGCGGCGAAGTCAAGGTCGGTAGAAAAGCGGCCGGCATTGCCGGCGCGCAGCTTCCGCAGCGATGTGCCGCCTTTGAGTACGACACCCAGCTCAAAGATTCCTTCGTTGCTGAGGAACTGAAGTGCGTAGTCCTGCGCTACGTCGAGCAGCGCAGCATCCCCCATACCACCGCGCCCCTGGAAATGCCTGGAGAGATACCCCTGGGTGATCATCGTTGTGGGAGCAACGCGTCGGAGACGTGCCAGCGGCGGCTCCACCGGCCTCGCTGATCACGAGGACCCAATGTCGTCACTGGGAGCCGCCCAGGGAGGAGCGCTTCGACTTCGTCGGCGATGTCACCACGACCGGACCATTCTGCGAGATACCCGAGGCGCGCCAGCGTGGACACCCTCCTCCCCGCGGCTTCGGCAACGACCTGATCGGGCGTGGTCGCCCGGAACGTCTCCGGGAGCCAGTCGTCGGCGTTCGCCCAGTTACCCTGAGCGGCGGGACGTTCAGCTGCGCCGACGACCACGGTTGCCTCGCCCCACAACGGGAGGCCCCGGACCACTCGGGACGGGAGCTGCCACTCGAACGTAATCAATCGTGCATCGAGCGCTTCCGGCGCGCGCCACCCGCGACGGTGTGCGAGCACAGCCTGCGTTGGCTGGTGGGTCGAGTGTCCAAGTTCCCACACTGCGGAGTCGAACGCGATGGCAACAGGCGCATCGGGCTCATGCTCGAGTAGGGCTCGAAGCTCGATCCAAACATCGTCCGAGCTGTAGCGACCCGCCCGGGCGCCGGGAGCGAACTCCCAGGCGTCCCGTTTACGAAGGGGGAGGAGCCACCCGAGGCGGACCAGCCGTTCGACCAGGACGTTTTCGGGGACCCGGCTTCCCTGAGTGGCAGCGATGTCCCCCAAAAGGGAGCGCGTGACCACCGAAGGCTGTCGCAACTCCAGCTCCTGGACTATTCCAGCCAGACTCTCAGGCAGCGATCGTGTTCGCATCCGATCGGGTATCACGTCACTATATTACGTAGAACCCGTCTGGATGCAAGCATAGCTCTGCCAAACGAAGTGTGATCGGCGACGGCGTACCTTAAATGGTACATTTGCCATAAATGAGCGATTCCAGATTCCAAGTGCTCGCCATCGACGGCGGCGGAGTCCGAGGACTCTTCGCAGCCGCCCTGCTCGCCGGACTGGAGGAGGACCTTCGTAGGCCGATCGTCGAGGTGTTCGACCTGGTTGTTGGGACATCAACCGGTGGCATCGTCGCCCTCGGCCTCGGCGCCGGTCTCTCCCCGGCGGAGATCGTCGACTTCTACGTCACCTTGAAGGACGCGATCTTCAACAACCCGATGGGGTGGCGGAAGGTGCGCCAGCTCTTCGTGGCCAAGTACCGATCCGCTCCCCTAGAAGCCTCGCTTCGAGGCGTGTTCGGAGACACCCTCCTCGGCGAGAGCCGGCTCCCCTTGGTCATCCCCTCGTACAACCTCGGGGAGAACGACGTGTACCTATTAAAGACGCCGCACAATGAGCGCCTCCGCCGTGACCACAAGCTTCCGATGTGGCAAGTGGCGATGGCCACCACCGCCGCGCCCACGTTCTTCCCCGCCTTCCGGCTTCCGGGTAGCCACGTCCGCCTCGTCGACGGCGGCGTGTGGGCGAATAACCCGGCGATGGTGGGCGTAACCGAGGCGGTCAGCATGTTCGGCCACCCTCTCCGCAAGATCCGCGTGTTGAGCGTCGGGACCACGACCACTCAACGGACGAGGCAGTCCAAGCTCGACAACGCCGGGCTCATCCGGTGGGTCCGGAGCCCCAATGTCGTCGAGGTGCTCCTAAACGGTCAGAGCACCGGAGCGTTCACGCAGGTCCAACACCTCGTCGGCGCTGACCATGCACGCCGACTTAACCCGCCCGCTCCCGAAGAGCTGGCTGAGCTCGACGACTGTGACGCCAGCGACCTCATCGCGAAGGCTGCCTATCACAGCCGCATCTTCTGTCCCGATTTCGACGCCGTCTTCGGTGCCCACGTTCCCGATCCCTATTTGCCGTTCTACGGCCCCAATGCAAGGCAGGAAGCTCATGGTCTATCTCGCTGACCGCACCGCTGTACTCGACGAGCTGCTCGGCATCTCGATCGCGGACTTCGACATTCCCGATGCCATCTATCTGCAGGCTGTCGCCCGGTACGAGGATCTCGGAGCCTGGCTCTCGAATTACTGGGAGTGCTCGCACGCAGTGGGAATCATCTACCCGCAAGGCGCGATGCGACTCGGCACCGTTGTTCAGCCGATCAACCCGCGCGACGACTACGACCTAGATCTCGTCTGTCGTCGGGACATCGCCAAGGCCGTCACGACGCAGGCCGCGTTGAAGGAAGACTGCGGTACCGGGATCCTTGGCTATGTGCGCTCTAACCCTGACGGATCGCCTTCACGCAAGGAGGGCGGGCGGTGCTGGACGCTCGACTACCCCGGTGAGTCCTTCCACATGGACGTGTTGCCAGCCATCCCCAACACCGACGTGGGCGGCAACGCCATCTGGCTTACGGACAAAGATCTCCGTGAGTGGCAGCCATCTAACCCCGTCGACTACGCCGACTGGTTCCACTCCGTCATGGCGCACGAGTTCTTCGAGGAGCGGGGCCGAGTGGCCAAGCGGATGGACGTAGCCGATGTTCCGGCGTGGCAAGTGAGAACGGCGCTGCAGCGGACTGTGCAGGCGCTGAAGCGGCACCGCGACATGCACTTCGCCAAGTCGCCGAAGGACAAGCCCGCCTCCATCATCATCACGACGCTCGCCGCCCGCGCCTACGCCAGTGGCGGCACCCTGTACGAGGTGCTAGCGGACGTCACGGCCAAGATGCCAAGCCTGGTCGAGGTCCGTAACGGCGTCTACTGGGTCGCCAACCCCGTCCACCCGGCCGAGAACTTCGCTGACCGCTGGCGCCGTCACATTGGGCGAGACTGCGCGTTCTTCGAGTGGATGGAGCAAGCGCAAGCGGACATCATCGGCTACGGCACTGATATGAGCTCCGGCCTCGACCGTGTGCTCGCAAAGATCTCGGCCACTTTCGGTGAGCGCTCCGCCCAGCGTGCCGGTGAGCACCTCGGGACAAATTGGGCTCGCGCCCGGGAGGTCAACCGACTCAGCATGTCTGCCGGCACGGGCCTGCTCGCCGCTGCCCCGGCCGTACGCCCGAACAGGCCGGTGCCACAGCACACGTACCACGGTTCGCTCCCGGAGCGCCGTGGCGAATGACTTGGTGCGACAGGCGTTCGCGCTGCGCGGCACCTTTCCGAAGGCCAAGACCAGACTCACTACGACGCGGTTCACCTGGACAGGTACGCTCCAACCGACGCAACTCAGCCGTGTCTACAGCGTCCGCATCACCCTCAACGCGGGCCTGTACTACCCTCAGGTTCGGGTAATCAACCCGCAGCTCGAAACCCGTTCCGGCAAATCGATCCCACATCTCTTCGCTGATGGCTCCCTTTGTCTCCATCTCGAAGACGAATGGGACTGCACGATGTTGATGGTGGACTCGACCGTGCCGTGGACATCCGAGTGGCTCTTCAACTACGAGATCTGGCTGGGCACGGGCAAATGGTACGGAGGCGGCGAGTGGCCCCCTCGACGACGTGACGACCGTGATCACGTCGACTCATTGCAGCCGTCCACCGCAACCTACGGAATCTGAGCGAAGATGAAGGCGATGGTCGATGAGTCGCGGCCCGGTGCCTGACCCCGAGATCGCCAATCTGGGTCCGATTCTCCGTGCCAGACGACGGGAGAAGCACCTTAGTCTGCGAGACCTCTCTGATTTGATTGGTGTTCCATCCAACACGCTGTCACGTGTCGAACGTGGCGACGTTCCTGATCTCAAGAATTTTCGTCGCATCGTGGAATGGCTCGAGCTCCCAGCTGAACGCTTCCTCGAGGCGGCGGGAGAGGCATCCACGCCCCAGATCATCGCCCGCCACCTGCGCGCCGATCGTCGCCTCCCAGCCGAAGCGGCACAACAGATCATGGAAATGGTCGAGGAGATGTACCACCGCCTGGTTGGCGAGCAGCCGACATTGTCCCTTCACCTGCGCTCGGCAAAGACATTCACACCTGGAGCAAGCACCCTGCTGGCTGACATCCTGAGCGAGATGCAGTCCAACCTGCAGGCTGGCGGTTCGTGAGTCGTTGTGCGCAGGGGATTCAAGGCTGAGGCTGAACGACAATCTGAGAAGGCTCGGGCTGAGATGGGCAAGCGCCCCTCTGATCACGTCGATGCGCTCGAATTCGCGACTCACGTCAAGGCCGAAGTCCGGCGTGCCGACGAACTGACGAGCCCGGAGAAGCTGCAGACCCTCGAGGAACTGCAGCCAGGTGCATTCTCCGCCTGCACCTTCACGATCGGCGAGAAGCACATCATCGTGTACAACCCAGTTGCTTCACTGGGCAGGACTCAGAGTGACATCGCTCACGAGGTAGCCCACATCATGTTGAAGCATGAGATGAAGACGGTCGAGACCATCGCTGGGCTCACATTCTTCACGTGCGATCCCGAAGAAGAGCAAGAAGCGAATTGGCTTGCGGGGTGTCTGCTCTTGCCACGCCGCCTTCTTTATCTCGCGGCACGGCGTGGAATGCGTGCGCCCGAGATCGCAGAGCAGTTCACGGTCAGCGAGCAGATGGCCGCATTCCGTTTGCGAACCACCGGCGTCCTCCGTCAGCTTGAAGCGTCCGGATGAGCGGAAGTGCCTCCGACAGAGCGAGCCTGATCAGCGATCGTCGGGGTTCATCGACATCGAGTGGTTTGCTACTGGGTTGTTACCGAACCCACTGGAGATTGCGCTAGACGATCAAGTCGCCGGACTGACGACCTAACGTCACGATGACCGGTTGGATCGGCTTGGACCAGCCGCCTATGCGGTAGAGCGAGCTCTACGATCTCGGCCGGCGGAGAGCGTTGAGTTGAACCGCGCACACCGGCGTCAATTCGTCAGTGACCCCACTACATTGGGTTCCGCATTCTCTGCCAATGACGCTAAGTTCCACCGTTGGCGAGATGGAGAAAGGCGGCTCCGTCGCAACTTCGGAGCTCTTCAACGGAGACGGCGCGTTGGTCGCTTGTCTGAACTGTGTCTTCTTGGGTCAGAGTAATCGTGATCGGGGACGAACTGCCGGAAGTTTCGAACACATCCAAAGAGGATCTGTTCAGCCAGACGTTGTATGGGAGTGCGTGCTGTTCTATAACTAGATTGACGAACGCTGCTGACAAACTGGGCGCAAGAAAGTTTGTGTTTTCGGGATTGAGTTTGCTGCTGAAGAGAAGGGTGCACCGGCCTCCCTTTAGTGTCGCTAATTGCAAGTTCGCATTTTCGGCCTCAACCGGAGGAGAGAGAGCGGTGACCACTTCGGAGGTGACCAACCTTCCAAACCAGAGCGTGTTCGGACCTGTTGGGACGACGGAGTTATAGCCATCGGCGGACGTAATCAGTATCTCGCCGCCGGACAAGACGGTTATCCATGCATCGTGTACAGGTAGAACTTCAGTCGGACATCCGGCGTCGGCCAGACCGTCCCGCTGGATCGTTGACTCGGCTGGGCCTGCTATCGCTGGGGGAACATTTTGGAAGGGTTTTGCCAGCCCCTCTTGACCACACCCAGAGATGCGTTGAGCGGGAGATGTTTCGGTGATTGCCGGTAGGCCAGACGTGGTCGTTGTTTCGAGACTGTCGGATTGCCTAGGCGGAGTGGCGGTCATAGATCCAAGAGCGGGAGCGGCCACGGCGCTTAAGGTTGAGGCAACGCAGAACAAACATACGACCTGCGCAGTGCGCGCTATCGATCGAAACTCACGAGTTGGTCCAACTGGACCCAGGATGCCTGTTTCAACCCACTGCTCATAGCGTCGCACCCGCTCCATTCCACGCTGGTGCCACGCCTTCAAGCGGAGCCAAAAGCTCGCCCCGAACAGTAGGAGGCTACCGATCACCAGGAAGCAGAGGAGCAGGGCATCCAGGTGCCTCATTCCGCGACGCAGCTCCAGAACGTCAAAGTGCTCGCCATGGCTGAGAGGGTCCAACAAATGCCGGAGTAGAGAGCAACAGTCCCTAGATCAACCGGCCTCCCCAGTCGTGCCGCTTCGGAGAGACCGATGTATCCCATAAAACCCGTGAACGCAAAAAAGATGCACACCACGGCCAACAGGATCGGTACGGTTCCCAATTTCCATGTACGACCATGGAACACGGATAGGAAGAGCTCTCCCACCCCGAGCATCGCTGTGAGCGCAGCGGCAAGAAACAGATCGCCGTTGTAGACCACCTGTTCAAAGGAGTTGGCACTATGTAGCCACCCGACTGGCTGGCTGGGAATGACCACTGAGCAGACGAAGTTGGCTACGAGCGGCGTCAAGGGGAGAAAAACGTGAATGAGAGCCCACAGCAGAACGTGAGCGGTAGTTGACGGCGAGATACGTGCTCGATCAACGCCTTCCTTCGCCGGAGTATGCGGCTCCGCCTCCGTAGCGTTCTGCGATCCGCACTCGGCTTCTGTTTGCACGCCCTTTGACTTGAGGGCCTCTACACCCCCCGATCTCGGACTTGGAAATGCGCCGTCGTTCGACGGCTGTGGGGTAACGGGTCGCGGACTATCGGATCCAGACGCTCCAAGTGTCGCTTCACTCGAATCCGAGTCATCGGATAAAGGGGCCCGGCCGTCCACGTTGACAATTCCCACACAACGGCAGTCAGAAAAATACGGCGCGAATAAGGCAAGCTCTGGTGCTTAGACCAATGACGGCTCGCACGCCGTGGATATGCGCTTCGGACCCTCTCTAAATGGGCGTTGGACGTAGACTGGCGCTAGATTCAGTGCGGATTCCGGGGAGGCCACCGGTGCCAGAGATTTCTGACTCGCTGCCTACGATCGGCTTTTACTATGCCTTGCTGATCGTGCTGGCGTACGAAATGCCTCAAGAACTGCGATGTCTCGCTGATCGACAGCTTGACAACCAGCTCACGAGGGAAGTGCGGACTTCCTTACGTTTGCCACGACGAATAGAGGTTGCGAGATTCTTTGCGGCAATTGAAGCTGATGTCGATAACGAAAGCGATCTTGTCATCAGGATTCTAAACGGGGAGCGGGTCGATTCGATTGGTTCCCGGGCTGAATCCATTTCGGATCGGCTTGGTAAGTCTCAACATGCTTACGAGGAGTCGGGTAGCAAGTTCTACCAAAGCATCGTGACGGCGTTCCTAGACAGGTACGGAAAGACGCTGTCACTCGGTGCTGCAAGATGGCTCCAATCGAATCGCAACGCCTCGCTTCCATCTCGAGACGAGATCCAGACGAACAGACAGATATCGATAGAACTCCTGAGGACGGTTTCCACGGAGGGCATCGACGAGACCCCGAGGGATCACGCTTCGGATGATGGCGTTGTAATTTTCGGTAGTACTTCGCACTCCAACTCGCTCGATCCGCAATACAGGGAAATTGAGCTGAGCGCGCATTACATATACCGGCGCCGTACGCCCTCGCGAGTGTTGTATTACCGAACGCTACAAGCGATCACCGAACCAATTTCGGAATTCAGGGTGCCTTTCAACCTGCCGAACGATCTGCATGAAGATATCGGTGCAGTCGAGCCTCTGACTAACTGCAGCCTTGCAGGTTTCAGGTTCATGAATTCGACCGGTACATCAGAGTGGACCCTGGCTCTTCCGGACAACTCTTCTATTGAGCCTGTCGCGTTCTCCTATGAGTTGAAATTAACCAGCCAGGTCGATGATCAACCCTATATCCGGCACTTCGCGAGGGCGTCGGGCCGGCGGGCCGTGCTCGAGATTCAGTTTGACCCGGCACACAGTCCCTTGTGGGTTCGCTCCTTCGAGGGACTTCACTACTGGGATGATGTCGAGGACGCACGCTTAACAAAGTCGATATCAGTTAGTAGCGCTGGGGTCGTGCGCGCGGAGTTTCTCGACTATGAACCGCAGGACACCTTTGGCATCGTTTTTGCATGGCCAGATGACTCCTCGTAGTCCCGGAGGTGCCCACGGGCAGCCTTCCCAGCGAAATGCCCCCATCCCAGAACCGCGGTTCGATGACCACATTCGATCCAGAGCAGCCAAAGCTTTGGTCGTTTGCCGAGAGACGCGGAAACCAGTCGCCGGGGACCGGAGTCTCACTGAGTTGCTACTGCGTTGCTACTGAACCCGGTGGACAAGGACGCACAGAGAATGAATGCGCAGATTGGAAACATGACTCCACTTGCCACGTCAGATCTAACCGATTGCGCTAGACGACTCGAGTCCGACTTTTAATCCCAAGGTGCCGGGATCGAGACCCGGGCGGCCCACTAAAAAACCTACCAGGCCTCTCCAGCGATTCTGCTGGCGTGTTCTTAGTCCCCGGACCGGATCACTATTGATGAGCTGAACCTCCGGGACGGCTCCGATGTCCCTGAGGCGCGGTTCAGCGCTGGATTCGAAGCTCGAGTCCCAAGTCCCATGTTCGTCGAGAACCTCGAGCCCATCTGAGGTCGACCACTTTGGCGCTGTCGGGTAGGCGTTGACCAAGCGCATTGAGACCAGGACCACACTTGCATCTGATGCACGTCATACGCGGCCATCGCTTCGGACCCCGGTCGATTTGCGCCTCTCGTCTTCAGTGTCGTAGCACTTGGTGAGCGCCCGAGTGGGGACGATTCAGTCCAAAGGGTCCTTCGGCTTGATCGATCGACTCGGACGATTGGACCGCTTCGCCTAGGACGCGTGCGACGACTTGCCGCACAACACGTAGGGGTGCACGCTCATCTGATCGGTCGCGGCGAACGGGGCAATCACCGAGCCGGTGGCGCGCCATCCATTTGCGGCGGTTGGGAACGACGAGCGCAGAACGACATCCTTGGCCGAGGTGCCCGTGGCAGTGACTTGGGCGCCACCGCCGAGGACGATCTCACCTTGCGGACATGTTGCCGTGGCAGTGACTGCAGTACCCACGGGTGGATCGATCGCGGAGAGGACGGTGAGACCCGGAACGGTGGTGCTGGAGGCGATCGTTCCGCTTGCACCAGCAGCACCTATGGCGCCTCGCGGACCGTTCGCTCCGGCCGGCCCTGCCGGCCCCTGCTTCCCAGTCAGGCCGGTGGCACCTTTGGGCCCGGCAGGGCCTTGCGCGCCCGTTGCCCCTTGGGTTCCCGGCACGCCTTGGACACCCTGAGGTCCTGTTGCTCCCTGCAGTCCCGTCGGCCCCTGGGGTCCAGCCACCGCGTCGGGTGTTGAGGTGAGCGCGATGAAGGACACGCCGAGGGCGGCCGCTGCCAAGAGAACCGCGACGAGAAGTGCCCACAAAATCATTCGGTCGTTGCCACCACCCGCGGGTGCGATCTCATCTCGAGGCGCGCCGATGTGGTGGATCTGTTGCGTGTCGTCGAGTCCCACCAACGTCGTTTGCGTCTCGTCTGCGTGGGCAACCTTCATCTCGTCCTCCCATCACGTCGTGACCAGAGCGGGTCGGAACCTCGGTCACCGTCGCCCGCGCTATCGCCGATCGGCGACAGATATGACGTACCCCGCTTCGATAAGAGAGCCCTAAGAATCTGGAAATTGCTCTCGATGCGGCAGCGGGCCGTCGAGCCCGATCTCTCAAGCGCGGTTTTAGGACTTGGTCTCGCGAACCTCTGCGGCGATTCTCGCGGCGAGCTGCCGCGAGAACCCGTAGAGACGCCCGAGCTCGCCGATCGTCATGCCTTCGGCGAGTCCAAGCGCGAAGACCGCAGTGCGGACTCGATGACGCGCACGTTCGAGCTCTCCGAGCTGCGCGGCCACGGCGGCCCACGGCATCGCCATGTCCGAGAACGCGTCGGCGACCGGCACCTTGTCGCTGACACGGGCGCGGAGTGCCCCGTAGGTCGCGCCGGCTTCGCTCAACACTTGTTGCGTCTTGGCCATGGTGCGTTCGAGGTTCGCCAGTGCGGACTGCAACGCCCGTCGCTCATTGGCCATGCCGCAGCGTAGAGCCCGCCTGAGGGGAACCTGGGCTCAACTTCTTCGGATCGCCGACCGACAACACATGTTGTCAGTGGCGGGTTTCGTGGATGGCGCTGGTCGGGCAGAAGAAGGCGGACGGATGGGCTCGAGAGGGAACACCGCAGCAAGCGACGAGATGCGGATGGTGGGCCTTCGCATGGGCGTGCGAGCCGAATCCGGCTTCACCCTCCTCGAGCTCCTCATCGTGATCGTGGTGCTCGGAATCTTGGCCTCGATCGTCGTCTTCAGCCTGAGCGCGGTCGGCGGATCTGCGGCAACGGCCGCCTGCCAATCTGACTTCGCCACGACGACAGCTGCGGTGAGCGCGTATGAGGCACAGATGGGCTCCTATCCCGGTGGCAGTGGATCAGCCCATGTCACCGATTCGGATCCGGGGACACCGCCCGCCTTTACTCCTGGAAACGCGCCCAGTGGTGTCAACGCGGCCCGCGCCGAAGGCGAACTCCTGGTCTCAGGGGCTACGTCTCCGAACGTCGGTGGGACGACTCACGACGGTCCGTGGCTCGAGGAGTCGCCGTCGAACCAAGGGCATTACCGGATCTGGGTGGCCAACGACGGAAGTGGGATCGTCCAGGTGCTCGACGCCGAGGGAAACGTACCTGACAATCCCACGCACAGCGCGGCCGACTGCAGGGCCGTTGCCTCGCCCGCGGCGACGACGACAACGACCGCAGCACCGACCACGACGACAACGACGAGCGCACGAGTGACGACAACGACCGCAGCGCCGACCACGACGACGACAACCACGGTGCTTCCCCCGACATCGACGACGACAACCACCGAGCCGAGCCGTCAACCGCCCGTCTTCACTAGCGACGACGCAACAACGTTCCGCCACGGCGCCTTCGGCTCCTTCACCGTGGGTGCCGGGGGTGCGCCCAGCCCTTCGCTCAAAGAATCGGGCTCGTTGCCCTCCGGCGTCAGCTTCAATCGGACCACTGGCGTGCTCAGCGGGACGGCGAAGAAGTCGGGCACCTACCGGCTGACCTTGACGGCGAGTAATGGCGTCGCTCCGAACGCGACGCAGACTTTCACGCTCGTCGTCGTCTGAACGCCCGGCGCAAAGGCATCGGCGCTATCCGCTGAGTCAGCGGCGGACCTACAATCAAGCTGCATGAGAAAGCGCGGCTCGATCATGGCTCTCTTGGCTGTTGTCGCTATTGGCTGTGCCGCGTGCGGCGCTCCATCTAGCACGTCGGCTTCGTCGCCGGATCAATCGTTTTTGGCCCACGTCGGCCAATACGACCCGTCACTCTCCAAGTGGTATACCGACTTTCTCATCGACGCCGGTCGCTCATCGTGCGCTGCCTTCAAGAGCGGGGATCGCCCGGGCGAAGTTGCGAATCACGTCGTCGATCTCGATGCCGGGACGTCCCTCAGCGAGACCGAGGTGTCGGCAATTGTCACCGCGGCGATCGTCGTCTACTGCCCACATTTTAGGCCGGCTTGGGCCGGAAGGGGTTCTACACAACCGGGCATCAATCGGTGACGCCGCCGTAGTTGGCCTATCTCACGGCGCGGGATCGATAGATCCCGATGAGCGCGAGCGCGCCGTCCAAGGCGCTACGAAGGGCCAGCGGATCTCGGTGAGCCTGCGAAAGAATCAGGCCGCCTTGCAAACTGGCCAAAGTGGACGCGGCGAGCCACGCGGGATCCGCGTCCGAGCGGAGTTCCCCCGAGGCGACCATCGCCTCGAGTCCAGCGCGGATGCTGGCTTCCCAGCGGTCATAGCCCGAGGCCAAGACAGCACGGATGGCGGCGTCGCGTTCGCCGACCTGACCGAGAAGGTTCGCGATAGGGCACCCGCCCCGTCCACCTCCTTCTTCTTCAGAGGTTGGAACAACTTGCGATGACCCGGATGATTCGGAAGATCGGCAACTGCCAGAACGTGGATGGGGTCGCCGAGAGGAGCCATGTCGAAGTTGACCGGACCGCCGTCCTCGTCTCGGTGCAGCAGACTCACCAGATTCGATGAGAACTCTGAGATCCGACCGACCACGTCGCGGATCAAACTTGGGTCGGAGACCAGCTAGGAGTCCTGGCCCGGAATCCGCCAGACTGGCGCATCGCGGCGCAGCTGGTCGTAGAGAGGACCTGGATTCTCCAGGACGCTCTTCGTTAACCAGCAGTTTCGGATCATCAAGGTCGAATGTCGTCATGCTCACGTCCGAAACCGCACCCTCTTGCCGCTAAACGAACGGTAGCAAGTTCCCTTGTGGGTGCCCCAGAACACACCCGATTGGGGCGATGGGTTCGCGGTTTGCCTGCCGCTACCCCCAAACACAAAATCTTGTGGTTCGGGGAGTAAAGGGCATCGCCCTCAATCGAACACGTCTCAGGTCAGAGCGGCTTGGATCTCATCGAGTGATAACTCAGACGTGGCGTGGCTAGCGCATTGCGAGCAGTCGCCGACGTGCCGCCAGGACTGGATGAGCCTTGTCCCGCTCTCGTTCAGGTGCACGATAAACCGCTCCGAGTCCTCGGCGAACTCGAGGCCGCAAAAAGGCCGCCACCCGGTCGCGACCGGATGACCTTTGACCTCGACGCCCTTGACGATCCGGCGGAACCGCATGCCGTCCATGTCGAAGATCCACGTTGCGTGGCATGACTCGAATACCAGTGGAACCATCATTTCCATTGTGTGCCCGCCAATGTAAGGGACGCCTCAGAACAGCGTGACAGTTCGGTGACGTTTCCCACCTGCAACGGGTGGGTCCCGCGGACATTCAGGCGGGTTCTCACAGGGCTCTGCGGTAGGGAGCAAAGCCCACCATCGGCACGCGCTTCATCATCTCGATCCGGCGGGCGTCGGTCCCGTCGTAGGTCACGTCCATCATCTTGAGGAGCTTGGCCGCGGTCCTCGGATGCGCGCGTTCGTACTCCGCCATGACGTCAGCCGCTTCGGAGTCGGTCAGAAACCGCACGATGGCGCGATGGCGCTTCGAGCCCACCCAGATGGCTTCGAGTCCGCCCGCTTTGAGGTTGCAATACCAGTCCGCACCGGGTCCCGTGCCCGACGCGCACACCCACTCGGTGTCGAAGCGTCCCGCGACTTCGATCACAGTGAAGTGGCGCGAGTGGCTCACTCGGCCCCGATGCTCGACCATCACAAACCGATCGCCGAACAGCAAACCCAGCCGAGCCCGGTAGAGGTAGCTCGGAGCCTTGAGGAGCCTCCGCTGCCAGCCGGAGGGTTTGTGCGAGAAGTCGATGAGGGGCACGGGACCTCAGGACACTTCGTGCGGTTCGTCGCTCAGCTTCTGTCCGAGGAGCGAGAGCCGGTCACCGGGCTCGAGGACCACGTCGCCCGACGGCGCGAGGACCTGGCCATTGCGCGCGATGGATGTCACCAGGGTCCCTTCGGGCAACCCGGCCGAGCGAAGCGGGTGTCCGGCCAGCCCGGACTGACCGTTGACGGTGAGCTCGTAGGCGCCCGCAGTGGCGCCCAGCGCACTGACGCGTTGTGCGGACGCCAGCAGCTCGCGCCGGTAGGTGGCGACGAGGTCAGAGATCGACACGGTCGCTATGACGTGGCGATCCGTGTCCAAGACGGGCACCCAAGACATGTGGGCCGAGGTGATTGCTTCGAGGGCGACATCGAGGTGGCTGTCTGTCGTGATCGCCGGCGCGCCAGCGTCCGCCAGGGTCCCGACCCCAACCTTTTGATCCGACGCGCCGGCGAGCTCGACGAGCGACACCGTTCCCTCGAGGCGCCCCTCCTTGTCGACCACAGGAGCTCCAGGCACACCCGCCTGTGCGCATATCTCCTTAGCCTTACGTACCGACGTGGAAGTGGCCAAGATCACGCGCGCCGGCACCATCGCGCGCGAAGTGGGGATCGAGGCGAGGAGGGGCAGTCCCGCCATGATGCGCTGGGCCTCGGTATCGCGGCGGCTGCGGATTTGGCTCCGGTAGATGGAGTCGTCGAAGTGCTGCACGATCAACCAGGCCAAGCCGACGCCGACGAGAGCCGGGGTGAGAATCGAGAGACTGCCGGTCATCTCGGCCACCATGAGCATCACCGCCAGGGGCGCGCGGGCGATGGAGCCGAAGCAGCACATCATGCCGACGATCACGTAGGGGGACGGGTCGTGTCCCATCGACGGCGCGATCGGCTCGAAAAGGCGCCACACGGCGGCCCCCATGAAGGCACCGATCACCATGCCGGGTCCGAAGATGCCCCCCGATCCCCCTGTGCCGATGGACAGACCCGTTGCGACGATGCGCGCGAAGGGGACGATGAGCACGATCCACAAGGGGATCCCGAGCAGCTCCGGTCCGAGTGATCGTTGAATCCAGCCGTACCCGGTGCCGAGCACCTGAGGGATGGCGATGCCGATGGCACCAACCATGAGACCACCGATGGCGGGCTTCACCCACTTGGGCAGACGAGAGATGGCTGACGAGATCTGGGCGATGCCGTAGAAGCCCTTGGCGTAGAGGAGCCCGATGAATCCGCCCAGGATCCCGATCAGCGCAAACCACGCGAGTTGGACTGGGTCGCCGAAGCGGTACGACCCGACGTAGCCAAAGAGAGGCCCGAAGCCTTCGACGGAGCCGAAGATGGCAAAGCTCACCGACGACGCGATGAAGCAGGGCAACAATGCAGCCGGGTCGAAGTCGTCGCGATAGAGGATCTCCGAAGCCAGCACCGCGCCGCCGAGCGGCGCACCGAAGATGGCCCCGATACCCGAGCCGATCCCGGTCGCCACCGCGATGCGCCCGTCGGCGGGATCGAGGTCGAGCACGCGGGTGAGCAGGGACCCGAAGCCGGCGCTGATCTGGCCGGTCGGACCTTCGCGTCCGCCCGAGCCGCCAGATCCGATGGTCAGCGCCGAGGCCACGATCTTGACGATGACGGCGCGGAAGCGAACACCCTTGGGGTTGTGGTGGACGGCTGCGATCGCGGCGTCGGTTCCGTGCCCTTCGGCTTCTGGCGCAAAGAAGTACACGAGGAGTGCGCCCCCCAGCGCACCGACTCCTGCGACGAGTGGCAACACCCAGGGACGCGCCGCGTGCGCCGGCGGTGGGACATTTCCTTCCCCTTTGGGGGTCGGCACGGTGTAGCCGGCGAGGATCTCCAAGAAGAAGTGCGTGCAGACTCGGAGGGCCTCGTAAAACAGCACCGCCCCGAGCCCCGCGATCGCCCCGATGGTGACGCCCAGCACGATCCAGCGCTGCAGGTACGACGCGGAGCGCAGCCAGCGTCCAGTCGCAGCAGCGGCCCGGCGGGCGCCGACCGAACGGCTGGGCCGTGGCGTGCGGGCAGGTGACTCTTCGTCTACTCCGTTGCTCATCGGGTCAGAGGTCCCACCCGGTGCTCCAGTCCTGCTCGGGCACCTCACCTGCTGTCTCGGTCAGGTGCGCGAGCGCGGAGACGACCTCGCCGCGTGACTCTGCTGGGATGGAAGACACCAAATGCTCGATCTCGGCGCGACGGCGGGTGGTGACCGTGTCGACGAGCTGGCGGCCGGCGGGAGAAAGTGCAATGCGAACCTGTCGCCGATCGCGACGAGCGGCGCGCCGAGTGACGAGACCCTTCTTTACGAGGCGTTCGCACATCCGAGAGGCGGTGGGAGATGTGACCGCAACGGCCTCGGCCAAAGCGGCCACACCCTGAGGTCCCCGGGAGGCCAGCACGACGAGCGAGCGGTACTGGGTGAGGGTGACCTCCTCGCCTACGTCGGCCAGCGAGCGCGCCGCGATGGCGACGAGGACCCGGCTGGCGTTGAGCACGGCGTCGACCAGCTGGTCGTCGGTTGGCGCGGCCACGACGTGTTGGTGCATAGTGCACATATTGTGCAGCGTATTCGTCTGACTCGCAAGCTGCTTTACCTGCTGGTGGCCACTTTCGCCGTCCTCGTTGGCACTGGGGTTGCGGCGGGGATCGCCTCGTCTGGCGTGGCCGTGCCCGGCCCACCTCCCGCTTCGATCGGCGACCAGATGGATCGCTCCTTGCCGGCTGGACTCATCAACGCGACGTTCAGCGACCAAAACGGAGACCCGGTACAGCTGTCGGCGTTCGCCGGCGAGGTCGTGCTCCTCGTTCCTTTCCTGACGTCGTGCCAAGAGGAGTGCCCGGTGACGACAGGGGCACTCGAAGAGATCGAGCGTGCGCTTGTCGCAGGTCACGTGAACCACGACGTCCAAATCCTCGAGGTGACCGTCGACCCTGGCCGCGACACGCCCGAACGCATGGCCGCATACGCCAAGCTCACCGGGACCACGTGGCCGCTGCTCACCGCTTCGACGGCAACGATTGCCGCGCTTTGGCACTTCTTCGGCATCTACTACCAGGTCGTTCCGGAGGGCTCGCCGCCGGGGATCGACTGGCAGACGCATACGCCCTACATCTACGACGTCGATCACTCCGATGGCTTCGTGCTGCTGAACAGTCGCCTCACCGAGCGCTTCGTCGCGGCGGGCATGGTGCGCGGCGCCACGGTCACGCCGGCGCTCAGACGACTGCTCGACTCCCAAGGTGTTGGCGACCTCGAGCATCCCGGCGGCGGAAGCTGGAGCGTCCCCCAGGCTCTCGATGCGATCGGCTGGTTGCTTGGCAAACCAGTGCCAAATCCGGCAGAGCCATAGAGGCCTCCAGGCACTCTGATGCCGGCGAGATACCGTCGTCATCATGGCAAGTGGAGCCCGGTGCGGATACTGATCGTCGGTGCTGGAGTGGCCGGTCTGACGCTGGCCGGAAGACTGCGTCAACAGGGGCGCTCCCTCGTAGTCATCGATCGAGCGTCCAGCTCGGAGGCTGGCTATGCCTTGGGCCTGTATCCCCTCGGAGCGTCTGTTCTCCACGGAGTCGGCGCCTACCAGCGACTACTCGATCGGGGCTTGATCGTCGAGCGCTACCAGCTCGCCGACGGATCAGGGCGAATTCTTCAAGACGTGGATATGTCCCGTTTGACCGGTGAGATCGGGCCGATGGTCATGGTGGAGCGGGCGAGCCTGATTGATCTCTTGGAGGAGACGTGCGAGGCGGTGGATCTCCGTCGCGGGGTCGCCGTGGCGTCCCTGAGCCCCCACGAGTCCGGTGTCGACGTCGACTTGAGCGACAGGTCGACCGAGCGGTTTGACTGCGTCGTTGCCGCCGACGGAATCTGCTCACCCGTGCGAGAAGAGCTCTTCGGTCCAGCCGACGGCTTCGACTCCGGGTGGACCCTCCTGACCTGGTGGGCGCCAACCGACGGCTTCGACCCGCGCCTGGTGCGGGAGTGGTGGGGACGGGGCTGCTTCTTCGGTGCCTATCCCGCCCCCGACGCCGTCATGTGTGCTGCCGGTGGGCCCACTGACCGCTCGTCGGGTTCGCAGCCCGCCCATGGCCTTCGCAGCCTGTTGTCGGAGATGGCCGCAGCTGTCCCGACGGTGGATCAGGCTGTGGGGGATCTGAACGAGGCCTACCGCTGGCCGATGCGCGACATTCGCGCAGGTTCTTGGGTCAAAGGGCGCGTGGCTCTGTGTGGCGATGCCGCCGTCGGCTTCTTGCCGACGGCTGGGGTGGGAGCCTCAGTTGCCATGCGCTGCCCAGCCGGCCTGGCCGACGAAGTATCTCGAGCCGATGCCGCGACGCTGCCTCTGGCCCTTCAGCTCTACGAGACACGGTGCCGACGGATCGCCGAAGCAAATCAATCGGAGTCTCGCCGTCTGGGGCGCGTCATGTTCATGACCAACCGACCCGGGGGGTTGGCTGCGCGACCACGTGGCAAAGCACTACCCAGCTGAGAGGATGCTGGCCCAGATCATCTCAAACTCTCGGAAGCCGTTCTGAGCAGCTCAGTGCTCCCGGTAGGAGGTTCGAAGGATCCGACCTTGGGAGCAGTTCGAGGCGACTCGCGTCTACCGCCAGACGCGGGACACCCAACGGACCAGGGGGGCCGGATTCCGCGCTAGACCTTGAACGTCAGTGTGCTGGTGCTCGGGCCTCGCAGAAAGAGGTCGCGTCATGCCAAGTGTCGTCATAACTCACAAGGTGGCCGACGTTGAGAAGTGGCTCAACTTCAAGTCGGAAAGAGCGTCCGCTAGCGGCAGCCTGGGAGGCACCAACGTCGTGGATCACGTAGACGCAGACGGTGGAGATGTCATCGCCATCACTTGCGAAATGGCGGATGTGGATGCGGCGCTCGCAGCCGTGCAGTCACCACCTCCTGAATTGGCCGCCGCAATGGAGAGCCACGGCGTCGTGCCGCCGCTCACCTTCTTCGTCGCACGCTAGCGAATGGTCTCACGAGCCTCATTTGGACAGTCCACCAGTCGCGTGTCCCGACGATCACCCACCTGTATGAAGTAGCGACGCCACGGCCGGCGAGCCACTGGGTTGCGTACGTTTGAGTTGCGTACGTGTACGACTTCTGATTTTGGGTACTTATACGCAAGACCACACGTGTGGGACCCGAAACGGAGGCGTTCGCGTGATCTGGCTCTTGGTCGTCGTTTGGGTCTTGGGGGTTGCTCTCTTCGCTTTCAGCGTGTGGGCCTTCACCATCGCGGCGATGCGGCTCATTTCGGGACGCCGGCGTACGCGACGGATATGGCGTGGACGGCTCGTCGGTGGCCATCTCCACGTCCCGGCCCTTTCTGGCACGTCTGCGCACCACGGGCACTTCGTCGGGCATCGTGGACGAGGCGGCACAGCGTGACGACGCCCTCTTCGCGTACGTCGAGGCTCCTCGAGGGCTCCGCCGAACCCACACCGAGGGCCTGGCCGAAATGGGTCATGCCGGAGGTCATCTGTGCGCTCGCGCTCGGGGCCAGCGGACTCGGTGTCGGCGCGTACGCGGTGGCCGCCATGCCGGCCAAGACGTCGGGGCCCCAAGGTCCACGAGGAGCGACGGGCGCCCAGGGACCACAAGGTGCCAAGGGGGACGTGGGCGCTACGGGTCCGGCCGGGACCCTGGCCGCCGTCTCAGTCCTCTCGGGCGCGCCGGTCAAGTCGGCACCCAACCCCGCCGTCGGGTCAGTCCTGGTGGCGAAGACCTCGTGTCCTGCCGGCCAGATCCTGGTCAACGGGGGCGCTCGCGTCAGTGCGCCGGGCGTGGAGGCCGACCGAAACGTCACACTGCGCTCGTCGTTTCCGCAGAACCAAACGACTTGGCAGACGGTTGCCATCGTCACCGGGCCGCTTGGAGCCGGAGGGGTCATGACCATGACCCCCTACGTCGTCTGCGGTCAACCTGCCCTGACGACGACCACCACTACCGTGGCGACCACGACGTCGACGCCGCCCACGACGTAGGCGCACGAACATTTTGTCGAAACGGCCACTTGTTGATGGAGCCGGAGCGCCTGTCTGTCAGCGGCGGGCGAGCGAGGCTTCAAATCGAACGCCTGCGGGCGGGAAACCAGCGTCCGCACAGATGCCGTCGAGTAGCAATTGGAGGCCCGCCTTGAACTGAGCAGGCGTGGCCAGCTTGGCCAGCTCTTTCGCTACGCCATCGGCTCGGTCGTCGTCACGTCCCGCCATTTCGCCGCGCGAGGCTTCGAGGGCAGCAAATCCGACCGTGTAGGTATGGATCGCGCCATAGGCCTGTCGCGTTTGCGCCGTCGTAAAACCAGCGGATGAAAGGACGTCGAGCATCGCGTCCATCCGTGTGATCGCGGTCGGCGTCACGACCGGGTGCTGGAGGAACGCGTGCAGGGCCACTGGTTCGCGCACCAAGAGCGTCCGCAGTCGGTCAGCTGCCTCTGATGTCCAAAGACGCCAATCGTCTCGGCGGGTTCGCGGCCTCCAGGCGCCAGCGAGGAGACGATCGGCAACCTCGTCGAAGAGGTCGTCTTTGTCGCGCACGTGTCGATAGAGACTCATGGGCGCCACGCCGAGCTCAGCCGCCAGAGAGCGGATGGTCATCTGATCTGACCGGCCCTCGCGCACAACCCGTTCCGCGGCGTCGATGACCTGCTCTCTCGAGATGCTCCCCCAGGCGGCGCGGCCTTTCGCACGTCTGCGCCCCGCCGGCTTGTGCGCGTTCACAACGAGAACATACCCAGAACGCGGACGTGTACCCGCGTTCCAAAACGGGTACATGTACGCGAAGCGAGCGCTCAGAGAACTGCGTTTGCTTTCGAGAGGAGAAGGGAGCCCAAACCATGACAAGGCGATCGATCGCCGTGGTGACGGGGGCCTCGGGCGGCGTTGGACGTGCCACCGCCCGCACCTTCGCCGCAGCTGGCTTCGACGTGGCCCTTGTTGCACGTGGCGACGGCGGCCTCGAAGCCGCCGTCAAGGACGTGGAGTCGACGGGCGCCCACGCCTTGGCGATCTGCGCAGACGTCAGCGATTACAAAGAGGTGGACGCGGCAGCGAACCAGGTCGAGCTCGACCTTGGGCCCATCGACGTCTGGATCAACGACGCGATGACGACCATTTTTGCGCCGTCGTGGGACATCGCCCCCGACGACTTCCAACGAGCGGTCGAGGTCACGTTCCTGGGGCAGGTGTGGGGGACCATGGCCGCGCTCGAACGCATGCGGCCTCGCGACCACGGATGCATCATCAACGTCGGATCTGCTTTGGCCTACATGGGCATCCCGCTCCAGGCGGCGTACTGCTCTTCGAAGTTCGCTTGCCGGGGATTCTTCGAGTCCGTACGCGCGGAGATCTTGCACTCAGGAAGCAACGTGCGCCTTGGTATGGTCCACCTCCCGGCGGTGAACACGCCACAGTTCGACTGGTGTGAGACCACGATGGATCGCCACCCGCAGCCCGTTCCACCCATCTACCAACCAGAGGTCGCCGCCAGAGCCATCCTCGACGCTGCTCTGACCGGTCGGCGGACGAAGGTCGTCGGGTCCTGGAACAAGCTGCTCGTCGTCGCCGGGAGTCTTTTCCCTGGACTCGGCAACAACTACGCCGCGATCGGAGCGTGGGAGAGCCAGCTCACCGAACTGCCCATCTCAGCGCATCGCGAGGCGAACCTGCACAGCCCGGTTGATGACCTCGGCGACTTCGGCGCTCATGGCATCTTCGACAACCGTGCCGGCGGCGCCCTCGATCGCAGCTTTCTGCGCTCCCTGCCCGAGGTCGCCTGGACTTTTGCCATCGCGTGGAGGCGAACGATCGAGGACAAGGCGAAGCGCTGGATCAAGACCGGCGCTCTGAAATTAACCGGCCTGCGGTGAAGCTGCCGCATCTCACCCAACACGGAACTCGGCAGTCCGGCGACGCGCTCGACGTCTTCGTCGACGAGACGGAACTCCTCGACGAGCTCTTCGACAAGTGGAAAGCGACAACTCCGGATCGATCCGTGGGTGACGAGGTCGTGTCGGCCAAGTGGGACCACGGCACCGTCGGGAAATTGCTTCTCGAACACGCCGCCGTTCGCCTCGCTGCCAGCGAGGAGTTGGCGCGCGTCCTCTCAGCAGAGGGCAAGGATGCCCTTGCCTCCCTCTTGAGGGACGAGAATATGGCCCTCCGGCCGCTGCTCGACCAGATGTACGACGCGGCGAGAGGGGTCCAGCCGATCTCGGTCGCGATCACGCCCGAGTTCATCGGACCTGTCGAGTCTCTCTTTGACCTGATTGGGCCGGCGCTCGGCCCCAAGCAGTCGAGTCGGCTCAAGGGCATCCTGGCGACGGCGCTCGGCCTGGAGCGCCGTCGGCTCCGAAGTGCCACCTACATCCGCAAGCACGCGCCGGCCCACCCCGGGCCGCCTGGGCGCTGGTACGACCGTGTTCCCTTCTTGGTGCGCCTCCGAGCAGGCGAGGACCGTCTTCGAGGTTTTCCGTGGGGCGAGAGCAGCCTCGCGGATCGCAAATTGGCACGTCGCTATGACCGTGAGATCTGACGCCTCTCATCAAGGGGCGCCGGTCCGCCTCACACTCGGCGTGCGCTACCTGCTGGTGACCGGAACGTTGGTCGGTGCTGTCGGACTGGCGGGCCGCTTCTTGGCGTGGCCACTGTTGACCAGCACCATCGGACCCACGGCGTACGTCTTCGCCGCGCACCCTGACACCGAAGCGGCGCGCTTTCGCAATGCGTTGGTGGGGCACGCCCTTGCCCTCGGGTGTGGTTTGGGGGCCCTGGGGGCATTCGGTCTGACGCAGTATCCGTCGATCTCGACGACCGGATCGCCGTCGCTGCGTCAGGTGGCAGCCGCGGCTGTCGGTGTCGGCCTGACCATTTTGTTGCTCGAGGTGGCTGGCTCCCACCACGCACCTGCCGCCGCGACGACTCTCTTGATCACGTCTGGACTGGCCAAGCCAGGTCCTCCGCTGGTCGGTCTCGTCCTCGGTCTGGCCGTTGTCATCAGCCTCGGGCCTCTCGTCGGGCGCCTCCCGCTGGCACGAGCTCTGGCGAAGACCTCGCCCCTGCTAGAGCCTTCGGAGGATGTCAAGGCGTGAGGAATCGCGTGCGGGAGAACGGCTTCGCCGCCATTGCCGACTACGCCGTGGTGGGAGATGGCCGCAGTGTCGCGCTCCTCGCTGCCGACGGCAGGGTGGATTGGTGGCCCTGCCCGACCCTCGACGCGCCGCCGGTGTGCGCCTCGATCGTTGACGTCGACCGAGGTGGAGTTTTTGAGCTCTCTCCCGTCGGAGACTACGAGATTGATCGGCACTATCTCTGTCGCACAAACGTCTTGGAATCCATTTGTCGGACTTCGCACGGCCTGGTCGGCGTCACGCAGGGCTTCAACGTCGGTTCCTCGGGACGCTTGCCGTGGGTCGAGTTCGTACACCGCTGTGTCGTGCTGAGTGGCCAGGTGACGATGCACTGGGTGTGGCGACCGGGAGACCGCTTCGGTCAGGCCACCCCATGGATCACCAGCCATCACGGCATGCCGCTGAGCGTCGTCGGCGATCAGGTCATCGGGGTGCTCACCGAGGACGCGACCGAATGCAGCGTCGACCACGATCGGCGCGCCATGCGCGGGACCTTTACGATCGAGCGAGGGGAACGGCGGACCATCGCCCTCGTCGCAGCCGACAATGAGCCCCTCTTTCTCCCCGACCTCGACGCGGTGAATGAGCGCTTGGACCGGACCATGGCGTACTGGTGCCAATGGAGCGAACGACTGGCCCACGCCGGGGCCTGGGCCCCGGCGGTCGAACGTTCGGCCTTGGCGCTCAAGCTGCTCTTGGCCGAAGACACCGGCGCGATCGCCGCTGCAGCGACAACGTCGCTTCCAGAGCGCATCGGTGGAGATAAGAACTGGGACTACCGGTTCGCCTGGGTCCGCGATTCCTCGTTCACGCTCGACGCCCTGATCAACCTCGGACTCCACGAGGAAGTGCAGCGCTGTGTCTCTTGGCTGATCGACGCGATCAAACGAAACGGTCCTGGACTCCACGTCTTCTACACCTTGGAGGGCGAGATCACCAGCACCGAAGAGGACCTGAGCGCGACCGGCTACAAGAACAGCCAGCCGGTGCTTGCCGGCAACCGAGCGGCCGGCCAATGCCAGCTCGGGACCTACGGCGATCTCTTCGACACGGTGTTCCGGTACTGCGCGGAGGGTCACGTCCTCGATGTCCACACGGCCCGACTTCTTTCCGACTTGGCCGATCGGTGCTGTGACGACTGGCGCAAACCCGACGCGGGGATCTGGGAGCTGACTAGTCCCGAGCACTACACGATCTCGAAGATCGGGTGCTGGGTTGCACTGGATCGAGCCGCTCGTTTGGTGGATCTGGGACAGATCGCCGACCTTCGTGGAGCGCGTTGGCGCGAAGAGGCCGACAGCGTGCGATCGTGGATCGAGACGAACTGCTGGTCGGGCGCCAAACGCTCGTACACCTTCTACGCCGGCACCGAGGATCTCGACGCCGCCGTCTTGCTCGCCGCCCGCACCGGATTCGACCGCGGCCATCGGCTCAGAACCAGCATCAGGGCGATCCGCGACGAACTCGGCGTCGGACCTCTCCTCTATCGCTACAGCGGCGCGAAAGTCGAGGAGGGCGCTTTTGTTGCCTGTAGCTTCTGGGCCGTCGAAGCCCTCGCCCTCACCGGGCAATGCGAGGAGGCGACTGACCTGATGGACGAGGCGGTGAAGCTCGTTAACGACGTCGGCCTCCTTGCGGAAGAGATTGATGTGGAGTCACATGCCTTTCTCGGGAATTTTCCCCAGGGGCTGTCGCATTTGTCTCTGATCAATGCCGCGTTCACGCTCCACAACCGGACCAACGATCAAACGCCATGGACCCGGCGATCCACATGACGGAGGGAACCGCGCGTTCACCAGGCCCTACCCACTTACAAAGCGCGTATCAAAACAGAGCGGTCCAGGGTTTCGCGGTTGCCCGTTTCGGCTGGGGCATCGCACTTCTCAGCTTGCCAGCGAGCGTTGCCCTCTCCCTTTCGCTGCCTTCCGACCGGCGCACAATGAGAGTCGCCCGCGTCCTCGGGATCCGACACCTGCTGCAGGCCGCGTGCACCCAAAGCCGACCGTCGCGCCAAGTCGGTGTCGTGGTCGACATGGCGCACAGCGTCTCGATGCTGCTTTTGGCACTACTCGACGCCCGGAGGAGGAGGGTAGCGCTCGTCGACGCCGTAGTGGCGTGTGGATTCGCTCTCGGCGGCTTAGCCGCCCTAGCAGCGAATCACGGAGTTCACCGCGAGGTCATCGAAACAGGCTGTGGTTCCGTGGGCCACCTCACCCCACCAGATCGACTTCAATGTCACGAAAAGGACACGTGAATCTCACGGTCGTCTTAGGTTGTCGGACAGAACTAGAGGCATGCTTCCTCCGATTCTTGAATCCTGCCATGCAACGTGGCTCTTCGACGCAGAAAACATGCAGTTTCGCCGGATCGTCAAGGGTGTCGAACTCGAGGGCCATTGGGTCGCTACCCATTGGCATCTCTTGTTCGGGATCGAACTCGACGAGAAGTCCGAGGGGTTCACCGTCTTCCTCAATCAAGAGCACACCAAGATGATCCGGTCGTGGCGCCACGTTCAAGACTGCAAACAGTGCGGAGGCCATGTGACTGCCGAGTTGTCCCTTGAAGATCTCCAGGCGGCGCTCACCTAATAGGACAAAGAGGCGCTCCAGGAACCCATCGAGCACATCCGGCCGGCTTCCATCGCAAATCCCCAGGCTGTTGCCGAACTGTTCGACCGCCACCCCGGGGCAGCTACAACTGTGACACGACCCTCGCGTGAACGAGGGTCGTGTCGGACCGCCTCTTGGGGCGCGAGTCCGGGGAAAGAGCTCGCACTCAATGGCAGGTTGTCCGTACCGGCCACCGCAAGAAGCGTACTAGGACACGTACAAGTATGCAAGTGGTGGTCTCCATCCGGAACGGCGGGTTACTCGTCCATCGAGCGGAGCGGGCAAAACACCCCGGCGTCCACGCAGCTGAGAATCCTCCGACTGATGCCAAGAACCGCTGCAAGCCTCCGATCGATCAAAAGGCAGTGACCTCGCGTCTCAACGAGTCAACCACGACGGATGTCTAAATAGAGTGAGGGAATGCCCACTCGTTCTAGTGCGCCCCAGCGGAGATCCACTCGGACGGAAAAGAACGCCGGCCGACGCGCCACATGGGGGAGCTTGTCGCGAGAGCAGGTGATCGAGGTGGCACTGGAGAACGTCCGTGGCGGGCGTTTGGAAACGATGACGATTCGTAGCCTGGCTGCTGATCTGGGCGTTGCGCCCATGTCCCTCTATAGACATATCCGCAGCAAAGACGACTTGCTCGACGAGGTCGCCGAAGTTCTGCTCAAACACGCCTGGCGACCGCCGTCGAGGGGCAAGACGTGGAGGAACTGGATCGTCGAGGCCGCGAACGACCTCCGTCAGTTGTTGGTCGACGAATCGTGCGTTCTATACGTCTACCTGCGGCATCCCGTGGTGACCTCTACCGCGATTGAACGCATGGAGGCCATGATCGAAGTGCTTCGCTCGGCAGGCCTGACGCCGGCAAAGTCCCGAGATGCCTATGCCGCAATCCACACGTACACGGTGGGCTTTGCGGCACTTGAGGCGTCACGCGCGGGTTGGCACTCCGATTCGAATGATGAGTTGGCGAGCCAACTCGCCGGATTCGCCACTGCGAAGCAGTTCGATCGTGGCCTTGTGTATCTTCTCGACGGCATAGCAGCCGGCCTCTAATCGCTGCCCACGCTGGAGTGGGTTTCCCTCTGGAACCGGAGTCCGGCAGGTGGTGGGCCGACGGGCTGGCGGCGCTCGTCCTGGCCCCTTGCACAACGACCGAGTCCCTTCCGGACGCTGCGTCGAAGTACTTATTCGGAACCCTTCGAGAGGCAGAGCGGAAATTCATCGGACAGAAAGGCCGCTTATGCAGGAACTTCGTACAGCGACCCCTCGCCGCGCCGTCCCAAGGTCAACCCCCGATGATTAAGCGGGTCTCCAACGGGTATGAGGGGCATCGTGCCAGGGACACTTGTCACCTCGCGTGCATATCCGCCACCGGGGTGGCGGGTCTTTCTCCAAGGTTTGGCGGCGCCACGTGTCAGGAGAGGTGCTACGAGCGGTTTCTGGGCAGGTGCACGAGCACAACATAAGGCGCTCCTGGTAGCAACCCGGCACCGATCGGCTCCATAGACGCTGGACGAATGGGTCGGGTGGTGGCGGTGCTCTCGCGCAAGATCGACCTGAGCGGCGACGTCACAAGCTGCGCGCTCGCGCGGCAATTCGTCGAAGTTGCGCTCGACGGAGCGATCGAGGACCTGCGCCAACGGGCCTTCTTGCTCACCTCCGAGGTGGTGACCAACTCGGTCTTGCATGCTGGCGGCCCCGTGTCGATAGCGGTGCACCAGGCGGGCAACGCGTATCGCATCTGTGTTAGCGACCGCAGTAAGTCACCACCGGCCCAAAAGGAATACCAGCCCGACGACGCCACCGGCCGCGGGTTACACCTCTTGGACTGCCTTGCGGCTGCGTGGGGCTGGCACGAGACCCCGGAAGGCAAAGTTGTCTGGTTCGATCTTCCAGTTCCTTTGGCCCACCCTCTCACAGCCGCCGCGGTACGAGGCCCTCTCGAAGAACCGTACCCAGACGGTGCGCCCATCGCGTTGCTCTGTGCACCCGTCGCCGAGATGATCCGGACCGCTGCGCACTACGACGCCCTCTACCGCGAATTCCGGTTGATCCTCGAACTCGACCGATCACACCTCGATGCCGTGCCGGGCCGCCTGCTCGGCTTGATCGACGAGCTGGGGTCTTCCTTCTTGGGGTTCGGGAACTCCGTCGGAATGGAATGGGAGACGGCAGTGCGGGAACGCCGAGACTCCGTCGACTTGCATTTTCGCCTTCCCGTCGACTTCGCGCCGATCATCTCGAGGTACAACGATCTTCTCGACGAAGCAGACGACTATTGCCGAAGCGCCCAGCTCCTGACGGTTGCGCCGAGCGTGGAGGCGCTGGCGGTGCGGCGGTGGGTGTTTGGCCAAGTCGTCTGTCAGTGCCGCGGTCAGGCACCCAGGCCTTGGTCTCGCTCGGACTACTGAGGTACTCCGCACTGTTCGACCAGAGATGACAGGTGGAGAGTTAGGTTGCCCATCTGACGTCCTCGGACAGCCTCGCGTTTGGCCACTTTGACCACCAAAGCAAGTTTGCGCGGAATCCTCTTCCCGCGAGTAGCCGCCGTGTGTTTCTCGACATCTAGGTGAATCGCCCAGTCTCCCAGTCGAGAGTGGCATTCCGCGTTACTCGCATGTCGAGCTTGGTTCATTTTGCTACTGATCTGCACTGAAATGCGCAGACGATGATTCACTGAGAGTGAACCTGCGGACTCACCACCTGACTCCACCAGGCACCTTGCATTCTGAGAACCCCACTGGACGATTGGGCCCCGACTTTTAATCCCAAGGTGCCGGGATCGAGACCCGGGCGGCCCACCCGTCGTGCCGCGGGCTCCGTACAGCTGTTGGGAGCTGAGGGATCAGCCTGAAATGGCCACGACGAGGGCGTTGATGGGCTGGCCACCTCGGCTGCCCAAGAAGGGGGGGCCGTTGCTGGTCGGGAACGCGAAGACGCCGCCGTCGGCCGCCCCGAGGTAGTAGCCGTTGCCGACCAGATCCATGCCGACGATCGGCTTGTTCAGCTTGATTGACCCCGTAGAGCCGTAAAAGGGCGCCGCGCCAGAGGTTTCGGGACCGAAGCCTTCGGAGAACGGGTAGTTGAAGACGCCGCCGTCGGCGGCGACTTCGTAATAGCCGCCGTCGGAGGCGACGGCCATGCCGACCACCGGCTTGTTCAGCGTGAGGGAGCCGGTCGAGCCGTTGAAGGGCGGGCCACCGACGGTCGGGAAGGTGAAGATGCCACCGTCGGAGGCCACCTCGTAGTACCCGTTGCCGTTGGGGCTCGGCGCGATCCCGACGATCGGCTTGTTGAGCGTCTTGCCCCCCATGGACCCGTAGAACTGAGCGTCGCCGAAGGAGAACACCCCGCCGTCGGAGGCCACCAGCCAGTAACCCCCGCCGTCGGGGGTGACCGCGATGCCGACGATCGGCTTGTTGAGCGGCTGACCGCCCATGGAGCCGTAGAACTGAGCCGAGCCGAAGTTGAAGACCCCGCCGTCGGCTCCGACCAGGTAGTAGCCGTCACCGCCCGGCATGGTGGCCATGTCCACCACGGGCCAGTTCAACCTGATGCCGCCCATCGAACCCAAGAAAGGTGCGCCCGGCCCGTAGGTGTAGACCCCGCCGTCGGAGCCCACGAAGCGGTAGCCGGAGCGGGCGATGGGGGCCATGGCGAGCAGGGGTAGGTAGGTGGTGGGAGGGCTCGAGGTGAACTCTGAAGCTCCGGCTGCGACGCATGCCCAGTCGGTCAGGCAGTCAACGCCGAACAAGAAGGCGCTGGCCGATCCCGCGGCCCCTGTCGGAGGCGTGTCGTCTTGTGTCCACGACTGGCCGTTCCAGTTCAGCACCTCAGTGTTCGTCCCGCTGGCGCCGACGGCCGTGCAGCTGGTGGGACTGAAGCAGCTGATGCCGTAGAGCGTGCCAGCGCCCGCGACGTTCTGGGCTGGCGACCATGTAGACCCGTTCCAGAACACAACCTGGTTGACCTGCCCCGGGTTGCTTGCCGTAGCGGCGCAATAGTTCAGCCCGGCACACGACACGGAGTTGGGGTAGAAGAGCCCGCCGTTGGAAATCGAGCTCGCCGTCCAATTCGATCCGTTCCACGTGTACGCGAGTGGTGTCTCGTCCGAACCTTGGTCATAGCCGTAGCCAACAGCCGTGCAGAACGAGGGAGTGGTGCACGACGTGCTGACCAGACTGCCACTGGTGAGTTGGCCCGGAAGGCTGATCGTCTGTGCGGACCACGTTGAGCCGTTCCACTCTGCCGCGATGGGAGGCCCCGCCTGACTTCCGCCCGTGTCGCCGACGGCCTCGCAGAAAGTCACACTCAGGCAGGACACGGAGTACAACTGGGTTGCCTCCCCGATGCTTGTCGTGACGACGGTCCAATAGCGTCCGTTGAATTGTTCAACGAGGACGGCCGGTCCGCTCGTCTGACCCACGGCGACGCAGAACGAGATCGTGACGCAGGAGACTCCGATCAGAGTCGTCGACGCAGCGCCGGGAACACTCGGGAGGGTAAGGGCGATCCATCCAGTCCCCGTCCACTGCTCCATGTAGTCGTGTCCGCCCAAGCCGTAGCCCCCGAAGCCGGTGGCAGCCAAGCAGAACGCAGAAGTCACGCAGGAGACGGCACCGGCCGGGTAGTTCGTCTCGGCCACCACTTCACTCGCCATCGTGCTCCAGCTCGACGCGCTGACCGTGGCCGGCGTGGAGTAGACGGTGTCGGCCACCGACCCGCCGCCGCCGATGACCAATGGCAGAGCGAGAACGGTGAGAGCAAAGCTGAGGACACCGAAACGAAGCAGAGAGCGCACGGTGCCTCCAGTGGTTGGCCTGCTTGCAGTGCTGCTGACATTAGCGGCCGGATGCTGCGAGGCAAGGGGTGGTGCACTTGAAGCTGCCCAACCCAGACCGGCGTCCTGCCTCGCGAGAGTCAGGGCAACTGCAGCGCAAAATTCTGGTGATGTGGTCGGGCCCTTCGGGGACGTCTCGACCGCACTTTCATCCCAAGGTGCCGGGACGGATACCCGGGCGACCCACCATCACGTCGAGACGCTCGTCTCGTGCCCGGCCATCTCGGCGGCGACGCGGATCCCGGAGCGCAGCGCGCCCTCCATGTAGCCGTTCCATTCCGGAGACGTCTCGGTTCCGCACCAATGCACCCGGCCGCACGGCTCGCGAATGGCGTAGCACCACGTGGTCAGCACACCGGGCGCGAAATACGAGGAGTAACACCCAGTCGACCACTGTTCTGCCTGCCAGTCCTGCAGCAGCAACGCGGTCGGCGTGCGCGCAGGGCGGCCATAGAGCCGCTCGAGCGCGTCGATCACCTGGTGTTCTTGCGCCGTGCGATCGAGTGTCGCGAGGCGCCTCGCCTGGTCCGCCACCACGAGGGCTGTGATGACGCCTCGTGGATCCCCGCCGTGAGGGGAACTGTCGTAGGTGAGCGCGACGCACCCGTCGGAAGCCATGGCTTCGCCGTTCAGCCCGAGTTCCCGCCAGAAGGGCCGCTCGTAGACCGCCTGGACTTTGATCGACGACCCCAGCGGCAGGTGCTCGAGGAGTTGGACGCGCTCGCGGGGGAGCTCTGGGCGAAACGTCAGGGACAGCGCGAGCGGTGGCGGGACGGAGACGGCGACGCGCCGGCACCGGGTCTCGCTCGAAGGACCGTGCACCGTGACACCGTCGTCATCCTGGTCGATGGCGACCACGGGCTCGTGGACGATCTCACCACGCACCTGGCGTGCGAGCCGGACGGAGATCTCCTGCGTCCCCTCGGTCACCCGGTAATCCTCGGACGATTGCGACTCCTTCCAGCTGCCCGTGGCCGCCTGGTCGAACAGGAAGGCGAGCAGCGAGACCTCATTCATTTCGACGGCCAGATTCCCGGTCACCAGGATGCGCAAGATGTCCTTTGCCCGAGAGGTACGAAAGTGGCGGTCGGCCCAGCTCTCGAGGTCGATGCCGTCCCACTCGCCGGCGCGCCGAGCGCTCCAGGGAGCGCCTGGCGGTACGCGTCGCCGCATCGAGATCAGTTTCATCCCGTTGTAGAGCAGGTCGGCGAGGGCGAGCGGGGGAAGGGGAGGGATGCTGCCTTTGGCGTGTCGGATCTGGCCGTCGATCGCCCAGGCGGACTTGCCCGGATACGACGTCTCCTCGGTGTGGAGCCCGAGACGGCCCACGAGGTCCATGATCACGCGTTGGCCGGGCCCGATCCATTGGGCACCCATGTCCAGCGCGAGCCCCTCCGGCGCGCCCATCGACGACGTGCCCGTCAGGGTCCGGCCGCCGACCCGATCACGAGCCTCGTACACCGTGACGGTCGCACCGCGCTGTTCGAGGTCCAGCGCAGCCTTCAGGCCGGCGAGCCCGGCACCGACGACGGCGTAGTCCACCGAGGTCACACGCGGTCGCTCCGTGGTCGAAACCCCAGACGGGGCGTCATCACCATGATTGCGAACACTGTAGGACGACCGGAGATCAAAGGCGGTGGGCTCGAACGGGGGACTGGTCGATCTCACATGATCGACCCCGCCAACGCCGTCAGCTCGTGTCGATCGACTCCCTGTAGTACACGTACGCATCGCCGAGAGTCAGCACGTCCAGATTCTGATCCGGCGGGGCCGAGGCTCCGGCAAGTTGCTCGCTCAAGACGATGAGTTCGAACACGCCCAACGAATCCAGCCCGAGCGATTCGAGCGGCAACGCGGGCGAGAGGTCGGGGCGGGCGTCGATCTCGAGGCCCGTCACGATGCATCTGACATAGAGCTCGAAGGTGAGGGCATCGGACGGCACTGCCGACCGGGGATTCTCGGCCGGTCCGACTTCTTTGCATATGGTCATGCGACATTCCTAGGGGCCGGAGCTGCCAACCAGCTGAGCGACCCCTTGCGCTCGTCTAAGAGTGCGCGTGCCTAACCTTCGCTGATCCGGACCCGCGACGGTCCGATGGATGTCGAGCCAAGATCTCGGGCGTCCTGATTCCAGACCGGCCCAGATGCAGATGGGAGCCAAGCGTGCGACGTGATCAGCAGTTCGGTGGGGTCGTCGGCCGTTACCACGACGAGTCGACTCCGTGGTGGCCCGAGCCCGAGCGGGCACCGTCGGGTTCGCCCAATGTCGTGATCATCGTTCTGGACGACGTGGGATTCGCTCAGTTGGGTTGCTTCGGCTCCGACATCGCGACCCCTGCCTTCGACGCGCTTGCGGCCGGCGGGCTGCGGTACACGAACTTTCACACGACGGCGCTGTGCTCGCCGACGCGATCGTGTGTGCTCACGGGACGGAACCACCACGCCAACGGCATGGGACGCGTCATCGAGATCGCCAGCGGCTATCCCGGCTACAACGCCAAGATCCCGTTCGCCAACGGGTTCCTCTCGGAGATCCTGGTCGAGCAGGGCTACGCGACCTTTGCCGTCGGCAAGTGGCACCTCACGCCCGAGGACGAGCTCCACGCCGGGGCCAGCCGCGCGCGCTGGCCCTTGGGCCGGGGCTTCGAACGCTTCTACGGGTTCATGTCGGGAGAGACCCACCAGTTCGTCCCGAACCTGATCCACGACAACCATGCTGTCGACCCCCCGCGCGGCCCTGAGGAGGGATACCACCTGACCGCCGACCTGGCGGACCGGGCCATCGAGTGCGTCCGAGACCTCCGCGTGAGCGACCCCGACAAGCCCTTTTTCTTGTACTTCGCAACGGGCGCCTGCCATTCGCCCCATCAGTCACCGCGTGAGTGGATCGAGCGGTACCGCGGCGCGTTCGCAGACGGGTGGGACGTCTGGCGTGACGCAACGCTGCAGCGACAGATCTCGTCGGGCGTCCTGCCGGCGGGGACCGAGCTTTCTCCGCGGCCCGACTGGGTTCCGGCATGGGACTCGTTGTCGCCCGAGGAGCGCCGGCTGTACGCCCGCTACATGGAGGCGTTCGCAGGCTTCCTGAGCCATACGGACCACGAAATCGCCCGGGTCGTCGAGTTCCTGCGCTTCACGGGCGACCTCGACAACACACTGCTGTTCGTACTGTCTGACAACGGTGCGAGCTCCGAAGGCGGACCGACCGGTTCCATGAACGACGTCCGCGCGTGGAACGGCGTGCCGACGCCGATGGACGAGGCGCTGGCGCACATCGACGAGATTGGCGGTCCGCTGTGGCACAACAATTATCCATGGGGGTGGACGGTGGCCGGCAACACGCCGTTCCGCCGCTGGAAGCGGGAAGTCCACGAAGGCGGTGTCGCCGATCCGCTCATCGTCCATTGGCCGCGGCAGATCCCCGAACCGGGATTTCGACGTCAGTACGTGCACGCGATCGATTTCGTGCCCACCGTGCTCGAGGCCGTCGGACTGTCGGCGCCGGAGACGATCCACGGGTTGGCGCAGCGGCGTATCGACGGCACGAGCTTCTTTGCGACGCTCGGCAACCCGTCGGCACCCGATCGTCATACGACGCAGTACTACGAGATGTTCGGGTGCCGCGCGCTGTACCACGACGGCTGGAAGGCCGTCACCTATCACCCGATCATGCAGACAGAGCCGGGCATCGATGCCGACGCCTGGGAGCTCTACGACATGGAACGGGATCCGTCCGAGTGCCACGATCTCGCCGGCGAGGAGCCCGAGCGTCTGCGCAAGATGATCGACTTCTGGTGGATCGAGGCGGCTCAGAACCAGGTCCTCCCGCTGGACCCGCGGCCACTGCCCGCACTGGTCGGGGAGCGGAAACTGAGCGTGCCCGATCGTGCGCGCTACGTCTACTACCCGGGCGCCGCCCAAGTCCCCGAGCTCATGGCGGTCAACGTCAAGAACCGCAACCACCGCGTCGTCGCCCGGGTGCGCCTCGGCCCGGAAGGCGGGTCCGGCGTGCTGCTCTCACAGGGTTCGCGTCTCGGCGGGTGGTCGCTCCATGTCCAAGACGGCCGGCTGCACTACGTCCACAACAGGGCGGCGACAGAGCCCTATCGGTTGTCCGGCGAGGTCTCGGTCGAACCTGGTCCGCACGAGTGGACCTTCGAGTTCGCGAAGACCGGAGAGCACCGGGGGCAGATCCGCCTCGTGGCAGACGGGGCGGTCGTCGCCGAGGGGAGCATCAAGAGGTTCACGCCCGGGCGCTTTTCCTTGACGGGGGCCGGGATCACCTGCGGCTACGCCAATGGCCTCCCGGTTGCAGACGAGATCGACCCTGCGTCCCGGTTCACCGGCGCCATCGAATCGGTGGTCGTCGAGGTCGACGGCGCGCCCTTCATCGATCCCACAGAGGAGGCGGAGGCGGTCATCACGACGCAGTGAGGCTCACCGCTCGTCTTTGAGGTTCTCCTTCAACCAGGAACGCAGTTCCGCATCGTCTTGATGGCCGTGGACGGATACCGCGTGCTGGGCCGCGGCCATCACGACCTCGTCCTCTTCTCCTGCAATGGTCAACGTGCAGCCGACGTCGCTCGGGAAGTCGCGGCAGTCAGCGATCTTTCGGGTCATGGGTTTCTCCTTGTCGTGTCGACGTCTCACCCCTTCACATACGAGAACTTCTCGCTGATGCGGCCGTCCCTGATCGTGAAAAGGTCCACGCCGCGGACGTGGCCGTCGGCCCAGGTGTAGCGCCAGCGCTGCACCACCCGGTCGCCGGCACCAAAGGTCTCCTCTGGCTCGAAGATTGATGCCGCGTCATCGAAGATGGCCTTCCACGCGCGTCGGATCTCGGCCGCCCCCACGTGCTTCGTCCCGTCGGGTGCTGGGCCTGTGGCATCGAACACGCAGTCCGGCGTCAGGAACGACATGGCGGCGTCCAGATCGTGCGCCGCCCATGCAGTGCCGAATCCCTCGACGACGGCCAGCGGATCCGTCGTGCTAACGGGCATAGTTGCTCGCACCGAACCAGTCCACGGTGACGACCGGCTGGTCGCCGACGACCCACGCGTCGTGCCCGCTGGGCAAGGACGTCACGTCGCCGGGCTGGGCGACGAACTCGGTCCCGTCGTCCATCTTGATGGCCAGTCGGCCGGCGACGTGGTACTGGAAGTGCGGGGCCGTGCAGCTCTCGGTGCCAGCGATCGGCTTGACGTCGTTGGACCAGCGCCACCCGGGCTCGAAGACCAGTCGCCCGATCTCCGCGCCACCCACCTTGATGATCTCCGCGTGGCCGTTCGGGAACTCGCGACGTTCGTCGGGCTGCTCGAAGCTGCGATGCTCGGTGTCTTGACCCATGGGGCTCCTCTCCACTGAGACGTGCCGCCACCCGGGTAGTGGTCTTACCTACTAGTAGGTAGAGAGGCAAGGGCCGTCGCACGGGAGGGGCCACGACATGGCGAAGACGCGGGAGCGCAGCTCCGACACGGCAGCGGCGATCCTCGACATCGCCGAACGCCTCGTGCAGCGTCGCGGTTTCAACGGCTTCTCCTACGCCGACATCGCCGCCGAGATGGGGATGACCAAGGCCTCCCTCCACTACCACTTCGTCGGGAAAGCCGATCTCGGGGAGCGCCTCATCGCCCGCTACACGGATCGCTTCGACACCGCCCTCGTCGACATCGACGCAGGCGGCGGGTCTGCGGCGGACAAGCTCCGGGCCTACTGCGCCATCTACCGGGAGGTCCTCGTGGCAGGTCGGATGTGCCTGTGCGGGATGCTCGCCGCCGACTACGACACCCTGCCCGAGCCGATGCGTGACGCCGTCGTGACGTTCTTCGACCGGAACCAGGCCTGGCTCGTCGCCCTGCTCGAGGGTGGCCAACTGGACCGCAGCCTGACGTTCGGTGGGACGCCGGCCGCGGCCGCTCGCGAGATCGTCGCCGCGCTGGAGGGGGCGATCCTCGTCTCGCGGCCCTACGGCAGCACCGATGTGCTCGACGCCGTGGTTGACCGGCTGCTGGAGGAGTTCGCCGGTTCATAGGAGCCGGAGGCCTTGCGCGGAAATGCGTTTTGTGGGTAGGTAGGGACCCGGAGGAACCCGCGAAGGAGCCGCCATGACTGACACCGTCACCGAAGAAACCGGGCTCGACACAGTCGCTCAGCTGGCCGCGCAGCTCCGGGTCGACTCGATCCGCTGCTCGACGAGCGCCGGTTCCGGTCACCCGACCTCGAGCATGTCCGCTGCCGACCTGATCGCGGACCTGGTGGCGCGCCACCTCCGCTACGACTGGAACGATCCGCATTCGCCCCTCAACGACCATCTGGTGTTCTCGAAGGGGCACGCGTCCCCGCTCCTCTACTCCGTCTTCAAGGCGGTCGGCGTGGTCAGCGACGAAGAGCTGATGACCGGGTATCGCCGCTTCGGCCAGCGCCTGGAGGGACACCCGACTCCGATCCTTCCGTGGGTCGACGTGGCGACGGGCTCGCTGGGTCAGGGACTGCCCGACAGCGTGGGCATCGCGCTGGCCGGGCGGTATCTCGAGGAGCTGCCGTACCGGGTCTGGGTGCTCTGCGGCGACAGCGAGCTTGCCGAGGGGTCGATCTGGGAGGCGATCGACAAAGCGTCGTACTACCGCCTGTCGAACCTCGTCGTCATGGCGGACATCAACCGGCTGGGCCAGCGCGGTCCGACCGAGCTCCAATGGGAGCTCGGTCGCTATGAGCGCCGTTTCGAGGCGTTCGGCGCGCGCGTCATCGTGCTCGACGGTCACGACCTGGCGGCCGTGGACCAGGCCTTGGCCGATGCGGGCAACAACGCAGGGGACCAGCCGACGGTGATCGTGGCGAAGACGATCAAAGGCCGTGGCTTCTCCGAGATCGAGGACAAGAACGGCTGGCACGGAAAGCCGCTCCCGCCGGACATGGCCGAGCGCGCCATCGCCGAGCTGGGGGGCGAGCGGCATCTGGTGGTCAAGAGCCCGCTTCCCGACAAGGCGCTCAGCCGGCCGGCCCCCGCACCGGGCGACACGAAGACCGACCTCCCCCGCTACGACCTCGGTGACGCGGTCGCCACGCGCAAGGCCTATGGCGACGCCCTGGTGGCGGTCGGGGCGAGCGATCCCCAGGTCGTCGTCTTGGACGCCGAGGTGAGCAACTCCACGCATGCGGACGAGTTCACCCAGGCCTACCCGAACCGCTACTTCGAGATGTTCATCGCCGAGCAGCAGATGATCGCCGCCGCGACGGGCTTGAGCGCGCGTGGCTACAAGACGTTTGCGTCGACCTTCGCCGCGTTCATGACGCGGGCCTTCGACTTCATCCGGATGGGCGCAATCTCCGGTGTCGACTTGCGCCTGTCAGGATCGCACTGCGGTGTCGAGATCGGCGCGGACGGGCCCTCCCAGATGGGCCTCGAGGACATCGCCATGGTGCGTGCGGTGCACGGGTCCACCGTTTTGTACCCGAGCGACGCGACGAGCACCGTCGCCCTCGTCGCCGAGATGGCCCGGACGCCCGGCATCAGCTACATCCGGACCACCCGAGGCGCCTACCCGGTGCTCTACGAGGCGGGCGAGCCGTTCGTCGTGGGCGGTTCGAAGGTCGTCCGCCAGTCGGACCACGACCAGGTCACCTTGGTGGGGGCCGGCGTCACCCTGCACGAGTGCGTGAAAGCCGCGGATCTCCTCGCCGGCGACGGGATCGCGGCCCGCGTCCTCGACTGTTACTCGGTCAAGCCGATCGACGGTGCGACCCTGGCCGACGCGGCGGCCGCCACCTCCGGCCGGATCGTCGTCGCCGAAGACCACCACCCCGAAGGCGGGCTCGGCTCGGCCGTGACCGACAGCCTGCTCGCCCACGGTCCGGCGACCTTGCAGGTCACGCAGTGCGCGGTCACCGGCATGCCGGGTTCGGGCACGGGCGAGGAGCTCCTGGCATGGGCCGGGATCGACGCCCCGCACATCGCGGACGCCGCCCGGGCGCTCGTCCGCGGGGGCTGAGCATCGCTCGCCGCTTCCGGCTGCGGCGGGCGCCCTCGCCGTGGTTGCTTGCGTCAGTCGTCGGCGGCGAGCTCCGCCGGCACGACGACCATGTCGACGAGCGCCTCGTTGCGCAGCGCCGTGAGGGTCACTGGTTGTCCGATGGCGTCGGCCAGCATGAGCCGCTGCAGGCTCTGCGCACTCGTCACCGGCGCCCCGCCCGCGCTGAGCAGCAGGTCGCCCGCCCGGATCCCAGCCTTGGCCGCCGGCCCGTCGGCGACCACCTGGGCGACGCGCAGCCCGCTCCGCTGCCCGCGCTGATTCGCCAGCGCGGGGGGGAGCGGGACGGGACTGCCGGCCAGGCCCAGGTAGGCGCGGCGCACCCGGCCGTCCGCCATCAGCCCCGCGACGATCTGATGTGTCGTCGGGTTGATCGGGATCGCCAGGCCCAGGCCCGCCCCGGCGACGGCAGTGTTGATGCCGACGACCTCGCCGGTGGAGATCGCCAGCGCGCCGCCGGAGTTCCCCGGATTGAGCGCGGCGTCCGTCTGGATGACGTCGTCGATCACCCGCACCGTCTGGCCGGCGCGCGTCGGGAGCGAGCGTCCGAGACCGCTCACGACGCCGGCCGTCACGCTGCCGGCGAGACCCAGGGGATTGCCGACGGCGACCACCAGCTGTCCCACACGCAGTGCGGACGCCTCGCCCAGACGGACGGGCTCTGGCGTCACGCCGTCAGCCCGAATGACGGCCAGGTCGGACAGGGGGTCGGTGCCGACGACGTGAAAACTGACTGCGGTCCCGTCCGAGAACGCCAGGCGGCCGGCTTCGGCGTTCCCGACCACGTGGGCGTTGGTCAGCAAGAACCCGTCGTCGGTGAACACCACGGCGGAGCCCGCGCCCCCGGTCAGCTGTCCGTTCCGGCGGCGGTGGAAGACCTCGAGCGCCGCGACGCGGGGTGTCAGGTCGGCGGCGACCGTCGTCACCATCTGTGAATAGGCGTCGAGCGCCGGCGTATCGAGCTCGGACGCGTCTGTTGCTGCGTAAGTCATTGTGTTGCCTCTCAGTATCGAGGCAACCTTCAACGACATGGGGCACCTCGTTTATTCCGGCGCCTCGACTGCTCGCCGAAGAGGCGCCCGCGGGTTCACACCGTCTCGGTGCTCGCCTGCTTCTCGCGGTGCGGCAGCTTCCAGCCGGGCCGGACAAAGTGGCAGGTGTAGCCGTTGGGGTACTTCTCGAGGTAGTCCTGGTGCTCCGGCTCCGCTTCCCAGAAGTCGCCTACCGGCTCTACCTCGGTCACGACAGGCCCGGGCCACAGACCAGAGGCATTGACGTCGGCGATGGTGTCCTCGGCGACCCGGCGCTGCTCGTCGCTCGTGTAGAAGATGGCCGAGCGGTAGCTGGTGCCGATGTCGTTGCCCTGGCGGTTCTTCGTCGTCGGATCGTGGATCTGGAAGAAGAACTCCAAGAGGTCACGGAAGGAGAGGACTGCGGGGTCGAAGATGATCTCGAGCGCCTCGGCATGGGTGCCGTGGTTCCGGTAGGTCGCATTGGGGACGTCGCCCCCCGTGTAGCCCACTCGCGTCGAAAGCACGCCGGGGATCTTGCGCACCAGGTCCTGCACACCCCAGAAGCATCCGCCGGCCAGTACCGCCCGTTCTGTCTCTTGCGCCACGAATGGGCCTCCTTTCAAATCCCGGACCCTGTCGTCCAGCGACGGGAATCACCGGGTCCGTCCCTGCTGGGGCCACACGGTGTGGGCCCTCCCACGGGGATTACGTCGCAACCATCGTAGGGCGCCCGGACGAAATTCGTGCGGGGAGGCCCATGGATCCTGTCGTTGGGGACGCCGTCCCGGCCGGGATTCGCCTCCCCCGAAGTGGGTGGGACCGCGGACCTATCTCGGCCAACGGCGCCACAACAGGCGAAAGGTCGGTGGAGGCGCTCCGTTCACGCTTCGAGGGCACTCCTCGGGCCGCAGCACGAGGAGGCTCGATCCGAGCCTGACGGAGGTCCGGGGAAAGGCAGGGAGACGATGGAAAATCGGCGAGCGGTCCGTCAGACGGCCGGATGGAGCGGGTTCTGTCATATCGAGGGAGAGGGCGCCGCCGGGTGGCGGGACTGCCGGGTCCTCGACATCTCCCTCGGCGGGTTCAGCGTCAGGATGCAACACTCGCGGCCGTCCGACCTCATGGGCCGTCGTGTGTCGGTGGAAGCCCCCGCCGTCGGGGACGCCGTGAACCTCCGCTTCGAGGGCGAGATCAAGAACGTGTCGCGCGCGACGCTGCGCTCCGTGCGGATCGGCATCGAGTTCGTCCATCTCTCGACCACCGAGCGCGCGATCATCGAGGTCCTGAGCCGCGCCAGCGACGGCGACCGGGTGCTCGCGCTGGTCTAGCGCTCACCACACGCGCAGGCCCGACCGGTCGAGAGTGGTCGGGAGGTGCTCGAAGCGCGGGTTGAGCGCCAGGAGCGCGGCAACGAGCTCGTGCCGGGCCGCGGGACCGTCGCCGCTGAGAATCGTGATGCTGCCACCCTCGCCGCCCGCACCGTTGACCTTCCATCCGAGCGCGCCCGACGCGCGCGCCACCTCGATGGCAGCAGAGGCGTCGTCGCCGACGAGGCCGGGGTGCAGCGACGCTTGCGCGTCGGTGTTGCGGCGCATCGCCCGTCCGAGCGCCGGAAGGTCGGCCGCCAGCACGGCGTCACGGGACTCCTCGGCGGCGCCGCGCAGCTCGTCGAGGACGTGTTCGGCGTGCGCCGACTGCCTCCCGATCGCAGTGATCACCTGCTCGTGCATCTCCGAGGAGACGTGCGCCGCACCGAGATAGACGAGGAGCAGTTGCCCTTCGAGCGCGTTCCAGGCGCGGTCGGGCAGCTCGAGCTGCGAGACGCGGGCCTCCGGGTAGGGGGACACGTCGATGAAGTTGATCCCGCCGAAGGCGGCGCAGAGCTGGTCTTGCACGCCCGACTCGACGCCGAGTGCCTCGGTCTCGATGCGATGTGCCGCCGCGGCGACCGCGACGCGATCCATGCCTCCGGGCGTCAGCGCGTCCAGCCCGCCGAGCAGGGCGACCGCGACCGATGCCGAGGTCCCTGTCGAGCTCCCCGGTGGCGCGGCGGAGCGAACTACGACCTCGACGCAGGACTCGTCCGGCAGACCCACCGCGTCGATCACCGCCTCGAGCAGCGGGTGACGGCCTGGGAGCGAGCTGGGTCCGAACGCGTAGCGGTCCCGGTAGTTGGCGACGTCGAGCACGACGCGGTCGGGGAGCGCGCCGAGGGGATAGGCCCGGATCTCGACCTCGGCGCCTGGTGAGACGCCGATGTTGAAGACCTTCCCGTGGCGCGCGAACCAGGTGTCGGTCCAGCCGCCGTTGTCGCAGACGCGGATCGGTGCGGTGGCGCGGATGGTCCGCTGCGGACGGTGAGCGCTGGCCACGCGCCTCATCATGCCCGGGTGCCGCGCCGAGGACCGCACGGAAGGCTGCGCACAAAGCCCCGTGGAAGACTCCGCGCGCGCCACACTGGTCGCGTGGGCTCGGGGCTGTTTCGTATCGGGACGTGGTGCACGCGCCACCGGCGCGTGGTCGTCGGGGGCTGGGTGGTCGCCATCATTGTGCTGGCGGTCGTGGGGCTCGCCGTCAAGCAGCCGACCTCGAACGCGTTCAACATCCCGGGCACGGAGTCCCAGCAGGCACTGGACTTGCTGAACGAGAAGTTCCCCGGCACGGGTGGCGCGCAGGCACAGGTTGTCTTCTCGGTGCCGTCGCCGCGGACGCTCACCAGCGCGGAGAGCCGTCAGGCGGTCGAGTCCACCCTTGCCGAGCTGAAGAATTTGCCCCAGGTGGTGGGCGTGACCGACCCCTACGGGACGGGCACCGTGTCCAAAGACGGCAGGATCGCCTACGCCACCGTGGCGTACCCGGTGCCGGTCGCCAACGTGACCGCCGCCGCGCAGTCGGCGCTGTTGCACTCGGGCGCGCCGGCGAAGGCAGCCGGCATCGCAGTGAACTTCGGTGGTCAGGTCGCGCAAGCGAACACGACGACCGACACGGAGTTCGTCGGGCTGATCATCGCGTTCCTGGTGCTCCTCATCGGCTTCGGCTCGTTGTTCGCCGGGATCGTCCCGCTCGTCGCGGCGCTGGCCGGGGTGGCGGCCACGAACCTCGCACTGATGGCGCTCACGGCGGTCATCAACCAATCGAGCACCACGTCCATCCTCGCCACGATGATCGGCCTCGCCGTCGGGATCGACTACTCCCTGTTCGTCCTCAACCGCCACCGCCAGCAGTTGGTCGACGGTGCCGGCGTCGAGGAGTCGATCGGCCGCGCCGTGGCCACCTCGGGATCCGCGGTGTGCTTCGCCGGCACCACGGTCCTCATCGCCTTGGCCGCGCTCAGCATCGTCAACATCCCCTTCCTGACCGTGATGGGACTCGCCGCGGCGGGAGCCGTGGTCGTCGCCGTCCTGGCCGCCATCACGTTGGTTCCGGCGCTGCTGGGCTTCACGGGTACCCGCCTGCTCTCGAGCCATTGGGCGCGCCACAAGGTGGCGAAGGCGTCAGCACCCGGCTACGAGCCGTGGTCGTGGAAGTACGTGACGACGCTGAAGCGCGCGCCCATCTTGGTGGTGCTGGCCGGGATCATCGTGCTGTTGGTGGTTGCGACACCGTTCTTGCACATGCGACTCGGCTTGCCCGACGCGGGGTCACAGCCGACGAGCCAGACGACGCGCCGCGCCTACGACCTCATCTCGGAGGGCTTCGGTCCGGGTGCTAACGGGCCGTTGCTCGTCGTCGTCTACTCGCCGGGCGGCATCACGCCGCGGCAGAAGGAGGCGTTCACCTCCTTCTACGAGGAGCAGAAGGCCCATCTGCCCCCCGACGTCGCGTCGATCGGCCCGCCGATCCCGAACCCCGCCGGCAACGTCCTCCTGGTCGAGGTCATCCCCAAGACGGGTCCGAACAGCCCGGCCACGACGACGCTGATCGACAACATCCGCACGACCGTGGCGCGTGGCAAGAGCGAGTACGGCCTCGACACCTACGTGACGGGGCAGACCGCGCTCAACGTCGACATCTCGGCCAAGCTCTCTTCTGCGTTGCCGCTGTATCTGGGCGTCATCATCGCCTTGTGCCTGGTGCTGCTCGTCCTCGTCTTCCGCTCGCTGCTCGTCCCGGTGACCGCGGTGATCGGCTACGTGGTGAGCGTGCTCGCCGCGCTCGGTGCCGTCACCTGGGTCTTCCAGGAAGGGCACCTCAGCGGCCTCTTCGGCATCGCACGCCCCGGGCCGGTGCTCAGCTTCTTGCCGATCGTGCTCCTCGGGATCCTGTTCGGCTTGGCCATGGACTACGAGGTCTTCTTGGAGTCCCGGATGCGCGAGGAGTCGCTGCGCAAGGACGCCCGGACCGCGGTCACCGACGGCTATACGGGGAGCGCGAAAGTCGTGACGTCGGCCGCGGTCATCATGATCTCGGTCTTCGCGAGCTTCATCTTCTCGCCCGATCCGACCACGAAGTCCCTCGGTTTCGCGCTGGCCCTCGGCGTGCTGATCGACGCCTTCGTCATCCGCATGACGGTCGTCCCGGCGAGTATGTACATCTTCGGCACGTCGGCCTGGTGGTTGCCGCGCTGGTTGGCGCGGGTGTTGCCGGATCTCGACGTCGAAGGGCGCGCCGTCTCGGCTCCGGCTTCCTCCTCTCCCCCGTCACCCACACCGCCCCCGGCGGCGGGCGCGCCGGCCGCACCCGAGACCGTCTGATCGCCCAGGCCGGGGCGCGTCGGCAACGCACGATGCCGAGCCGGCACGGCGGACGAGCTTGCGAAACCGTGCACAAGCACCCGCGCGTGCGGCGGCCGGGGAACGCCCGAAGGGCCGGTAGCGTCGGGGCGGGGTCGCAGGGTCTCGGCCCGCTCGGCCCCGTTGCACGCACGGGAAGGAACAACGAGCCATGAGCACGGAGCACCCAGAGCGGCCTGCCACGACGACGGATGCGGGGATCCCGGTCGCCAGCCAGGAACACTCGCTCACGGTGGGGCCCGACGGCCCCGTCGTCCTGCAGGACTTCTACCTGATCGAGCAGATGGCGAACTTCAACCGCGAGCGGATCCCCGAGCGCCAGCCGCACGCCAAGGGTGGTGGCGCGTTCGGGACGTTCGTCGTGACCGACGACGTGTCGCGCTACACGAAGGCCGCCGTCTTCCAGCCCGGTGCCGAGACCGAGGTCCTGGCGCGCTTCTCGACCGTGGCCGGCGAGCGCGGCTCACCGGACACGTGGCGCGACCCTCGAGGTTTCGCGCTCAAGTTCTATACGACCGAAGGGAACTTCGACCTGGTGGGCAACAACACGCCGGTCTTCTTCATCCGGGACCCGCTCAAGTTCCAGAACTTCATCCGGTCCCAGAAGCGTCTGGCCGCGAACAACTTGCGCGACCCCGACATGCAGTGGGACTTCTGGACGCTCTCGCCCGAGTCGGCGCACCAGGTGACGTGGCTCATGGGCGACCGCGGTATCCCGCGCAACTGGCGTCACATGAACGGCTACTCGTCGCACACCTACATGTGGGTGAGCGCGGCGGGTGAGCGCTTCTGGGTCAAGTACCACTTCAAGACGGACCAGGGCATCGACTTCTTGACCCAGGAAGACGCGGACCGGATCGCCGGTCAGGACGGCGACTATCACCAGCGCGACCTCTACGAGGCGATCGAGGGAGGTGAGTTCCCGAGCTGGTCGCTCAAGATGCAGATCATGCCCTTCGACGAGGCGAAGGACTACCGCTTCAACCCCTTCGACTTGACCAAGGTGTGGCCGCACGGCGACTACCCGCTCGTCGACGTCGGCCGTCTCACGCTGAATCGCAACGTCACCGACTACCACGCGCAGATGGAGCAGGCGGCGTTCCAGCCGAACAACACCGTGCCCGGGACCGGGCTCTCGCCGGACAAGATGCTGCTCGCGCGCGGCTTCTCCTACGCCGACGCGCATCGGGCACGCCTCGGCGTGAACTACGCCCAGATCCCGGTCAACCGCCCCCGCGTCGAGGTGCGCAGCTACTCCAAGGACGGGGCCATGCGGATCGACAACGTGACCGACCCCGTGTACTACCCGAACTCGTTCCCCACCGCGCCGGCGGCTGACGAGCACAAGTACGCCGAGCAGGCTGTCTGGGCCGCCGACGGCGAGATGGTGCGGGCCGCCGCCACGCTGCACGCCGACGACGACGACTTCGGTCAGGCCCACACGCTCGTGACCGAGGTGATGGACGACCGGGCCCGGGACCGCCTCGTCGAGACGGTCTCCGGTCTCCTCGCCGGTCTTCGCCGCGAGGAGGTGCGCCAGCGCGCCTTCGACTACTGGCGCGCCATCGACAAGAACGTCGGCGACCGGATCGAGGCGGTCGCGATGGAGACGCGCCGCGGCTGACCTGTGCCCGGCGAGCTCTCGTCAGCTGGCCGGGAACTGCACCTGCTCGGCCATCGCCAACAACGTGGCGCGTTCGGACGAGAGCAGGTACCCCGCCGAGATGGCGTGGTCGAGCGCGGCGGTGTACTTGGCGATGTAGTTCGCCTTGGACCCGTAGAGGCTGGTCAGCATCTGCGCGCTGAACGGGGTGGTCGAGCCGAAGAGCGAGCAGATCACCGAGGTGCCCGCCGGCGCCGCCCCGCTCAGCGTCGAGACGGGGACCTCCACGGCGGGTGTGCGGACGCCGCCGACGACGTTGCCGTTCTTGTCCAGCGCCAGTGCCGCCGGCTTCTCGCTCTGGAGCTGGAAGGGCGGCGGTGAGGGCGGCGGCGTCCCGTGGACGACCCAGCGGACGAAGGCGGCGAAGGCCGCCTCGACGACGACGTGCTGCGGCCCGCTGTTGATGGCGCTCGAGCAGTGCAGCACGCTCGACGCGGGGCCGAGGAGGTAGGCGTCGGCGTGCGACGTGCCCGCCACCTCCCAGGTCCGGATGTCCTTGGTGTTGGGCTGTTGCGCGGGCGCGTAGCCGAGCTCGATCAGGTCGGTCTGCGTCTCGAACATGAACACCGGCACGCCGAGGTCGGTGCGGATGCGCTGGTCGGCCGGCGTCGAGCTCGAGTTCGAGGTGATGGAGCTGCCGTTCAACGGCGCGCCGGACCCGCCGCGGCTGTGAATGAAGATCCCGTCGAAGGTGTGCCCGTGCGGCTCGAGCGCGTTGGCGTACGTCGTCAGGTAGTAGGCGGACTGCGATTCGCCGACCGCCACGATGTGGTGGGGGTGCAGTGCGCCGAGCACGTGGGCGTCAGACGAGCGCAACCCGAGCCCGATCTGGTCGAAGATGTCGAGCGCGTACTGGTCGCCCGGGTGATGCAGGCTGCCGTAACGCTCGGGCTCCTGCTGGACGAGCCCCTGGCCCGCGCTCGTCCCGGCGATCGACCCGAGGATCGGCGTGCCCCCGTCGACACCGAGTGCCTGGGCGGAGACCGCGACGTAGGCGTCGCCTTCGTTCATGAGCTCGGGGTTGAGGTAGTCCCAGTCGGGCGCGGACTCGCCTTCGGACTCGTTCATCCACTCCACGACGACCGTGCCGCTGAAGTGCGCCGGGTTCGACGGCCGGCGCACGATGATCCTCGTCTTGTAGGCGGCTGACGTCGTCGGTGTGATCGACCAGTCACCGTTCGCGGGCGCCGCGGTCGCCGTGAAGGCGTGCGCCGTGCCCGCTGCGAAGTACTCCTGCTCGACGTAGTCGTGCGCGGCAAGGTCCGTCGGGAGCGCTGTCTCGGGTTCGATCAAGTGCCCGGCCGTCACGGGACCGCTGAAGGTCGCGGACGCTCCGTACACCCCGCCGCCACCGCTCCCGCCACTGCTGCTCGCGGCGTCCGCGCTGGAGGCAGCCGCTGCCGCCGGGCTCGACGGCGCGCCTGCGGCCGCGGCCGCACCGCCCGCGAGCACGAGGCCACACGCGGCAGCGATGAAGCGTCGGGCCAAGCCCGTTGGGTGATGTCGCACGGCGTTCCTCCCCGGCATCTGGGTTGGCCGCAATGGCCAACCCCGTTCCCCCGAAAGCGAGGGGATCGTAGGCGCCTCCGACCGCCGTGTCTCGTCGGACGTGGCGACGGCACGCGCGCCCGGACGGGAAAAGTGCGAGGGTGGGACAGGAGGTGCTTGCCATGCCATCGATCACCCCGAACCTCTGGTTCGACACCGACGGCCTCGATGCCGCCGAGTTCTACGTGTCCGTCTTCCCCAACTCGGAGATCACCGCAGTGAGCCACTACGGCGAAGGCGGGCC
>Ga0335075_10000203_pt1 | contig 114527 bp, 101 predicted proteins | sample Lox_Sample_24_FD_206723 | JGI IMG/M metagenome (GOLD analysis project Ga0335075, IMG submission 206723) | Soil microbial communities from Loxahatchee National Wildlife Refuge, Florida, United States - Lox_Sample_2.4 | ecosystem: Environmental > Terrestrial > Soil > Wetlands | place: USA... | reverse complement strand
CCGCCCGCGTGCTATACTCGGATTCAGAAAGCCAAGCGAAGTATTCGCGGAGCTACTACTTCAGGAAACCGTGAGTCGACCGGCCTGAATTGCTTCGATCGGTTGAGACCGCCGAGCAGCACGTCCTGGAAGCCTCTTCCGGAGAAATCGCCGGTGATCGCTTGCGCACCGTTGAAGTCAGCTGGACTCCCGGGTGTGTTGAAGCCATTGCCGTTGATCCCGATGTCAGTGGCGGGGACGTTCACCAGCCCCGCGCCGCCCCTAGTAGCCGGGCGTCCCGTGGCCTGCCACAGGCCCGGGGGTAGGCCGGCTGTATTCCCTACTGTCAGCAGATCAGGTAGCCCGTCGCCGTTGAGGTCCTTGTCCGCCGCTGGCTTAGCCGCGAACGCGAAGAAGTCATCGACGGCCGCGGTGCTGACCGTGCCATCCGCCGCAACAGCGTAGGCGACAAGCTCGTTGTCCTGGCGGGTGGGGACGATGGCGTAAGTCGCTGTGCCGGAAGGTGCCGGGATGGTCTGTGTCGCCTGGCCGTTGATCGTGTACTGGTAGGCGACGGGAGTGCCGACCCCGGTTTCGGTGAACGTGAAGGTGACCGGGGTACCGACCGTGAAGGGGCCCTGGGGACTGATCGTCGGGGGTGAGATGGCCGTGGCGGCCGAAGCAGGCGCGACCGAGGCGCTGACCGCCCCGACGACTATCGCCGGTACCAGCAAGCGTTTCCAGTGCATCAACAAGTTCTCCCGGGGTGACGGAAGCGAATCATTCTTCGCCTATTTAACATTGTTGGAAATGAGAGGTATATGTGGCATCGGGCATCGTACTGTATCACCCGGCTGATGAGCGCTGGCCGGGCTGGGTTTCGCGCTCGGTAGTTGCTTGGCTGGCGCTGGGCCCCTCTGGGTGTGCGCTGTCCAGAGCGATTTGGTAGGCAACCAGTTCTGTGGCCAGGGCCGGGGGCAGCGCTTCCCGGCAGGCCAGCAGGACGCCAAGCGCCCGGTGGGCGCTTGGCGTCAGCCGCCCAGGTACAACGGGATACCAGCCGCTCCCTGACTTCCGCACCATTCCTCGCTCCATGAGCATCGTCATGGCGTAGTCAACGGTCTCCCTGGTCACCTCCCGGTAGGCCCCAGACTCCCTGGGGAAGAGTTCCCTGCCACTGTCGTACTTGCCGTCTCTGATCGCGGCGGCCGTGTACCCGGCGAGGATCATGCCGGGGATTCCGGAGCGGGAGTGCTGCCATTCGCTGATCTCCTCGTCTGTGATGTCCCATGCCGGGACTGGATGGAATGGCTTCCGGGTCGTCACGGTGCTCACTCGGTGCGTGATTGACTGCTTGCTGCACTCCGGCTCCTTGATCGTCGTCCCCATGTCTCTCCTCGTCTCGCAGGCTTCCTGGCTGCCATGGACTGGCTGCGTTGCCACGATCGTGCCGCAATTTTGGGTATCTGGACGATCACGTGATGCCATAATCGGATGGAAGTCGACTGCTCCTCCGGCGTCTCCCTCATCGCTGTGGAATTGAGGTATGACTCGTGGAATCGGTATCCGTGTTGCTAAGCAAGCGAATCAGGCGCATGCGGGAGCGTGCCGGGCTGAACCAGACACAGCTGGCCCACAAGGTGCTGTGCTCGAAGTCCCACATCTCCGACATTGAGCTGGGCAACGTCCTCCCGACGCTGGACGAGATCCAGCTCATGGAGCAGTCCCTCGACGCCGATGGCGTGCTGCTGGAGCTTTACGACCTGCTGAATATCGGCGTGCAGGAGTCCGCGACGGTAGCCGATGCCGAGCAGGCGCCCTGGCGCTGACCGACTGGGAGTCGCGGCTCATGCCGGGCCTTCTCCAGACGCCCGACTACGCGCGGGCGGCCATGGCAGATGGTACGCATGCTGACCGGCTTGAGCGCGAGGTAGCGATCCGGCTCGCCCGGCAGAAGGTCCTCGGCTCGCTCGTCGCCGGGTGGTTCATCATCAGCGAGGCCGTCTTGCACCTGGTCTACGGTGACCGCGCCGTCATGCGCGGCCAGCTCGCGCGGGTCGAGGCGGCGGGGGCGATGCCGAACATCTCGGTGCAGGTGATGCCGTTCACGTCAACCAGGCACCCTGGCGGCGATGGCCCGCTGCGGGTAGTGGAGTACAGGGACAAGCCGGGAATCTGGTTCACTGAGGGACCAAGATCCGGCAGGATGTCCAGCGACCGGGAGGAAGTCCTGACGGCGATGCACAGCCTGAACCTGATCAGGTCGGCAGCGCTGACCGTTCACGAGTCGGCCGAGCTCATACGACAGGTACGGGAGAAGAACTATGGAGAACTGGCGTAAGTCCAGCTATAGCAGCCAGTCGGGCGGCAACTGCGTAGAGGTGGCGATGAGCGATGTGGTCATGGTCCGCGACACGACCGATCGCGGCGGCTTCACGCTGAGCGTGAGCACTACCGCTTGGTCGAAGTTCACCAGCAGCATTCAGTAGGGACGATATATCCAAGGCCTGCCCGTGATGACATGAGTCGTCACGGGCTTTGCTGTCGACGGCCCGGTGAGCATCTCGGCGACCTTAGGTAAAGCGCCGCTGCGGTCCTTGGTGCCTCGCGGCATCGGTCGGCAGCTGGCTAGCCGAGGCAGGCATTATTGTCGGCGAGCCGACTGGCTGTGTCCTCGGCACTGGGCCGGGGTACCCGCCTGGTCCCCAGTACGCCGCCGCAGTGACGACACCAGACGAGACGCCGCCCGCCCGGTGGCCTAACGGCGTCGAGGTCCACACGACCAAGACGGTGTTCTACCCCGTGCAGGGGGCGGTCAGACCCGTCGCCTGCACGGGTTGCGGGTATCGCATGGCCCTGGAGGACCCTGCGACGGGGGAGCCGACCGCATGCTGGGAGCCATTCAGTGATGCACTGGACCGCTGGTGGGCTGGCGAGTCCGCCGCGGTCACCTGCCCGCGGTGCCAGCAGGCATCCGGCCTCAACGACTGGCACTGGCAAGGCGACTGGCCGATCGCTGTCGGCTTCCTCGGCTTCTCCTTCTGGAATTGGCCCGCACTAAGCCAGTCGTTCATCAGCCAGATCGGAACCCGCCTGGGCCATCGGGTTGTCGTCACCCAGGGGAAGCTCTGAGCCAGGTGCTGCACGACGATGGAACTCCTGGCGGCGCTCGGCCCGTCCACGCTGACGAACAGCCCACGGCGCCGGCTAGAAGAGGGCATCCACGGGGACCTTGTCGGGCCGCTGGCCGCGCAGCTCTTCCAGGCTGCCAGCCCGGCCGGCGAGCAAGGCGAACAGCCGGGCTGTCACCAGCGCATCGTATGAGGCCCGATGCGGCTTGAGGCCATCCGGCAGCCCTTTGGCCAGCTTGAACCGCTCGACCAGGTCACCCAGCTTGTACGTGGGCGTTGTGGGCTACCAGGGCAGGCGCTTCCAGTGCGGCCAGCACCTCGGCCGCGATCTCCGCCACCAGCGGGCAGCAGCGGGCATGAGCTGCTCGCACCTACGCGCGGCTCGCCGACCTGGGCCACGCGCCAGCGCGGTTCCGCGAGGACCTCCGCTCCCGGATGCCCCTGCCCGACGAAACCGAGCGGCTGGAGATAGCAGCGGGCACGCCCGTCATCGACGTGATCCGGATCGCGGTCGACGCCAGCGGCGTCCCGGTCGAGGTCAACGAGATGACCGCCGACTCCAGCGCTTACGTCTTCCGCTACGAGTTCAGCGCCTGACCTGACACCTCGCGAACGCGCCTCAGGAAGGGCCGTACGGCCGCGAGGAACTCCGCGGGCCGGCTCTGGTGGACCGAGTGACCGGCACCCTCGATGGTGACCAGCGACCCGTCGGGCATCAGCCGGGATGCCTTGGCCAGGAGATCCTGGGGCACCGGGCTGGTGGAGCCGCCGCCGATCAGCAGCGCCGGGGCGGTGATCGCGGGCAGGTCGGCCCACCAGGCCGGGTCGGGGTGGCTCAGCTGCCCCAGGATGGCCGGCATCACCGCCCAGTCATACGGCAGGTCGCCCTCGGGCCGGGGGCCGGGATCATAGCTGCCGCTGCCGTCGGGCGGCGGCGAGTCGACCAGGATCAGCCCCGCCAGCCGGTCAGGGTAGCGCTCGGCGAACAGCGTGGCCACCGTGCCGCCCGCCGAGTGACCGCCGAGCACGAACCGGTCGAGGCGCAGCGCCCCGGCCAGCTGGTGCAGGTCCTCGCGCATCAGCTCGAACGAGTAGGCGGAAGTCCGGGCGCTGGTGCCGTGCCCACGTAGATCGGGCGCGATCACCCGCAAGCCGTCGGCCACTAGCTCCGGGGCGATGCCTGCCCAGCTGGAGTGATCCCTGGGCATCCCGTGCAGCAGGACGAGCGGCATTCCCGCCGGGTCGCCGTACTCCGCGTAGTAAAACTCACCCGCGTCCAGCCTGACCGTCGCCACAACGCAACACCTCTCCCGATCCAGTGCGGAAGTGGAGTCTAGCCAGCCACCAGGCGACCGGCGAACGGCAACACCGGGGGCGCCTTGGTAAGGTGCGGCGTGAATCACCTGGACGCCGTGCAGCGGCTGAGGAACAGGTACTTCGTCATGCGGCACGGGCAGAGCAAGGCGAACGTGGCCGGGATCATCGTCAGCCGGATCGAGACCGACGCCTCCGGCGATTACGGCCTGTCCGAGGCGGGGCGCGAGCAGGTTCGAGTGGCGGCCCAGTCGTGCCAGCTGCCCGCGCGGACGCTGGTGTGCTCGTCGGACTTCGCCCGCGCGGTCCAGACGGCGCGGATCGTGGCCGAGTACCTGGAGGCCCCACCGGTCACGGTGACGTCGGCCCTGCGCGAGCGGTCCTTCGGCGCCTGGGAGGGCACACCGGTCGAGAACTATCACCAGGTCTGGGCGGCCGACCAGGCCTCGGGCGTGGCCGCCAACGGGGTCGAGCCAGCTGACGCCGTGCTCGACCGGGCCACCGCGCTCGTCGCGGGGCTTGAGCGCCAGCACGACAACCGGGACATCCTGCTGGTCTCGCACGGGGACACGCTCCAGATCCTGCAAGCCGGCTTCGCCCGGATGGACCCGGCCCGGCATCGCCGCCTGCCGCACCTGGAGACGGCCGAGATCCGGCGGATGCAGCTGGCCGCCCGGGCCTGAACCGCTTGCGGGCCGGGCAATTACCTGACTAAAGTCAGGCATTATGACCGATGCCGTCTCCGTCGTCCGCCGCTTCAACCGGTCCTACACCCAGCGCATCGGCGCGCTCGATGACTCGTTCCTCGGCCTGGGGATGCCGCTCGGGCCCGTTCGGGTGCTGTTCGAGATCGGCATGGAGCCGGCCACCGTCCAAGCCCTGCGGGAGCGGCTCGGGCTCGACTCGGGCTACCTGAGCCGGCTGCTGCGCACGCTGGAGGGCGAGGGCCTCATCGCGCTTGAGCCCGACCCCGCCGACCGGCGGCGCCGCCAGGTCTCGCTGACCGCGGCGGGCCGGGACCGCTGGGCCGAGCTTGAGCGGCGCTCCGACGAGCGGGCCCGGCTGCTGGTCGATCCGCTGACCGGCCGGCAGCAGGAGCGGCTGGCCCGCGCGCTGGCCGAGGCCGACCTGCTGGTCCGCGCGGCCACCGTGACGCTCGAGCCGGTCGACCCGTCCGAGGCCAAGGCGAGGGAGGCGATGGGCCGCTACTTCGCCGAGATCGGGCGCCGGTTCGGGTTCGACCCGGCGGGCGAGTCCGACAAGGACGCCCGGCTGCTCATCCCGCCGACGGGGGTCTTCGTGCTGGCGGTGTCGGACGGCCTCCCCGTGGCCTGCGGCGGGCTGCACACCATCGGCGACGGGGTCGGGGAGCTGAAGCGGATGTGGGTCCACGACGACTGGCGCGGCGTCGGCCTCGGCTCCCGCCTGCTGCGCCACCTGGAGGACCAGGCCCGCGCACTGGGCCACGCGCTCGTCCGGCTCGACACCAACGGGGCGCTCACCGAGGCGATCGCCATGTACGGGCGTGCGGGCTACCAGCCGGTCGACCGCTACAACGACAACCCCTGGGCCACCCACTTCTTCGAGAAGAAGCTCAGCGCATTACCTTTGAATACGTGAAGGTACGGGTTGCGGGGATCTTGCTGGCGGCAGGGGAGGGGTCTCGGCTCGGGCAGCCGAAGGCACTGGTCGAGCTAGGCGGGCAGACGCTCGCCCGGCGCGGCGCGGCGATGCTCGCCGGCGGCGGTGCGGACCCGGTCCTAGTCGTGACAGGCCCGGTGCGGGCCGCGGTGCCCGGTGCCTGGATCGTGCGCAACCTGGACTGGCGGACCGGGATGGGATCGTCGCTCGCGGCCGGGCTGCACGCGCTCGACCTGGACAGCGGTCCCGGCGACGCGCCGACGGGGCCAGTTCCCGCCGATGGCGACTGGGGCGAGGTCGGCGCGGCCGTCATCGCGCTGGCCGACCAGCCGCTCGTCGGGGCGGACGCGGTCAGCCGGCTGATCGACGCCTATGCGGCCGGCGCGCCCGTGGCCGTCGCCAGCTACGACGGCCAGCCGCGCAACCCCGTCCTCATCGCCCGTGAGCACTGGGCCGCCGTCATCGAGATGGCCGTCGGCGACACCGGGGCACGCCCCTTCCTGCGCGCCCACCCCGAGCTGGTGACGCTGGTCGAGTGCGGCGACACGGGAAGCCCGTTCGACATTGACACGCCGCACGACCTGGCCCGAATTTCTTCTACCTTTGCCGAACGAGCAGTCCCCGGCGTCGCAGACTAAGGCGGGACCGTTCTGCCCGGGTAATCAAGGGGTGGGCTTGGCTCAGTCTAGGGAACGCAGGCCCCAGCGGTGGGTCACCGCCTCGCCTGGTGCCAGCCTGATGCGGTCGATTCCGCTGACGAAGGCGTTCGGCGGGCAGGTCATCGGCTCCACGGCCAGGGCCGTGCGGCGGTGCTCGGGCTCAAGCCCGTCGCTGGTGAACACCTGGAGCCACCCGTAGCTCGCGTCCATCCACAGGCCGGTGTGCGCGCCGTCGCCCTCGAGGTGCACCCACGCCCGGCCGTCGGCGTCGCGCGCCAGGTCAGTGAAGGCGGTGTCGAGCTGGATCGGGCCGATCTTCCTCGGGGCCCGGAAGTCAAGCTCCCCTCCCGCCACGTCCCGTGGCTCGCCCGCGGGGATGAGGCGCTCGTCGACGGGCAGCCACTTGCTCGCGGGAAGGGTGAGGTCGCACCCGTCGACCTGCGGTGCTGTGATCGCGAGGTACGGGTGGTGCGCGGTACCCCACGGGGCCGGTCGGCTGCCGACGTTGCTGGCCGTGATCGCGACGGTCAGGCCGGTCGTCGCGTCGAGGCTGTAGGTCGCGTCGACCTGGACGGCGAACGGGTAGCCCTGCGCGCCGTGCCCCGGGCTGCGCAGCGTTACGCTGCTGCCGTCACTGGCGGCCAGGGTGAAGATCTCGTAGCGGGTCAGGCCGTGGATCGCGTTGTCGAGCTTCGGCTCGGACAGCGCCAGCTGGTAGGTCGTGCCCTCGAAGGCATAGCTGCCGTGATCGACGCGGTTCGGCCACGGGGACAGCAGCATGCCGGCCCCGTGTGGCGGCAGGACGTCAGGGTCGTAGCTGGTGACAAGGCGGCGGCCGCCGCGGCTGAGCGCACGGAGATTCGCGCCGAGGGCCGTCACGGTCGCGGCGTACTCGCCTGCCCTGATCTCATACTGCTCACCAGTGAGCGGGATCGTCATGCGTCTCAGGATACGGAGAGGACCTGGGCCGCGCGACAACCAGAGACCAGTCCCCACGCCAGGTCGGCCGCGGCCAGGATGCCGGACGGATCGGCGGCGAGGAGCGTACGGACCGCGGGCTCAAGCGCTTCCTCCCCGGTCATCCCGTGCAAGACGGCAGCGACCTCGGCCGACGCCTGGCCCCTCGACGCGCAGTGCAGGACGGACGCCGCCAGGGGAGTGGTGCGCTGCCGCGCGTAGCCGGTGACGGCGGCGCTCAGCCAGTCGGCCAGCCAGACCGCCCTCGTCCCGCCAGGCAGCGCCCCGCCCAGCAGGCGCAAGGCAAGCAGCATCCCGCACAGCACCCCATCGCCGCCAGGCACCATCCCCGGCCCCAGCCCGACCAGGACCTCGGCATGCTCGACCGCCCCCGCCAGGTCGCCATTAGCGCAGCACGCCGCCAGCGCCCTCACGTCAGCAACCCCCGCCATCCACGCCCGCCCGGCGGGCTCGGTGATGATCCGGCTCAGCGTCGTGACGCCATGATCGAGGCGCGTCCGGGACAGCGGCCCGAAGACGGGCGACGGGTCCCACCAGCGGCGCCCCCTGACCACGAGGCCGCCAATCCGCAGCATGCCGCCTCCGATGTACACGACGGGCTCCCGTGGCCTGCCCCGCACCGGCCGTGGGCTGGCGGCGGCGACGATGAGGTCGGTCACCGCGGCCGCCGCGCCCGGCATGGCGGCTGCTCCCGGCACGAGCGAGGGCGCGGCTGGCGACACCGGCACGGCTGGCGGCGCTGGCGTGGGTGTCGTGCCCGCGGCTGGTGGCGCTGGCGCGGATGTCGTGCCGGGGGCCGGCGGGATCGGCCCGGGCGATGTGAGTACCGCCGTGGGTGCTGACGCGGGCGTCGGCGGGGCGGCCGACGGCCCCAGGATCAGCGGGTCGATGGCGACGATCGCGTTGGGCAGGCGCATCGCCTCCCGGCCGCACAGCGCGATGACCCTCGGCTCGTAGGGGGCGTTCGGGAACTCGGCGAAGACGCTGCCGCGGATGACGGCGATGATGCGGCCCTCTCGGCGAGGCCCGTTGAGCAGATCGCGGACCGCGAGGCTCGCAATGCCCGTGAGCTCAGCCGCGATGACGCTGCGCTGCAAGGGGATCCTGCCCGCGGACCTCGCACCGCGGGTGGTGCCAGCCCTGTGGATGACAGGACTCGGGGCGGCCCCGGCGCCTGGCCCGGCCGTCGTGGCTTGCTGCCCGGCCACCATGCGGTAACGCTACCGCTGCGCGAGCGCCGTGCACAGGCCTGCGCGCCGGTACTGCCGTGATGGCCGGGGCCTCCGGGTCCGCCGGGGCCTCCAGGTCCGCCGGGGCCGCGCTATCGAGGCGGGCTGCCATCGGGAATTCTTGAATGCGAATTCGCGATAGTACGTGAGGAATAGCGTGAATCCGAGCAATAGTCGCATCGGCGACGGTAATTCGCGGGACTCGCCTGGCTTACGGTAACTGTCGTCTGCTGGTGGCGCCGACGGGGCTGCTTGGGGAGCGGGGGACCGTCAGCCCCGTCGGCAATTTAGACTCTAGCTGCAGGAACTCCTGAGCGGGAGGGGATCGTGTGATTTTTGGTGTACGTAAGTATCTCTTAATGATTGCCCCGATGGTCATCCTTCGGTGGCACTACCGAGTTGTCTCGCGCCTGATTCTGGCTGGCGAGACGAGCCTGTATCGCTGGTTTCCTGGCGTCGCTCGGTCCCCTTCGTGACGGCCTGGCGTCGCTCGGTCCCCTTCGTGACGGCCTGGCGTCGCCCGATCCCCTTCGTGACGGCCGGTCCACGCGACCCCAACCGCGCGGGCGCGCTCACCTCTTGCAGGCGGCACCCGCATCGAAGCAGTCGCCAGGCGCCGGAGCCCCGTCCCCGAAGTTCGCCCGCGCCTTGGAGGATCGCTGCCCCGCCACGCCTTCGGCCGGTGCCGCCCGTCCCGCCTTCGGCCGATGCCGCCTTCGGCCGGTCCCGTCTTCGGCCGGTCCCGTCTTCGGCCGGTCCCGCCCCGCCTTGGGTCAATGCCGCCCTGGGCCAATGCCGCTTACCTAAGCACCTCACCCGCCGCAAGAACCACTATGGCAACTCCGAACAGACGGGCCACTGTGCTTGCGGCATCGAGGAGGCTTTCGCTGGTGCTCTGGGCGGCCTGCTCCGCGGAATGCCATGATCACGTGTGGCTCCCGTTGTGCATGTACGTCAAGTACCCATGATCATCGAGATTCACCCCTGATATCGGGCCACGCGGCGCAGCGCTGGCGCGGGTCTTGTCGCCTGCGCGACTGCCAAGGCGCAATGCCGTCTACTCCGTAGCCCCTCCATCCACAAGAGCCCTACTCGCCCCTGGTATTACGTAAACTTTTACTTTTGGGAAGACTTTTTACAGTTCCAGCGTGCTTATCTTGCGCAACAAGAAAAATTTACCGGAAAAGACTAGCTGGCCTGGCTTTCGTCAGGCCCACAGTAACCACGCCGGCCACCCGCGCCACTACTCCAGCAGCAGTAGCGGCGTTGTCCCGCTAAACCCGCCTCAACCTAGCCACCCCCGCATGCCCGACGAGATAATGCCATCGCCGCAGGCCGGTGGCTGGGTCTAGCGGGGCTGGGTCTAGCGATGCGGCTTGAGGCGACCGTTGCGCAGCGCCTCGGCCGCCAGGACGCCGAAGAGGTAAAAGTAGGCGGCCTCTTCTTCCTCGAAGAACCGCACCTCATGCCGGGCGTCCTCCGCGCAGCTGAAGACTTCGTAGCCACCGTCGGTCTTGAACAGGCACATCGCACCGGTGACCTCATCGTCAACCGCGTAGGCCGTCCGGGGGATGTGCGCCAGGTCGACGAGGTCCGCGAAGATCGCCGACATGGCCAGGCGAGGCTTGCGTGCCGCCCTGCGACCGCGCGGCGTGCCTTTCGTCTGCGAGGACAGTACCGACTCGATGAGCGAGTTGACGGTGGGCAACCGGGACGGCGACCGCGAGGGCGCCGGGCTGGCCGGTGCGGCCACCGGGCGGGTGGGCGCGGGGGCCGGACTGGCGGGCGCCGGCTCCGGCGAGAACGTCGGTGGCGCCTGTGGGGCAGGCACGGCGGGGGGCGATACGGCACTGACGGGCGCGGGCGGTGCTGGTGGTGCGGCCGCCGGTGCTGGTGCAGCGGGGGTCGGCGCAGCAAGGGTTGGCGCAGCCAGGGCCGAAGCCGCAGGCGCCGGGGCCACGGGAGCCGGGGCCGCGACGCTGGCTAGCGCCTCGACGAACTGCGTTGCCGGTGCCACCTGCGGGGCCTGTGCGACCTGGGGGGCCTGTGCGACCTGCGGGGCCTGCACGACCTGCGGCGCCTGCGGGGGAGCCGCGATCGGTGCAGCTGCCACAACCTGCGGGACTGCCGCGACCATCGGTGCTGGCACAACCTGCGGGGCAACAACCTGTGGGACTGCCACCGCCTGCGGTGCGGCCGGTGCGGCGGGGGCCTGCGCGACCGAGGGGGCAGGAACCTGGGCTTGCGCGGGCGGTGCCACCGGGGCCTGGGGGGATACCTGGATGCGCACGGTCGGCGGCTGCAAGCTCTGCGGCTGCGGGACCGGCAACCCGGCAGCCGCGGCCGGGTCGGCTGCGGGCAGGCCGCCAGGGACCTGGGTTCCCGGCATCTGCATGGGCTGGACCACAACCGGTGCCTGCGCGGCCGGAACAGGTCCCGTCGGCACGGCGGCGATGGTCGGCTGCGGCGCGGGTGCGCTCGAAGGCGCGGTGGCGAAGGCCTGCTGACCGGGCGGGGGCACTTGCGGCGGGAGGAACGGGCCGGCCTGCGCGGCGGTGCCATTGAATCCAGGGGTGCCGTTGTAAGCACCGGTGCCGTTGTAGGAGCCGGTGCCGTTGTAGGCGCCGGTGCCGTTGTAGGAGCCGGCGCCATTAACCGGGCCGGCGCCGTTGTAGCTCGCCGCGCCGTTATAGGCCGCGGTGCCGTTGTAGGCGGCCGCGCCGTTGTAAGGGGTGAAGTTGGTGTAGGACGCGGGCACATTCGGCGCGGAGCTCCCGTCCGCACCAGAAATGCCCGCATACTGCCCATTCCCGTTGGGATAGCCGTTGGCCGCGGGGAAGCCGTTCGCCATCGGGCCGGCCGGCTGGCCGCCCTGATAGGCCGCGCCGTTCTCCTCACCCGGGCGGTACCACATCCCGTTGGGGCCCTGGACGGGGGAGCCGTGCCAGGCGGCGGCGGTGGGCTGCGGGCCCGACGCCGATTGCGCGCCGAAGGCGACCGGGGCAACGGGCGCAAGGCCGGGCATCGGCTGGCCAACCGGAGGCTGGGGGCCGTCAGGGAATGGCCGCGCTGTCGGCTGGCCGTCGGCTGTCGCTGGCCCGCCTGCCGTGATCTGGCGGGCTGAGAGTTGCCCAGCGGGGCTGGTCCCCGCGGCGGCCGGGGACTGATTGCCTGCTTGTCCCATGGAGTCGGCCAGCACGGGCTGCCCGGATCCTGCTGCCGACGACGAGGAGGACGCGGCGGGAAGTGCCGGCGGCGCGGCGGGCAGTGCCGCCCTCGGCCGCGGGCCCGGTGCTTGCCGCCCGGCTAGCGCCGCCGCGCTGACCCCGTTGGGGCCGCCAGGCAGGCCCTGCCCGCCCATCAGCGGCTGACCGCCCATGACCGGCTGGGCCGGGAAGCCTCCTTGTCCCGCGGGGCCGGGGAAGCCAGCCTGTCCGGGCAGCACGCCCTGGCCGGGGAAGCCGCCCGGTGCGGGGAACACCCCCTGGCCGCCCATCATGGGCTGCCCGGCGAAGCCGGAGGGACCGGACGGGCCGCCCATCGGCGCCTGGCCAGCCATCGGGCCCTGTCCGGGCAGCAGGCCTGGTCCTGGCATCACCGGCTGCCCGGGGAAGCCACCTGGCCCCGGCATCGGGCTAGGCCCAGGCATCGAGTTCTGCCCCGGCAGGCCACCTTGCCCCGGCAGGGCGCCCTGACCGTTGAACCCGCCTTGCCCAGGCAGGCCGCCTTGTCCCGCCAGACCGTTCTGTCCCGGCAGGCCGTTCTGTCCCGGCAGGGCGCCCTGACCGTTGAACCCGCCTTGCCCCGCCATGGGGCCCTGGGCGCCGGGGGCGGCCTGCCCGCCGCGCCCGGCGAACGCTGGCTGTCCGGCCATGGCTCCCTGCGGGCCGAAGGATCCCTGTGTCGCCATTCCGTTCTGCCCGGCGAACGGCGCCGGCCCGGCCAGGGACCCTTGACCAGGCATCGGCCCCGGCCCGGGGAATCCGCCTGGCGCGCCGAACGCACCGAGACCGGTGCCAGCGCTGCCAGCGCCGTTCATCGGGCCGCCGCCGTTTATCTGGCCAGCACCGTTCATCGGGCCAGCGCCAGCGCCGTTCATCGGGCTGCCACTGGGGACCGGCTGCCTGCCGGGCGCCTGTCCGCCGGGACCCTTCCCGTTGGCGGCCTGCCCGCCGGCAATGGGGTGAGGGCCTGAGATGGCGGCGGGCTTCGGCCCGGGCTTGCCCCAGCCTGACGCGGCTAGCTCAGGCGCGGGCCGCGATAGCGAATTGCGCAGCGTCGCCAGCGGGAACTCGTGGCGGTCCTCGGCCAGGTCACGGATCTCCTGGCGCGGCACAACGACCTCGAAGACGCCGCGGTCGACCTGCCAGTAGCCCAGTTGCAGCGCCCGTCGCTCGTCCATGCCGAGGTAGGCGATGTGCAGCCGGTCGCCGAGGTCGTCAAGCACGAGGCACGGCTCGCCCCGGTAACTGCCGACCGGGCGGGACTCCCACAGCGCGTCGATGTCGCTGATCGTCACCTGCTTGCGCCAGTGCCCGACGGCGGGGCCAAAGCCATGGTCCTCGGGTGGCGGGGCGGCGGCGAACAGCGTGACGTCGCGGTCGGAGGGGCCCACGCCGGCCTGGTAGGGCGCTCCCTGGTAGGACGCCATCAGCCGGTATCGCATGCCTTACCCCTCCCTCGAAGTGCGCCGCCAGGCCAGCCCGTCGAATCGCGCGACGGACTCCTCGCCGGTCTCGGTCAGCCTGCATAGCATCGTGCCCACTGGTATCTGGATCGGCTCCAGGTAAAACTCGACGGTCTCCTGGCCCCGGGGGCCGGGCGGGACTGGCCCGCGCTGGCTGCCGGATACCGGGACGTATCCGTCGATCTCCCTAGCCTGCCAGACCAGAAAGTACAGCTCGGTCATCTCTGGCCGGAACTCCGACCCTTCGTACCCTAGACCGAGTGCGTGGTACGCGTCGCCCGGGTTGCGCAGAGGCACGTCTCTGAGACGGTGCACGAAGCCGGCGATGACATCCCGCTGGCCGCCCATGTAGGGCCCGACCATGCGCGGCGGGATGACCTTCCGCATTGGCGTGCCGGGAACTATCCGCGCAGGCTGCGCTGGCTCGCGTACCGCGGAACCCAACGGAGGTGCTCCTCTCCCGGCCATTTGCCCTAGGTCCCATACATTCTGCCTGGTAGATCGGCGCCAGCCGCCGTAAAGCGCCGCATTCGTGATGACCAGTACGTGTTGTAATCAGCTCCGTACGTCATGCTGTCGCTTTGTGACGGGTAATGTCGGTTGACATGGCCACCGCGCGCTCATCCGCCATCGGTCGTCCCCAGGGCGACGATGGCCGCCCCGATCCGAACGTCACGTCCGCTCTTGCGGCCTGGGCCAGCTCGGCGGCGAGCGAGCAGGCGGCGCTGCTGGCGCTGGCGTCGGCCCGGCTGCTCGTCCCGGTCGTGGCGATGCTGACCGAGGCGGACGCGGTGACGGGCGCGGAGAAGGAATCCGAAATGGCCCTCCCGACCCTCATCGGCGGCGATGGCCGCGCCGCGATCATCGCCTTCACCGGGATCGAGACGCTGACCCGGTGGCGGCCGGACGCCCGGCCGGTGCCCACCCCGGCCGCGCGGGTCTGGCACGCGGCGGTGGCCGAGGGCCAGGCGGTCGTGATCGACGTGGCGGGCCCGGTCCCGTTCGTGGTGGAAGGCGCGCGGCTGGCCGCGCTCGCGGCGGGCCAGGCGCCGCCGCCGCCCCATGAGGACAAGGACGTCATCGCCGTGGTGTCGGCCGTTGCCGCTTCCGAGCCCGCGGTCGTGGCGGTGCAGCTGGCCCCGGCCACCGGGGATGCCCGGGGGAGCGTCGCGGACCTGGCCGTCACGCTCCGGATCGCGAGCGCGTCCGACGTCGACGCCGCGACCCGCGCGGCCCAGGAGATCACGGCCCGGCTGTCTTCCCGCTTCCGCCGCGGCCTGGAGATCGCCGCCTCGGTCTGACCCGCCGCCTCGGTCTGACCCGCCGCCTCGGTCTGACCCGCCGCCCCACCTACCGCTCCGAGCCGGCGCCACCTGTACTTTACCGGCGAATGGCTTAAAGTAAGCGCTAGGCTACCATTCGTGCTCGCGATGACGCGATGACGCGATGACGCGATGACACGGGGCCCGCGATGACGCGGGGCATGCGGCCGGTTGAGTGAAAGTAAGGTTGGATTCATGTTTCGATGGCTGACCGCGGGCGAGTCGCACGGGCGGGCGCTGTCCGCGATCTGCGACGGGGTACCCGCCGGGGTTCGGATCACCTCAGGCGACATCACGGCCGCCCTGGCCCGGCGGCGTGCGGGCTACGGGCGCGGCGCGCGGATGAAGTTCGAGCAGGACGAGGTCGAGATCACCGGCGGCGTCCGCCACGGCCTGACGCTCGGCGGGCCGGTCGCGATCCGGATAGGCAACACCGAGTGGCCCAAGTGGGAGACGGTCATGTCCCCGGACCCGGTGTCCGCCGCCGACCTGGAGAGCCAGGCGCGGAACGCGCCGCTGTCGCGGCCAAGGCCCGGTCACGCCGACCTCGCGGGCATGCAGAAGTACGGCTTCACCGACGCCCGGCCGGTCCTTGAGCGGGCGAGCGCGCGTGAGACCGCGGCCAGGGTCGCGCTCGGCGAGCTGGCTCGGCACATGCTCGACCAGGTGCTCGGCGTCGCCATCCTCAGCCATGTGGTCCAGCTTGGCTCGGTGGGCGTCGCGGCCGAAGCAGACTTCCCCGTGCCGCAGGACCTGGCGAAGATCGACGCGGACCCGGTCCGCTGCCTGGACCAGGCGACAAGCGCGGCGATGGTGGCGGAGGTCGACGCGGCCAAGAAGGAGGGCGACACCCTCGGCGGCGTCGTGGAGGTCCTGGCCTACGGCCTGCCGCCTGGGCTCGGCAGCCACACCCAGTGGGACCGGCGGCTGGACGCCCGGATGGCGGGCGCGCTGATGTCGATCCAGGCGATCAAGGGCGTGGCCTTCGGCGACGGGTTCACCACCGCCGGGCGCCGCGGGTCGGCGGCGCACGACGAGATCTTGCTGACCGCGGATGGGGTGCGCCGCGAGACCAACCGCGCCGGGGGCGTCGAGGGCGGCATGACGACCGGCGAGGTGCTGCGGGTCCGCGCGGCGATGAAGCCCATCTCCACCGTCCCGCGGGCGCTGTCCACCATCGACGTGGTCACCGGGGAGCCGGCCAAGGCGATCAACCAGCGCAGCGACGTGACCGCGGTCCCGGCGGCCGGCGTGGTCGCGGAGGCGATGGTGGCCCTGGTGCTGGCCGAGGCGGCGATCGAGAAGTTCGGCGGCGACAGCGCCGACGAGATGCGCCGCAACGCCGAGGCCTACCTCAAAAGCCTGGTGATCTCGTGAGCCAGTCAGCCAAGTCGTCGGTCGTGGTGCTCATCGGGCCGCCGGCCTCGGGCAAGTCGTCGGTCGGGCCGGCGCTCGCCACCGCCCTGGGCCTGCCGTTCGCCGACACCGACGCGCTGGTGAGCCAGGCCGCGGGCAAGCCAGTCGGTGACATCTTCATCGACGACGGTGATGCGGTCTTCCGCGAGCACGAGCGGGGGGCTGTCGCCCGTGGCCTTGAGGGCTTCGGCGCCGGCGGCGGTATCCTCGCGCTTGGCAGCGGCGCGGTGCTCGACCCCGACGTGCGGCGGATGCTGGCCGACCGGGTCGTCGTCTACCTGGAGGCGGGGTTCGGTGCGGTCGCGAAGCGAACGGGCTTCGACAAGCCGCGCGTCGTCATCCCCGGCAACCCGCGCGGGCGGCTGCGGACCATGCTCGAGGAGCGCCGCCCGGTCTATGAGTCACTGGCGGCCCTGACGATCTCAACCGACGACCTCGCCCCGCAAGAGGTGGCGGCCGAGCTGGCTAAGCGACTGCAGGGCGAGGGGGCCTGACGCATGAGCGACGTGACCCGGATCGGTGTGGGCGGCGAGTCGCCCTATGAGGTGCTCGTCGGCGCCGGGGTGCTGGCTGAGCTTCCCGCGCTGGTCAGCAAGAAGGCGCAGACCGTCGCCGTCATCCACGACCAGAGGCTGGCCCAGTTCGCCCAGGACGCCGAGCGGGCACTGCGCGACGCGGGCTTCTCGGTCGTGCTGGCCGACGTGCCGCCGGGCGAGGCGGCCAAGACGATCGACGTCGCCAGCAGGCTGTGGTCGTGGCTCGGCCAGTCGAAGATCACCCGCTCCGACGCGATCGTGGGCATCGGCGGGGGAGCGGCCACTGACCTGGCCGGCTTCGTGGCCGCCACCTGGCTGCGGGGCGTGCCGGTGGTGCAGGTGCCCACGACGCTGCTCGGAATGGTCGACGCGGCCGTGGGCGGCAAGACGGCCATCGACATTCCCGAGGGCAAGAACCTGGTCGGCGCGTTCCACCCGCCGGCCGGCGTGCTGTGCGACCTGGACACGCTGGGCACCCTGGCGGCGGCCGACTACGTCGCCGGGCTGGCCGAGACGATCAAGGCCGGGTTCATCAGCGACACGACGATCTTGCGGCTCATCGAGCAGGACCCGGCGGACGCCGCGCTCGTGGCCGGCTCCCACGCCCGTGAGCTGGTCGAGCGCGCGATCAGGGTCAAGGCCGCCGTGGTGTCGGCCGACCTGCGCGAGGCGGGGCTGCGGGAGATGCTCAACTACGGGCACACCCTCGGGCACGCCATCGAGCGCGTCGAGGCCTACCGGTGCAGGCACGGCGACGCGGTCGCGATCGGCATGGTGTTCGCGGCGCACGTCGGCTTGCTGGCAGGCCGGCTCGACGCGAGGTCGGTCGAGCGCCACCGCGCGATCCTCGCCTCGGTCGGGCTGCCGGTCTCCTACCCCGGTGGCCGCTGGGCCGAGCTGCGGGAGGCGATGAGCCTGGACAAGAAGTCACGCGGGGCCACCCTGCGCATGGTCGTCCTGGACCAGGTGGGAAGCCCGGGCATCCTGGCCAGCCCGCCCGAGGACCTGCTCGAAGAGGCGTACCGGGCGGTGTCGGCGTGAGCGGGGGGCAGGGCATGATCGCGCATGGCCGCCAGCCCAGGCAGCGGGTGCTCGTGCTCAACGGCCCCAACCTGGGGCGGCTCGGCAAGCGCGAGCCGTCGCTCTACGGCTCGGCGACGTATGCCGACCTGGTGGCCCTGTGCGAGTCGTCGGGCACGCTCCTCGGCCTTGACGTGCAGGTCCGGCAGACCGAGCACGAGGGCGAGCTCATCACCTGGGTCCACGAGGCCTGCGACAGCGCCACGCCGATCGTGCTGAACGCCGGCGCGCTCACCCATTACTCCTACGCGCTGATGGACGCGCTGAAGATGCGCACCGCGCCGCTGGTCGAGGTGCACATCTCCAACATCGCCGCGCGCGAGGGCTTCCGGCACGAGTCGGTCATCACGCCGGTCGCGAACGGGATCATCGCCGGGTTCGGGTTCCAGGGCTACGAGCTCGCCCTGCGCGCCATCGCCGGCCTGCTCGAGTCCGAGCAGCGAGCACGGTGAGCGAGCGGGGAGCACGGTGAGCGAGCGGGGAGCGCGGTGATCGTCCTCGTTGGGTTCATGGGCGCGGGCAAGACCACGGTCGGCCGGCTGCTGGCCGCCGGGGCCGGCCTGCCCTTCCTCGACAGCGACCACGTGATCGAGGCCAGGACCGGGCGGCCCATTCCCGAGATCTTCAGGACCGATGGCGAGCCGGCCTTCCGCGCGGTTGAGCACGAGGTGATCGCCGGCCTGCTCGGCGGGCCTGACGTCATACTCGCCCTCGGCGGCGGCGCCGCCGAGCACGAGGGGACCAGGAGGCTGCTGGCGGCGGCCCCGGTGGTCTTCCTGCGGGTCAGCTACGCCGGCGCGCTAGCCCGGGTGGGCGGGGACGGCAACCGCCCGATGCTGGCCCGCCTCGACCTGCCCGCCGTCTTCGCGCGCCGCCAGGCCGGCTACGAGGCCGTGGCGTCGATGATCGTCGACGTCGACGACCTGGTCCCCGAGGCGATCGCCAAGCAGATCCAGGCCGCCCTCGACTAGCAGAACCGCTCGGGCTGGCCCGTTGCCTCGAGGACGGACATCCACAGGTCGCCATTGGGGTCAACCTGGTTGCGGCTCGCGGTGGCCAGCGGTATCGGCACGTGCACGAAGCGGCCGTGCCAGCGACCCACCACCATCGCCGTCCGCCCGGCCATCGCGGCGTGCACCGCCGCCTGCGCCAGCCGCAGGCAGTAGACGGCGTCGTAGCCGTTGGCGGGCACGCTGCGGATCGCGTAGCCCGGGTCGACGTAGCGCAGGCTGATCTCGGTGTGGCTCGCCGCGAACTCCTCGATGATCGCCTCGCGCAGGTGACCGCCGATGTCGGCCAGCTTGGCGTTGCCCGAGGCGTCCACCGCGCCGTCGTAGGGGAACAGCTCCTGGCCCGCGCCCTCCGCGACCACGATGACCGCGTGGCCCTGCCGCTGCATTCTTCGCTGCAGAACGGCGAGGAACCCGGTCTGCCCCTTCAGGCTGAATGGGACCTCGGGAATCAGGACGAAGTCGACATCGTGGCTCGCCAGCGTCGCGTAGGCGGCGATGAAGCCGGAGTGCCGGCCCATCAGCTTCACCAGGCCGACGCCGTTGGGAGTGCACCTGGCCTCGGTGTGGGCGGCCTTGATCGACTCGGTGGCGCGGGCGAACGCGGTCTGGAACCCGAAGCTCTGCTCGATGTACGGGATGTCGTTGTCGATCGTCTTGGGGACGCCGATCACCGACATGACGTAGCCCTGCCGGTCGGCCTCCTCGGCGATCCGCTGCGCGCCGCGCAGGCTGCCGTCACCGCCGATCACGAACAGCACCGATATGCCGTTCTTGCGCAAGGTGGCCACCATGCGCTCCGGGTCCTGGGTCCCGCGGGAGGTCCCCAGGATCGTGCCGCCCCGGTTGTGGATGTCCGCGACCAGGGCGTGGGTCAGCCGCATCGGCTCGGGCCCGCCGACCAGGCCGCGGTACCCGTCGCGGAAGCCGAGGATCTCGGTCACGCCGTAGTTGTCCGCCAGTTCGAGGACCAGGCCGCGGATGACGTTGTTCAGCCCCGGGCACAGGCCACCGCAGGTCACGATGCCGACCGTGGTCGTGGCCGGGTTGAAGAAGATCCTCATCCGCGGGCCGCCGGGCTCCAGGGAGGGAAGGCCGTCGACGTCGCAGTCGCGGGTGGTGGCTATCGCCACGGTGTCGTCGAGCAGTACCCGGTCAGACTCATGGACGTAGTGCGGCGAGCTCGCTCGCCCGCGCAGGAAGCGGGCCATCGGGGACACGAGCCTGGGCGTGCCAAGGCGACGCACGGACAGGTCGGCGGCGGTGATCGATAGCGGGTTCCCGGTGCTAACCACAAGCTGCAGGATACGGGTAATGGTCTAGTCCATTTTTTCCCGGGGGGCCGCGAGCAAGCCGCACTAGCTTCCTGGGTTCACTGGAGGAGCACAGGGAAATATCATTACCTGATGCGCCTGGGAATGATGCTCGACTACGCCGGCGGCTTCCTCGAAGCCGTCGCAGGACTGGCCGCCTATGAGAGTGCGGGCCTGGAGATCGTGTTCGTGCCGGAGGCTTACTCCTTCGACGCGGTCAGCCAGATGGGCTTCATCGCGGCGCGGACCAACTCGCTGCACATCGCCTCGGGCATCCTGCCGATCTACTCCCGCACTCCCGCGCTGACCGCCATGACCGCGGCCGGCCTTGACTTCGTGTCCGGCGGGCGGTTCACCCTGGGCCTGGGCACGTCGGGACCGCAGGTGATCGAGGGCTGGCATGGCGTCCCCTACGACGCGCCGATCGGGCGGACCAGGGAAGTCATCGAGATCTGCCGGGCCGTGTGGCGCCGGGAGCGGCTGGAGTACTCCGGGCGGCACTACACGCTGCCCTACCCGGGCGGCACGCACCTGGGCAAGCCGCTGAAGCTGATCAACCATCCGGTGCGAGACCGGATCCCGGTTGTCATCGCCGCGCTCGGGCCGAAGAACGTCACCCTGGCCGCGGAGGTAGCCGAGGGCTGGCAGCCGATCTTCTACTTCCCGGAGAAGGCGCCCGCGATCTGGGGTGAGTTCCTCGAGCAGGGCGCGGCCAAGCGGCACAAGGACCTTGGCCGGCTCGACGTGATCGCGGCCGCGCCGCTGATGATCGGGGACGACGTCACCCACATGCGTGACCTGGCCCGGCCGGTCTTCGCGCTGTACATCGGCGGGATGGGCGCCAAGGACAGGAACTTCTACAACGACCTGGCGATCCGCTGCGGCTATGAGAAGGAGGCCAGGGAGATCCAGGAGGCCTACCTGTCCGGGCGCAAGGATGAGGCGGCCGCGCTCGTGCCGACCGAGCTGCTGGAGAAGACCTCGCTCATCGGCCCCGAGGGCTACGTCCGCGAGCGCCTGGGAGCCTACGTCGAGGCCGGCGTCACCACCCTGAACGTCACCCCGCTCGCCCCCACGCTGGCAGACCGCGTCACCCAGGTCGAGATGCTCCGCGGGCTGCTCCCCGGGGGGCAGCCAGCGGGCTAGGGCAGCCAGCCCGGGTTGCCGCCCCGGGTTGGCCGGCGCTGGGTTGGCCAGCGCTGGGCTTGGCAGCCCCGAGTCTGGCGGCCCCGGGTTTGGCAGCGCGGCCTGCTCTCAGGCTCCGCGCCGCCCGCGCTGGGCGGCGCCCTGGCCGGCTTGCCCGGCGGCGTCGGCGACCGCCGGGTCGGGCAGGGCGATGAGGTGCTGGCCGGCCCGGGCCTCGGCCGCCTCCACGCACTCAAGCTCGGCGTTGGTGCGGAGGATGGCGACCTCGATGGTGAAGGCGGCACCGGGGTCGGCCGAGCGCTCGCGGCGCAGCGTCTGCAGGGTCTTGGACTCGTCGAGCAGCGCGCGGCGCTGGGTGCGGCACACGTGGCGGACCTGGTCGGCGCCGCGGAGGCTGGCCGCGAGCACCTTCTGGACGAACTCGTCACGGAACCCCGCGCTGCGCCTGACCGGCTCGCCCAGCCATCCGTTCAGCTGCTCGCGGCCCGAGTCGGTGATCTTCAGGACGCTGCGGTCCGGCCGCAGGCCAGGCTGGGGCTCGACCCGCGAGGTGATGAGCTGTTCACGCTCCATTTTGTGTATGACCTCGTAGATGTAACCCTTATTTAGCCCCCCGTACTCAGGACCTAGGGCAGCCTCAATCTGTGCCTTCATCTGCCACCCGTGGCTTGGTCCACCTTCGAGGATCGCGAGTATCACGTGTTGGAAGGCCATTCTCCGACAATACCGGAGCAGCCTGGCGGTAAGGCTGGGGTGGCTGGGGGCATCGCCCCGGGGCGGCACCCGGGCGGCACCCCGGGGCACTGCCTCGGCCCGTGACCATGCCACGGCGTGAAGTAACCACTCACTTTTCCTCGCAATAGTAAGCTACCTAGGCAGTAGGGACATAAGGTAATGTGGCGCTGTGGTGCGTAACCGCCCGTCAACTGGCGAGGCGGCCCGCTTGCCAGCAGCGGTCCGGGGCGGTGCCACGGTCCGAGTGGCAGGCATCGGCCGTGGGGAGATTGCCGGGGATGACCCCGGCCCTGCAAGAGGGGCCGGCGTCACTGTTGAGATCCCGGCCGGGCAGAGCGTCGCCCTGCTCAGCCGGCCCGCCGGGGTCGCGGTCGAGCTGCTCGACGTCGTGGCCGGCCTGCGCCGGCCCGCCACGGGAAGCGTCCTCGTCGACGGGGTCGCCGTTGACCGGCTAGCCGGCGCTGGCCTGGACCGCTACCGCGCCGGGCGGGGCCTGCTTTCCGGCCGCTTCCCGCTGCTTGACTCCCGGTCCGTCACCGCGAACGTGCTCGCCGCGCTGCCGTCGACCCGGGTCGAGGCGGCGACGCGCGACCGGGCCGCCCGCCTGCTTGAGCTCACCGGCGCCGCGGGCCTGGCCGCGCCGGTGCGGGCACTGACGGCCGAGCAGCGCTGGCGGGTCCTCATCGCCCGGGCCCTGCTGCCGGCCCCGACGCTCGTGCTGGCCGAGGACCCCTCGCCCGCCCTCGCGCCGGCCGAGGCGACCGCCATCTGGGACCTGCTGGCGGACATGCACAAGATGTTCGGGTTCACGCTGCTCGTCGCGGCGGGCCAGGCGGGCACCGCGGTCCACTGCCAGCGGCTGGTCACGCTGGCCGGGTGGACCGTGGCCAGCGATGAGCTGCTCGACGGCGACGACCCGTGGACCCGCGGGCGGATCGACCGGATCGGCTGATGGCCGATGCGACTCGCCAGTGAGTACCTGAGGACCCGGCGCGGCCGGGCCAGCGTCTTCGCCGCCGCCTGCGCGGTCGCCATCGCCAGCACCGTGCTGCTCGTCGGCCTCACCGCCCCGGCGGGACAGCGCGGCGCCAGCATCGCCTTGTCCGGGCTGGCGCTGCTGGCCGGGGAGGTGGCCTTCGCCGTGGGCGCGGGCAGCGCGGTGCGTGCCCGCCGCTCCGACCTGGCGACGCTGCGCGCGCTCGGCTGGCGGCAGCGCCAGGTCCGTGGCCACCTGATGGCCTCCTTCTCGGTCATCGCAGTCGCCGCGGCGGTGCCTGCGCTGCTTGCGACCCTCGCCGTCACGGCGCTGCTCGGAGGTGGCCCGGCCCAGGCTGGCCTGGCGTTGCTGAGCCTGCCAGGGACGTTCGGCATGGTGCTGGTCGGGGCGTGGTGGCCGGTGCGGCGGGCGACGGGCGAGCGCGGCGGGCCGATGTCGTCGCCCCCAGGGCGGCTGGGGCGGGGGCGGCTGCTCGCGGGTGGTCACTGGCTGGCGCTCATGCTGGCGCTCGAGCTGCTGATCGTGGCGGTGAGCTGGCTGGTCAGGGCGCGACGCTCGGCTCGGCCGCGACGCTGGCTGCCCGCGGGCGAGGTGGCCAGGAGCCTGCTGCGCACGCCGGTCCGCACCGCCGCCGGGGCGCTGGTGATCGCGGCGGCCAGCCTCGCGGTGAGCGTCGAGCTGGCCGTCTGGCTGCACGGGGCGGCCTGGCTCGGCCATCCCGCCAGCTGGCAGGTCAGCGCCATCGACATCGCGGCCGTCGTGGTGATCGCCGTGCTCGCGGCAGGCACGGTGGCCGACCTGGACTGGCTGTCGGCCAGGGAGCGCGCGGCCGAGTCGAGCACGCTGCGCGCCATCGGCTGGTCGGCTCGCCGGATGGCGCGGCAGGTGGCCGGAGAGGCGGTGCTGCTCGGGGCCGTGGCCGGCGTCATCGACATGGTGGGCAGCCTCGCGCTGGCGCACGGGGCGATGACCGCGGGGACGGCCACGCCGGGCGTGGTCGCGCGGGCCGTCGCCGTCGCGGTGGCAGCCGGAGCCGTCGGTGTGGTGATCAGCCTGCTCGGGGCCGCGACCGCCGCCCTGCTCGGCCGCGAGGGCCACGAGGGGCGCCGTGCGGCCGGCCCCAGGCGCCCGGCCCCACCGGGAAACCCTCCTGGCCAGCAGGTCTAAACGTATAACCGTCGCGCCGCCACCTACTGTTCACCGTTGATTCCGCCGCCGGTCGCATATCGCCGCAAGAGGGATGATTGAATCAGCTTCGTAGTCAGGTACTGAGGTACCTAGGTATGAGACTTACATGAGCAATCAGCCCGCGGCCTTCTTGAGGGGTCGCGGGCTCCCATGCACCGGGCGCAGGAGGGGACCGTTCCGTGCACAGCGACGAGCCCGCTGCCGACCATGGCCTGACCGCGTTGGGCTTCTCGGCCAAGCAGGCAGGCGACCACGCCAGCGGGGACTCTACTTCGGCGGGCAGCCCGCCAGCGGGCAGCACGCCGCGCCGTCCCGCGCCGCCCAAGCGGAACCTCAAGTCCGCGATGGACGCCTCCGATCTCGCCTTCCGCTGGTTCACCCGGGGCGGCGGCCTGGTCGTGCTGGCCATCGAGGCGCTGGTCGGGTCGTTCCTGTTCTTCCGCGCCTACCAGGCGCTCCATAAGGCCGGCTGGTCGTTCCTCACCACGCAGGCGTGGAACCCCGACGGCGGTTCCTTCGGCATCGCGGCCGTCTTGATCGGCACGATCCTCATCGCCCTGGTGGCGGTGATCGTCGCGATCCCGCTGGCCCTGGGGTCCGCGCTGTACATCTCCGAGTACGCGCCCCGGGCACTCAGGCGCGCCCTCACCTCGGTCATCGACCTGATGGCGGCCGTGCCGAGCGTGGTGTTCGGGTTGTGGGGGGCGTTCCTGCTGCAGTGGCACATCATCAACCTGTCGCACTGGATCAACGACTGGTTCTACTGGATCCCCGCCTTCCGCGTCGAGGGCGTGCAGCGCGGCTCGACGCAGCCGTGGGCCAACTTCTACACCTCATCGAGCTTCGACGCGGGCGTGGTCGTGGCGCTGATGATCACCCCGATCGCCTGCTCCATCACCCGTGAGGCGTTCAGTCAGGCGCCGCTGGGCGAGCGTGAGGGCGCCTACGCGCTCGGCGCCACCCGGTGGGGGATGATCCGGGCGGTGGTGCTGCCATTCGGCCGTGGCGCCATGATCGGCGGCATGATGCTCGGCCTCGGCCGGGCGCTGGGCGAGACGATCGCCGTCGCGCTGATCATCTCGCCGGTCTACGCCATCCAGCCGCACATCCTGCAGCAGGGCACCAGCTCGATCTCCAGCCTGATCGCGCTGAAGTACCAGGAGGAGACGCCCTTCGGCGTGAGCGCGCTGATGGCCGCCGGGCTCGCGCTGTTCCTGCTGACCCTGGTGGTCAACCTGATCGCGGCCCAGATCGTGGCGCGGTCCCGGTCGGGCGCGGTGAGCGAAGTATGAGCGAGGGGAACATGAGCGAGGCGCTCCAGGCGCGGCCGCGGACCACGTTGCCCCAGCGCTCGCCGTCGCGGCGGGCGCCCCGGCCACGGGAGCTGACCATCCTGCGCCTGGGTGACGTGGTGGCGGTGATCGGGGCGCTTGGCGCCGCGCTGGCCACCACCGGGCTGCTGTGGACCGAGGTCGCGCCGTTCACCAGCGCGCTGGGCTACATCATCGTGAGCTGGTGTCTGTTCGTCGTCTACTACGCGGTGCTCGTCTCCCTGGACGAGAACCGGCCCACCATGCGCGACCGGGTGGCGGCGGTCGTGGTGAACTCGCTCGCCCTGGTGGTGCTGGCGGCGCTGGTGTTCGTCATCGTCTATACCTTCGTCCGGGGCTGGGACGCCTTGGTCCACACCAACTTCTACACCCAGGACCTAGCCTCGGTGGCCCCGCTCACCCCGCTGAACCAGGGCGGCGTGCTGCACGCGATCGTGGGCACGCTCATCCAGATCGGCATCGCGATGGCGGTCGCCGTCCCGCTCGGCCTGGTGGCCGCGGTGTACATCAGCCAGGTCCCCGGGCGGCTGGCCCAGCTCATCCGCACGGTCGTCGACGCGATGACCGCGGTGCCCGACATCCTGGCCGGGCTGTTCATCTACGCGACGCTGATCTTGCTCGTCACCCACCAGTACGACGGGATAGCCGCCAGCTGCGCGCTGGCCGTCACCGCCGTGCCGATCATCTGCCGGGCCGCGGACGTGGTGCTGCGGCTGGTGCCCGGCTCGCTGACCGAGGCGTCCTACGCCCTCGGATCAGGCCAGCTGCGCACGGTGGCATTCGTGATCCTGCCGACGGCCAGGTCAGGACTGGCCACCGCGGTGATCCTCGGGACCGCCCGGGCGATCGGCGAGACCGCCCCGCCGCTGCTCACGGCCGGGGCGACCACCTACATGAACTACAACCCGCTCAACGGCCCGATGATGTCGCTGCCGCTGCTGGCCTTCACCGAGGTCCAGGGCGGGTTCGCCCAGGAGATCGCCCGCGGCTTCGGTGCGGCGGCCGTGCTGCTCGTGCTCGTGCTCGTGCTGTTCGCGGTCGCCCGGGCCATCGGTGGGCGCGGCCCGGGACAGCTGACCGGCCGGCAGGCCCGTCGCCGGGCCGCGGGCTCCCGTCGCGACCTGGCCCGCATGCAACGACGCTTCTCGCTCTCGCGCCCGGGGCAAAGCCCCGCTCCGGGTGTCGCCTATGGTGCCACCGCACCGGATTTCCCAGGAGCCAGCTCATGAAGTTCCGCCGACGCGCCGCGCTCGGCTCGCCCCGCCCGTCCGGTGCCAAAAGCGCCCAAGGCTCACGCGGGTCGCGTCGCGCCCAGCGCCTGTCCCGGCGGGTGCTGACCCTCCTGGGGGCGTGCCTGATGATCGCGGGGATCGCGGCGATCCCCAGCGGCGTCCTGTTCGGAACGGCGCGGCCGGCCGCCGCGGCCCCGGCCACCTCGTACGTCCCGGTCAACGGGGCCGGCTCGACCTGGTCGGCCAACGCGATCGACGCCTGGATCGCGAACGTCAAGCAGTTCGGCATCAGGATCAACTACACCGCCAGCGGGTCCACCGCGGGCCGCGAGACGTTCGCCCTTGACACCCAGGACTTTGGTGCCTCGGAGATCCCCTACGGGGTGAAGGACGGCGACGTCACCGACCCGCCGCCGAAGCGGGGCTACGCCTACATGCCCGACACGGCCGGCGGCACGACGTTCATGTACAACCTGCGGGTCGGCAACACCCAGGTGAAGAACCTGCGGCTGTCCGGGAAGGCGATCGCGGAGATCTTCACCGGCGTCCTCACGAACTGGGACAATCCGCTGATCCAGTCGGAGAACCCGGGGATCAAGATGCCGAACCTCAAGATCGTGCCGGTGGTGCGGGGCGACGGCTCGGGCGCCACGGCCGAGTTCACCGAGTGGATGCTGGCCACGCAGCCCTCCTACTGGAAGGCCTACTGCGCGAAGGTCGGCTTCAGCCCGTGCACCCAGACGTCGGCCTACCCGGTGCTGCCGAACTCGGCGATGCACGGCGCGAACGGCGACCTGGGAGTGTCCGGGTACGTCTCGCAGCCTCAGTCGGTCGGCACGATCGGCTACGTCGAGTACTCCTACGCGCTGGCGGACAAGTTCCCGGTCGCGCTCGTGCTCAACCAGGATGGCTACTACACCGAGCCGACCGCGCAGAACGTCGCGGTCTCGCTGCTCAAGGCCAAGATCAACTCGGACAAGAGCTCGGCCCTCTACCTGACGCAGGATCTCAGCGGCGTGTACACCGACAAGGACCCGCGTACCTACGAGCTGTCCTCCTACTCGTACATGATCCTGCCGACCAGCGTGGTCACCGGGTTCAACACCCAGAAGGGCTTCACCCTCGGCGCCTTCGGCCAGTACCTGCTGTGCCAGGGGCAGACGCAGGTGGACGAGCTGGGTTACTCGGCGCTGCCGATCAACCTGGTCAAGGCCGGCTACGCGCAGCTGGCCAAGATCCCCGGCGCCCAGATTCCGGCCACGGTGGACTCTCAGATCCAGGGCTGCCACAACCCGACCTTCTCGACCAACGGCACCAACACCCTGGTGACCACGGACAAGGACCCGGCCGCCTGCGACAAGGCGGGCCCGACCCAGTGCGTCGGCCCGACCGGCGGCGCGGACAACGGGGCGGGCGCCCAGTCCAACAACAACTCGGGCTCCTCCGGCGGCAGCAACACCGGCAACAGCGGCTCGGGCGGCGGCAACGCCGGCAACGGCAACTCGTCCAATGGCACGTCCAGCTCCGGCACCGGCAGTGGAACCAGCGGGTCCGCCGTCGGGGCCGTCCCGTCGCAAAGCTGCGACCAGGCCACCGGCGTCTGCTCCTCATCGGGCAACGGGACTGGCACCGAGTTCGGCGCCCTGGGCAACCAGACGGTCAACGGCGAGCCGGTCGCGGCGGAGCAGAACCTCGGCGACGGGGTGCAGATCACGCTCATGGTGCTTGGCGGCGCGCTGCTCGTGGGCCTGGGCATCATCCCGCCGCTGCTCGGCCAGGCCGGCGCCCGCCGCAGGCAGCGCCGGATGGATTCCTACTTTGACGGGGATGACCAGTGATGACCACTCCTCCTGCCCTGGCCGCCTGGCTGCGCTGGGGCGGTGCCATCGTCGCCGCCGTGGCGCTGGCCGCGCTCGGCTTCGTTAGCCCGCCGGGCGTTGCCCGGGCCGCTACCACCAGCGGCGGCTACAACCAGATGACCGGGATCGGCCTGACCTCCTCCTCGGTCACGATCCCTTGGACGTCGGGGCTGCGGGACTCGAGCAACCAGCCGCTGGGCTCGTCCGCCGGGCAGCTGGCCCCCAACTCCGACCGCGCCAGCGCCAGCCCGACCGGGCCGGTGTCGTTCATGTATCACGACTTCAAGAAGCTCGTGGTGACGGTGAGCCAGACCCAGGACATCGGGCACGGCGGCGTCACGGTCAAGTGGGCCGGCGGCGTGCAGACCCAGGTCACCGGCGAGCCTGAGGGCGACTACCTGCAGATGATGGAGTGCTACGGCGACGCCAGCTCAGGACCGGACCCGGAGGACTGCGAGTACGGCTCGGTCGGCATGTTCGGCACGGCCAACAGCTCCCTGCCGGCCTACATCAACTCCCGCGAGGGCGACCTGTGCGGTCCCGGCGGCGCGGACCTGGCCAATCCGCCAGCCTCGGCCAACGGTGACGGCACCGACTACGGCTGTGACCCGCAAGAGGGCCAGTTCTCGTCGCACCTGGCCCCCTGCCCGGGACTCGACTGCACCAATGACCTCAGCTTCAGCGTCCCCTTCGACCCGGTCGCGGGCTCGGGCGGCTCGCCCGCCTACGGCGAGCAGAACTACAACCAGTACTTCAACGAGTTCAACACCGACGAGGTGCAGTTCGCGCCGACGAACTCAAGCGGCGGCGGCCAGTTGCAGTTCGAGACCCTGACCGCCAACGAGGCGCCCTACCTCGGCTGCGGCCAGCTGGAGTCGGACGGCCAGCCGCGGAACTGCTGGCTGGTCATCGTGCCCCGGGGGGAGTATGAGCCCAACGGCTACAAGATCAGGCTCGGCACCACCGGCCAGCCTTCCGAGCTGCAGTCGTCGCCGCTGGCCGCCTCGAACTGGGCGCAGCGGATCCAGGTCCACCTCGACTTCGCCCCGTTGCAGCAGGCATGCCCGCTGGCGACTCCCGAGGTGCAGACGGCCGGCACCCAGATGATCACCCACGCGGTCAACTCCTGGCAGCTCGCGCTCAACCAGCAGCTCAACTGCAAGTTCGCCTACGAGTACTCGGCCACCCCCGAAGGGCAGGCCACCGACGACATCACCAGCCCCGGCCTCCCCAGCGGCGGCGGAACGGGCATGGTGTTCACCACCATCCCGATCGGCAGCGAGGAAACCCGATATACCACCGGCGTCCCGCCCAATGTGCCCGGCATCGTGTACGCGCCGGTGGCGGTGGCGGCGCCGGCCTTCGGCTTCAACATCGACGACGGTCCCGGTGGTTACGACACCACCCCGGTGAAGCTCACGCCCGCGCTGATGGCCAAGGCCCTCACCCAGGTCTACCGATTCGACCTGCCCGACTACGCCCCGTCGGTGGGGGACTTCCCCGGGCCGAAGTGGTCGCAGGACAACCCGACGAACATCAGCTTTGACCCCGAGTTCCAGGGGCTCAATCCCGATGTCACGCCGTTCTCCGCCAGCGGTGTCTCGCTCGCGCCGCTGGAGATCCAGGACGTCAACGCGCTCAGCCAGCAGGTCTGGCAGTGGATCGACGGCAGTCCAGCCGCCAGTTCCTGGCTCGACGGCACGCCGGACAAGTCCGATCCGGTCACGGCGGACCCGCAGTACGTCAAGGCCAAGCTGGGGCAGGGGGCAGCCGACGACACGTTCCCGCGGCTGTACACGCCCGAGCTCAACCTGGGCTTCGACAACGACAGCAACCCGCCCAAGGCCGAGGTGCTCGGCAGCACGGACCTGCTGCCGTACACCCTGAACTACGACACCGGGGCGTCGACCGTCGTCACCGCGGTCGATCCCGGCGTGAGCGACAACTGGAACAACTTCAACATCGCGCCCAACGGGACTCCGGGCTACTGGTCGACGGACGGTCCAGAGTCGCCGGGCGAGGTCTTCATGTGGACCGTGGACGACACCCCGGACCTGGCCGCGTACGGTCTTGTCCCGGCCGAGTTGTGCCGCGGCGACGGCAGCAACGGCACCGGCAGCGACTGCGTCGAGCCCAGCGTCGCCAGCGTCGGTGCCGCGCTCGCCAGCGCCAAGAAGGACAGCAAGGGACTGCTCGAGGTCAACCCGGCCAAGGTTCCGTCCGGCGCCTACCCGCTGGTCGACGTGATCTACGCGGCCGTGAGCCTCGACCAGCCGGCGAAGGACCTGGCCGACTACGCCGACTTCATCAAGTACGCGGCGGGAGCGGGCCAGACCGGGGGCAACAACCCGGGCAACCTCCCGCCGGGCTACATGCCGCTGACGTCCAGCCTCAAGGCGCAGGCCAACTCGGTGGTGAACGAGCTGCTCAGCCGGGCCGGGCAGCACCCATCGTCGCCGTCAGGCTCGGGCGGGACGTCATCCTCGGCCGCCGCCACCTCGGACAAGGGCTCGACCAGCGTCTCGGGCAGCACCACCGGCTCCGGAGCGACCTCAGCGACCACGGTGCCGAGCGCCGCTCCCAGTCAGCTGGACGTCGTCCCGCCGTCGGCCCAGCTGGCCGCGAGCAACACGCCGTCCATCAGTCCGGGGGCGGTCAGGGACACGCTGGTCGTGGTGGTGCTGGCCGGCCTGGGGGCCGCGATCGCCGGGATACTCCTGCGCTCGGCCCGGCTGCCGCGGCGCCGATCGCGCCGCCTCCCACCGCGAGCGTCGCCATGAGCGGGTTCCCGCACCGCTCCGGGTGGACCTCCCCCGGGGAACCCCGACGTGCCTTGGCCGGCAGTGGAGCGCCGGCCAAGGCGCACCCAGCCCGTCCGGTTAACGCTGCGGGCTACAGCTGGGCGTCGCCACCAGGCTACGCCCTGAGGCAAAGGAAGAGGGAATCACGTGAAACCCCAACTCCACGTTAAGAAGCACGGCCGCCGGGTTAAATCCCTGGTCGTGCTGGGCGTGAGCGTGGCCGCCGTCAGCGGTCTCGCGCTCGCGCAGGCGACCCCGGCCCTGGCCGACCCCACCGAGCACTACGTCGCGGTGGGCTCGGACACGACCGAGAACGTCATGGACCAGTTCGCCATTGACGTCAACGGCAACGCGGTTGGCTCCTACGACGCGGTCGACCCGGTCTTCCAGGCCGGCAACGACGGCAGCACCAGCGTCAGCGGCGTCAACGGCGAGATCACGCCGACCAAGGTCACCGGCTCAGAGAGCTGCAGCTTCAGCCGGCCCGATGGCTCAGGCCAGGGCGTCAACGCGCTGATCTTCTCCATTGACCAAAGCAGCCAGGTCACCCAGCTGCCGGTGCCGCCGCAGGCCAACTGCATCGACATCGCGCGCTCGTCAAGCGCTCCCGGCAGCAACCAGAGCAACAGCGGGCAGCTCGTCTACATCCCGTTCGCCCTGGACGCGGTGGCCGGCGCGACCGGCCCCACGACCGCGGGGACCATCGGCGGCGTGAGCGCGGTGGCGACCCAGATCACCACCGCGGACCAGTTCACCCTGACCGACCTGATCAACCTGTACAAGAACTGCACCACGGTCACCGAGGGCGGGGTTACCTACAACCCCAACACCGCCACCGCCGGCCAGCAGCAGATCGACCTGTACGTGCCGCAGTCCGGCTCAGGTACCCGTAACTTCTGGGCGACCACCCTGGGCTTCAACGCCACCACCCTGCCCAGCTGCGTTCACGACACCATCGTGAGCGGCGCGGACAAGAACGACCTGGTTGAGGAGCACGACGGCACCGCCGTCGCCACCGACGCCGACGGCTACGGTCCGTTCTCCATCGCCCAGTGGATCTCCCAGCGCAACGGGCACGACGACCGTCGCCACGGCGCGGTGGAGCACGAGGTCAACGCGATCTCGCCGTTCAGCAACGGGAACGCTGCCACCGGGACGCTGAACACCTCCTACCCGATCACCCGTGAGGTCTACAACGTCGTCCAGTTCAGCCGGGTCTCCACCGGCGGCGCGAACTTCGACGCCGGCCTGGCGGCCCTGCTGGTCGGCACGAGCTCCGCGCTGTGCAAGGACACCTTCCAGATCGAGAACTACGGCTTCGCCCCGCTGTCGACCAGCACGACGGACCAGTGCGGCTCGATCGCCACTAGCCTGCGTGCCTTCGCGACTGTTTGACCAGCCAGGCGCGTAGCTCCTTAGCGTCCGGGGGGCCTACCCGGACCCGGTACGTCCGGGCAGGCCTTCAGGGCACCGTCCCGGAAACGGGACGCCCGCAATACGGGCGCGCGACAGCGCGTCCGCCCATCCACCGGAAGCGGGAAAGGAAACCCTTCCATGAACGGTATCAACCGCCTGAAATCGATCAGGGCGGCTCGGGTCGGCCGTAAGGCGCTCTTCGTGGGCACCGCCACCGCCGTCGTCGGGCTGTCGCTGCTCGCCTCGGGCACGGCCAAGGCGGCGGTGGGCACGCAGCCGGGCCTCACCCTGACCCCGCCCAGCGGCTCGACCTCGGTCAACCCGACCTACAACAGCCCGGCCTGCCCGGCCGGCTTCCAGGGGTCGGCCGTGGTCAACGTCGTCAACTCGGACGGGTCGGTCGCCAGCTTCTCCCAGGCCAACAACGCTGTTGCCACCGCCTTCAGCGGCAACCTCTTTGGCACCCTGGCCCAGCTGCAGTCGTTCTCCAACATCGCGAACGGCGGCACGCAGGAACTGGTCATGTTCTGCTACTCACAAGCCAGTGAGGAGGGGACCTCGGAGCCAGTGTTCGACGACTGGCTGACGTACTCAACCGACGGCAGCAGCTACACCACGAGCGCGACCGCTCCGTCGATCCCGACCTCCACCACCACGCTGTCGGTGTCGCCCGCCCAGGTTCAGACCGGGCAGAACGTCACCTTCACCGCCACGGTGAAGGCCAGTGACGGCTCCAGCCCGGCCGGCCAGGTCTCATTCGAGAACGAGCCGAGCGGCACGGTGATCGGCACCCCGCAGACCGTCACCAACGGGACCGCCACCCTCACCGAGCCGTTCTCCACGAGCGGCACGTTCCAGGTGGAGGCCGTGTTCCAGCCGGCCAACGTCGGGGTGCTCCAGGGGTCCAACTCGTCCATCCAGGACGTGATCGTGACCCCGGCCGGCGGCTTCACCGAGCCGCTGGCCGTGACCGTGCCCGCGTCGGGCTCGTTCGACCTCACGGTCGGGACGGGCACGGTGAACCTCGCCGTGTCCGGCGCGACCGCGACCGGGACGCTCAACCCGATCACCGTGGCCGACTCGCGCAACACCTACCCCGGCTGGTCGGTGAGCGGGCAGACGTCCGACTTCACCGAGACGACCACGACCCCGACGGGTGACATCCCAGGCGATGACCTGGGCTGGGCCCCGACGGACTCCGCGCTCGCGGACAGTGCCGCCCTCGGCAGCCCTGTTACCGCGGGCAGCACCCCTGGCCTGGGCGACACGGCGGAGACGCTGGCGTCGGCGGCCGGGGGTGATGGCTTCGGGACCAGCACGCTGGGCGCGAACCTCACCCTCAACATCCCCGGCTCGGCTCCGGCCGCTGCCTACAACGCCGCGCTGACCGTTACCGCGGCCACCTCCGCGCCGTGACCGACCGGAGCTCCGGCACGTCCGGCGACTCCGTAACGGCGCGATAGCACCACCCCGTCCCGGGGCCCGCTCAGCGGGACCCGGGACGGGCCCAGCCACTGCCCGCCCACCCGCATCACTGGACCCGCTTGCCAAGCTCGCGTGAATGGAGTGCCATCGTGAACAAACTGCCGACCAGTCGCCTGACGTCGGTCAGGCCAGTACCGGGTGGCCACAAGGCGCTTGCCGTTGGCGTCGCGGCCGTGGTCGCCGTACTGTCCCTGGCCGCCTGCGGATCAACCGGGACCAGCAGCGTGACCGGGACAACCGACGGTAGCGGGACCACCAGCACCGTCTCGGGGTCCGCAGGCACCGGCGTCGGGACCGGGGCAGGCGGCGGGACCACCAGCGGCAGCGCCGGCCTCAAGCCCGGCCTCGCGCTCAACCCCGCCAGCGGCCCGGTCACCAAGGACCCGGCCTACTCAAGCCCCGCCTGCCCCAGCGGCCACCAGGGCTCCGGCGTCATCCGCGAGGTCAGCCGCGGCGGGGCGACGGCCACCTTCTCCATCACGAGCAACGCCGTGACCGCGCCGTTCACCGGGACGCTCTACGCCTCCCTGGCCCAGCTCCGGTCGTTCGCCAACATCCCCAACGGCGGCACCCAGCAGGTGACGATCGTCTGCTTCTCTGGTCCCAGCGAGATGGGCAGCCAGGTGCCGGTCTACGAGCTGTGGGTCACCTACTCGGCTGACGGCAAGTCCTACACCACCAGCTCAACCAAGCCGTAGCCCCCCGAGCCCCGCCAGCCCCTGTCGTGAATGGACTGCCATCGTGAACAGACCGCCCGCGCCAAGGAAGGTCGCGCACCTTCGCCGGATCCTCGCCGCCGGCCTGCTGTCGGCCGCGATCGCCGCCGTCGCCGCCACAGCTAGCCCGGCCGCGATCGCCGCGCCGCTGTCGCCGGCCGGGCCCGCGCGGGCGGCCCAGCCCGCGCGGGCGGCCGCGGCGATCAGCTCGACGGGTAGCTCACCCTCCAGGACCAAGCCGTCGGCGGGCCAGATCACCTGGTCCCTGATCCCGTCGTCGGCCACCGAGCCGGACAACCGCGCGAAGTTCAGCTACACCGACATCGCCGCCGGCTCGACGGTCAAGGACCATGTCGCCATCTTGAACCGCAGCAACGCCAGCGTCTCGTTCACCGTGTACGCGACCGACGCCACCGGGACGACGTCAGCCAACGCGCTGACCTTCCTCGAGCAGGGCAAGAAGCCGAAGGACATCGGGTCCTGGGTGCGGTTCATGCCGTCGCGCGCCACGACGCTGAACCTCGTCATCGGGCCGAAGAAGGGGATCATCGAGCCCTTCGATGTCGCGGTGCCGACGTTCGCCACGCCCGGCGACCACACCGGCGGCCTGGTCGCTCAGGTCGGCGAGTCGGTCCGCACCCCCACCGGGCAGACGGTCGTCGAGTACCAGCGGATCGTGGTCCCCCTGGAGCTGCGCGTGGCGGGCGCGTACAAGGGCGGCCTGCAGGTCGAGTCGGTGTCATCCGGCTTCAACGTTCCGGTCAACCCGTTCGGCACCGGCTCGGCCTCGGTCGGCTACACCGTGACCAACACCGGCAACGTCCGGCTGACCGGCACCGCGTACGTGACAGTGACCGGGCCGTTCGGCATGAAGTCAACCGTCGAGCCGCTCAAGCTGCCCACGATCTTGCCCGGTGACTCGGCCCGGGTCACCGCGACCGCACCAGGCCTGTACCCGGCCGGGCCGATGAGCGCGCACGTGAGCGTCACTCCTGGCTGGCCGTCCACCGCGCCCGCGCTGAACCTGCCGCTGGCCAAGACCGCGGAGACCGCCTCGCTGTTCGCCGTCCCCTGGTCGGCGCTCGGGCTGGTCGTGCTGGTCATCGCCCTGGGCGTCGGCGCCTGGCAGCTGCTGCGCTGGCGCAGGCGCCAGCAGGACGCGCTCGTGGCGGCCGCGATCAGCCGCGCACGCAACCAGGCGCAAGGCCGCGTGCCCACCGAGCCGGCCGGCGGTCCGACCCCATGAGCGTGGCCAGCACCTCAGCGCCCGAGGCTCAGCCGGGCCTCGACGCCCCGGTGCCCGGCGACGGCCGCCCGTCGCGGCCCGCCGGCCCGCTGCCGCCCCGCCGCGATGCCTCGCCGGGCACGCTGGTCCGGCTGACCGCGGGGACGTTCGTCATCATCATCTCCGTATGCCTGCTCGGGTTCGCGGTGTGGCTCGCCTTCGGCTCCAGGTGGTACTACGACCGGGCGCAGTTCGACACCTACGAGAGCTTCCGCGCCAGCCTCGCCCTCGCCACCGCGCCCACCGGCCCGACCAGCCCGGCCAACGCCAAGCAACTGCTGGGCGAGGGCCAGCCCGTGGCCGTGCTCAAGATCCCCCAGATCGGGCTGAACGCCGTCGTCTTCCAGGGCACCACCAGCCAGATCCTCGAGAGCGGGCCCGGGCACCTGCGGGACACGCCGATGCCAGGCCAGCCGGGCGCCAGCGTGATCTACGGTCGCCGGGCCGCCTACGGCGCGCCGTTCGCCGGGCTCGGGTCGCTGGCCCCCGATGAGCAGTTCACCGTCACCACCGGCCAGGGCGTCGCCACCTACGAAGTGCTGGACATACGCCGCGCGGGCGACCCCGCGCCACCGGCCCTGGCCGCCGGGCAGGGGCGGCTGGTGCTGGCCACCGCCGACGGTGATCCGTTCGACCCAAGCGGAGTGCTGTGGGTGGACGCGAGCCTGGTCAGCACGCCCTTCCAGGCCCCCACGATGATCTTGTCGCCCGCCAGCCTGAGCCCCACAGAGAACCCGCTTGCGACCGAGCCCCTGGCCTGGGTGCCGGTGGTCCTGTGGGGCCAGGCGCTGCTCATCCTGGCCGCGATCATCGGCTACCTTTGGCAGAGCTGGGGCAAGTGGCAGGCCTGGATCATCGCCGTCCCCGTCTTGTGCTACTTCGCGATCAACGTGGCCAACGAGATCGCCCGCCTGCTCCCCAACATGATGTGACCGCCGCCCGATGACCCCGTTCCCACCGCCGCCGACCTCACCATCATCGCGACCGCGCAGGTCGCGCAGGTCGTCATCACCCAAGGATGCAGCCGCCGTGACCGACGTATTCCCCCCTCCAGACACCGTGTCCGGCGGCGCGCCGGACGCGACCCTGACCCTCAACGCGCCGCCGGCCCGGCTGGCGCCGCTGGCCACCTTGCAGGCCCGCGACATCACCGCCTGGTTCGGCGACCGCATGGTCCTCGACCAGGTGACGCTGACCATGCCGGCCGGCCAGGTGACGTCGCTGATCGGCCCGTCCGGCTGCGGCAAGTCGACGTTCCTTCGGATACTCAACCGGATGCACCAGATGGTCCCGGGGGCCGCGATGGCCGGGCAGGTGCTGCTCGAGGGCAAGGACATCTACAATCCGCAGGTGCGGCTCATCCAGGCCAGGCGCGACATCGGCATGGTCTTCCAGAAGCCCAACCCGTTCCCGGCCATGTCGATCTACGACAACGTCATCGCGGGCCTGAAGCTCAGCGGGATCAAGGCCAAGCGCGCGGACAAGGACCAGCTGGTCGAGGAATGCCTGACCAAGGCGGGCCTGTGGCGTGAGGTCCGCGACCGCCTCCGCCAGCCGGGCGGCGCGCTGTCCGGCGGCCAGCAGCAGCGGCTGTGCATCGCCCGCTCGCTGGCGATCAGGCCCCGCGTGCTGCTGATGGACGAGCCCTGCTCGGCCCTGGACCCGACCTCCACCCGAGTCATCGAGGAGACGATGTCCGACCTGGCCCGCGAGGTCACCATCGTGATCGTCACGCACAACATGCAGCAGGCCCAGCGCGTCTCCAGCCAGTGCGCCTTCTTCCTGGCCGAGCACGGGGAGCCCGGGGCCATCGTCGAGCACGGCGACACGGACGCGATGTTCGACAGCCCCCAGGACCCGCGGACCGCCGACTACGTCCACGGCCGCTTTGGCTAGGTCCCTCGTCCACCTCTAGGCCCCCGTTCGTCTCGTGTCCCTGTCCACCTCGTGTCCCTGTCCACCTCGTGTCCCTGTCCACCTCGTGTCCCTGTCCACCTCGTGCCAACCCTCTAGTGGCCGGAGCGGCGATTGATGCCAGAGCGACCACTGGTGCCAGAGCGGCGAAGCTCAACAGCAGCGATGACGCATTGTTGTCGTCGCCAATAGTCAGCAACGCGTCACCACCCTCGCTATAGCGACACCCATGTGACATTGCGGGCAAGAGGGGATGCGGGCAAGAGGGGATGCGGGCAAGACGGGATGCGGGCTAGGCGCCGGGCGCGATACACCCGGGCGCGCTACACCGGGGGGAGCGCCCGCGCCGCCGGGCTACCGCCCGGGGCGCAGCGGAATGCGGTCCGCCGGGTGGACGCGGGGCCGGGCCGCCGCCGGATACCCCTGGGGGCATGTTCTGGACATACTTGCGACGCGAGCTGCGCCGGCGGCTGCGGCAGGCGGCCTTCATCGCGGCTGGCCTGGCGCTCGGCGTCGGGCTCGTCATCACGGTGACGGCGGCGGCCGCCGGGGTGCAGAACGCTCAGGCGGCCGTCCTGCACTCCCTCTACGGCGTGGGCACTGACCTCACGATCACCCAACCACCCAGGCAGGGCAGCGGCGGCGGCACATCGTTCGGGTTCTCCCAGCAGATCAGCCAGGTGCGGACCGGAGTCAAGGACGGGCAGATCGCGGCGGGCACCAAGATCAGCGTCAACGACCTGACCAGCACCCAGTACGGGACGCTGGCCTCGGCTCAGCTCGCCGCGGTCGGGCGCCAGGCGCATGTGACCGGCGTGGCGGGAGGCCTCACCTTGACCGACGTGACGGTCAGCGGGACCGTACCGGCCCTGCAATCCGGCTCGGGCACATTCAGCTCAAGCTTCACCACGAACACGTTCACCGTCGACGGCACCGACCTTGGCCAGGAGTCCCTCGGGCCGCTGTCCTCCGCCGCGGTCACGTCGGGCCGCGACCTAGGCCCGGCCGACGCCAGCGCAGGCGACGCGGTCGCCGATGCGGGCTACGCGGCCGCCAACAAGGTGCGGGTCGGCTCCAGCGTCGACATCGGCGGCACGAGCTTCAAGGTCATCGGGATCGTCAGCGTGCCCCAGGGCGGCAACCCGCCCGACCTGTACATTCCGCTGGGCAGGGCGCAGGCCATCGCCAAGGCCGGGACCGCCAGCCTGAAAAGCGACGTGAACACCGTCTACGTGACCGCCGACAGCGCGGCCGACGTCGTGGCGGTCCAGCAAGAGCTCACCCGGCTGCTGCCCACGGCGACCGTCACCGACGCGAGCGACCTGGCCAGCGAGGCGACCGGCTCGGTGAGCAGCGCCGCCAGCCTGGCCAGCAACCTCGGCCGGTGGCTGTCGGCGGCGGTGCTCGTCGCGGCGTTCGGGCTGGCCATCTTGCTGACCATGGCCGCGGTCACCCGCCGCGTCCGCGAGTTCGGCACGCTCAAGGCGCTGGGCTGGGGCAGCGGGCGGATCGTCGCCCAGGTGCTGGGCGAGTCCGTCGTCATCGGGGTCATCGGCGGTGCCGCCGGGGTGGGGTTGGGGTATGGCGGCGCGGCGCTGATCGACAAGCTCGCCCCGAGGCTGTCGGAGGCCGTGGGGGGCCAGCCGCCCGCGACCGCGGTCGGCAGCGGGATGGCGGGCAAGCTGCTACAGCAGGTCGCCGCGCAGGGCACGCACACGGTTTACGTCACGCTGACCGCGCCGGTCACGCTAGGCGCGGTCCTGCTCGCCGTGCTGCTCGCGGTGGCCGGCGGGCTGCTTGCCGGGACGCTCGGCGGGTGGCGGGCGGCGCGGCTGCGCCCGGCGGCGGCCCTGGCGAAGGTGGAGTGACCTCGATGTACTGGCTGACCGGGGTGACCAAGGAGTATCACGGCCGGGACACCGTGCACGCGCTGCGCGGCGTCGACCTGATGCTCGGGAACGGAGCCTGGCTGGCGGTCCAGGGACCAACCGGGCACGGCAAGTCCACGCTGCTGCAGGTCATGGGCGGCCTCGACCGGCCGACGCACGGGTCGGTCGAGCTCGACGGCCGCGACCTGGCCCAGATGCCCGAGGCCATGCTGACGCGCCTGCGGGCACGGTCGATCGGATTCGTCTTCCAGGCCTTCAACCTGATCCCCACGCTGAGCTCCGTGGAGAACGTCGCGATCGCCCTGGTCCCGTTGCACGTCCCGGCGGGCGAGCGGCTGCGCCGGGCCAGCGACGCGCTCGCCGCGGTCGGCCTGGCCGACCGGCGGTCGCACCTGCCCTCCGAACTGTCCGGCGGCCAGCAGCAGCGGGTGGCCATCGCCCGCGCGCTGGTCAAGGACCCGGCGGTGCTGCTGGCCGACGAGCCGACGGGCAACCTCGACTCCGGCACCAGGGACGAGATCCTCAGCCTGCTTGAGTCGACCTGGCGGCAGCGGCGCTTCACCCTGATCATCGTCACCCACGACAGCGCCGTGGCCGGGCGGGCGCAACTGCACGGCCTGATGCGGGACGGGCGGCTGACGCTGACCGCTACACCCACGGATGTAGGGCCGCTCCGACCAGGGACGGACGCGCCCGGAGGGTAGCCGGAACTACGCTAAGGCCATGTTGCGTGGCACCGCCGTCCAAGCCGGCACCGCCGTGGAAGGAGGCACTGTCGTGGAAACCGGCACTGCCATCGAAGCGGGCACCGCCGGCCGGGAACCGCGACCGCCGCTGGCCTTCCGTATCACCGGGCGGCAGTGGCTGGCCCTCGACGTGACCGTCGCGGTGCTTTGCGCCCTCATCCACCTGCTCGGGCTGCGCCTGCTGCACGCGCCGCACGCCTGGGTGCTGAGCACCCCGATGGCGATCGTCACGCTGGCGGCCACATTGCCCGTGGCCGTTCGGCGGATCTGGCCATTGCCTGTGCTCGTGATCGTGGTGGCGGCGGTCGCCATCCTGACGGCCTACGCCCGCGCGCCGCTCAGCGGGGACCTGATGCTCGGCATGGCTAGCTACATGGTGGCGGTGCGGCTGCCCCGGCCGGTCTCGGTGGCCGCGCTGGTCGGGACGCAGGTGGCGATCGGCGCGGGGCTGCTCACGGCCGCGGCCACCGTGCACACCCAGTCGGTAATGCTGCACAGCATGCTCGCCGCGGCGGCGATGTGGTTCGTGGGCGACGGGGTCAGCCAGCGGCGCAAGTACCGGGCGGGCGTCGAGGAGCTCCAGCGGCGGCGACGGGCCGAGGAGGCCGCTCGCGGCCGCCGGGCGATCGCCGAGGAGCGGCTGCGCATCGCACGGGAGCTGCACGACGTCCTCGCGCATACCCTGAGCATGGTCACCGTCCAGGCCGGGGTCGGCCGCCGGGTCGGCGCGTCTCACCCGGCGGAGGCCCTGAACGCGCTGCGCACGGTCGAGGAGTCGAGCCGTGGCGCGCTGGATGAGCTAAGGAGAATCCTCTGCCTCATCCGCGGCGACGACGAGGCCGCTCCGCCGGCTCCAGAGCAGGCCGCCCTGCCCGGCACCACCCTGCCCGACACTGATTTGGACGGCACTGACCTGCCCGGCACCGCCCTGGACGGCACTGACCTGCCCGGCACTGACCTGGACGGCACCGCCCTGGACGGTACGGACCTGCCCGGCTCCGCCCTGGGCGGCAGTGCTGGGGCCACCCTGGGCGGCAATGCTGGCGTCTCCCTGACCGGCGACGCCCAGGCGAGGGCCGCCCTGGCACCGGCACCTAGCCTGGCCGATCTCGATGCGCTCGCGGCCATGGTCCGCTCCGCCGGGACGCCGGTGACGCTCCGCCTGACCGGGGACGCCGCCGAGGTCTTCCCGTCCGCCGGGCTGACCGCGTACCGGATCGTCCAGGAGGCTCTGACCAACGTCGTCAGGCACGCCCCGGGAGCGCGGGCAACCGTCCAGGTCGCCGTCCACGCGGACGGAATCCGGATCCGCGTCACCGACGACGGGACCAGCGGTCAGCCCGTTCAGTCCGGCCAGCACGGCCAGCACCCGCACGGACAGCACGGCCAGCACGGACAGCACCCGCACGGACAGCACGGCGACCACGGACAGCACCTGCACGGACAGCACGGACAGGGCGCCGAGCCGGCGCCGACGGCCGGCCGGCACGGGATCACTGGCATGCGGGAGCGGGCGTCCGCCTTCGGCGGGACCCTGTCGGCGGCTCCGCTGCCCGGCGGCGGCTTCGAGGTGGCCGCGTTCTTGCCGGCCCCTGGCCACGGCACCAGGCGGGCGGCCTGACCACATGACCATCGGGGTCGTGGTGGCCGACGACCAGGCCATCGTCCGGGCCGGATTCAGGCTCCTCATCGAGTCCGAGCCGGGCCTGACCGTGCTGGGCGAGGCGGCCGACGGAGCCGAGGCCATCGCGGTATCCCGGCGGACCTCGCCCGACGTGGTGCTGATGGACATCCGCATGCCGGTCATGGATGGCATCGCCGCCACGAGGGTGCTCGCCGCCGAGGGGGAGCGGCCCCGGGTGCTGATCCTCACCACCTTCGACCTCGACGAGTACGTGTTCGCCGCGCTTCGGGCCGGGGCGAGCGGGTTCATGCTCAAGGACCGCCCGCCGGAGGAACTGCTGGCCGCGGTCCGGGTGATCGCCGAGGGCGAGGCGCTCCTCGCCCCGAACGTCACTCGGCGGCTCATCAGTCACTTCGTCCGCCAGCCCGACCCGCGCCGCCCGCCACCCGGGGCGCTTGAGCAGCTGACCAGCCGGGAGCGGGAGGTGCTCGCGCTTATCGCGCTGGGCCTGTCCAACGCCGAGATAGCCAGCCAGCTGGTGATGAGCGTGCCGACGGCCAAGACCCACGTGAGCCGCATCCTGGCCAAGCTCGGCGCTCACGACCGGGCGCAGCTCGTCGTGATGGCCTACCAGTCCGGCCTGATCCGGGTGTAGCCGCGGCCAGGCGCTACATCCAGCGCTGTAGGCCGATCGTGGCCGTGAGGCTGACGACGGGCATGGCCCCCCTCGCCACCATGAGGGCGGTGAATCTCTTCGGGTCCCTCGCCGCCTGGATCGTCCGCTTCCGGTTCGCGGTCATCGTCGGCTGGGTACTGGCGCTCGTCGCCGCGCTGGTGGCGCTGCCCTCGCTCGGCAGTGAGGTCAACAGCGATCCCAGCCTGTTCCTTTCCAGCAGCGCCCGCAGCGTCCAGGCCCAGGCGCTTGGCGCGCCGCTGCTCGGCAGCCGGACCACGAGCCGCGTCACCATCGTGGCCGCCACCGGCAGCGGCCCGCTGACCGGTGCCGACGTGACCGCCATCGGCCGCGAGGCCAGGCTGGCGCGGCAGGTCGCCGGGGTACAGGCCGTGCGGTACACCGCCGTCTCCCCGGCGCGCAGCGCCGTCCAGCTCATCGCCACCCTCAGCCGTGACACCGCGGACGTGGCCGGGCTGAAGCCGGTCGTCGCGGCCCTGCAGGCCACCTTCCCAAGGGCGGGCGCGCCACCTGGCCTGCAACTGCACCTGGCGGGCCAGGTCGCGACCAACGCGGCCAACAACGCCAGCTCAGGCAGGGCCATGCGACGGATCGCCATCGCGTCGATCGTGCTGATCGCGGTCCTGCTGCTGATCGTGCTGCGCTCGCCGGTCGCGGCGGTGATCACGCTCCTCCCCGCCCTCGTCGCCCTGGGCCTGTCCGAGCAGCTCATCGGCGGCCTCGGCGCCCGCGGGCTGCAAGTCTCCTCGATCACCCAGACGCTGCTCAGCGTGCTGATCCTCGGCGCGGGCACCGACTACGGCCTGTTCCTCGTGTACCGCTTCCGTGAGGAGATCCACGCGACCGCCGGCGGGGCAAGCCCGGCGGGACCACGCGGGCATGACGCGGTCGTGCGGGCGCTCACCCGGGTCGGCGAGTCCGTCACCGCCTCCGCCGGGACCGTGATCCTGGCCCTGCTCACCCTGCTGCTCGCCGGGTTCGGCCTCTACCACGACCTCGGCCTCCCGCTGGCGCTCGGCGTCGCGGTCACGCTGCTCGCCGGGCTGACCCTGCTGCCCGCGCTGCTCGCGGTGAGCGCGAGGTGGATGTTCCGCGGCGGCCCAGCCCCGGCAGGCGGGCCCGAGCACGGCCTGTGGACCCGGGTCGCCGAACGGGCCGTCCGCCGGCCGGCGACGGTGCTCGTCATCGGCGTGCTCGCCTTCGCCGCGCTTGGCCTGGCGGCCACCGGCTACAAGACGGCGAGCCTGAGCCGGTCGGTCACCGCGCCGGCCGGGTCCGACGCGGCGCTCGGCAACGCGGTGCTCGCCCGCGACTTCCCGCAGTCCTCGGCCAGCCCCTCGGACCTTATCCTGCGCTACGCCACGCCGGTCTGGGACCATCCCCGGGACCTCGTGACGGCGGCCGGGCGCCTGCGGGCCGCGGGCCTTTTCACCGGCTTGGCAGGCCCCCTTGATCCGAACGGAACGTCCCTCAGTCCCGCCGCCTACGCCAGCGCGCGAGCGACCCTCGGCGATCCGCGCAAGCTCCCCCTGGTCGAGCCGGCCAGCACGGGTGTCACCGCGGCCGTCTACAACGCCTACCGTGCCAGTGGCCAGTACGTCTCGGCCGACGGGCTGACGGTCCGGTTCGCCGCCGGCCTGACGGCCGGCCCGCAGCAGGGCACGGCCGCGATGAACGCGACCCCGCGGGTCCGCTCGGCGCTCAGCGGCGCGGCGGCGGCATCGCACGCGGTGAGCAGCGGCGTAGCCGGGCAGGCGGCCGGCCTGTTCGACGTGGCCGCCACGGCCAACGACGACATGGTGCGGATCATCCCGATCGCGGTGCTGGCCATCGCGATCTTGCTCGGCCTGGTGCTGCGCAGCCTGGTTGCGCCGCTGTACCTGGTCGTGACGATAGCGGCGTCCTACCTGGCGGCGCTCGGCCTGACCAGCCTCCTGGTGGTCACGCTGGCCGGCCGGGACGGGCTGGTGTTCATCCTGCCGTTCCTCATGTTCGTCTTCCTGCTCGCGCTGGGGGAGGACTACAACATCCTGATCATGACTCGGATCAGGCAGGAGGCCCGCACCCTGCCGCTGCCGGAGGCGGTGGTGCGCGCCATCGGCCGGACCGGCCCGACGATCACGTCGGCCGGCCTGATCCTGGCGGGCACGTTCGCCGTGTTCGCGGTGGCCGGCGGCGGGATCATGGGCGGCCAGCTGCAGGCGATCGGCCTCGGCCTGGCGCTCGGCGTCCTGCTGGACACGTTCGGCGTCAGGACGCTCCTCGTCCCCTCCATCGTGGTCCTGCTCGGTCGCTGGAACTGGTGGCCGTCACGCCCTGACCGCCCTGACCGCCCTGACCGCCCTGACCGCCCTGACCGCTAGGCGGTCGTGCGCGCCAGGAGCAGGGCGACGTCGTCTCGCGGCTGCGGGTCCAGGCGGGCGAGCACGCGATCGCACAGCTCGTTCAGCGAGTCCGCCGGGCCATCGGCCAGCGCCCGGGCCAGCTCGGACTGGCCGATCCCGATATCCTGCCCCGGCCGCTCGATGAGCCCGTCGGTGTACATGGCCAGGATGCTGCCCGCGGGAAGCTGGATCTCCCTGCCGCCGTAGGGCAGCTGGCCGGCCCCGAGCAGCAGGCCGGCGGGCAGGTCGATGAGCTCGGTGCGGCCGTCGGGGTGGCGCAGCGCGGCCGGGGGATGCCCGGCGCTGATCAGCAGGCATCGCCGCGTCCGCGGATCGTATACCGCGTGCAGGCAGGTGGCGCCCACCTCCTCGCCCTGGGCGGAGACAACGCGGCTGAGCTGGCTCATGATCTCGTGGGGTGGGGTGCCGAGGCGGGCGAGGGCGGCGGTGGTGGTGCGTAGCTGGCCCATGGTGGCGGCGGCTGCTATGCCGTGGCCGGTTACGTCGCCGACGACGCGGGTGACCTGGCCGTCTTCGAGGGGGATGACGTCGAACCAGTCGCCGCCGATCTCGGCGGCCTGGCTGGCGGGCTGGTAGCGGTAGGCGATGTCGAGGCCTGTGACCGGGGGGATGTCGCGGGGCAGCAGGCTGCGCTGGAGCGTTACCGCGGACTCGTGCTCGCGGCTGTAGAGCCGGGCGTTGTCGATGTGCACCGCCGCCCGCGCGGCCAGGTCACTGACCAGCCGGACATCCGAGTCGTCGTAGGGCTCTGGGGTCTGGGACCGGCTGAACGAGGCAAGCCCCAGCGTGACGCCCCGGGCCCGCAGCGCCACGACGATCATCGTGTGCACGCCCCGGTCCAGCAGCGGCTCCACGATCTCTGGCGACAGGTCCGACTGCCTGATCTCGTCGGTGTTCCGCGCCACCAGGACCTCTCCCCTCAGGTACAGCCCGGCCGACCGGCGTGAGGTCGCTATCACGAACGGCTCGTTGACGGCGAAGTTCCCGCTGCCCGCGACCGCGGCGTCGCGTACCGCGAGCCGTCGGAACCGCAGTTCGTCCGGCTCAGGCCTGGGCTCTTCCCCGGCCAGGACCGGCTCGAGCAGGTCGATGGCGATCCGGTCGGCGACTTCAGGCACGGCCAGGGCCGCGAGCTCCTCGGCCGTGCGGTACACGTCGAGCGTGGTCCCGATCTCGCTGCCGGCCCGCTGCAGCAGGTCGAGCCGGGTATTGGCCCGGCGCAGCGCCGCTTCCGCCTCGGCCTGCTCGGTGATGTCGAGGAGGGTGCCGACCAGGCCGAGTACCTGGCCGTTGTCCGTCACCCGGTACGCCGTCCAGGCGATGACCCGGCGCTTGCCGTCCTCGGTCCGCTCCAGGGGCACGTTGACTACCGGGGTCCCCTTGGTGATGACCTGCTCGGCCAGCGTGCGCTCGATGTACTCGGTGTCAAGCAGCCAGTCGGCCCCTTCCGTCTGCGTCGGGCGACGACCGATGAGCGTCTCGTCCGTGATGTGGGCTAGCTGGCGGAAGGCCGCGTTCGCTCGCCGGTTCACCAGGTCACTGCCGGTGAAGATCATGGCGACCGGTGACTGCTCGAAGAGCGCTTCAAGCTCGCGGTTGGAAAGCTCCGGTATGTCCATTACCCCCCCAGGTAGTCCAATATGTGAATATCAGTACGAAAATATTGCCCTCCGCAGCAAGCTTATTGCTGCCGAAGCCGCTCGTCAGGCATGAGGGGCCGAGCAGCCGCGGCCCGTCACCGGCCGGGAAGATGTAGCCGGGTCGCGCCGGGTACCGCCCGGGTCGCAGTGAAAAGCGGTCTTGCGGGCCCACGACGCCAGCCCGGCTGCCGGCCACCATCAGGCCCATGCGAAGGACAACGATGGGGGTGGCCCTGATCGTCGGCGTCGGCGTGCCGCTCGCGATCGCCGCCGTGACGACGCTCGGGTCCGGCCGGGCGACGGCCCGCCCGGCCCCGGTGGCGGTCCGCCCGGCTCCGGTGGCGGTCCGGGCGGCGGCCCGCCCGGCCCCGGTGGCGACTCGCGCGGCGGCCACGGAAGCAGGGCGCTCGTCGTGCTCCCCGGTGCCGCCCGCCACGACGCCGCCCGCTCGGTGCCTGGTGATGACCGATCCCGACGCGGCGGGCCTGGCGATCTGGGGCGTGCCGGGCGGGCCGCCCGGCGGGACACCGGAAACCGAGTGGCTCGACTACCTCGGGCAGCCGATCGCGACCATGGGCCAGGCAGGCGGGCTCAAGGTCTTCGGCGACCAGGTCTGCGTGTACCCGCCGGGGAGCGTGTTCGTCCCCGTCGCCTGCCTGCGCGACAACGGGACGGTCAGCGTCGGCGGCCAGGTGCTGTCGGCGTCAGACATCGCCTGGCTGCACGCCGCCCGCGCGGCCGGGCCGGGTGCCCCCCGTGGCTGTGCCAGCCGCCCGCCCGGTGCCGCCGGCTGACCGTGTGGCCGTGATCCGGGAGAGCAGCAGGGCGACGTCGTCTCGCGGCTGCGGGTCCAGGCGGGCGAGCACGCTGTCGCACAGCTCCTCAAGCGAGTCCGCCGGGCCATCGGCCAGCGCCCGGGCCAGCAGGGACAGGCCGATCCCGATATCCTGCCCCGGCCGCTCGATGAGCCCGTCGGTGTACATGGCCAGGATGCTGCCCGGGGCCAGGATCAGCTCCCTGGCGGCGTAGGCATCCGGGCCGGCCCCGAGCAGCGGGCCAGCGGGCAGTTCGACGATCTCGGTGCCGCCGTCGGGATGGCGCAGCAGGGGCGGTGGATGCCCGGCGCTGATCAGCTGGCAGCGGCCCGAGGCCGGGTCGTGCAACGCGTGCAGGCAGGTAGCGCCGGCCTCCTGGCCGTGGGCGGAGACCACGTGGCTGAGCTGGCTCATGATCTCGTGGGGTGGGGTGCCGAGGCGGGCGAGGGCGGCGGTGGTGGTGCGTAGCTGGCCCATGGTGGCGGCGGCTGCTATGCCGTGGCCGGTTACGTCGCCGACGACGAGGGTGACCTGGCCGTCTTCGAGGGGGATGACGTCGAACCAGTCGCCGCCGATCTCGGCGGCCTGGCTGGCGGGCTGGTAGCGGTAGGCGATGTCGAGGCCTGTGACCGGGGGGATGTCGCGGGGCAGCAGGCTGCGCTGCAGTGTCACCGCGGACTCGTGCTCGCGGCTGTAGAGCCGGGCGTTGTCGATGTGCACCGCCGCCCGCGCGGCTAGGTCGATGAGCAGCCGCACGTCGGCCTCGTCGTAGGTTTCCTTGGTCTTGGACCGGGTGAAGTTGGCCAGTCCCAGCGTGACGCCCCGAGCCCGCAGTGCCATCGTGACCAGCGTGTGCACGCCCCGGTCCAGCAGCGGCTCTACCACCTCGGGCGGCAAGTCCAGCTGCCTGATCTCGTCGGTGTTGCGCGCCACCAGGATCTCACCCCGCAGGTACGCTCCGGCCGGCTGGCCGGTGATCGGTATGACGAACAGGTCGCCCACGCCGAAGTTGCCGGGGCCGGGGGTCACCGCGTCCCGCACCGCGAGCCGCCGCAGCCGCAGTTCCTGCGGGTCGGCGCGGGGATCTTCCCCGAGCAGCACCAGCTCGAGCAGGTCGATGGCGATCCGGTCGGCGATTCTTGGCACGGCCAGGGCCGCGAGCTCCTCGGCCGTGCGGTACACGTCGAGCGTGGTCCCGATCTCGCTGCCGGCCCGTTGCAGCAGGTCGAGCCGGGTGTTGGCCCGGCGCAGCGCCGTCTCCGCCGCGGCCTGGTCGGTGACGTCGAGGAGGGTGGCCACCGAGCCAAGAACCCGGCCGTGGTCCGTCACCCGGTAGGCCGTCCAGGCGATGACCCGGCGCTTGCCGTCCTTGGTCCGCTCCAGCGGCACGTTGACTACAGGAATGCCCTTGGCGATGACCTGCTCGGCCAGCGTGCGCTCGATGAATTCCGAGTCGACCAGCCACTCGGCTCCCTCGGTTTCCGAGGGGCGGCGGCCGAGAAGGATATCGTCGCTGATGCCGACCAGGCGGCGGAACGCCGCGTTCGCCCGCCGGCTCCGCAGGTCACGGTCGGAGAAGATCATGGCGACCGGTGACTGCTCGAAGAGCGCTTCAAGTTCGCGGTTGGAAAGCTCCGGTATGTCCATCGCCGCCCCAGTTGGCCAATATCTGAATATAACAACGAAAATATTGCTCTGAACAGCAAGTTCGCTGCTGCTGATGCTACTCGTCTACCCAGTAGGCGAAGAGCCCTCCTGGCTGGCCCTGGCCAGCGGGGCACGGTGCCGGGGGCGCGCTACTCCTTGCGGGCGACGCCGCCGTAGCCGCTCACCTCGGCGGCCGACGGGCGCGGCTCGGACGTGTCGGGCCGCCAGTCCGGCAGGATGACGACACCGGGCGGCACCATCTCCAGGTTCCTGAACACCACCCGGGCGAAGTCGTCCGCGTCCCGGGGAACCGCCGTCAGGCCCGCGTCCCGGTAGGCCTGGGCGGCGCGGCCCACTCCCTCGGGGTCGTGCTCGGCGGTCAGGCTGGAGGCCACGATGTAGCTGCCTGGTGGCATCGGGTCAAGCAGGGCGGAGACGATCTCCCACGGCTTGTCCTCATCGCTGAGGAAGTGCACGAGCGCGACCATGATCAGCGCGACCGGCTCGCGGAAGTCGAGCACGCCGCGGGTCGCCGGGTGGTCGAGGATCGCGTCCGGGTCACGCACGTCCGCGTCGATGTAGGCGGTGCGCCCCTGTTGCGTCGAGGTGAGCAGCGCCCGCGCGTGCGCCAGCACCATCGGGTCCTTGTCGACGTACACCACGTGCGCTTCCGGGGCGATCCGCTGGGCCACCTCGTGCACGTTGTCGGTCGTCGGCAGGCCGCTGCCGAGATCGAGGAACTGCCGGATGCCCGCCTCCGCCGCGAGGTAGCGGACGGCCCGGCCAAGGAACTTCCGGTTCTCCCGCGCGGCGATCCGGCCGCTCGGCAGGCCGAGCAGGGCACGCTCGGCGGCTTCCCTGTCGGCCGCGAAGTGGTTCTTGCCGCCCAGGTAGTAGTCGTACATCCGGGCCGGGTGAGGCCTGCTCGTGTCGACGTCAGGCACCGAGTCCCCAGGCGCCTGATCGCTCACAGCCTCGTTCCTCCCGTAGGTGCGCAGTGTTCATCCCAGTGTACGAATGTTCACCGATGTCAGACCACCCTGCCCCGGATTGCGGCGAATCCACCCCCTGACCGGCCAGGGGCCGCCGGGTGGATACTGAGCTATGCCTGAGATTCACCATGTGCGCCGACGGCGCGTGCAGGAGGCGGTCCGAGCGCTCGACGCCGACGCGGTCCTGATCACCCACGGGCCGAACGTTCGCTACCTGAGCGGTCTCGCGAGCTCCAACGCGGCGCTGCTCGTGCCCGCCGACGGCCAGGCCGTGCTCGCCACCGACTCCAGGTATGCGCTCGCCGCCCAGCGCGACGCCCCGGACCTTGAGCTCCTCACCGACCGGTTCGTCGAGGCCAAGCTCGCGCAGGAGATGGCGCGCCGGGGGCTGCGCAAGGTCGCGTTCGAGGCGCACGAGATGACCGTCGAGCGGCACGCCGAGCTGGCCAACAGCGCCGCCGGGATCACCACCGTCCCGTTCGGGCGGAAGGTAGAGGAGCTTCGCGTCGTCAAGGACCAGTCAGAGCTCGAGCTGCTCTCCACCGCCTGCCGGATTACCGCCCAGGCGATCACTGACGTCCTGCCCGACATCCGTCCCGGGCTTTCAGAACGAGCCCTGGCCGCTGTCGTTGAGTACCGCATGATGCAGCTGGGGGCGGAAAAGCTCGCGTTCGAGACGATCGTCGCCAGCGGGCCGAACGGCGCGATCCCGCACCACTCGCCCACCGGCCGGCCGCTGCGCCGCGGTGACCTGGTGACGATCGACTTCGGCGCCCGCTACGGTGGCTACCACGCGGACATGACCAGGACCTTCGCCATCGGCGAGCCCTCCGGCTGGCAGCGCGACATCTACGGTTTGGTGGCCGAGGCGCAGCGAGCCGGGATCGAGGCGCTGTCCGTCGGGGCGGACGTCGCCGACGTGGACGCGGCGGCCCGCGACCTGATCGCCGCGGCCGGGCACGGTGAGCATTTCCAGCACGGGCTCGGGCATGGAGTGGGCCTTGAGATCCACGAGGCACCGGCGCTCGGATACGGAAGAACGGGTAAACTCAGCGACCGGGTTCCTGTCACCGTCGAGCCTGGCGTGTACCTGCCTGGCAAGGGCGGCGTCCGGATCGAGGACGTGCTGGTCGTCACGGCAGACGGCGGAACCCGGACACTGACTTCGATGGCGCAGGCTTCGATGACAGAGCCTGCGACGACCTTGTTTTCGACGAACAGCGAACTGCTCGTCCTGTAGCGCGTGGAGACGACCGGTGGCAACCACCAATGACCTGAAGAACGGCATGACGCTGAACCTTGAGGGGCAGCTCTGGAATGTCGTTGAGTTCCAGCACGTCAAGCCGGGCAAGGGACCCGCGTTCGTGCGGACCAAGCTGAAGAACGTGATGTCAGGGAAGGTTGTGGACAAGACCTTCAACGCTGGCATCAAGGTCGACGTGGCCAACGTGGACAAGCGCGAGATGCAGTACCTGTTCCGCGAGGGCTCGGACTTCGTGTTCATGGACCTGTCCGACTACGACCAGCCCCGCATCCCCGAGGCGGTCGTGGGCGGCGCGGCGGACTACCTGCTCGAGGAGCAGACCGTCGTCATCGCGTTCAACGATGGCACGCCGCTGTACGTGGACCTTCCGGCCGCGGTCGAGCTGGTGATCAAGCACACCGACCCGGGCCTGCAGGGCGACCGGTCCACCGGTGGCACCAAGCCGGCCGAGCTGGAGACCGGCGCGACGATCCAGGTCCCGCTGTTCATCTCCACCGGCGAGAAGGTCAAGGTGGACACCCGCTCGGGTGCCTACCTCGGCCGCGCCTAACTGACGTTCTCGCTACAAGACAACAAGGGGTGATGGATCGTGGCCGCGCGTAGCAAGGCGCGCAAGCGGGCGCTTGACGTGCTTTTCGAGGCTGAGCTACGCGGCCTGCCGGTCCTCGGCCTGCTCGCCGAGCGGATGTCGCTCGGCGAGCAGCCCACTCCCGAGTACGCGGCTGACATCGTCCGCGGCGTCGCGGCGCACCGCGACGAGATCGACGACCTGATCGCGGATAACGCTGTCGACTGGACGCTTGAGCGCATGCCGGCCGTCGACCGCAATGTCTTGCGGATTGGCGTCTGGGAGCTGCTCTGGGCCGACGACGTCCCCGATGGCGTCGCGATCAGCGAGGCCGTGGCGCTGGCCCAGGACCTGTCGACCGACGGCTCGCCGGCCTTTGTCAACGGCCTGCTGGCCAAGGTCAAGAACCTGAAGCCCGCGGTGATGGCGGCCATGGCCAAGGCGGCCGCGAGCGACGCGGACGGGTCCTCCGTGGCACCGCCGTCGGCCGCCGAGCCAGCCCCCGTTGACGAGGCCGCCACGATGAACGAGGCCGCCACGATAGACGAGCTCACCCCGGGCGATTCTGTCCCGGTGCCCGCCCGGCCTGCCCGGCCCGCCAGGTCCACCCGGGGCCTGGTCAAGCCACCCCGGATAGCCGTCCGCCCCGACATCAAGGACGACCCCGCCGGCGACTAGCCCTCCCGCCGCGTTCCCGTTCCGTCGCATCGCCACAGTCCGGTCGCCACAGTCCGGCTGCTCGACAGGCCCCACTGGTGAACAGGCCCCACTGTGGTCCCTCTAGGGCGACATCGTCGCTGTCCCATTTTGTCCGCAATGTGACATCGGTGTCGCCTGGGCAGCAGCTAAGCGTCATTGTCTACAAAGTCCGACAGCAGCTAAGCGTCATTGCCCGCAAAGCGCCGTAGCAGCGATGCCACCATTCCTGTTGCGTGAGCCGAGGGAGCGAGCGTGCCGCTGCGGGGGGCCGGGGGGAGTGAGCGTGCCGTTGCGGGGGCCGGGGGGCGAGCGTGCCGCTGCGGGGGCCGGGGGGAGCGAGCGGGGCGGGGCGGGGGCCGGGGGGAGCGAGCGGGGCGGGGCGGTCAGGCGGCGGCGAAGCGGATGCGCAGGCCCCAGCGGCGCAGGACCGCGATGAACCAGATCACGCAGACGGCCGCGCCAACCAGCGTCAGGGCGATCGTGACCGCGGTGGACAGCAGCATGAAGAGCTTGTAAGGCTCGGTAACCATCATGATGCCAAGGCCGACCGTGAGCACCAGGAACAATCCGGCCCAGAACCACGTCACGCCCTGGTAGAAGCGGTGCAGCCCCGGGTGGGAGTCATGCTTGAGCGCGCAGACCTCGGCGGCCAGCTGGGCGACAAGCGGCTTGGGCGTGGGCGCCGTGCGGGCGAAGTACACGCACATCGCGAGGTTGGCCAGCGGGAACTGCAGCAGGTACAGCCAGACGTTGCCGGTGAAGATCACGAACGCGGTCTGCAAGGTCAGCACGAGGCCGGAGATCCACAACAGCGCCGAGACCTGGCCCGTCACCAGCTTGCGGATGACAACGAGCAGCCAGACCACGCCAAGTCCGGCGAGCAGGCCGGGATTACGGCCGAACAAGTCGGTGACGACTATCCAGGCTCCGAAAGGCAGCCCGAGCGACTCCGCCATGTTCCACCCGGCCGTCCAGATCAGGCGGCGGGGGTGAGGTAGCTCCAGGTGACACGTGGGTCCTTGGTCGGGCATGCCGATGAGCATATGAGAGCCAAGCCGATCCCGGGGGGCCATTCGGAAATACGTAAGTTTCGGATTCGCGTGATGAACTATGCATGAAACGGGAGCCTTCATGACCTGGAGAACGCTACCCGTCCCGCCTCGGTTCACGCCGACGCCCTTAACAAATGGTAACATGTTGAGCGCGAAGAGTCGCTACCTGATCGTTACCCGTCCTGTGCCCAGTGTTGCACATGGTTCACTAGGTGCTGCTGGGGCATGTAGCGAGCATGGTCTCACGCATGGCACGCCAGCGCGGGGAACCGGACTACGCTGGGACCGTGGCAGCGACAGTTCCGTTGAGAACGGGAACGGGGGCCGGCGGCGCCGGCCCTGGCGGCACCGGCCCTGGCGGCACCGGCACCGGCCCTGGCGGCGCGGCGCGCGACGCGGGGCGGCGCGACACGGCGCGCGACGGGGGAAGGTCCACGCGAGACTGGGACGTCTTGCAACGGGTGGTCGCCGCCCGGGTGGCGCACGCTGGCCGGGCCGAGCTCGACATCATCGACGTCGGCGGTGGCACCGGCGGCTTCGCCGTCCGGTTCGCCGGACTAGGCCATAACGTCACCGTCGTGGACCCCAGCCCGGATGCCCTGGCGGCCGCGCAGCGGCGCGCCGCCGAGCAGCGGGTGCCACTGGCCGCGGTCCAGGGCGACGCGGACGGGCTTGACCACCTGGTCGGAGACGAGGCGGCTGACCTTGTCATCTGCCACAGCGTCCTGGAGTACGTCGAGGACCCGGCGGCCGCGCTTGCCGCCATCGCCAGCGTGCTGCGGCCAGGCGGCAGCGTGAGCGTGATCGCGGGCAACGCGGTAGCGGCCGTCCTGCACAGCGCGCTGTCCGGCCGTTACGACCAGGCGCGCGAGATCCTCGACGGCATCACCGGGGCGGCGGGCAGCATCACCGCTGACGGCCGCAGGCGGTTCACGCTGGCCGGGCTGACGGCCTTGATCGAGGGCGCGGGACTGCACGCTGGCGACGCCTACGGCGTCCGGGTCTTCGCCGGGCTGCTGTCGCCGGCTGATCCCGACCCAGGCGCGGTCGACGCTCTGCGCGCGCTTGAGGACGAGGCCGCCGCCTATCCGGCCCTGCGTGACATCGCGGCCAAGCTGCACGTGCTCGCCGAGCGGTGACGGGGAGGACTGGCCGTGTCCGTTCCGCATGAGGGCGAGGGTGAGGGTGAGGGTGGCCGTGGGCTGCCGGCTCCAGGCACGGACGGGCAGGCCGACGTGGCCTGCACGATCCTGCACGTGGACATGGACGCCTTCTACGCCAGCGTCGAGGTCCGTGACCGGCCGGAACTGCGGGGCAAGCCGGTGGTCGTGGCCGGCCTCGGGGCGCGCGGCGTGGTGCTTTCCGCGACGTATGAGGCGCGAGCGTTCGGTGTCCGCTCGGCGATGCCCATTACCCAGGCCCGGCGGATGTGCCCCCAGGCGACCTACATCCCGCCGAGGCACGGGCTGTACGGCGAGGTATCGCGCGAGGTCATGGCCATCTTCCGCGCGGTGACGCCGGAGGTGGAGCCGCTGTCGCTCGACGAGGCGTTCCTCGATGTCTCCGGGGCGCTGCGGCGGCTGCGGATGACACCGGCCGAGGTGGCCGAGCACATCAGGGCGCAGGTCAGCGAGCAGCAGGCGATCACCTGCTCGGTCGGGGTGGCGCCAGTGAAGTTCGTGGCCAAGATCGCCTCCGCCCGGTGCAAGCCCGACGGGCTGCTCATCATCCCGGCCGACGGCGTGCTCGGCTTCCTGCACCCGCTCCCGGCCAGCGCGCTGTGGGGAGTGGGCGACAAGGCCGAGCAGGCCCTGGCCCGGCTCGGACTGCGGACGATCGGCGACATCGCGCACGTCCCAGAGCAGACCCTGCAGCGGGAGCTCGGGGCCGCCGCCGGAGCCCACCTGTGGGCACTGGCCTGGGGGCGGGATGAGCGCAGGGTGGTCCCGCAGCGGGAGGAGAAGAGCGTCGGGGCCGAAGAGACGTTCCCCGTCGACGTCGATGACCCCGATGTCATCCGGCGCGAGCTGCTGCGGCTGTCGGACCGGACCGCCAAGGCGCTGCGCGCCGCCGGGTGCGTCGCCAGGACCGTGACCGTCAAGCTCCGGCTGGCCAGCTTCAAGACGATCACCCGGTCGCGCACGCTGCCCGAGCCGACCGACGTGGCCCGGGTGATCTACGCCACAGCCTGCGGGCTGTGGGAGAGCTCAGGACTCGACACCCGGGCACGGCTGCGGCTGGTCGGGGTGCGGGCTACCGGCCTTCGGCCGGCCTCAGGGGCGTCGACCCAGCTCGCGTTCGGTGATCGGCCGCTGGGATGGCGCGAGGCCGAGCGGACCGTGGACCAGATCGCGCGCCGGTTCGGCGACGGTGCCGTGCGGCCCGCCGTGCTCGTTACCGGTGGCACGGCGGGCAACGGCGAGGGAGTGCAGGCAACGAGCCCTTCCACGGCGCGTGCGGAGGCTCGTATCCTGGGAAATGAATCAGGTACGCAAGTGAGGTGAAAGTCACCCCATTTCCCCGGGTTCAATGGGAGGCGTGTCGTGCCGCTCTCTGACCATGAGCAGCGCCAGCTGGAGGCGATCGAGCAGGCGCTCTACAGGGAAGATCGCAGGCTGGGTCGGCTTGTCCGGTCCAGCGATCCGCGCGTGCATTACCGACGCCGGGTCGTGCAGGCAGCCTCTGGCTTCGTCGTCGGCGTAGCCATGGTCGCGACGGGGGCTGTCTTGTCGCAGAGCTGGCACATCTGGCTCTTCGTCGGCGGCTTCGTCGTGATGCTGCTGTGCGGCATCTGGGCACTGAGCAACTGGCGCCACATGTCCGGCGTCACGCTAAGCGTGGTCGGGGGGTCGGGATCCCGCAGCGGCCGGCGCCGCAGGAAGCGTGGTGGCCGGACCGGACGGGCCCCGATGATGGAGCGCTTCGAGGAGCGCTGGCGCCGGCGCCAGGAGGGCGGCCGCTAGCCGCGCCGGCCGGGCCGCTAGCCATGCGGGCGGCCGCGGGCTGCGGGGCCAGCCGCTAAGCCACTGGGCTAGCCGCCAGCCGCTAGCCGCGCGGTGCCGCCCGGCCGCGTCGCCGTCGTGGCTGGGGCAGGCGGATGTTGCCGAAGGCGTCGGCCGCCTGGCTGACGCCGCTGGCCGTTGGGGCCAGGACCGACAACGGCAGCATGCGCGCCCGCCAGCGGGTCTGTCGCGTCCGCGTCGCCGCGAGCGCACGGCGGAACTCGGCGCTATCTTGCCGTAGCCGCTCGCCTGAGGCCGCCTGCACGGCGTACCTGGCCTGCTCCTCGGCCAGCGTGATCCGCTCGAGCGCGGCCACCCCGAGCCCGACAGCGGCCTCGTCCGCCCCGCGCTGGCCGGACATGCCCGCGGCCGCCTTGACCCGGGTGGCGACCCGGCGGCCAAGCGCCCGGGGCGTCTCGCTCGGCGAGTACCCGGCCCGGTAGTTGACCAGGTCATCTTGCAGTTCCCGCCAGGCGACGTGGGCGAGCTCCGCGTCGCCGCCGCGTGCGGCCCGCCGCCAGCGCCTGCGGCGGATCGCCAGCCGGGCGGCGCCGGGGGCGATCAGCGCGAGCACGAGCAGGCCCGCCACGACCAGGCCGGCGATGCCCCAGGGCGACGTCCGCGGTGCCTGCTTGCGGGCCGGGGTCGTGGACTGGCTCACCGAACCGCCGCTGGCATGCCGGATGCCCGCTGGCACTCGCGGGCTGGCGTTCGTGCCGCCGGACGGGGCCGGCAGGATGGGAAGCGTGGCCCCGCCCCGGCCAGGCGCCGCGCCGGCCTGCTGGCTGGCGTAGGAGGGGACGGTCGCGCTGCCCTGGCCGTCGCTGCCGGTCGGGGTCGGCTCGAACCGCAGCCATCCATAGCCACTGAAGTACAGCTCCGGCCACTCGTGCGCATCCGCGGTCGTGATCTCCCATGTGTCGCCGTGCTTGACGCCAGAGGTGTAGCCCACCACGACCCGGGACGGGATGCCGAGCAGCCGGGCCAGGTCGGCCATCGCGACGGCGAACTGCTGGCAGTACCCCTTCTTCGTCTGGTTGAGGAACGTTGTCAGCTGGGCGGCGTCGGTGATGGTCGGGGCCTTGAGCGAGTAGCTGAACTTGCCGCTGTCGCCCAGCCAGGACTGCAGGGCCTCGGCCTGGCCGAACTCGGTTGACTGCCCGGCGGTGATCTGGTGGGCCAGGCCCTTCAGGTAGCCAGAGCCCGCGTAGGAGGCGGGCAGCGACAGGTAGGCGTTCGCGATGGCAGCCGGCGGCTGTGCCGCGGCGGTGAGCTCGGCCGCCGAGGGCTGCAGGTTGGCGCTGAACACGTCGTAGGCATAGCTGACGCCCACCGGGACCGGCGAGTACACGGTCAGGTCAGTCCTGGTGGCCTGCCAGTCGGCGCCAAGCGCCGCCACCTGGGTGGCCGGGTAGGGCACCGGCAAGACGGCGCTGGCCTTGACGACCGCCGGGGGAGCGAGGCTCACGCCCTGGCTCACCGTGTACGCGGTGGCGACGGTCGTCGCGCCCGGTACCAGGGGCACGTCGCGGCTTTCGCCATTGACCTGCACGACCGACTGGTTTCCCTGCTCGTAGTCGAGGCCGGGCGCGGCCGGCATCACCCCGCGGCTTGAGAGCAGGCTCACGGTGCCCTGGCTGCCCGCCGCCTGCCAGCCCGCGGCGGTCACCCCGTCCAGGACGTAGAGCTGCAGGTACTGCGGGACCGTCGCCCCGCCGTTGAGCGCCTTGTAGGTCAAGACGGGCTCGGCCCGCGACTCCTGCAACTGCGAGGCCACCACCTGCTCAGGCGACGGCAGGCCCGTTCCCCCGGCGGTGCCGCCACCGGACCCGCCGCCGATCCCCGGCTGCCCGCCGATCAGCCGGGTGACGTGCAGGCCGGGGACGAGCACCGGCAGGAACAGCGCGAACACCACCGAGGCGATCCCCACCCGGCGGCCCGCGGCCGTCAGCGCGCTCGTGTCAGGACCGTCGTAGGCCCCAGGGCGGGGTTGCTCCCACTCCCTGATCCGCTGGGTGCTCTCGGCGCTGAGCATTCCCAGGTAGCCGGCGGTGCCGAGGCAGAAGGCGATCACCGTACCGAGCCAGCTGCGGCTCGCGCTGATCGCGAACGGCTCGGTGATCAGCAGCAGCAGCGGCACGCCGGCCAGGGCCACGCTGCGCAGCCGGACCGCGACCAGGTCGGTGAGCAGCGCCACGATGCCGATGCCGCCGCTGGCGAGCAGCACGATGCCGGGAAGCTCGGGCGCTGGGGGAGCGTACCTGCCCGCGTCGGACATGCCGGACCGCGCGAGCCGCCCGAGCAGCTCAAGCGACCGCGGTGTCGGCAGCACGTGCCCGAAGGAGTGGCCCGCCTCGAACACGAGGTTGAGGTAGAGGGCCAGGCCAAGCACCGTCGCCGCCAGGCACACCACCACCGGCAGCCTGCGCAGCCGGGTGAGCGTGGCCACGCCGGCCACCGTGATCGTGGCCCCAAGCCCGGCCCAGAACCAGGCCGTGCCGCTGAACAACGGGTACAGGGACGTCCCCGCGAGCATCGTGGCGATCGCGGTGGCAATGGTCAGGCGGCGGCTGCTGCTGCTCATGAGGAGCTCACCATTCCTCGCGTTCTGTGCAGTTCCTGCCAGGCGGTGGCCAGCGCGGTGTCGGCGGTCAGCCGTACGGCTCGCCACCCGGCACCGGCGAGGATCTGGACGGTCTGCTGACTGGAGCCGAGCACGAGCGCCATCGCCTGCGTCCCGCCGCTTCGGGTCGCGGCCAGCTCGGCGGCCTCTTCCTGGGTCATCGCCCCGAGCACCGCGATGATCTGGCCGCCCGCCGCCCGCAGCGCGCTGATGCCGCCGTGCAGGCTGCCCGAGTCGCCCGGCCTGATCACCGCCAGCGTGTCGAGCAGCGCGTCATGGAAGGAGCCCTGGCGGGGAATCAGCCCGGCCTCGGTGACGAGCCGCGCGTCGAACCCCTCCTCGGCCAGGTGGACCCCGATGGAGGCGGCGGCGCTGACCGCCAGCTCGAACGACGCGGCCGTGCCGTGCACGTGCCGCCGGGTGTCGAGGAAGAGCGTCGCGCTGTTGCGCCAGTGCTGCTCCTCGCGCCGCACCATCAGCTCGCCGTACCTGGCGGTGGACCGCCAGTGCACCCGCCGCAGCGCGTCGCCGGTCTGATAGGCGCGGGGGGCGACGTCATCGTCGCCACTGGCGGCGATGCTCCGCCTGCCGTCGTCACCGCCAAGCCAGTTGCCCGCCAGCGGCGCCCGGCTGAGCGGCACGACCTTCGGCGTGACGGTCAGCGTGCTGGTCGACGCGAACGCGCGGTTGATCTCCACCAGGCCAAAGGAGTCCGCGACCCGCACCCGCAGCGGGCCGACGACGTACTTGCCCCGGGCGTCGGACCGTACCAGGTACCTGAACTCGTGCGCCCCGCCCCGCCCTATCCCATCCAGAACGAACCGGGGCCTGCTCCCCAGCGCGTAGGGCACCGTGTCCTCGGCCAGCAGCAACCCGGTGCGCAGCCGGGTCACGTTCGTCAGCCGGATGGTCATCTCCGCGGGCTGCCCGACCGGCACCCGGGCCGGGATCACCCGGCGGCTGCACGACAGCCGGTAGCGGGTGCGGCTAGCCCCGAGGCCGGCCAGCAGCGGCAGCGCGACGAGCAGCGCCCCGATGCGGACCAGGTCGGGCTCGGGGATGAGCAGCCCGCACAGCAGGGCGGTGACACCCGCCGCGACGAACGACCGGCCCCGGGTCGTCAGGGTGAGCAGCAGCGTGCGCATAGCTTCGCCTCGGCCTGCCTGGCTAGGGTCTGGGCAGCGGGAGGTCGGCGACGAGCCTGGACACCACCTGGTCGGGGAGCCGGCCGTCGTAGATCGCCTCGCTGGTGGGCAGCAGGCGATGCGCGAAGACGGGCACCGCCAGCGACTGGACGTCGTCGGGTATGACGTAGTTGCGCCCGTGCAGGGCCGCGCGGGCGCGGCTGGCCCGCAGCAGTTGCAGCGACGATCGCGGCGACGCACCGAGGCGCAGCTCCTGCGCCCGCCTCGTCGCGTTGGCCAGCGCGATGATGTACTGCTTGACTTGCGCGGACACGTGCACGCCTCGAACGGCGTCAATCAGCTCCCGCATGTCGGCCGCGGTGGCGACGGGCTTGAGCGAGTCCAGCGGCGAGGACGTGCCGTGGGTGTCAAGCATCTGCAGCTCGGCCGCGGCTGTCGGGTACCCGATCGAGATCCGGGCGGTGAACCGGTCGCGCTGCGCCTCGGGGAGCGGGTAGGTGCCCTCCATCTCCACCGGGTTCTGCGTGGCGATCACCATGAACGGCGGCGCCAGCTGGTAGGTGGTGCCGTCCACGGTCACGTGCCGCTCTTCCATGCACTCAAGCAGCGCGGACTGGGTCTTCGGCGAGGCGCGGTTGATCTCGTCGCCGACCACGATGTTCGCGAACACCGGTCCGGGCTTGAACTCGAAGTCGCGGTGCTCCTGGTTGTAGGCGTTCACCCCGGTGATGTCGCTCGGCAGCAGGTCGGGCGTGAACTGGACCCGCCGCACCGAGCAGTCGATGGACCGTGCCAGGCCCTTGGCCAGCATCGTCTTGCCGACGCCGGGCACGTCCTCGATGAGCAGGTGACCCTCGGCCAGCAGGACCGTCAGGGCCAGCCGGATGACGTCGGCCTTCCCGTCGATCACCGACTCGACGGCGGTGCCTACCTTCTGGGCCAGGGCGACCAGCTCGTCGAGTCCCCGCTCACGATGCCCTGTATCCAGTACCAATGGGCCTCCTCGGTCGGCCTCGCTTGACTGCACGCACTGCCGAGTGAAACAGTACGTCGTTTTCGGCGTTACGCTAGCGCTTCCCGTCACGCACACCGGATACGGGCGTGTAAGTCGTATCGCTTGCTACTGTCCCGGAATTTACCTAAGCGATCGCAGTTTGGCATCTTTCGGTATCCAGTATGTGAGATCGGGCGCTGGCGGCTCCCGCTGTTCGGCCCCAGCCGAATCCTCCACTGCGCCCCGGCGGGCTCCTCCACTTCGCTCCACCGGGTCGCGGCCGCGACCGGGAAACGTCCCGTTTTACCGGCCTATGTGCGCCGCCCGCGGGCCCGTGGACGCCGCGGGCCCGCGGGCACGGGCGGTGGGTCGGCCGCTGCCCGCGTTTCCCCTCCACTTCGCTCCACCCGGTGCTACCTGCGGCTTTACGGCGCCGATGGCGTCGCCGCCGCGGTTTAGACTGGTGCTGGTGGAGGAAGGTGGAGTACAGTGGGGCGCGGTGGAGTGACAGGTGTCGAAGCTGCCAGCCAGGCGGTGGATCTCGATCTAGCCCGACCCCGCTCAGGCGGGGGCGATCCGGGGTGGGAGGTGAGAACCGTATGTTCCTCGGTACTCACGCACCCAAGCTGGACGACAAGGGACGCCTGTTCCTCCCGGCGAAGTACCGTGACGAGCTCTCGGGGGGAGTCGTGATCACGAAGGGGCAGGAGCGCTGCCTTTACGTCTTCCCAATCGAGGAGTTCACCCGGATCACTGAGGCGCTGCGCGACGAGCCGGTCACGGCCAAGGGAGTGCGGGACAAGATCCGCATCCTGTTCGCCAGCGCCTCCGACGAGGTCCCGGACAAGCAGGGCAGGATCACCGTCCCGCCGAGCTTGCGGACCTACGCGGGGCTGACCCGTGATTGCGCGGTGATCGGGGCGAACACGCGGCTTGAGATCTGGGACGCCGAGGCCTGGGAGGCCTATCTGGCGGCCCAAGAGGATTCCTACTCCGACGCCGACGAGGAGGTGCTGCCAGGGATCTTGTGAGCTTGCCCGCCGGCCCTGTCCTGAAGGACCGCCGGCGGCGATGGTTGTCCGGCGAGGTCTCCACCTCCCGCGCCGCGGTCGCCTGGCTGGTGCCACTTCCCCGGTGCCAGGCACGGATCGCGACCGCTAAGGCGCGGGAACGGAGACCCGACCGGGCGGCGCCAGCGGACGGCAGTGCGCGGGGACCGCCGTCATCAGGGCAGCAGGCCCGCGTGTCATCGCCCCGGGCCGGGCAGGCGAGCCGCCTCCGCCAGGGGCCAGCAAGAAGCGATAGATACGGAGGGGCCGGGATGGGTGAGCCCGCCTACGGACACGTGCCAGTGATGGCCGAGCGTGTCACGGACCTCCTCCTGCCAGCGTTCCAGCCGCACGAGCAGGCGGCCAGGGCCGGAGGCCAGCAGCCAGCCGTCCTGGTGGACGCCACTCTCGGCCGGGCCGGGCACGCCCGCGCGATGCTCGCGGCCTGCCCCGACCTGATCCTCATCGGGATCGACGCCGACGAGGCGGCGATCGCGGAAGGGCGGGCGCTTGAGGCACAGTACCCGGGCCGGGTGCGCCTCGCGCACGCCTTCTACGACGAGATCGGCGCGATCGTCGCCGACGCCGGATACCGCGAGGTGCGGGGTGTCCTGTTCGACCTCGGGGTGTCCTCGCCCCAGCTCGACGAGGTCGCCCGGGGCTTCTCCTACTCGCGGGACGCGCCCCTTGACATGCGCATGGACGCCTCGGCCGGGCGGACCGCGGCCGACATCGTGAACACCTACAGCGCCGCGGAACTGTCCCGGGTGCTGTTCGAGTACGGCGAGGAGCGGTTCGCCCGCAGGATCGCCGACTCGATCGTGCGGGAGCGAGCGCGCGAGCCGATCACCGGCACGCTGCGGCTGGCGGGCATCGTCAGGGACGCGATCCCCGCCCCGGCCAGGCGCACCGGAGGCAACCCGGCCAAGCGCGCCTTCCAGGCACTGCGCATCGAGGTCAACGACGAGCTCGGCGTGCTGCGGCGGGCGCTGCCCGACGCACTTGACCTGCTGTCGGCGGGCGGGCGGATAGCCGTGCTCGCCTACCACTCACTGGAGGACCGGCTGGTCAAGCGGGAGCTCGCGGCGCGAGTGACCGACAAGACGCCGCCGGGACTGCCGGTGCGGCCAGGCACCGTGCTGGCCGGGACCACCGGGCCGGCCGGCGGGCAGGTCACGGTGGGACCGCAGTTCCGGCTGCTGACCAGGGGAGCCGAGCGGCCGGGCGACCAGGAGATGACCGACAACCCGCGAGCGGCGTCAGCCCGGCTGCGGGCGGCCGAGCGAGTGGCCGCCGACCGAAGACCAGGGACGAGACGAGCGGGGAGCACACGAACGTGAGCGAGCGAGCGGACCGAGGAACAAGAGGGGACGGCGTCATGGACCACGGCGAGGACCAGCCAGCGGGCCGCCGCGCTACGCGCGGCGCGGCCGGCACGATCCCGAGACAGCGGCCGACGCGTTCGGCCACGGCGCGACCGCGGCCGGCGCCGGCCGACGCGCCTGAGCCCACCGTCCCAGCCGGAGCGGACCAGGCGGCCCAGCGACCCGGCCGGGGGCAGCAGCCTCGGCGGCGGGTACCACCGCAGTTCTCGACGGCCGCGCCGGCCCAGCGCGCGGCGGGCAGGCGGTCAGGATCGGCGGGCAAGCCCACCGATGCGGCGGGCAAGCCCGCCCCAGGCTCGGCGGGCAAGCCCACCGCAGGCTCGGCGGGCAAGCTCACCGAGCCCGCCGCACCGCCCCGTGGCACCAGGGGCACTGCCAGGCCGGCGGCGCGGCCCGTCCAGCCACCGGCCGCACCCCGCCGCGCTGCCGCGCAGCCCGCTCCGGCCGTCAGTCAGCCCCGGCCGGGCTCGGCGGCCACGGCGGCCCGTCCCGCGCCCGCACGGGCGGCCCGCGGCTCGCGCGCCGCCCAGAAGATGCCGTTCCTCCTGCTGGTCTGCGGACTGCTCGGTGGCGCGATGGCCTGCGCCCTCGGGATCACCGTCACGCTGTCCACCGGGTCGTTCGAGATCACCAAGCTGCAGCAGCAGGACGACCAGCTGCTGCGGCACAGCCAGGAGCTCCAGGAGCAGGTCGCCACCGCGCGCTCCGCGGCCAGCATCTCCCAGCGCGCCTACCGGCTGGGGATGCGACCGGTCGGCCTGATCAGGTACGTGAACCTGAACGACGGCCAGATCGAGACCGGTGGCGGCAACGGCGCGCCCGGGCACACCCCGTGACGCGAGCAGGCGGCCCACCGCGCGGGCCGCGAGGCCCCAGGCCCGCCACCTCGCGCCCGGGGGAATCAAGGCCAGGCGGCGGAACCGGCGGCGGCGCTCCAGGGACGCCACGGGACGGCTCCGCCCGCGGCGGCCCCCTCAGGGACCGGCCCGCCGCCGGTGGCGCGCCGCGCGGCGCGACCTCCCGCGCGGGCGGCCAGCGTGCCGGCGCGGGACGCTCCTGGGCCGACGGGCGGCCAGGCGAGTCCAGGTCCGGCGAGCCCAGGTCCGGTGAGCACAGGTCCGGTGAGCACAGGTCCGGCGAGCGCAGGGTCGGCGGTCCTGGAGCCGGCCGGGCCCGCCCGCAAGGAGCCGGGCGGGCCGAGGGCTGGTCGGAGGGAAGGACCGGGGCCGGGCCGCGCCGCGGCGGGCCCCGAAGGCCGGCTCCCCGCCGGCCGTCACGCTGGCCGATCAGCCGCAAGGGCGACCCGGGCCGCAGGCTGGGGGTCATGCTGCTGGCCGTCGCGTTCGTCCTGACCCTTTTCTGCGGGCGGCTCGTCCAGCTCCAGGGCATGGAGTCGGGCTCCTACCGCGCCCTGGCCAACACCCAGCAGCTGCACCCCCACGTGCTGCCCGGGGTGCGTGGCACCATCTACAGCTCCGACGGGCAGGAACTGGCGCTGACCGTCGAGACCGACACGGTGACCGCCGACCCCGAGCAGATGACCGCGGCGGACATGCCGTCCTACGCGGCCCGGCTGGCCGGCCCGCTCGGGGTCAGCGCGCAGAAGGTGCTGGCGCTGCTGCAGCACCCCACCGCGGCCGAGTGGGTGGTGCTCAGCCCGCACGTCGGCGTGCCGGCCACGGCGGGCGACCAGATCGACGCGATGAACATTCCGGGCATCACCACCCAGCCGAGCTACTCCCGGGTGTACCCGGACGGCAACGCGACCGCCGACGTCGTTGGCTACACACAGTCAAGCACGCAGGAGACGAGCACGGATGACAGTGTCACCACAATCACCGGCGAGCAGGGCATCGAGGCCGAGTACAACCGCCTGCTGACCGGGCACAACGGCCGCGAGGAGGCGTACACAGGCACCGATGGCCAGCAGATACCGCTCAAGGGCGGCACGATCACCCCGGCCGTCAACGGCAGTTCGATCACGCTGACGATCAACGCGGCGCTCCAGTACCAGGCGCAGTCGGCCTGCCAGAAGCAGGTCGCGGCCATGCACGCCCGGGACTGCACGGTGGTGATCATGCAGCCGAAGACGGGCGACATCCTGGCCATGGCCCAGTGGCCCCCGGCCTACCAGCCGGGCACATCGCAGTCCCAGTTCTCCTGGCAGGACCTTCCGCTCCAGGCCATCTTCGAGCCGGGGTCGACGGCCAAGGTGATCACCGCCGCCGCCGCGCTCGAGCACGGCACGCCGCAGCAGACGCCGATGACCGGCTACAAGATCCCCTACGGGATCACCGAGGGCGGCCAGGTCATCCACGACGCCGAGTGGGCCGGGCCCGGCACCCGCTACACGATCGCCGGCATCATCGCCAACTCAAGCAACGTCGGCATGGCCCAGGTCGCCAAGACGATCTCCCCGCAGGTCCAGTACCAGTACCTGAGGGCCTTCGGCCTGGACCAGCCGACCGGGCTGAACCTCCTGCAGTCCAACGGGAACTTGCCCGCGCCATCCGCGTGGTGGCCGGACGAGCGGTACACGCTCGCCTACGGGCAGGGCGTGGACGTCAACGCGGTGCAGATGGCCAGCGTGTACGCGACGCTCGCGAACGACGGGGTGCGGGTGACGCCGCGGCTGGTGGCCGGCACCACCAGCCCGTCGGGCAAGTACACGCCAGCGGCGGCGTCGCCGTCCCGCCGGGTGATCAAGTCCACCACGGCCGCCGAGCTCAGGCAGATCCTCCAGCAGGTGCCGGGCGTGGACGCCTCGGCCGGCATCGATGTCGGAGTGATCCCGGGCTACGCGATCGCGGCGAAGACCGGCACCTCCAACGAGACGAATCCCAGCTGCCCCAAGTCGGACCCGCTGTGCGAGTACGGGTCCAGTTACATCGGGATGGCGCCGGGTGACGCCCCGCAGGTCGTTGTCGCGGTGAACGTCCAGGACCCGGAAAAGCAGTTCGGCTACTTCGGGGACGTCGTAGCCGGTCCCGTCTTCAACCAGGTCATGAAGGACGCGATCCAGACCCTGCAGATCCAGCCAGACGAGCCCACAGTCCCTTATGTCCGGCTCAACGCGCCCTGATTCCGGGTACTCTCTGGTCGTGATCCGACCCGCCCGTATCCAGGCGCGGCCGCTTTCCGGACTCGGCGAGCTTCTCGGCATCAGCGCTAGCCCGGGAGGGCGACCCCGCGGGACCTCCCGCGGCGCTGGCCCCGGGGGGCAGCCTCCCGGTACCTCTCGCGAGTACGCCGCACCAGGCATCACCGGTGTGACGCTGGACTCGCGACAGGTCCAGCCGGGAGACCTGTACGCCGCGCTGCCGGGCGAGCGCGCCCATGGCGCCGACTTCAGCGGCGATGCCGTGGCCCGCGGCGCCGTGGCGATCCTCACCGATCCTGACGGCCGCGACCGGGCCCTGCGCGCGCTCGGTAACGTTGTCCCGCCGACCGATGGCGGCGTCCCCGTCTTCGTGGTCGCGTCGCCGCGGGACCGGCTCGGCGAGGTCTCCTGCTGGGTCTACGGTGACCCGTCCGCCCGGATGCGGCTGATCGGGGTCACCGGGACCAGCGGCAAGTCGACCACCAGCTACCTGGCGGAGGCCGGGCTGCGCGCCGCCGGGCACGTGACCGGGCTGATCGGCGGGGTGGAACTGCGCGTCGGCGCGGACCGGCTCGCCAGCAAGCTCACCACGCCCGAGGCCCCCGACCTGCAGGCGCTGTTCGCCCTCATGGTTGAGCGGGGCGTGACCGCCGCGGCGATGGAGGTGTCCTCGCACGCCCTCGCCCTGGGCCGGGTGGCCGGGACCAGGTACGACGTCGCGGTGTTCACCAACTTGTCCCAGGACCACCTGGACTTCCACCCGACGTTCGAGGACTACTTCCAGGCCAAGGCCCAGCTGTTCACGCCGCGCTACGCCTCGGTTGGCGTGATCAACGTGGCCGACAAGTACGGGCGGCGACTGGCGGCCGAGGCGACGATCCCGGTCACGACCTTCTGCGCGCTGCCCGGGGCCGAGGGCTACTGGGGCGCCGACTGGCAGGCGCACGACGTGCGCTCGGGCGCGGACGGCTCCACGTTCCGCGTGATCGGCCCGGGGGGCGTGGAGGACGACGCGTCGGTGAGCCTGCCCGGCCCGTTCAACGTGGCCAACGCCCTGGGCGCGATCGTGGCGCTGGTGGAGGCCGGGGTGCGGCTTTCCGACGCGGTGGCCGGGATCGCCACCTGCCAGGGAGTGCCCGGCCGCCTCCAGCGGGTGCTGCCGCCATCAGGGGGAGCGACCCAGGTCGACGCCTTCGTCGACTACGCGCACAAGCCAGGCGCGGTCGAGGCCGTGCTGCGGGCGCTGCGCGAGGTGACGGCGGGCGACCTGATCATCGTGCTTGGCTGCGGCGGTGACCGGGACAGGGGCAAGCGCCCGCTGATGGGGGCCGCCGCCACGTCACTGGCCGATGTGGCCGTCTTGACCAGCGATAATCCCCGGTCGGAAGATCCGCTGGCCATCCTTGATGAGATGCTGCACGGGGTAATGGAGGTTCCGAGGGGGGAGCGGGCCCGGGTCGTCATCGAGCCGGACCGCGGCACGGCGATCAACCTCGCCGTGGGCATGGCGGGGAAGGGGGACGTGGTGCTTGTGGCCGGGAAAGGGCATGAGACCGGGCAGTACGTCGAGGGGGTCGTGCTGCCCTTCGATGACATGGCCGCGACCGCCGAGGCGATCGCGCGGCTCGGCTCCCCGGAGGCCCGCCCATGATCAGGCTCACCCTGGCGGAGATCGCCGCGCTGACCGGGGGAACGCTGTCGGCGGATGCCACACCGGACACCGCCGTGACCGGGCCGGTGGTGATCGACTCGCGCAAGGCCACCCGCGGCGGGCTGTTCGCCGCCGTCGCCGGGGAGCGCGCCGACGGCCATGACTTCGCCGCCGCCGCCGTGGGCCTCGGCGCCGCCGCGGTACTGGCGGCCCGGCCGCTCGAGGGCGTGCCGTGCGTGCTGGTGCCCGACGTCACGGCCGGGCTGGCGCTGCTGGCCAAGGGGGTGCTTGCCCGGCTGGTGTGCCCCCCGTCCCCGGCCAGCGCCTCACCGGCGAGCGCCGGGCTGATCGTCGCGGGGATCACCGGTTCCTCCGGCAAGACGTCGACCAAGGACGTCACCGCTCAGCTGAGCGAGCGGCTCGGGCCGACGGTCGCGCCAGAAGGGTCGCTCAACAACGAGCTCGGCCTGCCGCTGACGGTGCTGCGGGCCACCGAGGAGACCCGCTTCCTCGTGCTCGAGATGGCCGCCCGCGGGCCTGGCCACATCGCGGAGCTGTGCCGGATCGCCCCGCCCAGGATCGGCGCCGTGCTGAACGTGGGACGGGCGCACGCCGGGGAGTTCGGGTCGCTTGAGACCGTGGCCAAGGCCAAGGGCGAGCTGGTCGAGGCGCTGCCCGGCGCCGCCGGTGGCGGCGTGGCGATCCTCAACGCCGACGACCACCGGGTGCTCGCCATGGCGGACCGCACCTCCGCCCGGATAGTGACGTTCAGCGCCGCTCCGCGCTCCCGCTCAGGGCCTCGGGCGGCCGATGTGCGGGCGGCCGAGATCACGCTGGATGACCTGGGCCGCGCGTCCTTCCGGCTGCTGATGCCGGGCGGCATGGCCCCGGTGCGGCTGCGGCTGCACGGCGCGCACCACGTACAGAACGCGCTCGCCGCTGCCGCCATCGCCGCCGAGCTCGGCATGGAGGTGCCGGCCATCGCCGACGCGCTGTCGCAGGCCGAGGCGCGCAGCGGCAAGCGGATGGACCTGCGGGAGCGGGCCGACGGCGTGCTGGTGATCAACGACGCCTACAACGCCAACCCGGACTCCATGCGCGCCGGTATCGAGGCCCTGGGCCACATGATCAGCCGAGGCCGGCGCGGCATCGCGGTACTGGGCCACATGGCCGAGCTGGGCGACATCGCCGAGGAGAGCCACTTCGAGGCGGGCCGCCAGGCCGCCGAGGCTAACGTCGCCATCCTGGCCGCGGTCGGCGAGTCGGCCGACGCCGCGATCCGGGGTGCGCGGTCGGTGCCGGGGTGGCAGGGTGAGGCGGTGGGCCTGCCCGACCCGGCGGCCGCCATTGACTTGCTGCGATACCAATTGCACGGCAACGACGTCGTCCTAGTGAAAGCATCGAAGGCAGCCGGACTGTGGGAAGTCGCGGACGGGCTGCTTGCGGAGGTTGACCGGTGAAGACCATCCTCTTGTCCGCCGCGATCTCGCTGATCGTGGCGCTGGTTGGCACGAGGCCGACGATCACGATCTTGCGCAAGCGCAAGCTTGGCCAGCAGATCAGGTCCGACGGACCGCAGGGCCACCTGGGCAAGAGCGGCACGCCCACCATGGGCGGCATCATGATCATCATCGCGTCCCTGGTGGGCTACGTCGCGGGCCACCTGCTCACCGATGACCCGATGTCCGCCTCCGGCGTGCTCGTGCTGTTCCTGATGACTGGCCTCGGCCTTGTTGGCTTTATTGATGACTTCATTAAGTTGTTCTTGCGGCGGAGCCTGGGCCTGCGCAGCGGGGCCAAGCTCGCCGGGCAGGCGATCGTCGGCGCGGTCTTCGCCATACTCGCGCTGCACTTCCCCGACGGCTACGACCTGACCCCGGCCTCGGATCACCTGTCGTTCCTGGCCGACTTCGGCATCACGATCGGCCCGATCCTGTTCGTGCTGTGGGTCCTGCTCATGGTTACCGGTACCTCCAACGCGGTGAACCTGACCGACGGCCTGGACGGCCTGGCCTCGGGCGCGTCGATCCTGGTCCTGGCCGCGTACGTGATCATCGGGAACTGGCAGCTCCGCAACGACTGCACGACCGCGCTGGCGCAGAACTGCTACCAGGTCCGCGACCCGCTGGATGCCGCCGTGGTCGCCGCCGTCGTGATGGGCGCCTGCTTCGGCTTCCTGTGGTGGAACGCCCCGCCGGCCAAGATCTTCATGGGCGACACCGGCTCGCTCGCCCTCGGCGGCGCGCTGGCAGGCCTGGCGATCGTCACCCGCACCGAGCTGCTGCTGCTCCTGCTGGGCGGGCTGTTCGTGATCATCACCCTGTCGGTCGTCATCCAGGTTGGCTCGTTCAAGATGACCCACAAGCGGGTGTTCCGGATGGCCCCGCTCCAGCATCACTTCGAGCTAGCCGGCTGGGCCGAGACGACGATCGTCGTCCGCTTCTGGCTGATCGCCGGCATGTTCGTCGCCCTCGGCCTGGGCATCTTCTACGTCGGCTGGTTCCCCAAGTAGCCCGGCGCGGGCGCCTCACCCGGCCGACAGGGACCCGGCCGACAGGGACCCGGCCGACAGGGACCCGGCCGACAGGGCCTGGCCGATGTCCGCCAGCAGGTCGCCGATCGGCTCGATCCCCGCGGAGAGCCGGATCAGCGACGCGGGCGCGGTCTCGCCGGCCCAGCGGGCCCGCCGCTCCCAGGTCGACTCGACCCCGCCGAAGCTGGTCGCCGGGACGATGAGCTGGGCGGCGGCCACGACCGCGTCACCGTCGGCCGCCGTGCCTGCCGCGCCGTCGCGGCCGGCTAGCTCGAAGGACAACAGGGGGCCGTGCCCGTTCGGCATCTGGAAATGAGCAAGCTCCAGCGTCGCCTGGCTGGTCCCTGGGTAGTGGACGGCCCGTACCCGCGGGTGGGCCAGCAGGAACTCCGCGATCGCCTGGGCGTTGGCCGACTGCCGCTCGATCCGCAGCGGCAGCGTCTTCAGCCCGCGCAGCACCAGCCAGCTCTCGAACGCTCCGGGTATGCCGCCGCCGGCGGTCCGCCAGTCCCGCACCGCCGCGAGCAGCCGCTCGTCCCGGCTGACGACGGCGCCGCCGAGCACGTCCGAGTGGCCGGAGAGCGACTTCGTCAGCGAGTACACCGACGCGACGGCCCCGAAGTCGAGCGGCTTTTGCAGCAGCCCGGTGGCCACCGTGTTGTCCACCACCATCGGCGCGCCCGCGCTCTGGGCGATCACCCCCAGCCGCTTCAGGTCGGCCACCCGCAGCAGCGGGTTGGTCGGGGTCTCGGCCCACAGCACCGAGGGCTGGCCGGCCAGGGACCGCTCCACGGCGGCCAGGTCGAGCAGGTCCACCGCGGCGGCCTCCGCGCCCCGGGGCCGGAGCCTGCCCGCCATCACCCGCGTGTTGTAGTAGCCGTCATCGGGGAACACGATCCGCTGCCGCCCCTCGGCCAGCGCCAGCATCAGCGCCATCGACGCGGCCTGGCCCGAGGCGAACGTGACGGCGCCCGCGTCCTCGATCGCGCCGATCGCGGCCTCCACCGCCTCCCAGCCGGGATTGGCGATCCGCCCGTAGCCGCGCGCCAGGTCAGGCTGGCCCTGCGACACGTAGGTGCTTGTCGCCAGCAGCGGCGGCGACAGCGGCGCGCCCGCGTCCCGCTCGGTCCCCGCGTGCACGATCCGTGCCTCCACCGTAAAGTCCATGTCCCCATTTTCCCGAACGAGCCCATCCCTCGGTCGCCAGCCCCACCAGCAGCGCCCCGTCACGCCGAAACGCCCGCGACACGCGCCGGATGTGCCGGGAATGAGCCGGTGTCCCTAGGAAACTGGGAGTCATGCATGCCCGCGCCCTGCCCGATCCTGACCTAGCCACCGTGCCCGACGCCGGCCAGCCGGGGCCCGCCGGACAGTCACCCGGCGTGCCCCAGGGCGCTGACGGCGCGCCCGGCCTCAGTGGCCTGCGCGGCCGGGTGCGTGCCGTGCGCGAGCTGATCGCCCGGCCGCTCACGCCCTACTACCTGATCGGCGGCATCACCGCACTGCTGCTGTTGCTCGGCCTGGTCATGGTGCTGTCGACCGGGTCGATCAGGGACCTGACCGACGGCGAGTCGCCCTACCTGGACTTCATTCACCAGCTGATTGGGGTGCTCATCGGGCTGCCAATCATGTGGCTCGCGGCCCAGTCGTCGCCGCGGGTCTTCCGGGCCGCCGCCTACCCGCTGCTGGCGATCTCGATCATCGGGCTCGGGCTGACGCTCATCAGCGGGGTGGGCCACGAGACCAACGGGGCGACCCGGTGGATCAAGATCGGGCCCGAGCAGTTCCAGCCGTCCGAGCTGGCCAAGCTGGCCCTGGTGCTGTGGGGAGCGGACCTGCTGGCCCGCAAGGAGAAGCTCGGGCTGCTGATGGACTGGCGGCACATGCTCGTCCCGCTGATGCCGGTGACCGGCCTTGTCGCGATGCTCGTCATGGCGGGCGACGACCTGGGGACCACGTTCATCATCGTGATCATCTTCCTCGGGCTGCTGTGGGTCGCCGGCGCGCCCGGGCGGGTGTTCACCCTCATGCTGATCCTCATGGGGCTGGTGCTGGTGCTGCTCATGGTGACGTCGCCCTACCGGCTGGGTCGCCTCACCGGCTTCCTGGACCCCACGTCCAACACCAGTTCCTCGAACTTCCAGGGTTACAACGGCCTGATCGCGGTCGGGTCGGGCGGCCTGTGGGGCGTCGGCCTCGGCGCGGGCGGGGCCAAGTGGGGCTACGTGCCCGAGGACTGGACCGACTACATCTTCGCGATCATCGGCGAGGAGCTCGGGCTGATCGGGACGCTGTGCGTCATCGCGCTGTACGGCGCGCTGGCCTACGCGGGCATCCGGGTGGCCCGCGGGGCGGTGGACACCTTCTCCCGGCTCGCTGCCTCAGCGATCACGATCTGGATCGTCATGCAGGCGGTGGTGAACATTGGCGCGGTGATTGGCGTGCTGCCGATCACCGGCATCCCGCTGCCACTGGTCTCCGAAGGGTTGTCGTCCGTGCTCGTGACCATGGTGGCGCTGGGCATGCTCTTGTCCTTCGCCAAGCGCGAGCCCGGGGCCAGACAGGCATTGGCCGCACGTGGCCCCAGTGTCGGGGATCACGTTCTAAGCTTGCTTGGCCGAGGTAAAGAGCGGTGACGGACCCGCCGGGTATACATGTGCACGGGACCCGGGTGACGAGCGAGGAGCGTGGTATGAGGGTTGTTCTTGCCGGCGGGGGATCAGCCGGGCATATCGAGCCGGCTCTCGCGCTCGCTGATGCCCTGCGACAGGCCGACAGGAGCATCTCGATCACCTGCCTGGGCACCGAACGGGGCCTGGAGACCCGCCTGGTGCCCGCCAGAGGCTACGAGCTTGAGCTGATACCGCCGGTGCCGCTGCCGCGGAGCGTCAGTCCGCAGCTGCTGACCGTGCCGGGCCGGCTGGCCGGCGCGGTGCACAAGGCCGGGCAGATCCTGGACAAGGTCGCGGCGGACGTGCTTGTCGGCTTCGGCGGCTACGTGTCGACCCCGGCCTACCTCGCGGCCAAGCGGCACAACGTGCCGATCGTGGTGCACGAGGCCAACCCGCGCCCGGGCATCGCCAACCGGCTCGGCGCGATGCTCACCACCTACGTCTTCACCTCGCAGCCGGACACGCAGCTGCGGAACGGGCAGTGCATCGGCCTGCCGATCCGGCGCCAGATCGCCGAGCTTGACCGGCTGGCCCTGGGCGACGAGGCGCGGGCCCACTTTGGCCTGCGCACCGACATGCCGGTGCTGCTGGTCACCGGCGGCTCCCAGGGGGCCCGCTCGCTGAACCGGGCGCTGGCCGGCGCGGTCGGCGCCATCCGGGCGGCCGGGGTGCAGATCCTGCACGTGACCGGGCCGAAGAACAGCAGCGAGGTTTCCGCCCCGGCGGGCGACGTCCCCTACGTCGCCGTCCCCTATGTCGACCGGATGGACCTCGCCTACGCCGCCGCGGACTTCGCGCTGTGCCGCGCGGGCGCCATGACCTGCGCCGAGCTCACGGCGGTCGGGCTTCCGGCCGCGTACGTGCCGCTGCCCATCGGCAACGGCGAGCAGCGGCTCAACGCCCTGCCGATCGTGCAGCGCGGCGGCGGCATGCTCGTCGACGACGCCGAGCTCACCGCGGACTGGATCTCCTCGACCCTGCTGCCCGTGCTGACCGACATCGACCGCGTCGTGAGCATGTCGGAGGCCGCGGCCTCCCTCGGCCGCAAGAACGCGGACCGGGCGCTCGCCGCGGCCGTCATCGAGGCCGCCGCCAGCTTCCGGGCATCCGGCGACGGTGGCCCGGTGCCGTCGGGCCCTCCCGCTGAGCCGCAGGCGTCACCCGCGGCCCCGGCCGCCTGGGGCACTCCCGCGGCCGACCCGGCCACCGGCGACCCGGCGTCCTTCCAGTCAGCGCCGGTCCCCGAGGGTGGCTTCTTCCAGCCCACCGGCCAGCGCGCCGCCAGCCAGCGCGCCTCCGGGCTGCGGCCCGGCGGGCAGCGGCCCGGCTCGCACCGGGCAATGGGCGAGCGATCCGGCGCCCCGTCGCCCGACGCGCGGCCCGGTCAGTCTCCGTCTGGTCAGCCTCCGTCTGGTCAGTCACCGCTGGGCCGGTCACCGCTTGGGCAGTCCTCGCTCGGTCAACCGCCGCTCGGTCAGTCCCCGCTCGGCCAGTCCCCGCTGGGCCAGTCCTCCCTCGGGCAGCCGCCGCAGCACCCGGGGTACGGGCTGGGCGGGCAGCGGCCGGGTCCTGGACGGCACCGGCAGGGGCGATGACCCGGTCGCCGCGTCAGGAACCGGGCCTCCCGGGCCGCCCCGATGGCCACGGTGACCGGGCAGCAACACCCTTATAACAGCAACAGGCATCCCCGGCTGGCCGGCTTCCCGGCCAGCCTCGCGAAGGAGAGCAGTACCTGATGGCGCTCGTCAAGCCCGCCGACGTCCCTGCGCTGAGCGACCTGGGGCGGGTGCACCTCGCTGGCATCGGCGGGGCCGGAATGTCCGCGATCGCGCGGGTGATGCTGGCCCGCGGCCTGCCGGTCTCCGGCAGCGACGCGGCGGAGTCCGCCACGCTCAAGGAGCTCCAGGCGCTGGGAGCGCGGGTGCACCTCGGCCATCGCGTGGCCAACCTGGCTGACGCGCAGACCCTCATCGTGTCCAGCGCCATCAGGGAGGACAACCCTGAGCTTGCCGAGGCCCGCCGACGCGGGCTGCGGGTGCTGCACCGGGCGGGAGCGCTTGCCTCCCTCACGGCCGGGCGCCGGGTCATCGCGGTCACGGGGACGCACGGCAAGACCACGACCACCTCGATGATCGCCAGCGTCCTGCTGGGGGTCGGCGCGGCACCCGGTTACGCCATCGGCGGCACCCTCGCCTCCACCGGGGTCAACGCGGCGGACGGATCGGGCCGGGACTTCGTCGTGGAGGCCGACGAGAGCGACGGGTCGTTCCTGATGCTCTCGCCGGACGCCGCCGTCATCACCAACGTGGATGCCGATCACCTGGACAACTACGGGACGGTCGAGGCGTACCGGGCCTCGTTCAGCCGGTTCTGTGACCGGATCGTCCCTGGCGGCCTGCTGGTCACCTGCGCTGACGACCCTGGCGCGGTCGAAGTCGCCGCCCACGCGCGCGACCGGGGCCTGCGGGTGGTCACCTACGGGGGGTCGGCGGCGGCCGACTACCAGGTCCGCGACATCCAGGTGACCGGCATGACCACGGCCTTCACCGTCACCGGCGCCGCCTCGGCCGCGGTCACCGTGCAGGTCCCTGGCAGCCACTACGCGCTGAACGGCACCGCCGCCCTGGCGGTCACGGCCGAGCTTGGCATCGACCCGGCCAGTGTGGCGGCGGCGCTCGGCAGCTACCAGGGCGCCGGCCGCCGGATGGAGCCCAAGGGGGAGGCGGGTGGCGTCCGGGTGCTCGACACCTACGCCCACCACCCGGTGGAGCTCGTCGCCGACCTGGCCGCGGCCAGGCAGATCGCCGCGGGCGGGCGGGTCATCGCCGTCTTCCAGCCACACCTGTACAGTCGCACCCGGATCTTCGCGGCCGAGCTCGCCGCGGCGCTCGGGCAGGCGGACGTGGCCGTCGTCCTCGACGTGTACGCCGCTCGGGAGGACCCAGAGCCCGGGATCTCCGGGCGCCTGGTGGCCGACGCCGTTCCCGGTGAGGCGCACTACGTCCCGCTGGCCGCGGACGTCCCGCGCTTCGTCGCGTCGATCGCCGCGCCCGGCGACCTGGTGCTGACGATGGGAGCGGGCGACGTTACCCGGCTTGGCCCCCTGATACTCGAGGTGCTCGCGGCCTCGCCTGACGCGCCGGTCACCGGGGCGGCCGGCCAGTGACCAGCAACGTCGGTGGCACTGCCCCCGCTGGCGGCACTGTTCACCCTGGTGGTACTGCTCCCGCCGGTGGCACTGCTCCCACCGGGGGCGGCGCCGCCAGCCGGCGCGGCCGGCGGCCGTTCCTGCGGCCCACTCGGGCAAGCCGCTGGCGGGCGGCGTTCTTCGTGCTCGCGCTGGTGGGCATCCTGGGCGTGGCGGGCTGGGCGCTGCTCGGGTCCCGGCTGCTCGTCGTCCGGGTGATCGCCGTGAGCGGGACCCACCTGGTGTCCACCGACCAGGTCATCGCGGCGGCGGACGTGCCCCCGGGCACGCCGCTGATCAGGGTCGACCCGGCGCAGGTGGCCGCCAGGGTCGAGGCCATCAGGCAGGTCGCGTCGGCCAAGGTCACCAAGGACTGGCCGGATGGCCTGTCGATCAGCGTGCGCGAGCGCGTCGCGGTCATGACCGTCCGGGCGTCCGGCGGCTATGACCTGCTGGACGCGGACGGGGTCGTCGTGACCGCGTCGGCGTCCAGGCCCGCCCGGCTGCCGCTGCTTGTGACCACCGCGGCGGGCGGCACGCTGCGCGGCGACCCGGGCGTCGCGACGGTGGCCCAGGTGCTGGCCAAGCTGCCGTCCTGGCTGTCGGCTCAGGTGGCTAAGGTGTCGGTTCACGAGCCCGCCGGCGCGGGCGGGACGCAGGTCGCTGGCCTGGCGCCGTCGGTGACCCTGTACCTGTCCGGGGGGCAGACCGTGGTGTGGGGGGACGCCGCCAATTCCGGGGCCAAGGGGCACGAGCTCGCCATCTTGATGCGCGACCGTGCCACCTACTACGACCTGAGCGCCCCGGGGACTGTCGTCACGAGGTGAGCCGGCCTGCGGCCCACGGCCGTCCGAGAGCTATATTTCGGATGAGAGCTTTGTCGTCTAGGAGCGCGCGGTTGACTATAAGAGAAGTCGCCTTGCCGCATGGGGCGTTATCGGGCAGCCGAGTCGTCCCCGCAGCATGTTGTCCGCGACACGATGAAGAGGTTCGCGCGTGGTTAGTTGACCCTGGTGGCCAGCCACCTTACTGTCCCTATCAATCGTAGGACAGCATAACTCTAAATCTCGACCTGAAGGTGAAGCCTGGCGAGAGTGCGATTTTACGCCAGGTCACCCCGGGGCCGGGGACAGGGCCGGGCAGGCTCACGGAGCCAAGCCAGCCCGGTAAGTTGGACGAGCGGAAAGGTACCCTCCTCGTGGCAGCACCGCAGAACTATCTGGCGGTCATCAAGGTCGTCGGAATCGGCGGGGGCGGCGTCAACGCCGTCAATCGCATGATCGAAGAGGGGCTCAAGGGCGTCGAGTTCATCGCGATCAACACCGATGCGCAGGCCTTGCTGATGAGCGATGCCGACGTCAAGCTCGACGTCGGGCGGGAGCTCACCAGGGGCCTCGGCGCGGGTGCCAACCCCGACGTCGGCTGCAAGGCAGCCGAGGACCACCGGGAGGAGATCGAGGAGGTCCTCAAGGGCGCCGACATGGTCTTCGTCACGGCAGGGGAGGGCGGCGGCACGGGGACTGGCGGCGCCCCTGTCGTCGCGTCGGTCGCCCGGTCGCTGGGCGCGCTGACCATCGGCGTGGTGACCCGCCCCTTCGGCTTTGAGGGCAAGCGGCGTGCCGTGCAGGCCGAGGCCGGCATCGAGCGGCTGCGGGCCGAGGTGGACACGCTGATCGTCATCCCGAATGACCGGCTGCTGTCCATTTCCGACCGGCACGTCAGCGTCCTCGACGCGTTCAAGGCGGCCGACCAGGTGCTGCTTTCTGGTGTTCAGGGCATCACCGACCTCATTACCACCCCGGGCCTGATCAACCTCGACTTCGCCGACGTCAAGTCGGTCATGTCCGGTGCCGGCTCCGCGCTGATGGGCATCGGGTCCTCGCGCGGCGACGACCGGGCCGTGGCCGCGGCCGAGATGGCGATCTCCTCGCCGCTGCTTGAGGCCTCCATCGACGGGGCGCACGGCGTGCTGCTTTCCATCCAGGGTGGCTCGGACCTCGGGCTGTTCGAGATCAACGAGGCGGCCCAGCTCGTCTCCAACTCCGCGGCGGTCGACGCCAACATCATCTTCGGCGCCGTCATCGACGACGCCCTGGGCGACGAGGTGCGGGTGACCGTCATCGCGGCCGGGTTCGACGAGCCGCACCCTTCGCGCCCGTCGACCTCGGCCGGCAACTACGGTTCAAGCACCGCGGGCGCCGGCGGCGGTTCCGCCCGCCCGCCGGCCTCGTCCAGCTGGGCCGCGACCCGCGCTGACTCGAGCGCGACCGCGAGCACGTCGACCGGCGCCTTCCCCTCCGTGGGACCGGCCGCGGCGAACGCCCCGGTGGCCGACTCGGCTAGCGCCTACGGCACCTCCGGCGGTACCAGCCAGGCGACCCCCGGTGCCGGCCAGCCGATTGGCAACGATGCCACCAGCGGGTACGCCAGCCCCGGCGGCTACGGCGATTCCGGCGCCAGCGGGTACGGCGGTTCGGTCGGCGGGTACGGCGGGCGGGGCCAGGACGGCTTCACCGCTTCCGCCCCGGCGGCGGGCACGTCCGGCGGGGGATCGGCCGAGCCGGCCAACGACGCCCCGGGCCAGCCGGCCGCGAAGATCCCGGCCGCCAGCTACGTCCCCGCCCCGGTCGCGTTCGTCTCCGGTGACGATGACGAGGATTACCCGGCCACGGCCGGATACGGCGACGACAGCGGGGATGGGCCGCGCGGCGGGCAGGACGCTTCCTCCGCGCGGCGGCAGGACCCGGCCAGGACCGTGCCCGACAAGACCTTTGAGGTACCCGCGTCCAAGCGCCGGCCGGTGGTCTTCGAGGAGGACGACGACCTGGACGTGCCCGACTTCCTCAAGTGACCCGGCCACCGGTCTCCAGCGGGCCGCCACGACAGGACCGAGCGGATGGACCGGCGAGCAGGAGCGAGGAAGCACGGTGAGTGAGGCGGCCCGCGGCGGCGCGGGCGACGGCCGCAAGCACGAGCTCGCGGCGCACCTGGCCGAAGTCAGGGACCGGATCGCCAAGGCCTGCGCCGCTCACGGGCGCGACGCGGGCGAGATCACGCTGATCGCCGTGACCAAGACCTACCCGGCCGAGGACGTCCGGCTGCTGAGCGAGCTCGGGGTGCGGCACTTCGGCGAGAACCGCGACCAGGAGGCGGTGCCGAAGGCGGCCGCGTCCGCCGGGCTCGACATCACCTGGCATTTCGTCGGCCAGCTCCAGACGCGCAAGGCCAGGAGCGTGGCCGGGTACGCCGACGTCGTCCACTCGGTGGACCGGGCCCGGCTGGCCGGCCACCTCGGTACCGCCGCGAGGGCGGCGGGCCGGGAGGTCAGCTGCCTTGTCCAGGTGAGCATTGACGGCGACCCGGCGCGGGGCGGCGTACCGCCGGCCGGGGTGGCGCAGGTGGCGGAGGCCATCGAGGCCGAGCCTGGACTGATCCTCGGCGGCGTGATGGCGGTCGCGCCGCTCGGCCTGGACCCGATCGCCGCTTTCACGGAGCTTCGCCACTGCTCGGACACGGTTCGTGCCCTGCGGCCTGAGGCGGGCATTATCTCGGCCGGCATGAGCGTTGACATGGAGGACGCGATCGCGTGTGGCGCGACACACCTGAGAATTGGTACGGCGTTGCTCGGAGCCAGAAAGGCTCCAGTCCTGTAATGTCCGTCGCATTGGGTGTGTTCGGGTTACGCGGCGACGCGTGGGTGTGGCACGACGGAGGACTGACCGATGGCCAGCGCGATGCGCAAGATGGCGGTCTACCTTGGCCTCGTGGAGGACGACGATCGTCGCTATCAGGACAAGTACGACTCGTACGAGGACTATGACGAGTACGACGAGGAGCCGGAAGCGGAGATCCCTCCCGTGCGCAGTGACTACAGCGGGTACCCTGCCGCTGAGCACCGGGTAGAGGCGACCGTGTCGCAGCAGGTTGACCTGCTGCGGATTACCACGCTCCATCCGCGCACGTTCAATGAGGCCCGGACCATCGGTGAGCACTTCCGCGATGGCACCCCGGTGATCATGAACCTGACCGAGATGGTCGACAGCGACGCCCGGCGTCTCGTCGACTTCGCGGCCGGGCTGATCTTCGGCCTGCGCGGGTCCTTCGATAAGGTGACCAACAAGGTCTTCCTGCTGTCACCGGCGAACGTCGAGGTGACCGCGGAGGACAAGGCCCGGATGGCCGAGCGGGGCTTCTTCAACCAGAGCTAGCGAACATGTAGTGGTGACGTGGTAGCGAACAGTAGCCCGGATGGCGGTCGGCCACGGGGTTGCACGGGGCTTCTTGACGCGGTGACATCGACGGACAGTGTCACCCCATGGGGTACTGTGACGTTCAAGGACAGTGTGGCCCTTAAAGGCCGCGTGACCTTTAAGTACAGTGTGATCTTTAAGTACAGTGTGACCTTTAAGTACAGTGTGACCTTTAAGTACAGTGTGATCTTCAAGACCACGGCGACCCCGGTGGGGGACGTGGCAACGAGTGACGGGATGGCGTGATGGACATCCTCCAGGTAGTCCTCACCTACGTGCTGGAGCTCTACCTCCTGCTGCTCATCGGCACGCTGGTCATCATGTGGATCCGCGCGTTCGCGCGGGACTGGCAGCCGACCGGCGTCGTGCTGGTGATCTGCGAGTCCGTGCTCTCGGCGACCGATCCTCCGCTGAAATTGCTACGACGCTACATCCCTCCCCTCCGGCTCGGTACAGTAGCGCTTGACCTCAGCTTCATGGTCCTGTTCGCAGTGGTACTTATTTTGCTGGAAGTGGTCGTGCCTCTTCTGTGATCGTGTACCGTGCTGAACAGGACGGTGCTGGGACCGACGACGGTGCTAGCCGCATGAGGACTCAAGCAAGCATGCAAGCGAGCACTGTGATGAGGAACAGTGTGCTGACGATCGCAGCCAAGCGCGCCGAGGAGACGAGATGCCGCTGACGCCCGCGGATGTGCGGAACAAGCAGTTCAGTACGACCAGGCTCAGGCCCGGCTACGACGAGGAAGAGGTTGACGCCTTCCTCGACGAGGTTGAGGCCGAGCTGGACCGCCTGATTCAGGAGAACGAGGAGCTTCGGGCCAAGCTGGCCGAGGTGCTGCGGGGTGGCGGGAAGCAGAGCATCCCCGCGCTGAGCTCGCCGTTGTCGGATCAGACGAAGACGGACCTGATGGCCGCCGAGCCGCCGATGGCCATGGAGCCACGGCGCCCCGAGCCCATGATGATGGGCGGCACGGGCGGGTACTCGTCGGTTGAGGACAACATGGACACGGCCGCCCGGGTGCTGTCGCTGGCCCAGCAGACCGCGGACCAGGCGATCGCCGACGCGCGCCGCGAGGCCGACGAGACCCTGAACCGTGCTCGCCGCGAGGCCGACGACGTGCTCACCAAGGCCCGCCGCCAGGCCGAGCAGATCACGGGCGACGCTCGTGCCCGCGCCGAGAGCCTGGAGCGGGACGCCCAGGAGCGGCACCGCCAGGCGATGGGCTCGCTCGTGCAGCAGCGCGAGGAGCTTGAGCGCCGCGTCGATGACCTCCGCGCGTTCGAGCGCGAGTACCGCAGCCGCCTGAAGGCTTACCTGGAGGGCCAGCTCCGCGATCTCGAGGCTGGCGTGACCGACAGCGGTACCTTCCCCGTGGTTCCCCCGGCTCCGCCCTCGCCGCAGTTGTCGGCGGGACTTGGACAGCCAGCGGCCCTGCGCAGTAACCCCGGCCCGGGACAGGGCCAGTACTCTGCCGGCCCGGACGCCATGGTCCAGCACGCGAGTACCGGTTACCGCCTCGGTGATGGCGCGCCGGTTCACGACCGCCGTTAATTCCTGATCCCTACGACTTCGGGCGCGCCCCGGCACGAGGAGCAGAAAGGTGATCCGGTTCAGCGCCGCGCTAGTCGTAGTCGCAATCGGGGTTCTCATCGGGGGTGTGGCCGTCAGCAGCCTGCTGCTGGTGTACGTGGCGATCGGCATCAGCGCCCTAGCGCTGGTGGTCCTCGCCGTGGGGGTTGCGCTTAAGCGCGACGAGCTGTTTGGGGATGAGGCCCGGTCGGCGACGTCCGGCACGCCAGAGCGTGCGGGACAGTCGGCCGGGCTGCCGGAGGCCCAGCAGGAAGCGCCGTCACCGGCAAGTGACTCGCAAGTTCCTTCGGCCTCCCGGGTCAGTGGCTACGGGTCGGTGTTCTCCCGCAGTGACGCGATCGCGTCACGCGGCACCGATCGCCCGGCGGATGCCGGCCGGCTCCCCGGGCAGCCGGGGGCCTGGCCGCCAGCGGACCCGGGCTTCCCGCCCGCGCCGGCCGCCACGGACGACGCATCGCCGGGCAAGTCGTCGCGCTCTCGCCGGCCCGCCGCGCCACCCACCCGCGCCGATCCGGTCCTCCCGTGGGCGGACGCCCTGCCAACCAGGGTCAACGTCCCGCCGGCCGGCTCACCCGACGCGGTGCCTGGCTGGCTCGACGATGACCAGCCGGCGCACGTGCCTGCGGGCTCATCGGCCACGAGGCCGGCTGGCACCGACGAGGCGGCCCAGTCCGACCGGCCCGCCGAGGCCGACCAGCCCGCCGCGCCTGCGGCCGTCGCGGTGTCGGCCGGCGGCGCCGACACGGTGATCCTGAAGACCCTGCCGTCGGCCGGGGCGTCCGATGACGTCGCCGGCCCGCTGGCGGCCGAGCCTGACCCGTCGGGCACCGCGGCCGACAAGGGCGCGTCCCCCGACGCCGCGGCAAGCTCGCACGCTGGCCGCCAGGACGGCGACGGGAGCGACGCCGCTGCCCCGCTGAGCGCGCCGGACCCGGCGGAGCTTACCGACGAGGCCATCGAGGTCCCTGATCCCGAGCCCGACGCCCTTTCCTCGGCCGGTGCCGGTGCCGGATCGGGTGAGGACCAGGCGCCAGCCGGCGAGCCCGCCAGTGCCGGCGAGCCCGCCAGTGCCGGCGAGCCCGCCGATGGCGACGGGCCCGCCGATGGTGGCGAGCCCGCCGATGGTGGCGAGCCCGGTGAGGGCGGGCGGCTGTCCGGGACCGAGCAGGTGACGGTCGTCCCCGGCGTTCCCCGCTATCACGTCTCCGACTGCATCCTGATCCGCTTCATGGATGACGAGGACGTGCAGCGGATGACGGTCGCGGAGGCAGCGCAAGCGGGCTGCACCCCCTGCAGCGCCTGCCAGCCAGAGGACTAGGCTCACCCAGCTCAGGCTGGCGCCACCGCTAGCCAGAAGCGCAGGCCAAGGGCCTCGTCCGCGTGCCCATGCCAGCCGCCCGCGAGCGGCGGGCTGCCGGTCTCGTGGCCCTCGGCAGCACTGGCGCCGGGGCCGCCCGCGTGCGGCTCGAACGCCGCCGCCAGCACCTCGCCCGCGATCATCTCGCCCTGCTCAGCCAGTGCCGACGAGAGCTCCCGGCCAGCCGCCTCCCAGCGCACGCAGATCCGGTCACCCGGCGCCAGGCCGGCCGCCTTGCGTGCTCGCTGGATCCGGCGGATCACCTCCCGGGCCAGGCCCTCGGCCCGCAGCGACGGCGGCACCGTCAGGTCGAGCGCCACCGTCTCGCCCCCGGCCGCCGCGACGCTCCAGCCCGGCGCCGGGACCTGGGTGATGATCACGTCGGCCGCCGTGAGGTCCACCGGCTCCCGGTCAGGCAGCGGCAGCGCGAAGGTCCCGCCGCCCGCCACCGCCCGGGCCACGGCGGCCGGGTCGGCCGAGCCAACCGCCGCCGCGACCGCCTGCGTGGCGCTTGCGAACCGTGCCCCCAGCGCGCGGAAGTCCGGCTTCACCCGGTAGGACAGCGGCGGGGCTACGACGGCGGCACCGGCCCCCGATGGGCCCGCGAGCTCCAGCACCCCGACCGCCCGCACGTTGAGCTCGGCCGCCAGCAGGTCGCGCAGTTCCGCGGGCAGGCCGGCGAACCCGGGGGCGGCGACCAGGGCCAGGCACAGCGGCTGCCTCGTTCCCCTGCCGCCCGCCGCCCGCGCCGACCGCCCCAGGCCGGCCAGCCGCCGCACCAGCGCCATCTGAACCGCCAGCACCTCATCCGCCCCCGAAGCCCCTGAAGCCCCTGAGGACCCCGAAGCCCCTGAAGGCGGGGACGCGGGCGGCGAGACGGGCCACGCGGCCAGGTGCACGGACTCCGGCTCCCTGGCAGGCCGGATCGCCGCCCAGACGTAGTCGGTGAGGAACGGCGCGACCGGTGCCATCAGCTTCGTCACCGTCACCAGGGCCTCGTGCAAGGTGGCGAACGCCGCCGCGCCGTCGTCGCTGCCCGGCCCCGCTCGCAGTCGCCGCCTGGACCGGCGCAGGTACCAGGTCGACAGGTCACCGATCAGGGCCGCGATCGCCCGCCCGGCCGCCGCGCTGTCGAACTCCTCCATGGCTTTCGTCACGTCCAGAACGCATCGTCCCACCTGTCCCAGCAGCCACCGGTCGAGCAGGGGCCGCTGGGCCGGTGCCGGGGCCGGCTGCTCCGGCGTCCAGGCAGGCAAGGACGCGTTCGCCCGCGACGTCAGGAACGAGGCCAGGTTCCAGTAGGGGAGCAGCACCCCGGCGACGATCTCATCAAGCACCGCGGGGCCGATGCGACGCCGCCCCCACGGGGAGCCCGACACGGCGAAGAACCAGCGCACGGCGTCGGCGCCGTGCCGGTCAAGCACGGCCATCGGCTCCATCACGTTGCCCAGGTGCCTGGACATCGGGCGTCCCGCGTCGTCGGCCAGGTGCCCGGGGCAGACGACCGCCTCATAAGGGGACTGGCCGAAGACCACCGTCCCGACCGCCATCAGCGCGTAGAACCAGCCACGGGTCTGGTCGACGTCCTCGCAGACGAACCGGGCCACTGGCGCCCGCTCGACCGCCCCGCCGCTCGGCGGCGCCTCATGCTGGGCGAACGGCATCGCCCCCGAGTCGAACCAGGCGTCGACCACGTCCGGTACCCGCGATGCCGCCTGCCCGCAGGCCGGGCAGGGGAACGTCACCCGGTCAACGAACGGCCGGTGCGGGTCAAGCGCGGACACGTCCGTTCCGGCCAGTGCCCCCAGCTCGGCCAGGGAGCCGACCCAGGTAAGGTGCTCGTCGGCGCACGTCCACAGGGGCAGCGGGGTGCCCCAGTACCGGGCACGGGACACCGCCCAGTCGACGTTGGACCTCAGCCACTGGCCGTAGCGGCCGTCCTTGAGGCCGGCCGGCCGCCAGCTGGTCTTGTCGTTCTCGGCCAGCAGCTCGTCCCTGACCGCGGTGGTCCGGATGTACCACGACGGGAGCGCGTAGTACAGCAGCGCCGTCCCGCACCGCCAGCAGTGCGGGTAGGCATGCGCGTGCGGCGCCGACCGCAGCAGCAGCCCCCGCTCGCTCAGGTCCGCGATCACTGGCTGGTCGGCGTCCTTGACCAGCAGGCCCCCGACCAGCGGCAGGTGCTCCTCGAACCGTCCGTCCGGGCGTACCGGGTTGACCACCGGCAGCCCGTGCGCCAGGGACGCGGCCATGTCATCGGCGCCGAACGCCGGGGCCAGGTGGACCAGGCCGGTGCCGTCCGCCGTTGTCACGAAGTCAGAGCCCACCACGACGTGGGCCCCGGCGATGTCGACCGCCTCGAACGGCCGGGAGTACCTGGCGCCGGTCAGCGCCGCCCCGGGCATCTCGGCCAGGATGTGCCAGCCCTCGCCGAGGACCCGGGCGTAAAGCGACTCGGCCACCACCACCTTGTCCCCGTGGCGCCCCTTGCCCCGGCCACCGGCGTGCGCCCCGGGGGAGCCGCCGTGTCCCCAGGCACGGAACCCTCCGACCTTGCGCGCGATGACGTAGGTCTGCCGCGGGTGGACGGCCACCGCGGTGTTGGCGATGAGCGTCCAGGGGGTGGTCGTCCACACCAGCAGGTCGGCCCCGGGCAGGTGCTTGCGTACGGCTGGCGGTGAGTGCTCGCCCGCCTCCGTCACGGGGAACCGGACGGTCGCCGACGGGTCCGTCGCGTTCCTGTACACGCCCGGCTGCCGCATCTCCTGGTCCGACAGCGCCGTGCCGCAGCGCGGGCAGTACGGGCTGATCCGAAAGTCCCTGGTCAGCAGCCCCTTGTCGTAGATCTTCTTCAGCGCCCACCAGACCGACTCGATGTAGCCAGGGCTCATCGTCTGGTAGGCGTCCGACAGGTCGATCCAGTAGCCCATCCGCTCGGTCAGCGCGGTGAACGCGTCCACGTGCCGCAGCGCCGACTCGCGGCAGCGCTGGTTGAACGGCGCGATGCCGTAGGACTCGATGTCCGGCTTGCCCGACAGGCCAAGCTCCTTTTCCACTGCCACCTCGACCGGCAGCCCGTGGCAATCCCAGCCGGCCCTGCGCTCCACGTGGAAGCCCTGCATCGTCTTGAACCGGCAGAACATGTCCTTGAGCACCCGGGCCTCGACGTGATGGATGCCCGGCATGCCGTTCGCCGTCGGCGGACCCTCGTAGAACGTCCAGCGGGGACCGTTCCTGGTCTGCCGCAATGACGCCTGGAATGCCCCGGACCTGCGCCAGCGCGCCAGTATCTCGTGGTCGACGGCGGGCAGGCTGACCTGCGGCGGGAGCGAGGGCATCGAGCGCATCCTGCTCCCCTCGTCCGGCGGGCCCTCGCACGCGCGCATGGCCGGTACAATCGCGCTCACGGGGTTCTGGAGGCTGCCTTCTGGGCAATCATTGCATCGGAGGAGCTCCCGGAGGTTACGCGGGGTGATCCCTCGAGTAATGCTGTATCCTCCGTTGACTGCCCCGAATCCAAGTAGCAGCAAGAGTTGGTGAGCCGAGACATGACCGCCGCGCCGGAATCAGCCGCCGCCCGCCTTCCTGTTCGCCAGGGCGAGGATCCCTGGACCGAGGAAGAGCTGGCGGAGGTACGGGCAGAGCTCCAGGCTGAAGCCGCTGACCTGCGGAACGAGACCGATCATGCCGGTGCCGCGATCGCCGGGCTGCTCGGCGACTCGGTGACCGAGGCCGGGGACGACGAGGCCGACGCGAGCAGCAAGCTGTTCGAGCGCGAGCACGAGCTCGCGATAAGCAACAACGCGCGTGAACTGCTCAGCCAGACCGAGCACGCGCTGGAACGGATCACCGCCGGGACCTACGGCGTCTGCGAGTCCTGCGGCAACGCTGTCGGCAAGGCCCGGCTGCTCGCCTTCCCGCGGGCCACCCTGTGCGTGGAGTGCAAGCAGCGGCAGGAACGCCGGTAATGACGCAGCCGTCTGATGGCGGGGCCGGCAGCCGGCCGCGGTCGAAGCTGGCCGTGCTGATCGCGGTCGCGGTCGGCGTGTTCGGCCTGGACGCCCTGTCCAAGGCGCTGGTCGTCGCCAACCTGACCCCGGGGCTGCCGGTCCACGTCATCGGCGACGTCCTCGAGTTCAACCTGCTGCGGAACTCCGGCGCGGCCTTCAGCCTCGGCACCGGGTACACGGCCGTGTTCACCCTGCTGGCGATCGTCGTGATCGGCGTCGTGGTCCGCTTCGCGCCGCGCTTGCGCAGCACCGGCTACGCGGTGGCATTCGGCCTGCTGCTCGCCGGGGCGAGCGGCAACCTGGCCGACCGGGTCTTCCGTGCACCTGGCCTGTTCCGCGGGGACGTCGTTGACTGGATCGAGGTCACCCGCTACTACCCCGTGTTCAACCTCGCCGACTCCTCGATCTGCATCGCCGCGGTGCTGTTCATCATCTTGTCGCTGCGGGGAGTCCACATGGACGGCAGCCGCGGTGACCAGCCGCCGGTCAGGGAGGCCGACGGCGCGGACGTACCCCCCGCCGCCAGCGGCCCTGACGATCCTGAGGCCCCGCCCTCCTCGAGTGCCGCGTCGGCCGGTCCCGCCGCCAGCGCAACGCCCGCCCCGGGTACCTCCGCCCCGGCGGAAGCGGAGCGGTGACCGCGCCGGCCCGATACGTCGAGGTCCCCGACGGACTTGACGGGGAGCGACTGGACGCGGCGCTAGCGCGGCTGTTCGGGTTGTCCCGCTCCGCCGCCGCCGACCTCATCACCGACGGCAACGTCCTGGTCGGGGGCAGGACGGCGATGAAGTCCGACCGGGTGCTCGCGGGGGCTGAGCTGGCGGTCACGCTGCCGCCGCCACCCGCCGCCATGGAGGTACGAGCCGACCCCGTTCCGGGGATGTCGCTGGCCTACGAGGATGAGGACATCGTCGTCGTGAACAAGCCGGCCGGGGTCGCCGCCCACCCAACGCCCGGCTGGACCGGTCCCACGGTCATCGGCGGCCTGATGGCCGCGGGCGTCATGGTGGCCACGTCGGGCGCGGCCGAGCGGCAGGGCATCGTCCACCGGCTCGACGCCAACACCACGGGGCTCATGGTCGTCGCCAAGAGCGAGCTGGCCTACAGCGTGCTCAAGCAGGCCTTCCGCGACCGCACGGTGACCAAGACCTACCACTCCCTGGTCCAGGGGCACCCGGACCCGCTGCGCGGCACCATCGACGCGCCCATTGCCCGGCATCCGTCCGGCGATGGCAGGTTCGCGGTCGTCACGGGCGGGCGGCCGAGCATCACCCACTACGACACGCTCGAGGCGTTCAGGGCGGCGAGCCTGGTCACGATAGGCCTGGAGACGGGCAGGACCCACCAGATCCGCGTTCACATGTCCGCGCTACGCCACCCCTGCTGCGGCGACCTGCTCTACGGCGCGGACCCCACGCTGTCGGCCCGGCTCGGGCTCACCCGGCAATGGCTGCACGCCGTCCGGCTGTCCTTCGAGCACCCGACCCGTGGCTACGAGGTAACCTTCGACAGCGATTACCCCGCCGACCTGCAGCATTCGCTCGACGTCCTGCGCGCCGAGTAACGCGGCCTAGCTCGGCTCGTTCTTGGAGCCGGTCACGTAGTAGCCGAAGCCGGGGTACCGGGTGAGCAGTCCCTCGTCAACCAGCAGTCGCAGCGCCTTCGCCGACGTCTGCCTGGCCGTCCCGTACTTGGCCGCCAGCTCCGTGATGGACGGGGCGGGCTGGCCGTGAGCGATCTGGCCGCTGGTGATGAGCTCACGCACCTCATCGGCGATCTGCCGGTAGCGGCGCGGGTCCGGGTTGCCCTCGGTCGGCTTGGCGTCCTCAGCTGCCATGGTCGTTCCTTCCGCCGTGCTCCAGCCGGTGTTCCGGAGTCATTAGCAGTCGAGTATACGCGTTGGCGTTCAAGGACCGCCGCCCGACCCGCAAATCGTTGCCACTGAATGCGCCCTGCCGCAGTGGTGCCGCAGTGGTGCCGCACCGCTGTCATGCGATCTTGCCCGCGCTGTCACAGAGCTGCTGCCTGGGCATACCTGATGACGCATCGCGTACATTACCCCGCCGCAGCGGTGCGGCACCGCTGTCGCGCGCCCACAACACAATCGTCCCACCCAGCACACCGGAAACTGGAGTGCGTCCGCCTGCTCCACGGAATGGCTTACAAATCAGGGACAAAACGTCACTTGATCCGCGCGGCCTTTTCTCAGAAATTGTCGCCGAATGCCGGTAAGCACCCGACTGCCGCCGGACACTAATGGGGCATGCCGTGGCATGCGCCGCGGCGGAAAGGGAGGAGTGCGCCATGCAATGTCTGATTGGCCGGATGATGGGCACCAACTCGGGCGCCGCAGAAGGCGGGCCCGTGCTCGCTGGCGCGGCAAGCGCCTTGACCGTGATGCCGGGAAAGCGAGGGGCACGATCATGAGGGGATCACGGTTGGGCGCGGTCCTGATCGGCGCGGGAGCCGTGCTGGCCCTGGGGTCGGGCTGGAGCACCGCCAGCGCGGCGGTCAGTCACCCGGTGGCGTCAGGAACGGGCGGCACCGCGGCGGTCAGTCACCCGGTGGCGTCAGCAACGGGCGGCACCGCGGCGGCGGCCAGTACCGCTCGTGCCCATGGTGGCGCCCTGGCGGGCACAGCGGTGGAGGTACCCGGCACTGCCGCACTCAACCAGGGCGGGTCCGCGGCCGCCAATTCGGTTTCGTGCGCGTCGGCCGGCAACTGCAGCGCCGCAGGGAACTACACCGACGCTTCCGGCAACACCCAGGGATTCGTGGTCAGCGAGACCAACGGCAGCTGGGACACGGCCGAGGAGGTGCCCGGCCTCGGCGCCCTCAACACCGGCGGGTTCGCCAATGTCGAGTCGGTTTCGTGCGCCTCGGCCGGCAACTGCAGCGCGATCGGGGACTACGTGGACACCTCATTCGACGGCCACGGGTTCGTGGTCAGCGAGATCAACGGCACCTGGGGCACGGCCGAGCAGATACCCGGCCTCGCCGCCCTCAACACGGGCGGGTCCTCCAACACCTATTCGGTTTCGTGCGCCTCGGCGGGCAACTGCAGCGCGGGCGGGTACTACTCCGACGGCTCCCTGCGTTCCCAGGGGTTCGTGGTCAGCGAGATCAACGGCACCTGGGGCACGGCCGAGGAGGTGCCCGGCCTGGCGACCCTCAACGGCGGCGGGTACGCCCAGGTCGACTCGCTGTCGTGCGCCTCGGCGGGCAACTGCACCGCGGGCGGAGACTACACCGACGCGTCAGGCAACCAGCAGGTGTTCGTGGTCAGCGAGACCAACGGCGCCTGGGGCAAGGCCGAGGAGGTACCCGGCACGCCCACCCTCAACCCGGGTGCCGGGGGCGATGACGAGCAACTGCAGTCGGTTTCTTGCGCTTCGGCGGGCAACTGCAGCGCGGGCGGAGGCTATACCGACAAGTCAGGCAACCGCCAGTCGTTTGTGGTCAGCGAGACCAACGGCACCTGGGGCACGGCGCAGGAGGTACCCGGCACCGCCGCGCTCAACAAGGGCGGGCAGACCGCCTATCTCAACGCGGTTTCGTGCGCCTCGGCGGGCAACTGCAGCGCGGGCGGGGACTACTCCGACAAGTCAGGCCACCTCCAGTCGTACGTGGTCAGCGAGACCAACGGCACCTGGGGCACGGCGCAGGAGGTACCCGGCACCGCCACCCTCAATAACGACGGGTACGGCGGCACCTACGCGGTGTCGTGCGCCTCGGCGGGCAACTGCGGCGCAGTGGGGGCCTACAAGGACGGATCCGGCCACTTCCAGGTGTTCGTGGCCAGCCAGACCAGCGGTACCTGGGGCACGGCGCAGGAGGTACCCGGCACCGCCGCCCTCAACGCGGGCGGGTACGCCCTGGCCCTCTCCGCGTCGTGCGCCGCGGCGGGCGACTGCACGACCAGCGGGTACTACACCGACGGGTCCGGCGACACCCAGGCGTTCGTGACTAGCTGAACAAACGTCAACCCAGCAGGCGAGGCCGGCTCACGCCGGCGCGCTTGGTTCCTCTGCTACCCCTGGCTCATCCTCGGGCACGAGGATGAGCCAGGGGTGACGACGCCGGCCACGTGAGACTCAGCCACGCAGTCCACTCCGTATTCTCCTCCGACCGCCAGGCCATGGGCGCAAGCTCGTCCGATCAGCACCGACTTGGCACCGAGAGCCAGCGCCTTGAGAATGTCGGCCCATTGCGAATTCCACCGTCGAACAGCACGTCGATCTGGTCTCCAACGGCTTCAGCAATCGCGGGCAAGAGCGAGATCCCCGGTGCAGAGAAATCCAATTGGCGGACACCGTGATTCGACACGTACGTTCGCCAGCGGCTGGGCGTTCAGTCACACCAGGAACACTAGCCGTAGACCGGCGCCGCGGGCCCGGCGCCTGGGTAGGCCCCGCGAACTCCAATGAGTGCCTGATTGTGTGGCATTGGCCACGGATCGTTATGCATCGAATGAAGGGAGAAGTGGCTTACGACCGGCCGGCGCGGGACCACCACATCGGCCCGCCGAACGGTTAAGGTAGGCGGTACCCAGTGAGCCACTCGGCCGCCTCGCCCCGCAGCGGGCGCGGCGGAGCGGAGCGTGCCCCGGGCCGACGGAGCGCAGGCGCAGCAGGAGGCGATTGAAGAGTGAACCAGTCCCCGTACGCTCACCTGCACGTCCACACCGAGTACTCGATGCTCGACGGCGCCGCCCGGCTCAAGGACCTCTTCAAGGAGGTCGCGGCCAACGGGATGACGCACGTGGCGATGACCGACCACGGCAACATGTACGGCGCGGCGGAGTTCCACCGGCAGGCCAAGGACAACGGGATCACCCCGGTCATCGGCATCGAGGCCTACGTCGCCCCGGAGAGCCGCAGGAACACCAACCGCATCCTGTGGGGCCAGCCGCACCAGAAGCGCGACGACGTCTCCGCCTCCGGCGCCTACCTGCACAAGACGATCTGGGCGCGCGACAAGCAGGGCCTGCACAACCTGTTCAAGCTGACCTCGCGCGCCTACGCCGAGGGCTGGGTGGGCAAGTGGGCGCGGATGGACAAGGAGATCATCGCCGAGCACGCGGCCGGGCTGATGGCCTCCACCGGCTGCCCGTCGGGGGAACTGCAGACCCGGCTGCGGCTGGGCCAGGAGAAGGAGGCCCTGGAGTCGGCGGCCCAGTACCAGGACATCTTCGGCAAGGAGAACTACTTCCTTGAGCTGATGGACCACGGCCTCGACATCGAGAGCCGGGTCCGCGAGGGCCTGCTCGAGATCGGCCGCAAGCTGGGCATACCGCCGGTGGTCACCAACGACTCGCACTACTCAAGGGAAGGCGACGCCCAGGCCCACGACTTGCTGCTGTGCATCCAGACCGGCAAGAAGCTCGCCGACGCCGACCGGTTCAAGTTCGACGGCACCGGCTACTTCATCAAGTCGCCCCAGGCCATGTACGCGATCAACCACAGCGACGTCTGGCAGGAAGGGTGCCGCAACTCCCAGTTGCTGATCGCCGACCGGGTCGACACCACCGGCATGTTCGAGTTCGTGAACCTGATGCCGCGGTTCCCGATCCCGGCGGAATTCGAGTCAGAGGACGCGCTGTTCACCGACGCGGTCTGGCAGGGCATGGCCAAGCGGTACCCCAGCGGGTACGACGAGACCCGCAAGAAGCAGGCCGAGTACGAGATCTCGATCATCGTCCAGATGGGCTTCCCCGCCTACTTCCTGGTCGTCGCCGACTTCATCAACTGGGCCAAGGACAATGGCGTCGCGGTCGGCCCCGGCCGCGGCAGCGCCGCGGGCAGCATCGTCGCCTACGCCATGGGCATCACCGACCTTGACCCGCTTGACCACGGGCTGATCTTCGAGCGGTTCCTCAACCCCGAGCGAATCAGCATGCCCGACATCGACATCGACTTTGACGAGCGTGGCCGGGCCGACGTGATCCGCTACGTGACGCAGAAGTGGGGCAGCGACAAGGTCGCGCAGATCATCACCTACGGCACGATCAAGGCCAAGGCGGCGATCAAGGACGCCGGTCGCGTCCTCGACTACCCGTACGCGATGGGCGACCGCATCACCAAGGCGTTCCCGCCGCCGGTGCTGGGCAAGGACGTGCCGCTTTCCATCATCAGCGACACCGACCACCCCCGCTACAGCGAGGCCGGGGAGCTGCGCTCGATGTACGAGAGCGAGCCCGACGTCAAGCGGATCATCGACACGGCCCGGGGGATCGAGGGCCTGATCCGCCAGCCCGGCGTGCACGCCGCCGGGGTGATCATGTCGGCCGAGCCGCTCACCGACCACATCCCGGTGTGGACCAGGCACACCGACGGCGCCGTCATCACGCAGTTCGACTACCCGACCTGCGAGGGCCTCGGCCTGCTGAAGATGGACTTCCTCGGCCTGCGCAACCTGACGATCATGGCCGACGCGGTCAAGATGGTCGGGTCCAACCGCGGCATCGAGATCAACCTGCTCGACTTGCCGCTGACCGACAAGGCCACCTACGACCTGCTGGCGCGGGGCGACACCCTGGGCGTGTTCCAGTTCGACTCAAGCGGCTACCGGACGCTGATGCGGCTGATGAAGCCGGACAACTTCGAGGACATCTCCGCTCTTGGCGCGCTGTACCGGCCCGGCCCGATGGGCGTCAACAGCCACACCAACTACGCGCTGCGCAAGAACAAGCAGCAGGAGATCACCCCGATTCACCCTCAGCTGGCGGAGCCGCTCAAGGAGATCCTCCAGCCCACCTACGGCCTGATCGTGTACCAGGAGCAGGTGCAGAAGGCCGCCCAGGTGCTCGCGGGCTACTCCCTCGGCCAGGCCGACCTGCTGCGCCGGGCGATGGGCAAGAAGAAGAAGGAGATCCTGGACAAGGAGTTCGTCCCGTTCCAGGCGGGCTGCCGGGAGCGTGGCTACTCCGACGCCGCGATCCAGGCGGTGTGGGACGTGCTCGTGCCGTTCGCCGGGTACGCGTTCAACAAGGCGCACTCGGCCGCCTACGGCCTGGTCTCCTACTGGACCGCCTACCTGAAGGCCAACTACGCGCCGGAGTACATGGCGGCCCTGCTGACCAGCGTCGGCGACGACAAGGACCGGTCGGCCCTCTACCTCAGTGAGTCCCGTCGGGTGGGCATCACCGTCCTTCCCCCGGACGTCAACGCCTCGATCGCGACGTTCGCCGCGGTCGGCAAGGACGTCAGGTTCGGCCTGGCCGCGGTCAGGAACGTCGGCATCAACGTCGTCGAGGCGATCATCGCGGCGCGCAAGTCCAAGGGCGAGTTCACGTCGTTCGCCGACTTCCTGCGCAAGGTGCCCCAGGTGGTCTGCAACAAGCGCGTCATTGAGAGCCTGATCAAGGCGGGTGCCTTCGACTCGCTCGGGCACCAGCGCAAGGGCCTGCTGCTCATCCACGAGCAGGCCGTCGACTCGGTCATCGACATCAAGCGCAACGAGGCCATCGGCCAGGACTCGCTGTTCGGCGGGGACGAGGAGGCGGAAGCCGCCTTCGAAGTCGCGATCCCCGACGTGGAGTGGGACAAGAAGACCCGGCTGAACTTCGAGCGTGAGATGCTCGGCCTGTACGTCTCCGACCACCCGCTGCTCGGCGTCGAGCACATCCTGGCCCGCGACACCGACATGTCGCTGGCCGAGCTGATGGGCTCGGCCGCCGATGAGGACACCGAAGACTCCGAGGACGCCGCCCGCCCGGTCGCGCCGGTGCCGAGCGGGAACCGCAGGGAAGGCGAGATCGCCAAGATCGGCGGCATCTTGTCCGGCGTCACCCGCAAGCTGACCAAGAACGGCGCGCAGTGGGCGACCGCCACGCTCGAGGACCTCGGCGGCGCGATCGAGGTGCTGTTCTTCCCGCAGACCTACCAGCTGTACGCCATGGCGATCGCCGAGGACGCCATCGTGGTGGTCAAGGGCAAGATCGACCGGCGCGACGACGTGCCCAAGCTCATCGCGATGGACATGACCATCCCCGACCTCACGATCACGGACGGCGCCCCTTTCGTGGTGAGCATGCCGCTGACTAAGTGCGTTGTGCCCGTGGTCGATCAGATCCGCGAGGTGCTACGCACCCACCCGGGAACGACCGAGGTCCACTTGCGCCTGCGGGGCAACCAGAAGACCACGGTCGTCCGCCTCGACGACAAGCTCAGGGTCAACGCGACCCCTGCGCTGCACGCCGACCTCAAGCAGATCCTGGGCCCCACCTGCATCGCCAGCTAAAATCCCGATTTCCTGGCAGAACGGGCCGTCCCTCAGCGGAAGGTACGGAACGCGGCCCTGACTTCGCTCACGAACGTGTCCGGCTCCTCGAAGGCGGCGAAATGGCCGCCGGAGTCCAGTTCGTTCCAGTAGCGCAAGTCGGGGAAGAACGGCTCGGCCCACCGCCGGGACGGCCGGTAGATGTCCTTGGGGAAGATGGAGCAGCCAGCGGGGGCCGTCACCGGGGCCTGGCTGAGCTTGCCGAAGCTCTCCCAGTACAGGCGAGCGGCCGAGGCGCCCGTGCCAGGCAGCCAGTACATCATCAGGTTGTCGAGCAGCTCGTCCCGGCTGACCACCGTGGCCGGGTCGCCGTCGTGGTCGCTCCAGTTGTGGAACTTCTCCACGATCCAGCCCGCCAGCCCCACCGGGGAGTCGACCAGGCCGTAGCCGATGCTCTGCGGGCGGGTCGACTGCTGCCGTGAGTATCCCGTCCCGTACTTGCGGTGGGCCGCGAACGCGGCCAGCGAGGACTTCTCCCGCTCGGTCAGCTCCTCGTGCGGAGAGCCAGGCGCGGGCAGCGTGGGCACCATGTTCAGGTGGATGCCGGCCAGCGAGTCGGCGTGCTGCTGGCCCAGGCTCATCGTGATCATGGCTCCCCAGTCGCCGCCCTGGGCGCCGTAGCGCAGGTAGCCGAGCCGGTGCATGAGCTGGTCCCAGGCCGCGGCGATCCGCTCGGTTCCCCAGCCGGGCGCGGTCGGCTTGCCGCTGAACCCGAAGCCAGGCAGCGACGGGCAGACCACGTGGAAGGCGTCCGCGGCCTCGCCGCCGTGCGTGACCGGGTCGGTCAGCGGGCCGATGACCTTGCGGAACTCGACCACGGAGCCCGGCCAGCCATGGCTGAGCAGCAGCGGCGTGGCGTAGACGTGCGGGGAGCGGACATGCAGGAAGTGCAGGTCAAGCCCGTCGATCGTGGTCAGGAACTGCGGGAAGTGGTTCAGCCGCGCGTGCGCGGCCGACCAGTCGTAGTCGTCAAGCCAGTACTGGCACAGCTCTCGCAGGTATGACAACGGCGTGCCCTGCGACCAGTCGCCCACGGTCTCAGGCTCGGGCCACCGGGTCCGGCTCAGCCGGTCGCGCAGGTCCGCGATGTCGGTGTCGGCGATGTCGATCTGGAACGGCCTGATGTCCTCGTCCATGTCGCCAGTATCCCCCGTCACGCCCGCCCAGTCGCGAAGGCCAAGCCGAGCCGCCCTGGCCGAGATCGTGGGCGACATCCACGCGATCGAGGCGGCGTCCTAGGCGCCGGCGTCCAGGTTGCGGCGGATCTGGATGAGGGCAGCGATGAGCCAGCCGCGTTCGGCCTTGGTGAAGGAGGCCAGCGCGCGCTCCGACAGCTGGCGGGTCTCGTCGTCGATGACCTTTTCCAGTGCCTGTCCCCGGTCGGTCAGCCAGAGCCTGATCATCCGGCGGTCGCCGGGGTGCGGCTCGCGGCGCAGCAGCCCGGCCGCCGCCATCCGGGTGGTCGCGCGGGTGACCGTCGGCGTCGCCAGGCCCAGCTGCCGGGCGACCTCGCCCGGAGTCAGGCCGTCCTCGCGCCACAGGGTGCGCAGCATGTACTGCTGGCCTTCGTAGATGCCATGGCGGGCGAAGGCGGTTGCCGACGCCTGCGCGAGCGCGTGCTTGACCGACCAGAACGCCGTCTGGAAGTCATCGGGACGCGCCTGCTCAGCTTGCGTGCTGGCCTCAGGCTCGGCTGGATCGGGCATGCGCCTAGGGTATGGCAGCGCGGGAAAACCTGTTTGCCCGCCCGCGCGGCCCGATTACTGTGCAACATCGTGAAACCCCTCACCGAGAACGAGATCAGGGCCGCATTCATCAACTGCAGCAAGGGGGAGGCCAAGCGGCTGAACCTCCCCGCCAACCTCGCCGAGCAGCCATGGGACGACCTGGACTTCCTCGGCTGGCGCGACCAGAAGGCGCCCGAGCGCGCCTACCTCGCGGCCGAGCTTGACGGCCGGCTGGTGGCCCTGGTGCTGCGCTGCCCCGGCCCGGGCCAGCCGCAGCTGAGGACCAACATGTGCTCGGTCTGCCTGACCAGTCACACCGGCGGCGTCACGCTGATGGTCGCGGCGCGCACCGGCAAGGCCGGCCAGCAGGGCAACACGGTGGGCGACTACTTCTGCAGCGACCTGAACTGCTCCCTGTACGTGCGCGGGCTGAAGGCCGTGCGCGGCATCGGCGGACGGCTGCCCTCCGGGCTCACGCCGGAGGAAAAGGCCGAGCAGATAACGGGGAACCTCGCCGCCTTCGTCGCCAAGGTCACCGCGTGAGCCCCTGCGGCTAGGAGGGCGGTCGCTGGCCGCGGTCGCGTAGCTGGCGACCCTGGTGGGTAAGGACCTGGGTCTTGATCCGCATGAAGCGCGGTCGGGTCCGAGCGCGCTTGGCCGCCTTCAGGTCGCCCGCGATCTGATGCCAGCTGGACCGGTCGTCACGGCGTATGCCGTGCACGTCCGCCAGTTCCCTCCACCAGCGCCGCTCCATCTCTCGCGCGTCGGCGGGTGAGAACGCCTGCCTGACCACCACGTAACCGTCGCGCGCGAAGCGCTCGATGTCCGCTGGATCAAGGGTAGTGAGCTGTGATCGCGAGGTCCGTCTCCCGGCTGACCGCGCCCCGCAGCGGATCATCGCACCCCGGCTCGGCCGGCGTGTCCGATCTACCGCGGGGTATTACCCCACGGCTCACCGCAAGGCGCGGTGAACGATGGCTGCATGATCCCATGCCGAGGCTCGGCGGGCAATCGCCTGCCCGGCGGCCCCGACGGCGAGCTCACCGCGATCCATCTGCGGCCGGGAATGTCGGCCGGTGGTGGTTTGATGGAGCTCATGGACGAGGCGCTTAGGGACGCGGCGGAACGGTACTTGCGCGCGCTGGCGGGGGAGCAGGCCCGGCTGCGCGACGATCAGTGGACGGCGATCAGCGCCCTGGTCGCTGACCGTCGCCGGGCGCTGGTCGTGCAGCGGACCGGCTGGGGCAAGTCGGCCGTGTACTTCATCGCCACCGCCCTGCTGCGCGCCGCCGGGTCGGGACCGACGGTGATCGTTTCGCCGCTGCTCGCCCTGATGCGCGACCAGGTTGAGGCCGCCACCCGGGCTGGCATCCACGCCCGGACGATCAACTCGGCCAACACCGAGGACTGGGACCAGGTGTACAAGGAGATCGCGGCCAGGCAGGTAGACGTGCTGCTCGTCAGCCCGGAACGGCTCAACAACCCGGGCTTCCGCGATCAGGTCCTGCCCCGCCTCACCGAGGCGGCCGGCCTGATCGTCATCGACGAGGCGCACTGCATCTCCGACTGGGGCCACGACTTCCGGCCCGACTACCGGCGGATCCGCACCCTGCTGGCGGAGCTGCCGTCCGGCATCCCGGTGCTTGCGACCACGGCGACCGCGAACGAGCGGGTAACCCGCGACGTGGCCGAGCAGCTGGGAACGGGGCTTGACCCCGGCCAGCACGGGGCGGGGCTTGACCCCGGCCCGCAGGAAGACGGGGTCCTGGTGCTGCGCGGGGCGCTTGACCGGGAATCGCTGCGGCTCGCCGTGGTCACCCTGCCGACCGCCCATCAGCGGCTCGGCTGGCTGGCCGCGCGACTGGCCGACGGCAGCCTGCCGGGCTCGGGGATCGTCTATACGCTGACCGTCGCGGCGGCCTACGAGACCGCGGCGTTCCTGCGCGAGCAAGGCATCGAGGTGCTGGCCTACAGCGGCAAGGACGACCAGGCACGGCGCCTGGAGGCGGAGGAAGCGCTGCGGGCCAACCGGGTCAAGGCGCTGATAGCCACCAGCGCGCTCGGCATGGGCTTCGACAAGCCCGACCTCGGCTTCGTCGTCCACCTGGGGGCGCCCCAGTCGCCGGTGGCCTATTACCAGCAGATCGGCCGGGCCGGACGGGGCGTCGAGCGGGCCGAGGTCATGCTGCTGCCCGGCCGTGAGGACAGGGACATCTGGGCCTACTTCGCGTCACTGGCGTTCCCGCCGGAGCGCCAGGTCCAGGCGACCCTGGCCGCACTGGCGGAGGCAGGCAGGCCGCTGTCCACCGCCGCGCTGGAGACCAGGGTCGACCTGTCAAGGGGCCGTCTTGAGTCGATGCTCAAGGTCCTGGACGTCGACGGCGCGGTCCGCCGGGTTTCCGGCGGCTGGGAATCCACCGGGCAGCCGTGGGCCTACGACGGCGAGCGGTACGAGCGCGTCGCCGCCACCCGCGCCCGCGAGCAGCAGGCGATGCTGGACTACGTGGCGACGGGCAGCTGCCGCATGGAGTACCTGCGCCGCGAGCTTGACGACCCCAAGGCCGCCCCCTGCGGCCGGTGCGACAACTGCACCGGCCGCCAGTGGCCTGCCGACGTGCCCGAGCGGGGCGCGCTGGCCGCGCAAGAGCGCCTGCGGCGTCCCGGCGTCGAGATCGAACCGCGCAAGATGTGGCCATCGGGGATGAACGACCTTGGCGTGGCGGGCGTGTCCGGCAAGATCCCGGCTGACCTGCTGGCCGAGCCGGGCCGGGCGCTGGGCAGGCTCACCGACATCGGCTGGGGCACCACGCTGCGCGGGCTGCTCGCGGACGGCGCTCCGGATGGCCCGGCCGGGCAGGACCTAGTGGACGCCGTCGTCAGGGTCCTGGCCGCCTGGGGCTGGCCCGACCGGCCGACCGGCGTCATCACGCTGCCCTCGAGGACGCGCCCGGCGCTGATCGCTAGCCTGGGGGAGCGGATCGCCCAAGTCGGCCGGCTGCCTTACCTGGGCTCGCTGGCCTACGCCACTCCCGGCGGCCCGGGACCGCGCCGCCACAACAGCGCGCAGCGGCTGGCCGGCCTGTGGTCCGCCCTCGCCGTTCCCGATGAGGTCAGGGCCAAGATCGTCGTCGATCACCCGCGCGGACCGGTCCTGCTGGTTGACGACCGCGTGGAGACCGGCTGGACGATGACCGTCGCCGCCCGCCTGGTGCGCGAGGCCGGCACCCCGGCCGTGCTACCGCTGGTGCTTGCCGTCACGACCGGCTAGCGGCGGCTGGCCGCCCGGCCGGCCCGGCTGAGGCGGCCGGGTACCGCGCTCCGGCCACCGCCCGCAAGCCTGATGGCGGTCAGTCGCCGGAGATGCTGTCGCCGCTCATGGCCTTGCCTCCCTACAGGTCAGTGATGCGATTGAACAGTGCCTGGTAGGTCAGCAGGGCCTGGCGCAGCGACTCGGTGTCGCGGCCGTCGCGGTCCCAGGTGGCACGCGTCCGGTCCTGCCGGGCGCGCAGCGCCGCCACGAGCCGGTCGGTCGCCTCGTCAAGCACCGTCTCGGCCTGGGCGACCGAGGCACGCGGGTTGTCGACGAAACCGCCCTTGATCCGCTGCCAGTCCGACCGCAGCACCGCGGCGTCGGCCAGCAACGGCCCCTCGCCGCCCCCAGCCGACGGCCGCACCGTGGCGACGGGCGCTTCCTCGGCCAGAACGTCCCTGATGCCCAGCTCCCGGACGGCCGGAGCCTCTGTCGCGACATCCGCCACGGTCGTCCCGTCGGCTACGGTCGTCTCGTCCGCGAGGGTCGTCCCGTCCGGTACCGTCGTCCCGTCCGCGAGGGTCGTCCCGCCCGCTACCGTCGTCCCGCCCGCTACCGTCGTCCCGTCCGCTACCGTCGTCCCGCCCGCTACCGTCGTCCCGTCCGCCACGGTCGTCTCGCCCGCCACCAGGTCCCCTTCGGCCCCGCCCTCGGCGGCCCTCTTCTCGGTAGCAGTGCTCGTGGTAGCCGCGCCCTTGGTAGCCGTGCCCTCGATGACGGTGTCCTCGATGACGGTGCCCCTGATAACAGTGCCCGGGACACTGCCCGCGCGCCTCCGATCACCGTCGTCCGCATGCGCACGTGGGCCTGTCTGCACGGGTACCGTCTTAAACGGATCACCATAGGCGGGGGCCGCCGCGGGCTGCCGGGGGATCGGCCCATCCGTGGCAGAAGTCCCGTTCTCATTCAAGGTCTCGGTCTCGTTCATGCCTGGTTCGCTCCTTGACGCTCGGGGGGACGGGAACGGCGGCTGAGCCGGGGCATGCTGGTCCGGGGGAGGCGCGGCAGCCGCGCGGCGGCGAGCCGGGGTCGTGGCGCTGCCGGGCCGTCCGGGTTGCTGGCCCGGCCATCGGTCAGCCCGTAGAACAGCGCACGGTAGCCCAGCAAGGCCTGCCGCAGGTCCTCGGTCGAGGCGGCCCGGGGGTCCGCCGTGGTCCGCTGTGCCCGGCGGAAGCCCTCCAGGTGCCGGGCATGCGCGACCGACAGGTCCGCCAGCAGTTGCTCGGAGTCCGCGGCCGGGTAGCCGCGCTCAGCGGCCGCGGACAGCACCAGCTCCGACGCGGTCGCGGCGGCCTTGGCCGGAGCCTCGACGAACTCCTCCTGAACCGATTCCCACTGGGACACCAGCTCGCGGGATCGCTGCGGAGAAAGGGGACGCAGGTCAAGCTGGGCGACATGACGCGTGCGGGCGATGAGCTCCGCCCGCGCGCGCCGGGTGCCTGCCTGGCCGGCCAGCCGGTCGAACTCGGGCCCGAACTGGCGGCGGGTCGCCATCATGCGCAGCTCGAGCGTTGCCGCAATCCCGGCCGCGATGGCGATGAGCACGCAGATGATGATGATGGTGAGGACGGCTCCGGCGGGCATGATGACCTCCAAGGCTCCCTGAGAGCCTTCCGGGACGACACGGCGCTGTTCCCACTGCCCGCCACATTCGGGTTAAAACGGCTACTGTTAGCCGACCCCGCATGCGATCGGGCGCGCGGATGACCCACTGATGACAGGGACGGCAGGTGTGATGAGGCAACGGGCACTCATCGGGCTGGTGGTGGCCCTCGCGGCAAGCGCGCTGCTCGGCCTGGCCGGCGGCCTGGTCTGGAGCGAGATCGCGCCGCGGGTGGCCCTGCAGGAGATCAGCGCGGGCACCGCCGAGGTGGTGAACGCAGAGACGCGCGCGTTCATCGGGGCTGACGGGTGGTTCTGCGTGATCGCCGCCGCGGGTGGCCTCCTCACCGGCGTGATCGGCTACCGGGCAGGGATCGCCCGGCGCGACGGCCTGACCAGGATCGCCGTCACCATCGGGCTGATCGCCGGCGCGGTAGCAGGCAGCTACGTGATGCTCTGGCTTGGCCAGCAGATCGGTCTTGGCACCTACCAGAACCACCTGGCGCACGCCGCCAAGGGCACCACCTTCAACGCCTCGCTGATCCTCGGGGCCAAGAGCTCGCTGGTCTTCTGGCCGCTGCTCACCTCTATCGTCATCGTCGTGGCCGAGGTGGGCCGCAGCCGGGACCAGGAGCCGGAACCAGCCGGGCTCGCCCCTGACGGCCAGGGCGCTCCGTAGACTAGGCGAGTGACTGCGGAACTCGTCCTTATCTCTCGCACTGACCTGCGCGGCCGGAGTGCCGCGGACCTTACCCGGGCCGCCCTTGACGGCGTTCTGCCGCGGGCGGCGTTCGACGTCTCCGTCGCCCTGGAGAAGGTACGGCCCATCTGCGAGGACATCCGCCATCGTGGCGGTGAGGCGGTCCGCGAGTACACCAGCCGTTTCGACGGGGTCGACCTCGAGACCACGAGGGTTCCCAGCCAGGCCATCGACGAGGCCCTGGCAGCGCTGGACCCCGATGTGCGGGCCGCCCTGCAGGAGGCGGTGCGCCGCGCCCGCGTCGTCCACGAGGCGCAGCTGCCAGCCCAGTCGGACACGGCCCCCGCCCCGGGGCTGACCGTGTCGACCCGGCACGTGCCGGTCAGCCGGGCCGGCGTCTACGTGCCCGGCGGGCTGGTCGCCTACCCGAGCTCGGTCGTGATGAACGTGGTGCCCGCGCAGGCGGCCGGCGTCGAGCAAGTCGTTGTCGCATCACCGCCGCAGCAGGACAATGGCGGACTGCCGCACCCGGTGGTCCTCGCGGCCTGCGGGCTGCTCGGCGTCACCGAGGTACACGCGGTCGGCGGGGCGCAGGCGCTCGCGGCACTGGCCTATGGGACCAAGGAGATCGTCCCCGTCGACGTGATCACCGGTCCGGGCAACGTCTACGTCGCCGCGGCCAAGCGGCTGCTCCAGGGCGTCGTCGGCATCGATGGGGAGGCCGGGCCGACCGAGATCGGCATCATCGCCGACCACACCGCCGACCCGAAGTTCGTCGCCGCCGACCTGATCGGCCAGGCTGAGCACGACGAGAACGCCGGCTGCCTCCTCATCACCACCGACCCGACACTGCCCGACCGCGTCGACGAGGAGCTGGCCCGCCAGCTCGAGACCACCAGGCACCGCGAGCGGGTCGAGACGGCGCTGCGTGGTCAGGCGGGTTATGTCTTCGCCGACGATATCGGCGCGGCCATCGCGATCAGCGATGTCTGGGCCCCGGAGCACCTGGAGATCCAGGCTGAGGACGCCGCCAAGATCTCGCTGCGGGTCAGGAACGCCGGGGCGATCTTCGTCGGCTCCTTCACGCCAGTCTCGCTGGGGGACTACCTGGCCGGATCGAATCACGTGCTGCCGACCGGCGGCACCGCCCGGCACAGCAGCGGCCTTTCGGTCCACCCGTACCTGCGGGTCGTCAACGTCATCGAGTGCACCCAGGACTCGCTGCGCGCTGTCGCACCGCACGTCGACGCGCTGGGCGGCGCCGAGGACCTGGCCGCTCACGTCGCCGCCGTCCGGATCCGGGTGCCCGCTGCTCCCGCTGCCCCGGCTGTCCCCGCCGCCCCGGCTGCTCCCGCCCCAGCCGCTCCCGCCCCAGCCGCTCCCGAAGGTGATAACAGCAAGTGAATGCTGACCTGCCCCTGCGGGACGACCTCCAGGGCCTGCAGGCCTACGAGGCGCCGCAGCTGGACGTGCCGTTCCAGCTGAACACCAACGAGAACCCCTACGGTCCCAGTCCCGCCCTGCAGAAGTCCGTCGCCGATGCCGTCGCCGCCGTGGCCGGGACGCTCAACCGCTACCCGGACAGGGACGCGGTCGGCCTGCGCGCGGACCTCGCGGCCTACCTCGGCCACGGCCTGTCCGTCGGCCAGGTCTGGGCGGCCAACGGGTCGAACGAGGTCATCCAGCAACTGCTGCAGGCATTCGGCGGGCCAGGCCGGACCGCGATGGGGCTCGAGCCGTCGTACTCGATGCACCCGCTGATCTCCCGGGTCACCTGCACTGGCTGGCGCGCGGGCACACGCGACGCCGATTATGGCCTGACGACCGCGGCTGAGCAGGTGCGAGCGGCCCGGCCGGACATCGTCTTCATCACCTCGCCCAACAACCCCACCGGCACCGCGGTGCCGCTCGACCTCATCGAGGCCATCTACGCCGCCGCCCCCGGCATGGTGATCGTCGACGAGGCGTACGCGGAGTTCGGCCGGGACGGCACCCCGTCGGCGCTGACGCTCCTGCCCGGCAGGTCGCGGCTGGTCGTCACCCGCACGATGTCCAAGGCATTCGCCGCCGCGGGCACGCGGCTGGGATACCTCGCCGCCGACGAGGCGGTCGTTCAGGCACTACTGCTCGTGAGGCTGCCCTACCACCTGTCCACGGTCACCCAGGCGGTCGCACGGTCCGCACTGGCCGCGTCGGGGGAGCTGCTTTCCAGCGTGAACGCGCTGCGCACCGAGCGCGACGCGCTGGTGGACTGGCTGCGCGGGCAGGGCCTGAGGGCGGCTGACAGTGACGCGAACTTCGTGCTGTTCGGCCCGTTCGGCGACCGGCACAAGACCTGGCAGCAGCTCCTCGACCGGGGCGTGCTGATCCGCGAGACCGGCCCCGCGGGCTGGCTGCGGGTGACGGTCGGGACGCCGGCGGAGATGGCGGCCTTCCGCGCCGCCCTGACGGAGGTCCTCTAGATGAGCGAGCGCGGGGGCGGGGCGGTGCCCGCACGCGAGCGCGGCGAGGGACGAGGAGCGATGAGGGAAGGCGCCGCCCTAGGGCGCACCGAAGTGAGTGGGGGACACGGATGAGTCGCGTCGGTCGGGTATCTCGCGAGACCAAGGAGACCAAGCTGCTCGTCGAGGTCGACCTCGACGGCCCCGGCCCGGTCGAGGTGTCGACGGGCGTCCCCTTCTTCGATCACATGCTGGCCCAGCTGGGCAAGCACGGCCAGCTCGGCCTGACCGTGCAGGCCGTCGGTGACATCGAGATCGATGCGCACCACACGGTGGAAGACACCTCGATCGCGCTGGGCACCGCACTGAAGGAGGCGCTCGGCGACAAGGCCGGCATCCAGCGCTTCGGCGACGCGCTGGTGCCACTGGATGAGGTCCTCGTCCGGGCCGCGGTCGACCTGTCCGGCCGGCCGTATGTGGTGCACGATGAGCCTGCCGGGATGTCGCCCATGATCGGCAGCTACGACACGACGCTGACCAGGCACATCTGGGAGTCCGTCGCGTTCTCGGCCGGCATCTGCCTGCATGTTCACGTGCTGTACGGCCGCAACCCGCACCACATCGTTGAGGCCCAGTTCAAGGCGGTGGCCCGCGCGCTGCGCGCCGCCGCGGCCCTGGACCCGCGGGCCGCCGGCGCGATCCCCTCCACCAAGGGCGTGCTCTAGATGGCCGCCGATGTCGTGGTGCTTGATTACGGGTCAGGCAACCTCCGCTCGGCCGAGCGGGCGCTGATGCGGGCAGGCGCGAGCGTCCGGGTGACCGCCGACACGGACGCGGCGGTGAGCTGCGCTGGCCTCGTGGTGCCCGGCGTCGGCGCCTTCGCCGCGTGCATGGCCGGCATCCGCGGCATCGGCGGTGAGAAGGTCATCGCCCAGCGGATCGAGCTGGGCCGCCCGGTGCTCGGCATCTGCGTCGGGATGCAGGTGCTGTTCTCCGCCGGGGTCGAGCACGGCACCAGGACCGAGGGCTGCGAGGTCTGGCCGGGCACGGTCGACCGCCTCGACGCGCCGGTCCTGCCGCACATGGGGTGGAACACGGTCACCCCGCCGCAGGACTCGGCGCTGTTCGCCGGGATCGCCGAAGGCACGCGGTTCTACTTCGTGCACTCCTACGCGCTGCGGATGCGGGACGCCGGGCCATTGCTCCACCTCGACCTCGATGCCGTGCGCGCGACCGCGGAGCCCAGCCCCGCGTCCGGCACGCGTCCGCGGGTGACCGTCGCCCGGCACGGGGACCCATTCGCGGCGGCCGTCGAGGATGGCCTGGTGTCCGCGACCCAGTTCCACCCGGAGAAGTCGGGAGACGCCGGAGTCCAGGTCCTCGTCAACTGGCTCGGCACGCTGTGACCGGCCGCGTGGCCGACCCATCCTTTACGGGGAAGGATTTCCACGTTGCGAAAGATCCGCTACGTTGCAACGTAGTCGATCTTTCGCAACCGGAAAATCTTACGGGATTCCGCTGGTTCGCTTCGCCCCACCAGTCCTGCCGGCTCCCTCAGCCCCGCCAGCCTCTTAGGTCCCGCCGGCCTTTCCGGCCCACCAGCCTAATCAGCCCTGCCTGGCGCACCAGCCTCACCACCCCCTGCAACCGCACCAGCCCCGCCTGGCATATCAGCCCCACCACCCCCTGTAGCCGCACCAGCCCTTGCAACCTCAGGAGACGACGTGACTTCCCTCGTTCTGCTGCCCGCCGTTGACGTCGCGGACGGGCAGGCCGTCCGGCTGGTGCAAGGCGCGGCGGGTAGCGAGACCTCCTACGGCGACCCGGTCGAGGCCGCGCTCGCCTGGCAGCAGGCCGGGGCGGAATGGCTGCACCTGGTGGACCTGGACGCGGCGTTCGGGCGCGGGTCCAACGCGGCGCTGCTGGCCGAGGTGGCCGGCAAGGTCGACATGCGGGTCGAGATGTCCGGTGGCATCCGCGACGACGAGTCCCTGGAGCGGGCGCTGGCGACCGGCTGCGAGCGGGTCAACATCGGCACCGCCGCGCTGGAGAGGCCCGCGTGGGTCGCGCAGATCATCGCCCGGCATGGCGACAAGATCGCCGTCGGCCTCGACGTGCGCGGCACCAGGCTGGCCGCGCGCGGCTGGACGTCCGAGGGCGGGGAACTGTTCGAGGCGCTGGCCCGCCTGGACGCCGAGGGCTGCGCCCGCTACGTGGTGACCGACGTGCTTAAGGACGGCACGCTCCGCGGTCCCAACCTGGACCTGCTGCGCAACGTCTGCGCCGCGACGACCCGCCCGGTGGTCGCCTCAGGCGGCGTGTCCAGCCTCGATGACCTGCGGGCACTGGCGGGCCTTGTGGGCGGCGGGGTGGAGGGGGCCATCGTCGGCAAGGCGCTGTACGCCGGTGCCTTCACCTTGCCGGAGGCGCTGGCCGCGGTGGCGTCCTCATGATCGCGGGAAGCACCGTCGCGGTGCGGATCATCCCCTGCCTCGACGTGGACGGCGGGCGCGTGGTCAAGGGGGTGAACTTCCTCAACCTGCGTGACGCGGGGGACCCGGTCGAGCTGGCCGCCCGGTATGACGCGCAGGGGGCCGACGAGCTCACGTTCCTCGACATCACGGCCTCAAGCGGCGGCCGGGAGACGATGTACGACGTGGTGCGGCGCACCGCCGAGCAGGTCTTCATCCCGCTGACCGTCGGTGGAGGAGTGCGCTCGATCGCTGACGTTGACGCCCTCCTGCGGGCGGGCGCGGACAAGGTGTCGCTCAACACCGCCGCGATCGCGCGGCCGGAACTGCTGGCCGAGGCCTCGCGGCAGTTCGGAGCCCAGTGCGTCGTGCTCTCGGTGGACGCGCGCCGGGTGCCGGCCGGCGGCCAGCCGACGGCCAGCGGGTTTGAGGTGACGACGCACGGCGGGCGCCGCGGGACCGGCATTGACGCGATCGAGTGGGCGCGCCGCGCCGTCGACCTGGGCGCGGGCGAGGTCCTGCTCAACTCCATGGACGCCGACGGCACCAAGGCCGGGTTCGACACCGAGCTGATCAGCCTGGTCCGGGCGGCCGTGACGGTCCCGGTGATCGCCAGCGGCGGGGCCGGGGAGGTCGCGCACTTCGCCCCGGCCGTCGCGGCGGGCGCGGACGCGGTCCTGGCGGCGAGCGTATTTCACTTCGGCCTGGTCGCCATCCCCGAGGTGAAGGACGCCCTGCGCCGCGACGGCTACCCCGTCCGCTAAGCCCGCCGCCCTGGTCAGCCGCTGCGCCTGGCGGCGGCCATCGCCGCGCCCACGATCCCGGCGTCGTTGAGCAGCGAGGCGGGCACGATCTTGGCTCGTACCCCGGTCAGCAGCGGCACCCACTTCTCCGATTCCTTGCTGATGCCGCCGCCGACGATGATCAGGTCGGGGGACAGCAGGGCCTCCATGTGCCGCATGTAGTCATCGACCCGGCCCGCCCACTTCGACCAGGACAGGTCGTGCAGTTCCTTGGCCCGCTCGGACGCGCGCTTCTCCGCGTCCTTCCCGTTGATCTCGATGTGGCCGAACTCGGTGTTCGGCACCAGCGTCCCGTCAACGAACAGCGCGCTGCCGATCCCAGTGCCGAACGTTAGCATCAGCACGGTCCCGCGCGTCCCGGCGCCCGCGCCAAACGTCATCTCAGCGACGCCAGCCGCGTCCGCGTCATTCAGCACCGTCACCGCGCCACCGCGCGCCTTGCCGAACAGCGCCGACGCGTCCGTGCCAATCCAGCTCTTATCCATGTTGGCCGCCGTCTGCACGGTCCCGTTCACGACCACGCCGGGGAACGTAACCCCCAGTGCCCCCTTCCAGCCGAACGCGCTCGTCAACTCGTGCACCACATCGCTGACGGCCTCAGGCGTCGCCGGATGGGGGGTGGTGATCTTCTGCCGGTCGGCGACGAGCTTGCCCGTATCGACGTTCACCGGTGCCGCCTTGATCCCGGTGCCACCGATGTCAATCCCCAGTACGTGCATGATCTTCGTCCTTACTTCTGCGGGGGCTGGGTAGCCGGCCAGCAGACCGGCCTGTGCCGTTCGGATTGATGATTATGATCGAAGTCGAGGAGAAAGGGGCGCCGCAGTGAACTGGCTCAAGGTAGCAGCCGTGGTGATCGGCGCGTTGATTGCCTTCCTGATCGTGGGCGAGGTCGTCCACGTCGTCTTGGCCCTGCTCGGCTACGTGGTCATCGCCGCGCTGATAGCGGGCGGCGGTTACGTTGCCTACAAGGTTGTCACATCGTCTCGTCGCCGGGAAGTCAAGGAGCGTCACCGCGACAGGAAGCTCCCCGACGACGACCACCGGGGCAGGGACCACCGGCAGGCGGACTACCCGCAGCTGCCGTCGCCGTCCCGTCCGAACGTTGACGACGAGCTGGACCGCATGCGGCGCGACATGGGCCGCTAGGACCCGCCTGGGCACCGGGGGAGCGGTGATCCCCCGGGTGCTTCAGGTAACCGTCGCCAGGCCTGCAGCTGGTTGATCGCGGCCTTCGGGCCGTCGAACTCGACGTGGGAGGCGGTGACCCGGCCGAACGCCCACAGCGTCAGCTCAGCCGGGCTGCCGCTGACGGTGACCAGCGGCGCGGTTCGCTTGGCCGTGACGCGGAACGGGCCGGCCCCGGCACCGGTGCCGCCGGCGCTGCCCTCATCGCGGGCCAGCTCGACGCCGACTGGCGCGGAGCGGACGAAGAACCGGGCGCCGCCCTTGAGGCGTCCCCACAGCGCCTCGGCCAGCCGCGGATCGAGCTCTCGCGGGGTCCGGTCCCCGTCGCCTCGCCGGACGTCCTCGTGGTGGACGAAGTACTCCACGGTGTTGGCCGCCTCGTCCAGCCGGGGCAGCGCGAACGCGGAGAATCGCGGCGGGCCGTTCCTGAACGCCGCGATCAGCTCCTGGTAGCTCATCCGGCTCTTGAGGCGCTGCTGCGCCCGTGCGGTGTAGCCGGCCAGCGGGCCGCCCATCACCCCGGCGGCCGCGTCCGGGCGAGACTCCCTGAGCACGAGGTGGGCGGCTAGGTCGCCCGTCGTCCAGCCCGCGCACAGCGTCGGCGCGTCCGGGCCCTTCTGCTCGAGCAGGTCGGCCAGCGCGAGGCGTTCATCACGCGAATGGGTCACCCTGATGATCGTAGGCTGTAGGGGAGCCCCCTGTGGAGGGGGTTTCGCCAACAACAACTTGAGGGGCCAAACGATGACTGAGGCCGTGCGGCCGTCGCAACTCGATCAGAAGATCGCGGCGCGGCTCAAGCGGGACGCTAACGGGCTGGTCGCCGCCATTGCCCAGCAGTACGACACCGGTGAGGTGCTCATGCTCGGCTGGATGGACGACGAGGCGCTGCACCGGACGCTGACCACGGGGCGCTGCACCTACTGGTCGCGCAGCCGGCAGGAGTACTGGGTCAAGGGCGAGTCCTCCGGCCACCAGCAGTGGGTCAAGTCGGTCGCGCTTGACTGCGACGGCGACGCGCTCGTCGTCCGGGTGGACCAGGTGGGCGGGGCGTGCCACACCGGCGACCGCACCTGCTTCGATGCCGACGTCCTCGACGCCGTGGCCGGCGAGCGACCCGGTGCCTGAGGACCCGGGCGCGTCGGCGGCAGCGCGGCCAGGCTCGGGCGCCGGGCGCCAGTACGCGGCGGCGCTGCTCGGTGGCGCGGCCGGAGCCGGGCTGATCCTGCTGGCGGTCAGGGAGCAGTGGGCACAGGCGGTCTTCACCCCGCCCAAGCCGCTGTCGGCCGAGGTCATCGATGTCAGCGGGGGCGACCTCGTTCCCGTGGCGGGCGCGCTTGGGCTGGCCGCGCTGGCCTGCCTGGCCGCCGTGATCGCCACCCGGGGGGTCGCGCGGCGGGCCACCGGGGTGCTGCTTGCCCTCTTCGGGCTGGGGGCCGCGATCGCGGTCGCCACCTCGGCGTCGGCCGCCTCGGTGCTCAGCGTGGCGGCGAGCAAGGTCGGGTCACCCGCCGCGGCCGCCGCCTCAGGCGCGGTCGGCTCGACCACGAGCGGGTCCACCGGGAGCGGGTCGAGCTTCGCGTCGCTGGTCGGCACGAGCGGGCACGCCCTGATGACCGGCACCCCCTGGCGCCTGACGGTGCTGGCGGGCGCGCTGCTCGTGATGGCGGCCGGCGTCGCGACCGCCTGGCGCGGCCCGCGCTGGCCGGTCATGTCGGCCCGCTACGACCGGCCCGCCCGGCAGGACGCCGGGCAGGACGCTGGGCAGGCCAGCCCGGCCGGGGAGGCGCCGCCACGGCCGCGCGACTCCGCGTCGATGTGGGAGTCGCTCAGTGCCGGGGCTGACCCCACGGATGCCACCTGACGTCCTCGTGGCCGACCACGAGCCTGAGGTCGGCGAGATGTCGCGCCGGTACCTGGCCCGCGCGGGCGCGAGCGTCCGGGTAGTCACCAGCCCGGCCGCCGCGCTGAGCGAGCTGGCCCGCGGCGGGGCCGACCTGTTCGTGATCGACCTCACGATGCCCGGCCTTGAGGCCGCCGTGGTGCGGCGCGTGCTGCAGTCCGCGCCCGCCATCGGGCCGGTCGTGTTCCTGCTTGACCGGCACGGCGTCCGGCCGCGCAGCCTGAGCGACGGCCTCGACTATCGTCGCCAGTTCCTGGCCCGGCCGTTCAGCCCGCGGGCGCTGGTCGACGCCGTGACCGAGTTGCTCAGCCCGGCCGGGCAGGCGCCCGCCGGCGCGGGCGGCCCGCTCGCCGCCGCGGGCGGCCCGCCGGATGGTCCCGCCCGCCTTGACGGGGCGCGCCGCCGGGTCAGGCTGGCGGGCCGCGAGGTTGAGCTGACCAGAACCGAGTTCGCCCTCGTCGTCGCGCTCGCCCGGCAGCCGGGCCAGCCGCTGAGCAGGCAGCGGCTGCTCGCCGCGCTCGAGGCCGAGCGGGGCAAGCGGCCGACCGCGCGCGCGATCGATGTGTACATCACCCAGTTGCGGGCAAAGCTGGGCAATAGCGTGATCAGAACGGTACACAGCGTCGGTTATGCCCTGTGCTGGCCCGATGAGGGCCAGTAGCCACGGTTCCCATAGGCAGGTATCGCGAATGCATTGCGCAGGCAAACTCCAGGGGGGGTCGCCGAGGCCGCGCCAGCCGGGCGGCTAGCATCGGTGGCGCAACATTTCCGACTTGAGGGGACGACTGAACCCGGTGAGCGTACTCGACGAGATCCTCGAGGGCGTCCGTGCCGATCTCGCCGAACGGCAGCGTCAGGTTCCGCTTGAGCAGCTTAAGGAGATGGCACGGCGAGCGCCGTCCCCGCTCGACGCGATGGCCGCGCTGAAGGCCGAGGGGGTCAGCGTCATCGCCGAGGTCAAGCGGGCCAGTCCATCCCGCGGGGCGATGGCCGACATCGACGACCCGGCCGCTCTTGCCGCCGAGTATGAGGCCGGCGGCGCGCGGATCATCAGCGTGCTTACCGAGCAGCGGCGGTTCGGCGGGACGCTGGAGGACCTGGTGGCCGTCCGGCGCGCCG
>Ga0335075_10000202_pt1 | contig 114577 bp, 101 predicted proteins | sample Lox_Sample_24_FD_206723 | JGI IMG/M metagenome (GOLD analysis project Ga0335075, IMG submission 206723) | Soil microbial communities from Loxahatchee National Wildlife Refuge, Florida, United States - Lox_Sample_2.4 | ecosystem: Environmental > Terrestrial > Soil > Wetlands | place: USA... | reverse complement strand
CTGACCGAAGTCTCGATCGACGGCGGCAAAGAATACCTTGGCCCGTTCCCGTCGGAAGAGAAGGTTGAAGGCGTAGACACCAACAAATCCGCGCTTGCCACCTGACAGCACGCGCAGCTTGATCAGCTAGCCTGAGCGCAACTGATTCGGGTGGGCTGGTCCAGTCGGAAGCAAAGCGAGCCCGGGGCCCCGACGGCCCCGGGCTCGCCGCATTTTTTCGGGGGGAACCACTGGAAGTCAGGACAGGGACGGAAGGGAGCAGCGAGATGAGACGCATCAGGATTGTGGGGCTTTGCATTCTCGCCGCGTGCGTGATGAGCGCGGTGCTAGCGAGCGCCGCGTGGGCGGCGCCGGAATACAGTGCCTGCCGGAAAGTAAAAAAAACAGGCAAAGTGAAAGAAACAGGCAAATACTCGAACTCAACGTGCACTACAGAAGCGCCCGAAGGCAAAGGCGACTACGAAAAGGGCTCAGCCGTCGGTGTGACGTATTCATCGAAGACGGGCGAAGCGCTGTTCTCGCAACCCGACCTCGGCGGCAAATACCTCTGCGAAAAGAGCAAAGACAAAGGCAAGATCACGAGTGCGACCGCCGGCGAAGACCAGGTCACGTTCGAAAAATGTGAAACCGAAGGCAAAAAGTGCTCGAGCGCAGGCGAGACTGGCAAAAAAGCCGGCACGATCGTGACGGCCAAGCTCGAAACGAAACTCGTCGAAAAGGAAGGGAAGGCGGCAACCGAGTTCGTCTCGAAATCCGGCGTCGACGGCTACCAGGCCGAATGGGACTGCGAAGGCCTTCTGGAGCGCCGCCATGGCTTCATCATCGGCGTGATCACAAGTCCGGCAGCAGGCGAATACAGCCTCAAAACGGACGCCAGGTTCTCGGGTGAAGAAAACCTCCTCGTGGAAGTGTCGATCGATGGCGGCAAAGAATGGCTTGGCCCGTTCCCGGAAGAATCGAGGACCGAAAGCGTGGACACCAACAAGGACGCGTTGGCAGTGATCAAATGAGGTGGAATGCCTTGGCTGCATGGCCAGGATGATTGCGGGAGGCGCTGCGAACCATGGGCACGGGCACGTGCGTGGGTCTCATGGATCCCACGCAGCGCCGCGCGTAGCGACGACTAGACGACGGCATTCCGATCTATCGCTGCGGGCGTGGGCCGCAGATCTCGGCCTCAACACGTGTTGGTTGGCGCTTGACACGCCCCGCCACTCATGTATCCTTCTGCTCCAGCAGGGAGAGATGCAGGGTCTACGGAGAGAGAGTTGCGAGCAAAGATCAGAGCCGGCATGCGGGAACGCTCGCGACTCGCGAGTGTGATCGTGCTGACGCTTGCCGCGGTGGGGGCGCTAGCCCTCGCCGCCCCGGCGTACGCCTTCGACGAACGCGGCCACGAATTCGGATTCAGCTTCGGCGAAAACGAACTCACCGAACCCGTCGGCGTCGCGGTCGACGAAGCCACCGGGGAAGTGTATGTCGCCGACCATGGCGCGAAACGGGTCAAGCGCTTTCGCTGTCCGGTCACCGCGGCAGAACTCGAAGCCGCCTCGTCGTGCACGCTGCTGTCCGTGTTCCCGTCGACGTCGAAGCCGGCGGAAGCGGTCGCGGTCGACAACTCGACCACGGACAAGGCCGTCGACCCGTCCGCCGGTGACGTCTATGTCGCGTGGGGCAACCACGTTGTGAAGTTCAGCCCGAGCGGCGAAGAACTCGACAAATGGACGATCACGAACGAATTCGGCGAAGCCGAGCACGTGTTTGGCGTCGCCGTGGACGATCACGGCAGCCTGTGGGTCGACGCCAGCATCGTACCCAGCGACAGCGAAGAAGCGCAAGAAGAGCCAATGCTCGAGCGGTTCACGGACGCCCAGAAGAACAAGGCGGTCGAACGGCTGGAACTCACCGAATCGGAGAATGCCCTACGCGAAGGGCCAGAAGTCGTCGAAGAATCGGTTGACGGGCAGGAGGTGGAAAAGACTCGAGCTGTAGGCCTTCGGCGGGGTCTCGCAATCAATGCCCAAGACTACCTCGACATAGACTACGCGATCGAAGAAAGCTATGAAGCCGAAGAAAACGAAGAAACCGTAAAGCACAACGTGGGGATGCAGGACTTGGTCGGCGAGATGAAGGTCGCCGAAGCGGGCGAAGCAATAGAAGAAGAAGAAGGAGAAGAAGAAGAACTGCCCGAACCCACACTGAGCCTGCGATTCGGCGCCTTCGATCACGAAAACAGCACCGGCGTTGCGACCGACGGCGACGAAGCGTACATAGACAATGGGACGAGCGTCGCGGCATTCGTCGAAACGGGCACACTCGTACAGCGCTTCGGCGCGGGTGATGTCACGAACGGGTCCGGTCTCACGGTCGACGCCCAGAGCGGGGCGGTGTATGTTACGGATGACGCCAAACACGCCGCCGTGCGAGTTTTCAAGCCCTCGGCCCCGGGCAAGCCGGTGATCGTCGCCGAGCGCGCCGCCGAACAGAACGCCGAAGCCGGGAGCGCGACGCTCGAAGCCAGCATCAACCCTTTCGGCGCGGAAACCAGGTACAGCTTCGAATACGGCACCAGCACGTCCTACGGCACGACGCTGCCGGTCCCGGAAGGCACCGTCGAATCGGCGGGCTACCAGGCCGTGCCGGCGCGCGTCGATCTCACCGGCCTGCAGACGGGAGTCGTCTATCACTTTCGCGTGGTCGCGAGCAACTCTCACGGGAGCGTCGCGGGGCCCGACCAGACCTTCAGGCTCGTGCCGACCGGCGTTCTGGACGGTCGCGAGTGGGAACTCGTGTCCGGGGCGAACAGCCACGGCGCGAGCGTGCTTCCGCCCGCGGCTGCATCGGTCACGTACGGCGTGATGCGCGCCTCGGCGTCAGGGGCGGCGATCAGCTATACGACCGACGCGCCGAGCGAACCCTCGGGCGAAGGCAGCCGCGCGCCGGAACGCTACCAGAGCCTCTCGGTCCGCGGCGCGTCGGGATGGACGCCCAAGGAAATCAGCGTGCCCGACGACGTCAAGGGGGGGTTTGACACTGCGAATCCGCCGATGTATATGCAGTTCTCGGAAGATCTCTCGCTCAGTGTCGTGGACCCCTATGTGGGTCAAAGCACGACGAACGACCTCGCGGAACCACCGCTCTCGCCGCCGCTGAGCGCAGCCGAAGAAGGACATCAGGAAACGACCCCGTACCTGCGGGCCGACGCCCCCGTCACACCCAGCCAGCAGCAGCCAGAAGTCACGGCCGAGGAAGAAGTGTATAAAGAAGCCGAGAAAAACGGGGAACGGGAGGCGGCGAAAGGAACCCCGGACGGCGACTTCCTCGCGATGCTCGACGCGGAGAACGTGCTCACGAAGGAACCGTTCGGCGGTGTCGCGAGCGAAACGAACTTCGTCGAGGGAGGCGTAGAAAAGGTCCAGTTCCTCGGCGCCACGCCCGACCTCACGCACGTCGTGCTCGCCTCCAACGTGCCGCTCGCGCCGGCAGAAGGTGCTTCGGCGGGCCTGTACGAGCTCACCCCGAGTGCGCCGGAAAACCAGCTCGAGCCGGTCAGCGTCCTCCCCGACGGCGCGCCGGCCCCTGCGCGGGCACAGCTCGGCTCTGGCTTGACCGACGGTAAGAACGGCCCAGTCGACTCGCGCAACGCGATTTCCACCGATGGCTCGCGCGTGTTCTGGGAACAAGGATCCCCGGAAGACGAACACGAAACACACTTGTATGTGCGCGACCTCGCCAAAGGAGCGACTCTGGAAATCGGCGGCGTCACCAAGCCCGAACCAGCCGAACGCGGTCCGAACTTTCAAATAGCCAGCCGAGACGGCACGAGGGTGTTCTTCACCGACGAACAGAAGCTCGTACCGGGCTCGGGCGCCACCAAAAAAGAGCCCGAACTCTACATGTGCGAAGTGCTCGCAAACTTCGAATGCGCGATAACCGATGTGAGCGAGGTCCATGCAGGCGAAAGCGCCGAAGTCCAGGGCGCTGTCCTGGGCATCAGCGAAGAAGCGTGTGAGGGATCCGGAGAAGGATGCAGCGTCTACTTCGTCGCCAATGGCGCCTTGACCGCGGGAGCAAGCCGTGGGAGCTGCACAAACACGGAATTGCTGCCCGGAGCAAAATGCAATCTCTACGTCAGGCGCTTCAACGGCGAAACACGCACCTGGGAAAAGCCGACGCTGATCGCGTCGCTGTCGTCTCGCGATGACCCAGATTGGCGATCAAACGTGGCTGCCGAAGAATTGTGGGGGGACCTGAGCAAGATCACCTCGCGGGTCTCGCCGAATGGAAAGTATCTCGCGTTCATGTCACGCGAAGAACTCACCGGCTACCGCAACGTCGACGCGGTCAGCGGGGCCCGAGACGAGGAGGTCTATATCTACCAGGCCGAAGCCGAAGCCGAAGGCCGACCACCCCTCATCTGCGTATCGTGCGATCCCGACGGCAGCGCGCCGCGCGGCGTCGAGGACACCCCCGAAGCCGCTGAAGCGTCGGGCGAAGGCCATTCCCCGCTCGTCGATCGCTCTGAAATATGGCATCGGGTTGGGGAAGAAACTAACGAACCCGTCTATCTCGCCGGCAACGTCCCGGGCTGGACCTCGGAGGCGGAACACGCTCCGGCGTCTCAGTCACGCTACCTGACCGACGAAGGGCGGCTGTTCTTCGACGCCTCCGACGCGCTTGTTCCGCAGGACACCAACGGCAAGGAGGACGTGTACGAGTACGAGCCGGAAGGCGTCGGGATCTGCACGAGCGCGAGCGCGACATTCGTCGAACGCGACGGCGGCTGCATCGGGCTGATCTCGACCGGCAAATCGCCCAAGGAATCGGCGTTCTTCGAAGCGAGCGAAAGCGGCGGCGACGTGTTCTTCCTCACCAACGAAGACATTCACCCGGGCGACCACAACCAGAGCTATTCGGTATATGACGCGCACGAATGCACCAGCGCATCACCGTGCTCGCCGCTCGCCAAAGAACCGCCGCCCCCATGCGAAGACGAAAGCGCGTGCAAAGGCGAATTCAGCTCGCTGCCCGGGTTTGGGTCGCTCGTGAACGCGAGCTCCTCGGGCAACCTCGCCGCGAAGTCGGGCGTCCTCTCCCAGGTCACCAACAAAAAACCGACGACGAAGCCGCTCACCCGTGCGCAGAAGCTCGCGAAAGCGCTCAAAACCTGCCGCAAGGCGCACAAGCGCAACAAGCGCAAGCGCGCCGCCTGCGAAAAGGCCGCACGCAAGAGATACGGATCCAAGCCGCGCGCGAAGAAGTCCAAGCACAGCCTCCGGCAGTCCAGCCGCAGCTTCAGGCGAGGATGACGAGGGGGCACGCGGCAATGTCGACGCAGGAATCGCTCGTACCCCTCAAACGCGCCGGCGTCCGGGCCGCGCTCGCCTCGTTGACGTGCGTGCTCGCCTTCGCCTCGTCGGCGGCGGCGCAGAGCACCACCGAAGCGGCCTGGTGGCAGGTGGAATCGCGCGTCGCACCGCGATCGCTTGCGCCCGGCGGCGAAGGCCGGATCGCCGCGATCGCGACCGACCTCGGTGACGCCGGCGTGCTGGGAACGACCGAAAAGCCCGTCGTTGTGGTTGACGTCGTCCCCGCTGGGCTGAAGGTGACGAGCGCGGATATGGAAGACGGCAGCACGACGCACAAGCAGCTTTCGCCGTGCACTTCGAAAGAAGCCGGCGGCGGAGCGACGACGGTCGAATGTGCGTTTGACGGCACGCTCGAACCCTACGAGGAGCTCGAAGCGCAGATCCAGGTCACGGTTGAGCCAGGAGCGCCGGCGTCGGGCCCCCCCAACCACGTCGAAGTGAGGGGCGGCGACGGGGTGGCCGGCGCCGACCGGACGACGCCCACAGGCGAACCGACAGCCAAGACCGCGGAAGAGGAAATCCCAGTCGACGGAGCTCCCGTGCCGTTCGCGGTCGAACGCTACCAGCTTAGCCCCGAAGGCGAAAAGGGCGAACCGGACACGGTCGCCGGCTCGCATCCCTTCCAGCTCACCACTACGCTGGATCTCGATCAGACATTCGAACCGACGCCCCACAAGGGAGTCACCGGAAAGTTCCCGGCGCTGCCGGCCGAGCCGCGGAACCTGGAATTTCTGCTGCCCCCCGGGCTGCTGGGTAACACAACCGCGATCCCGCAATGTTCGGGCGTCGACTTCTCCACGCTCCTCGAAAAGAACACCGACTTCTGCAAGCCCGAAACGGCGATCGGCGTGGCCGTCGTGACCTTCAACGAACCAATAACCGAGGCAGAGGGAGCAACCGAAGACGTACCCGTCTTCAACCTCGTGCCGGCGGAAGGAGAACCAGCACGGCTCGGCTTCCTCGTGGACAGGGTGCCGGTTTACCTCACCACCGAAGTCCTCACCGGCTCGGACTACGCCGTGCGCGTGAGCTCCCACAACATCTCCACCGCGGCCCAGCTGCTGCGGAGCGTCGTGACCGTCTGGGGCGAACCGGGCGACCCGCGCCACGACCGCTCGCGCGGCTGGGGCTGCGTGACCGACGGGACGCACGCGCGAGAAGGCGAAACCTGCGAACAGCCGGCAAATCTTGCCACGTCTCCCTACCTGCGGATGCCGACATCGTGCGAAAAGCTGCCCGACACAACGGTCACGGGCGAATCCTGGCCAGTCGGGCAGGGACGGGTCGGCATCCCGCTTCCGGGGCTTCACGAAGAAGAAGAAAAACCCACCGAAACGCTGACCGGCTGTGGAGAACTGCCGTTCGCCCTGTCGGCCAGCGTGCTACCCGAAGAAACGGCCGCGAGCACCCCCACCGGCCTGAACGTCAACGTCGAAGTCCCCCAGGAAGCGACGCTCAAGCCCGAAGGCAAATCCGAGGCCGACGTGCGCGAAAGCAAGGTCGCGCTGCCCGAAGGCGTCACGGCCGATGCCGGCGCGGCGAACGCTCTGGAAACGTGCTCGGCCGAAACGATGGGCTTCAATCTGCCCGGTAATCCCGGCTTCAAAGCCGAAGCGTCCGAAAGCGAACAGTCGAGCAACGAAGACTTCTCAGCAAACCTGCCGGGATGCGCGAACGCCTCGGCGATCGGCACGGTCAACATCAAGACGCCGCTGCTGCCCGAAGAACTCGTCGGCTCCGTCTACATGGCCGCGCAGAACACCGATCCGTTCGCCTCGCCGCTCGCGCTCTATGTCGTCGCCCAGGCGCCCCTCTCGAAGGTGCTCGTGAAGCTCGCCGGCGAAGTCAGCGTCAGCCAGGAAACCGGCCAGCTCGTCTCCACCTTCAAGGACACCCCCGACACGCCGTTCGAACGCCTGCAGCTGCACCTCTTCGGCGGTGCGCGCGCCTCGCAGGCGACGCCGTCCTTCTGCCGGATCTACACGACCCAAACCTCTTTCAAGTCGTGGGCGAATCAGACCGTGGAACAGCCCAGCAGCTTCGCCACCACGCCGAACCCCGACGGGCAGCCGTGCCCGGCGCGGGGCCCGCTGCCGTTCAACCCCAGCTTCGAAGCCGGGAGCAACCACCAAGGCGGGGCGTTCACGCCGTTCACGCTCGCGATCAAGCGGCCGGACGGCGACCAGGCGCTGAAGTCGATCACGATGGAAACGCCGCCCGGGCTGGCCGCGGTCATCGCGTCGGTGCCGCTGTGCGGAGAACCGCAGGCGGCGAATGGGGATTGCGGTGAAGAAAGCCTGATCGGGACGTCGAGCACGAGCTCGGGTCTTGGCAGCGCGCCGTACACCTTCCCCGGCAAGGTCTATCTGACGGGCCCGTATGACGGGGCGCCGTTCGGCCTCTCCTCGGTGACGGAAGTCGAAACGGAAACCAATGGGAAGAAGGTATTCAAGGTCGGGAGGGCCGTTGTGCGTTCGGCGATCAGCGTCAACCCGACGACCGCGGCGGCGATCATCGACACGAACGCGACGACGTTCTTCCCCAAACCGGGCGTCGAAGAACACTTCGCCGGGCTGCCCGAAAAAATCAAGGGCGTCCCGTCCCAGATCAAAGAACTGCGGGTCGAAATCAACCGCCCGAACTTCGAGTTCAACCCCACCAACTGCGGCGGCGGGCTCGAAACCACGGGCACGCTCGGCGGCAACGAAGGCGCCCAGGACGGGGTCTCCTCGCCGTTCGGCGTCGACGACTGCACAGGCCTGCCGTTCAAGCCGAAGCTCACGGCGTCCGCCGCGGCGCAGGGCAGCAAAGCGGACGGCACGACCTTCAAGGTCACGATCGAATCCCCGGGGCTTGGCCAGGCCAACGTCCACAAAGTCGATCTCACGCTGCCCGAAGCGCTTCCCTCGCGCCAGAGCACTCTCGAAAAGGCGTGCCTGGCTGCGACCTTCGAAGCCAACCCCGCTTCGTGCGACGCGGACTCGATGATCGGCGAAGGGATCGCGTACACGCCGGTGTTCAAGAACCCGCTGCGGGGTCCGGCCTACCTGGTTTCGCACGGCGCCGCGGCGTTCCCGGACGTCGAGTTCGTGCTCCAGGGCGAAGGCGTCACGATCGTGATCGACGGCAAGACGGACATCAAAAAGGGCATCACCTACTCGAAATTCGAAACAGCCCCCGACGCTCCGTTCACGAAGTTCGAATCGATCTTCCCGGCGGGGCCGCACTCGATCGTCACGCCGTTCGTGCCCGAAAAGGAAAACTACAACTTGTGCAAACACAAGCTCACGATTCCCACCGAAATCACCGGCCAGAACGGCGCCTTCATCTCCCAGGTGACGCCCGTGTCGCTGATCGGCTGCGGCGGAGTCAAGAGCTACAAGCTCGAAAAGGCGCTGAAGAAGTGCAAGAAAGACAAGAACAAGCGCAAGCGCCTCGCCTGCGAAAAGGCGGCGCGCAAGAAGTACGGCCCGCACACCAAGAAGACCTCCAAGAAGCACAAGAAGAAATCCTCCAAGAAGAAATAGGCCGCGCGCCCGCGGCGCCCCAGCGCCCGCGCTGGATGCTCGTCAGCCGGCCGCACGCCCCGCGCCGCGCCTACGTCGGCTCGTTCGCCAGCGAACGCCACAGATAGCGGCACGCGAGTGTGCGGTACGGGCGCCACGGCTCGGCGATCCGCTCGATCGTGACCGCGTCCGGCAGCGCGTCCAGATCGTAGGCGCGCTCGATCGCGCGGCGGATCCCCAGGTCGCCGACCGCCAGCACGTCCGGGCGCTCCAGGTGGAACATCAGGAACATGTGCGCCGTCCACACGCCGAGGCCCTTGACCGCCGTGAGCTCGGCGACCACCCGCTCGTCCGGCAGCTCGTCCAGGCGCTCGAGCTCGAGCTCGCCCGAGATCACGTGTTCGGCCAGCGAGCGCAGGTAGCCGACCTTCGCGCGCGACAGGCCCGCGGCGGCGCGCAGCTCTTCGGGCTCGTCCGCGAGGATCTCCGGCGGCGTCGGCGGGCGCCCGCCGAAGCGCTCCGTCAGGCGCCCGTAGATCGCGCGCGCCGCGAGCACCGACAGCTGCTGGCCGGTGATCGAGCGCACCAGCGCGCCGTAATGGTCATCGCGCTCCGGCCTGCCCTCGCGTGTGTCCGCGAGCGGCCCGACAGCATCGATCAGCGCCGCGAGCACCGGGTCGGCGCCGCGCAGGTGCGCCAGTGCGCGCCGCGAGGAGGGCCTGCCCGCCGAACGCTTGGCGCGCGCCGGCACCGGCGCGCGCCGGGGGCGCGGGGCGCGCCCGGGGCGCGGGGCGCGGCTAGACAGCGGACAGCGCCTCTAGCGAAACCCGCTCGCCGTCGAGCGCGTTCAGCGCGCGCTCGAGCGACATCGCGATGCACGTGAAGCTCGGCGTGTCGCGGACCGTATAGCGCGAGGCCTCCGTCGTGCGCAGCCGCTGCACGAGATCCACGAACGTGCTCACGTCGTCCGTGTCGAAGGCCACCACGAACTCCTGATCATCGAGACCAAACGAATACGTCGTGTGGTTGTCCACGCCCGGGTATTCGCGCCCCACCTCGATGTGGCGCTGCATGATCCGCCAGCGCTCGTCCGCCGGCAGCGCATACCACTCGCGCGACTTCACGAACGGATATACGAACACGTAGCGGCCCCTGAACCCGCGCGCCACCACGCGCTCGTCCTCGGAGTACTCCGAGCTCTTGCGCATCCCCAGGAACGAGTACGGCAGCTGCGCCCACTGCATCAGGCCGCTCTGCACGAGCACCACGTGGAACTCGTGGATCCGCTCGAGGTTCTCCGCCTCGCTCACCAGCAGCAGCTCCGCGTCTGCGCGCGTGCCCACCAGCGAGAAGCTCTGCAGCAGGTGCCCGTCCGCGAAGTCCGCGCACGCCGCCGCGAACTCGCGCTTGTGCCGCGCGCGCTCATCCGCCTCCAGCCGCCGCCACGCCGGATCGAGCTTCAGGAACGTGTACTTGACGAAGCGCCGCGCACCCACGCCCCGATTATCGCAGGGCCGTCGCCAGCCACCATTGCAGGGGCCGCCCCAGCCCTCGGCGCGGGCGTGTTTGCCCGCCGGATAGAGTACCCCGCGTGCGGATCGCGCTGCTCTCGCCGTACTCGTGGACCTACCCGGGCGGCGTCACGCGCCACATTCAGGCGCTCGCCGGCGAGCTCGCCGCCAGCGGGCACGAGCCGCGGATCCTCGCGCCGTATGACCCCGACGACGCGCTCTCGCGCCGGCTGCACCGCGGCGCCCGTCCGCAGGCGCTCGACCCTGGCGGGCGGGCGCCCCCGGACCTCGTCGCGCTCGGGCGCACCGCCGGCTTTCCCGCCAACGGCGCCGTGTCCAACCTCGCACCCGGGCCCGGCGCCGTATGGGCGCTGCGCGCGGAGCTGCGCGGCGGGGGCTATGACGTCGTGCACGTGCACGAGCCGGTCGTGCCGCTGCTCGGCTGGGACGCGCTGTGCAGCGCCGGGCAGCTGCCGCTCGTCGGCACCTTCCACACCTACTCCGAGAACGTCATCACCAACGGCTTCGCCGCGAACGTGCTCGGTGGGCGCCGGCGCATGAACCGCCTGCACGTTCGCATCGCCGTCTCCGACGCCGCCGCGTGGACCGCGCGGCGCTTCTACGGCGGGCGCTACCGGATCATCCCCAACGGCGTGCACATCCGCCCGTGCGACCAGCTCCGCGCGGGCGACCGCGCGGGCGACCAGCTCGACGAGCGGGACCCCGAGACGCCGGGCGGCGCTCACGCGAGCATCGAGCCGCGGCCGGCGCGAGCAGCCTCGCCCGCGCGCCCGCTGCGGATCCTGTTCGTCGGCCAGGCCGTCGAGCGCAAGGGCCTGCCGGTGCTGCTGCGCGCCTTCGAGGCGCTGCGCGAGCACGTCCCGGCGACGCTCACGCTCGTCGGCGCCGGCCGCGACGAGGTCGCGCACATGATGCTCGATGACCGCGGCGTGCACGCGCTCGGCAAGGTCTCGGAGCAGCGCAAGCTCGCCGAGCTCGAGCGCGCCGACGTGCTGTGCGCGCCCTCGCTGCACGGCGAGAGCTTCGGGATGGTGCTCACCGAGGCGTTCGCCGCCGCCACCCCGGTGATCGCCTCCGACATCCCCGGCTACCGCGAGGTGCTGCGCCACGAGCGCGACGGGCTGCTGCTGCCCGCCGGCGACGCGCTCGCGCTCGCCGAGGCGCTGCGCGCGCTCGCGCTCGACCCCGCGCGGCGCGCGCGGATGGCCGCGATCGCACGCGAGCGCGCCGAGCGTTTCGCCTGGCCGCACGTCGCCGCCGAGGTGCTCGACTGCTACGAGCACGCCATCAGCCTCGCCGCGCTCGCCCGCCGGCACCCGCGCGGGCGCGTGCACGACGCCGCCCTGCGCCACGGCTTCGTGCCCGCCGACCTGCAGCCGCGCGTGCCGCCCGAGCGGCTGCCCTCGCTGCAGCCCTCCCAGCCCGCGCTCGTCGGGCGCCCGCGACGCCTGCGCACGCTGCGCCGCGCCGGCCTGCTCGCGAGCTCGCTCGCCGGCGCCGCACTCGGCGCGCTCGCGCTGCAGCGCGTCGGGCTCGCGCGCGTCCTCGCCTCGCTCGTCGCCTCGAAGCCCGGGCTGCTCGCCGCCGGCCTCGGGCTGATGTGCGCCGCGATGTTCGTGCGCGCGCTCGCCTGGCACTCGATTCTCGCGGCCGCGCCCACCTGGCGGCGCGCCAAACGCCGCGACGCGATGCAGGGCACGTTCATCGGCGTGCTCATGTCCGCCACGCTGCCCGCGCGCCTCGGCGAGCCCTCGCGTGCGCTGATCGTCGCCCGCCGGATCGGGCGCGCGCGCGAGACGCTGCCGATCGTGCTCGGCACGATCGTCTCCCAGACGCTGCTCAACCTGTTCGCGCTGCTCGTCCTCGGCGGCGTCGCGCTCTCGAGCGTCAGCGTCCTCGACCACCGCGACCGCGCGCTGCTGCTGATCGCGCTCGCGCCGCTCGCCGCGCTGCTCGCGCTCGCGCTCGCACCCGTCCTGATCGCGCCCGCCGCGCTCTCGCGCTGGCGCCGGGCGCACGCGCTGCTCAGCGCCGCCCGCCGCTCGCTGCTGCGCCTCGGCGTCGGCCTGCGCGTGTTCGCGCGCCCCCGCCGCGCGGCGCTCGCCACCGCCACGCAGCTCGCCGCGTGGACGCTGCAGTGGTGCTCCTGCTGGCTCTTGCTGCTCGCGCTCGGGATCGAACCGCACGCCGGGGCCGCCGCCGCCGCGGGCGTGCTGTTCGCCGTGAACGTCACCTCCGTGGTGCCCGCCACGCCCGCCAACGTCGGCGTCTTCCAGGCCGCGTGCGTCGCCGTGCTCGCCGGCGCCTACCACGTCTCCACGCCCGAAGCCATCGCCTACGGCATCGTCCTGCAGGCCGTCGAGCTCGCCACCGCGCTGCTCATGGGCATGCCCGCGCTCGTCAACGAGGGCCTCTCCTGGCGCGAGGTGCGCCTGCGCACGATCCACGCCGCGCCCGTCAAGCTCGGGCCGCTGCCCGGCGCCGCCCGCTCGGCGGCCGCCGCGGGGCTCGCCGCGGCTCAGGCTCGCACCGAGCCGGCGCGGTGACGCGGCCCGGGAGCAGGCATCCGGCCGCCCGCGGCGTATCGACTCGAACATGCCCGACGCCTGGGTCTACATCCTGCGCTGCGCCGACGGCTCCCTGTACACCGGCTGGAGCACCGACGTGCAGCGCCGGCTCGCGCGCCACCGCGCCGGCAGCGCCAGCCGCTACACCGCCGGCCGCCTGCCGGTCGAGCTCGCGCTCGCGCTGCCGATGGCCGACCGCCGCTGCGCGCGCCGCGAGGAGGCGCGCATCAAACGCCTCGACCGCGCCGCCAAGCTCGCGCTGATCGCGGGGCACGCCTCGGTTTAGGGCATGATGGGGGCATGGCCTCACGACCCCAGGGACGCAGCGTCAAGATCTCAGACGACGAGCGCGGCGGCTGGTCCTCCGATCGTCCGCGCCGCGACGGCGCGCCCGCGCGTCCCGCGGACGTCACCGTCCACTGCCGGGTGCTCGCCCCGACCGACCGGCTGCGCTACTCGCCGGGCAGCCTGCTCGTGGTCGTGTGCGCCTCGCACGCCGAGCGCGACCGCTTCCTCGGTCGCCTGATCGAGGACCGCGCGAGCCTGCTCTCGCTCGACAAGGTCCGCGCGCTGCTCGGCGGGCGCGTCGAGGAGGAGCAGCTCGACGCGCGCGCCGAGCAGCTGCTGCGGGCGGCCGTCGCCAAGCGGCTGCAGGCGCGCGAGACGGTCGTGCTCGCCGCCGACTCGCTCGACGCGCGGGAGCGCGAGACGTTCGTGCGCGACGCCGCGACGCTCAAGCGCCCGCGCCACCTGATCCTGCTCGAGACCGCGCGCGAGCACGTGGCCGAGCAGGACCACGCGGCGCTCAACGAGCTGCGCCGCGCGCTCGACGCCGGCGAGCTCGGTGGCGAGGGGTTCCAGACGGCGCTGCGTCTCGGCGGCGGCACCGCCGGCGAGGTCAAGCGCATCCTCTTCCGTCCGCCGCCGCGCGAACAGGAGTAGCGCGAGGAGGACTAGGCCAAACCGTTGCAAACGTTTAGGTTTGCGCGGGGGCGTCCGATATCCGTTGGGTGTCGAGCTCCTCTCCCGCTGCCCCGGCGCAGCGAGCAGCTAATCCACGGTCGATCCGCTCGACCATCTCCGGCGGCGCCTGATGCCATGCCGGCGCTCGTCATCGACACAGCCAGCACGGCGCCGGCGGTGAGCGACGCCTGCGGCTTGCGGGGCGGCTGTGCCCGGCATGCCTGGTGGGCATATCTCGCGGCCGGCGCGCTGCTCAGCGCCGCCTACACGCTCGCCCACCTCGTCGGCCCCGGCTGGCTGGCGGATGGGCTCGTCTTCAACCTGATCGGCGGCTCGAGCGTGGCCGCCCTGATCCTGGGCGCGCACGTCAACTCCGACCGGCGCCTGCCGTGGCACCTGCTCGCGGTCGGGCAGGGCCTGTTCGTCGCAAGCGACGTGCTCGCGTACAACTACCAGCGCCTGTTCGGCGGCGCGCTGCCGTTCCCCTCGATCGCCGACCCCTTTCACCTCGCCTTCTATCCGTTCCTCGTCGCGGGCATGCTGCTGCTGATCCGCGAACGCGGCGAGCGGCGCGACCGCGCCGCGCTGATCGACGCGCTGATCGTCACGCTCGCGCTCGCCACGCTTCTGTGGGTCTACCTGATCGCCCCCTACTACGACCGCCAGTCGCTCACGCAGCTCGGCAGGCTCACCTCGCTCGCCTACCCGGCGATGGACATCGTCGTGCTCGGCGTCGTCGCGCGCGTCGCCGCCGGCAGCCACCGCCGCGAGCCCGCCTTCGCCTTCCTGCTCGCCGGCGCCGTCGTGCTGCTGCTCAGCGACGTGCTCTACGGCTGGAAGCTGATGGGCGCGGGCGCGGGCGCGGGCGCCGGGGCGCTCATGCACGCCGGCTGGGCGACCTACTACGTGCTGCTCGGCGCCGCCGCGCTGCATCCCTCGATGCGCCTGCTCTCGAGCCCCGGCCCGGAAGCCGACGGGCACCTCACGCGCGCGCGGCTCGCGCTGCTGACCTGCGCGAGCCTCACGGCGCCGCTGCTGATCGTCGTGCGCCAGGCCCTGCACGAGTCGCTCGACCTGTACGTGCTCGTCGGCTCCTCCGGATGCATGTTCGCGCTCGTGCTGCTGCGGATGGCCGGGATCGTGCGGCGCAACGAGGAGCTCGCGCTGCAGATGGTCGCGCTCACCGAGCAGAGCGCCCAGGCCGAGCTCGAGCATCAGGCCTTCCACGACCGGCTCACCGGCCTGCCCAACCGCGCGCTGTTCGGAAACCGGGTCGGGCACGCGCTCGCCGGCCAGCGCCGCGATCGCCTGCCGGTCGCCGTCCTGATCGTCGACGTCGACGACTTCAAGCACGTCAACGACGGCCTCGGCCCGGCGGCCGGAGATCGGGTGCTCCAGGAGCTCGCCAGCCGCTTGGAAGACTGCATGCGCCCCGTCGACACCGCCGCGCGGCTCGGCGGCGACGAGTTCGGGGTGCTCATCCACGACACCGAGAGCGAGCTGCACGCCGTCGAGATCGCAGAGCGGGTGATGGATGCGCTGCGCGCGCCGATCGTGCTCGCCCGTCCCGGCGAAGGCGGCCGCGAAGGCGGCCGCGACGGGCGCGAGGTCGCGGTCGCAAGCAGCGTCGGCATCGCCTTCAGCGACGGCGACGCGACCGGCGGCGCGGGCGCCGAGGAGCTGCTGCGCAACGCCGACGTCGCGATGCACAGGGCCAAGGACAGCGGCAAGAACCACTGCCAGGTGTTCCAGCCGGAGATGCACGCCAAGGCGCTCGCGCGCCTGGAGCTCAAGGACGACCTGCAGCGCGCGCTCGACGCCGGCGAGTTCACCCTGCGCTATCAGCCGATCATGGATCTCGCCAGGGGCGACATCGCGGGCATGGAGGCGCTGCTGCGCTGGGAGCACCCGACTCGCGGCACCGTCGCGCCGCTCGAGTTCGTGCCGCTGCTCGAGGACACCGGGATGATCGTGCCCGTCGGCGCTCACGTCCTCGGGCAGGCGTGCGCTTGGGCGGCGCACATGCAGCGCGCGTGCCCGCGCACGCCCGCGCTGTCGATGGCCGTCAACGTCTCCGCCAGCCAGCTGCAGCGCCCCGAGCTCGTCGAGGAGGTTCGCGCCGCCCTCGAGGACACCGGCGTCGCGCCCGGCAGCCTCACGCTCGAGCTGACCGAGAGCGTGATGGTGCAGGACATGGAGCTCAGCCTGCTGCGCCTGAAGGCGCTGCGCGCGCTCGGCGTCAAACTCGCGATCGACGACTTCGGCACCGGCTACTCATCGCTGAACTACGTGCGCCGCCTGCCCGTCGACATCCTCAAGATCGACCGCTCGTTCCTCGCCGACCCGACCCCCGAGGTCGCCGAGCTGACCGCCGCGATCGTCGGGCTCGCGCGCATCTTCAAGCTCGCGGTCGTCGCCGAGGGCATCGAGAACCACGGCCAGCTCGAGCGCCTGCGCGCCCTCGACTGCGACTTCGGCCAGGGCTTTCACTTCGCCAAGCCGCTCACCGGCGAGGAGATCCTCGCGATGGCCGGCGCGCAGCCCAGCATGCGCGCGGTCACGCTCGGGGCACGCACGCGGGCGTAGCTCAGCCGGCGCCCTCGCCCGCCATCGCCGGCTCGTCCTCTTCCTGCACCGCGCCCGCCGGCGGGTCCTCGTCGTCGAGCTCGGGCCCGTCGCCGCCGGCGCAGGACAGCGACGGGTCGCGGCTCGAGCCGCGGATCAGATCGTCCGGGGAGCCGTCCGGCGGCAGCCGCCCCTGGCGCGTGCCGAAGTAGATCGCCTGGGGGTGGTGGGCGACGAGCGCGAGCGTCGACTGCTCGGGCTCGGGCGCGTAGCCGTCGGTGATGCTCATCCCGATCCGCTCCAGGTCGAGCAGCTTGCGCACCTTCAGGTGCTCTGACTGCTCGGGCACCGCCGGGTAGCCCCACGAGTAGCGCCGTCCCTGCGCGAGCGGGATCTCGAGCATCCGCCGCACCTCGTAGTGCAGCCACTCGGCCAGTCCCTCGGCCGTCTGCACGCCGAGGCCGTGCACGAACAGCTGCTCCGCGAACTCGCCTTCGGACTCGAGCCTCGCCATCAGCTCGGTCACCTGCGAGCCGACCGTCACCGCCTGCACGGCGATCACGTCGAGCTCCTCCGGTGGCGCGCCCGTGGGCGACGGAGCGCCGTCCGGGCCGACCGCCGGGCGGAAGAAGTCGGCGAGGCAGATGCGATCGCCCTTGGGCTGGCGCGGGCACACGAAGCGCGTGAGCTCGGCGGCGGGATCGGCGGCGTCGAGCGTGGCGCCGGGGGCGGCGACCGCGGGGTCGAGCACGACGATCTCGTTGCCGAGCGCGTAGCACGGGAAGAAGCCGAGCAGCGCGCGCGGGTGCAGGTAGGGCCCGCGCGCGGCCGCCGCGGCTTTGCGCTCGCCGGCTGCGCCGTTGCGCGAACCGGACTCGTCGCGGCCCGCGCCGGTCGCCTCGCCCCACATGCGCTGCAGGCGCGGGCGGAAATCGTCGCGCAGCAGCGTCTGCCAGGCCTCGCCTTTGACGCCGCGCCCGCCCCAGTGCAGCTTGAACAGCACGTGCGTGTCGAGGTGGCGGTAGAGCTCGTCGAGGTCCACGTCGATCTCGCGAACGCCCCAGAAGGGCGGCGTCGGGATCGGCGCGTCGGTGCGCGCGGGCGAGCGCACGGAGTCATCGGCGAAGTTCAGGTCCTCGGCGGGCGTCTCGCCCTTGGCGCGGAACTCGCTCGCGCCGGCGAGCAGCTTCCGCACGAGCGCGCCGCGCGCGTCCTCGTCGATCAGCTGGTCCATCACGGACAGGCCCTCGAAGGCGTCCTTGCAGTAGAAGACGCCCGGCTCGTAGACGACGTCGGAGTCTTTGCCCGCCGGGTACAGCGCGCGGTAGCCGAACGCGCGGTTGATCGCCGCGCCGCCGATCAACACGGGGTAGGAGAGGCCCTTGGCCTGCAGCTCGGCGATGCACGCGGGCATCTGCTTGGAGGTCGAGACGAGCAGCGCGGACAGCCCGATCGCGGTCGCGTCGTGCTCCTGGGCGGCGTCGAGGATCGTCTGGATCGGCACCTGCTTGCCGAGGTCGATCACCGTGTAGCCGTTGTTCGTGAGGATCGTGTTGACGAGCGACTTGCCGATGTCGTGCACGTCGCCGAACACCGTCGCGAGCACCACCGTGCCCTTCGTGTAGCCCTCGATCTTGTCGAGGTAGTTCTCGAGCCGCGCGACCGCGCGCTTCATCACCTCCGCGGACTGCAGCACGAACGGCAGGATCAGCTCGCCGGCGCCGAACTTGTCGCCGACCTCCTTCATCGCCGGCAGCAGCACCTCGTTGAGCGTCGGCACCGCCCCGATCTTCTGCACGCTGCGGTCGATCCAGTCCTCAACTCCGTCTCTACGTCGTCTCAGAATATGAAAATGCAGCGCCTCCTCAGGCTCCATGCCCTCGGTCGGGTCTGTGGATCCGGTCCCGCCCGCCCCGTCTTCGGGCCCCTTGGACTCGAAGTGCTCGATGAACTTCTCGAGCGCGTCCTCGCGGCGGTCGAACACGAGGTCGTCGGCGAGCTCCCGCTCCAGCTCGGGTATCTCCGAGTAGGGCGTGATGTGGTTGGGGTTGACCATCGCCAGGTCGAGGCCGGCCTGGACGCAGTGGTGCAGGAACACCGAGTTGAGCACCGCGCGCGCGCCCGGGGAGACGCCGAAGGAGACGTTCGAGACCCCCAGCGAGGTCTTGACGTCGGGGATCTGCTGCTTGATCGCTTTGATCCCGGCGATCGTCTCGATCGCCGACGGCCGCCACTCCTGATCGCCGGTGGTGAGCGTGAACGTGAGGCAGTCGAAGATCAACAGCTTCGGGTCCAGGCCGTGCTCCTCGCAGCACAGCTCGCGGATGCGCTTGGCGATCTCGACCTTGCGCTCCGCTGTCTTTGCCATCCCGACCTCGTCGATCGTCAGCGCGATCAGCGCGGCGCCGTGCGCGAGCGCCACCGGAACGACGCGGTCGAGCTTTGCGCGCCCGGCCTCGAGGTTCACGGAGTTGACGATCGCGCGGCCGGGGATCTGCTCGAGCGCGCGTTCGATCACCTGCGGCTCGGTCGAGTCGATCTGGATCGGCGCGGGCTGGGTGAGCGAGACCTTCTTGGCGAGCACCCGCATCTGCTCGTCCTCGTCGGTGCGCTCGGTCAGCGCCACGCACAAATCGAGCACGTGCGCGCCGCCGCTCACCTGGTCCTCGGCGATCTGCACGAGGCCGTCGTAGTCGTCGGCCAGCAGCAGCTCCTTGGCCTTGCGCGAGCCCTGGGAGTTGACGCGCTCCCCGACCATCGTCGGCGCGGGCTCCTGCGCGAGCGGCGTCGCGGCGATCATCGACGAGAGGTGCGGCGCGCGCGGCGCCGGACGAGCGCTAACCGGCCTTCTCGCGACGCGCTCCACGATCGCGGCGATGTGCGCGGGCGTGGTGCCGCAGCAGCCGCCGACGACGCCCACGCCGTAGCGCTCGACGAACTCCTTCAGCGCGTCCGCGAGCGGCTCGGGCTCTTCGGGGAAGATCGTCTCGCCGTCGGGACCCTGCAACGGCAGGCCGGCGTTGGGGATGCACGCGACGGGCACCGGGCAGAGCTCGCCGAGGAAGCGGATCGCGTCGCGCATGTCCTGCGGCCCGGTCGAGCAGTTCAGGCCGATCACGTCGACGTTCAGCGCCTCCAGCGTGCACAGCACGGCCGAGATGTCCGTCCCCAACAGCATCTTGCCGCCGTTGGGCAAAAGCGAGACGGACGTGTGGATCGGCAGCTCACGGCCGCTGCTCTTGAACGCCGCGCGCGCGCCGAACACCGCGGCCTTGACCTCGAGGATGTCCTGCGCGGTCTCGATGATGATCAGGTCGGCGCCGCCGTCGATCAGCCCGTGCGCCTGCTCGGTGAAGACCTCGACGAGCTCGCCGAAGCGGATCTGCCCGAGCGCCGGGTCCTCGGAGGCGGGCAGATAGCCGGTCGGGCCGATCGAGCCGGCCACGAAACGGTGCTCGCCCGCCGCCTTGCGCGCGATTTCCGCGGCCTTCGTGTTGATCTCGAGGGTGTAGTCCGCGAGCCCCCACTCGCCGAGCTTCAGGCGCGAGCCCTGGAAGGTGTCGGTCTCCACGACTTCCGCGCCCGCGTCCAGCATCGAGGCGTGCACGCCCTCGATCACGTCCGGGCGGTTGAGCACGAGCGCCTCGTGGCACTTGCCCCGCAGGCCGCCGTAGTCCTCGCTGCTCAGCTCGAACTGCTCGAGCGTCGCGCCCATGCCGCCGTCGTAGACGACGACGCGCTCGCGGATCGCGTTCAGGTAATCGCGCTCGGGCATGTAGCAATGCTAGATGAGCGGCGCGCGGCGGTCGGATCGTGCGGGCGCCCGGCGCCGCGGATCGTGCGGGCGCCCGGCGCCGCGCGAGGCTGAGCTCGCCACCCGGTTCGGGCAGGCGATCTGCCCGAAAGGACCGGCACGCCGTCGGCCCCGCGGGCCGCGAGCATCGTTCACGCGTCGAAGATTCTCGGGGTCGCGTTTACGACGCCGCACACTTTGCGTGACCCACCGATCGGGCCCCTCTCGCGGCGGACGACCATACCGTCGAGAGCGTCCCGGCGGCGGAGGTGGGCGGGCCTTGCGACCCGCTCACAAGGGGACAAGGACTAGAAAGGGAACGACGATGACCCCGGATTTTCCGCTCGAGGCTCCAGTCGCGGAGCAGGTCGAGAGGTCGGTGCAGGTGTGGGAGGGCGAGCCGCCGCTGCGGACGAAGCTGCGGACGACGCCCGAGCGCGCGCGCATAACCCGCCCGGCTGGGCGCGCGAGCGTGGCTGTCGTGGGCCTCAGCTACGCGGGCCTGCCGACGGCGATGGCGCTGCGCCGCGCGGGCAGGCGCGTGATCGGGATCGACACGTGCCCGAGCCGCCTGCTGGAGATTCGCGGCGGGCGCGCCGAGGTGCTCGACGTCGCGCCGGCGGAGCTGCGCGAACGCCTGCGCGACGAGGACTTCGTGCTGAGCGAGCGGCTCGAGGAGGTGCAGGCGGCCGACGCGGTATTGATCTGCGTGCCGGCGATCCTCGACGCCGAGCGCAAGCCGAGCCTCGAGGCGCTCAAGCGCACGTGCGCGGCGGTCGTCGCGCACGCCCGCCCCGGCCAGACGCTCGTGCTGTGCTCCGCCGGCTACGTGGGCGCCACCCGCGAGCTGCTGGTCGAGCCGCTCGCGCGGCGCGGCCTGCGCGCCGGCGAGGACGTGTTCGTTGCGTTCTCGCCCGAGCGCATCGACCCGGGCTGCTCGGCGCACGACCCGCTGCGTGCCCCCAGGGTGCTGGGCGCGGTCAGCGACGGCTGCTTCGAGCGCGCCGCGCGGCTGCTCGAGCCGATCTGCGAGCGCGTGCACCGCGTCTGCACGCCCGAGGCCGCGGAGATGGCCAAGCTGTACGAGAGCACGTTCAGGGCCGTGAACATCGCGCTCGCGTTCGAGATCGCGGACGCGTGCCGGGCCGAGCAGCTCGACCCGCTCGAGGTGACCGCGGCGGCCGGCACCAAGCCGTTCGGCTTCATGGCGCATTTGCCGTCTGCGGGCGTCGGCGGCCACGGCGTGGGCGTGGACCCGTACTACCTGCTGCACCCGCTGCGCGAGCGTGGCCTTCCGGCGGCGCTGGCCGAGGAGGCGATGCGCACCCTGGTCGCGCGTCCCGGGCGCGTGGCGATGCGCGCGCACGAGCTGCTGCTCGCCTCCGGGCGGCGGCTGCGCGACGCGCGCGTGCTGGTCGTGGGCGCCGCGTACAAGCCGGGCGTCGCCGACTCCTGCTGCGCGCCGGCCGTCGAGATCATCTCGTGGCTGGCCGCCGAGGACGTGCAGGTCGACTACCACGACCCGCTCGTGCCGGTGCTGCGCGTCGACGGCGAGGACATGTACAGCGTCGAGCCCGACCCGCGCCGCGACGCCTCGGGCCCCGGTCCCGAAGACTACGACCTGGCGATCATCGTCACGCTGCACCCGGGCCTCGACTACGGCTGGCTGCGCCGCTGCCCGGAAGTGCTCGACTGCACCTACGGCGAGCCGACGGGCCGCCGCTACGTGCTGCCGTGAGCGCAGATCGCGCCGTCGGGGGCGGCGACGCGATCGATCAGACGGCCGCGGGGTCAGACCTCGAGACCCCGCGGCCGTAGATGTTCTGAGGGGCGCGCCGCCCGCGCCCGCCCCGGCTCCACCCGGTCCTGCAGTCGAGGACCAAGCGGAGCGCGGACGCAGGGAGCGTGGCGTGCTATGCACGCGAGCGACCGAGGACAAAGCTCCGCGCCGTGTCCTCGACTGCGGGATCACTTGATGAACAGCATCTCCGAGTACTTGGGCAGCGGCCAGAGGTCGTCGGCGACGGTCTTCTCCAGGCGGTCGGCGACGTCGCGCACGCCTTCCATCGCGGGGATGACGCTGTCGCGCGCGTACTGCGCCTCCTTCTGCGCGGAGCCGTGCGGGTAGCTCTCGTCGAGGTTCGCGTCCTCGAGCACCCGCAGCGCGAAGTGCAGCTCCTTGACCAGCGGCTCGACCTCCTCGACTAGCTCTTCGAGGCCGCCGATGCGCAGTTCGCCGAGGTGGCGCACGGCGGCGGGGAGCAGCATCGTGCGCGCGATCGACGCGGCGGTCTCGGCCTCGATGTTGATGGTCGTGGTGTACTGCTCGGTGAACACCTCATAGCGTGAGTCGAGCTCGCGCTTGGAGAGCACTTTGTACTTTTTGAACGCGGCGACGGTCTGTTTCTCGACCAGCCAGGGCAGCGCGTCGGGGGTCGTGCGCAGGTTCGCGAGGCCGCGTTTGTCGGCCTCCTTGTGCCACGCCTCGGAGTAGTTGTCGCCGTCGAACACGACCCGCTTGTTGGCCGCCCACGCGTCCTTGACGAGGCTCGTGACGGCCTTCTCGAGGTTCGCGCCGGAGCCTTTGAGCGCGGCTTTGAGCTTGTCGGTGAGCTCGTCGACGGACTCGGCGACGATCGTGTTGAGCACGGTGTTGGGGAACGCGGGCGAGGAGCTCGAGCCGAGCGCGCGGAACTCGAACTTGTTGCCGGTGAACGCGAACGGGCTGGTGCGGTTGCGATCGCCACCGTGCAGCGGCAGCGCGGGCAGCACGGGCGTGCCGAGCCCGAGGAACGAGCCTGGCTTGGACGGCTGCGCCTTGCCGGACTCGATCGCGCCGAACAGCTTCTCGAGCTCGGCGCCGAGGAAGATCGAGATGATCGCGGGCGGCGCCTCGTTGGCGCCGAGGCGGTGGTCCTGGCCGGCGCTGGCGATCGACGCGCGCAGCAGCGCCTGGTGCTTGTTGACTGCCTGGATGACGGCGGTGCAGAAGAACAGGAACTGGAGGTTCTCGGCCGGCGTGTCGCCGGGGTCGAGCAGGTTGAGGCCGGTGTCGGTGCCCATCGACCAGTTGTTGTGCTTGCCCGAGCCGTTGACGCCGGCGAACGGCTTCTCGTGCAGCAGGCACACGAGCCCGTAGCGGCGTGCGACGTTCTGCATGATCTGCATCGTGAGCATCTGATGGTCGGCGCCGACGTTCGAGTTCTCGAAGATCGGCGCGACCTCGTACTGGTTGGGCGCGACCTCGTTGTGGCGCGTCTTGATCGGCACGCCGAGCTTGGCGAGCTCGAGCTCGACCTCGAGCATGTACGCGAGCACGCGCTCGGGGATCGAGCCGAAGTAGTGGTCGTCGAGCTCGTGCCCCTTCGGCGGTTTGGCGCCGTAGAGGGTGCGCCCGGTGGTGACGAGGTCGGGGCGTTCGAAGAAGTACTGCTCGTCGATCAGGAAGTACTCCTGCTCGCAGCCGATCGTCGTGAACACGCGCGCGGCGCCCTCGACCCCGAGCAGGTCGAGCGCGCGGATGGCGGCGCCGGAGAGCGCGTCCATGGAGCGCAGGAGCGGGATCTTGTGGTCGAGCGCCTCGCCGGTCCAGGAGGTGAAGGCGGTGGGGATGCACAGCAGCGCGCCGTTGGGGTTTTCGAGGATGAACGCGGGGCTGGTGGGGTCCCAGGCGGTGTAGCCGCGCGCCTCGAAGGTCTGGCGGATGCCGCCGGTGGGGAACGAGGAGGCGTCGGGCTCGCCCTGGATCAGCTCCTTGCCGGAGAACTCGGCGATCGCGGTGCCGTCGCCGGCGGGGCCGTAGAAGGAGTCGTGCTTCTCGGCGGTCGAGCCGGTGAGCGGCTGGAACCAGTGCGTGTAGTGGGTCGCGCCCTTCTCCATGGCCCATTCCTTCATGGCCTGCGCGACGGCGTCCGCGAGCGAGGTGTCGAGGGCCTCGCCGCGCGCGAGCGTGCGCTGCAGCGCCTTGTACACGTGCTTGGGCAGGCGGTGGCGCTGGAGCGCGGGGGAGAACACGTTGGCGCCGAAGACCTGGTTGTCGGGGAGCGTCAGGTCGGAGGCGCCGAGCGCGGCTCCGTTGGCGCTCCACTGCGCGGCGGTGACGTTCTGCTGGCGGGTTCTGGGCATCGCTTGCTCGATTCCTCCTGGAAGACGGTTGAGGGGGACGGGGGCTGGCTTGCGCCTGGGCTCAGCCGTCGTAGGACTGCACGAACTCCCACGGGTGGGGTCGCAGGTCGATCTCCTTGGCCTCGGCGCGCTTGTAGGAGATCCACTCCTCGATCAGGTCGCCGGTGAACACGCCGCCATCGAGCAGGAACTCGTGGTCGGCAGCCAGCGCGTCCATCGCCTCGGCGAGCGAGCCGGGCACGTGGCCGATCTTCGCGAGCTCCTCCTCGGACAGGTCGAACAGGTCGGTGTCGACGGGCGCGCCGGGCTGCAGGCCGCGTTTGACGCCGTCGAGGCCGGCCATCAACAGCGCGGAGAAGCCGAGGTAGGGGTTGGTGAGCGGGTCGGGCGGGCGGAACTCGACGCGCTTGGCCTTGGGCGAGGACAGGTACATGGGGATGCGCACGGCGGCCGAGCGGTTGCGCTGCGAGTGCACGAGGTTGACGGGGGCCTCATACCCGGGCACGAGGCGGCGGTAGCTGTTGCAGGAGGGCGCGAGGAAGGCCATGAGCGCGCGCCCGTGCTCGAGGATCCCGGCGAGGTAGTTGAGCGCGAGCCCCGACAGCAGCGCGTAGCCGTGCTCGTCGAACATGAGCGTCGCGCCGTCCTTCCACAAGGACTGGTGCACGTGCATGCCCGAGCCGTTCTCCTCGTAGATCGGCTTGGGCAGGAAGGTCGCGCTCTTGCCGGCGGCGCGGGCGACGTTCTTGACGACGTACTTGTGCAGCATCAGCGTGTCGGCCATCTTCAACAGCGGCTGGAAGCGCAGGTCGATCTCGCCCTGGCCCGGGCCGCCGACCTCGTGGTGGTGGAACTCGCACGGCACGCCGAGCGCCTCGAGCGTCAGCACCATCAGCCCGCGCAGGTCGCCCATGGTGTCCAGCGGCGGCACCGGGAAGTAGCCCTCCTGCGAGCGCGGGTGATGGCCGACGTTGCAGTTGGCCTTCGCCTCGCCGAAGCCCGCGCCGCGGTTCCAGTAGGCCTCGCCGTTGTCGACCTCGTAGTAGGCGGAGTGCGTCTTCTGGTCGAAGGACACGTGGTCGAAGACGTAGAACTCGGCCTCCGGCCCGAAGTACGCGGTGTCGGCGATGCCCGTGCCGGCGAGGTGGCGCTCGGCCTTCTGGGCGACGTAGCGCGGGTCGCGCGAGTAGGGCTCGCGCGTGATCGGGTCGATCACGTTGCACACGAGCGAGAGCGTGCGCGCGGAGTAGAACGGGTCGATCTTGGCGGTGCTCGGGTCGGGCATCAGCAGCATGTCCGACTCGGAGATCTGCTGGAAGCCGCGGATCGAGGAGCCGTCGAAGCCGAGCCCGTCGCTGAAGGCGTCCTCGTCCAGGCCGCCGACCGACAGCGTCATGTGCTGCCAGGTGCCGGGCACGTCGGTGAACTTGAGATCGACCATCAGCACGCCGAGCTGCTCGGCCATCGCGAGCACGTCGGCGGCGCCCGGGTCGCTCTTGCCGGATGCCTTCTCGATCGTCAGCGGCTCAGCGCCGGTCGCCAGATCCTGGAGTGCGCTCTGCTCGGGTGTCGCGGACATGGGCTCGGTGGACTCCTCCCGGAAGACGATTTAGGTAGGGAACGGCGTGCGATCCCCCGCTCCGTGCGTGCGAAGCCGAAGGAATCGTAATGCCGCGCCGGTCAAAGGCGATCACCGCCTGGCGAAATCGCGGCGGCGATCTTTCGACAGCCGGCCAAAGCGGTCGCCCGCGCGCCTCCGCGCGGTTGCCCGCGCGCGCCGGCGCGCATGCCCGCGCGCGCTGGGCCGCATGCCCGCGTGCGCCGGCCGGCATGCCCGCGTGCGCCGGCCGGCATGCCCGCGCGCGCCGGCCGGCATGCCCGCGCGCGCCGGCGCGGCTTTAGGGCACGGCGGGGATTTCGCCGACTTCCACGCGCCCGGTGTTGGGGTTGACGTGGGTGATCTTCGGGGCGGGCGCGATGTCGACCGCGAACCGGCCCCGCACGAGGCCGCCGCCGGCGAGCCGCGCCTTGGCCTTGCCGGCGAGGCCGGCGGCGACGGTGTAGTGGACGGTCCATTTGCCGGACTTGACGGGCACGACGTGCCAGGTGAGCATGCGGCTGGCTCCCGCGGGCAGCGCGCCGAACGCCCAGGTGTTGACGTACGCCGTCTGGCCACCGCCCGGGGGGCTGATTTCCTCGCTTTCGACCGGCGGCGAGGCGATCGCGCCGGCGCCGCGTTCGATCACCCACACGGGCCGCTTGCGGTCGGCCAGTCCGGGGTAGTCGGAGTTGTAGTCGAAGGAGTCGATCGTGATCGCGAGGTTGGGCACGGCGCGCGGGCCGGGGTTGCGCACGTGCAGGGTCATGCTCGTCTGGCGCGCGATCGACTGCGACGCGGGGAAGCTCGCGCCGAGCACCTGCAGCGTGTACGTGCCGGAGGGTTCGTGCGCGTCCTGGCGGCTGCCGCCGCCGCAGCCGGCGATCAGCAGCGCGCACGCGCAGGCGGCGGCGAGCGCCGACGCCCGCGGAGCCCGCGTGGCTGCGGCGCGAGCGCTGCGCGAGAGCGACCGGAAGCGTTTGCGCCCTCCCCTCACAGTCGCGCCACGATACCAGCGGGGTGTGCGACCGGCCGCGCCCGCAAGCGCGGCTGCTCGCGCGTCCGGCGGGCGCTTGGGCGCGTTCGCCCACCGGTCGGCTACCGGTGGCGTACGGTGGGCGCATCGCGTAGAGTTCGCGCGGAAAGCGCCGAACGCGACCGGAGGAGAGTGTAGGCACAGATGGTTCGCAGCGTCGCCGAACGGGTGGGGCACCCGGCGAGGCATGTGCTCGAGGAATTCGGGGACATGATGATCCTCACCGGCCGCACCGTCTGGTCGGCCGTGCGTCCGCCGTATCCGTATGGCGGGGAGCTGGTCTCGCAGTTCCTGTTCACGCTGCGGCTGGTGTGGTTCCCGCTGCTGCTCTCGACGGTCGCGATCGACTACGGGGCTCCGGGCCTGCAGGCGGCGGACTTCCTGAGGCTGTTCGGCGCGCTCGACTTCCTCGGCGCGTTCTTCGTGATCGAGGTGGTGCGCGAAATCGGCCCGTTCATCACCGCGATCGTGGTCGCCGGCGTCGCCGGCACGGCGATCACCGCGGATCTCGGCGCGCGCAAGGTTCGCGAGGAGCTCGACGCGCTTCAGGTGCTCGGCGTGGACCCGGTGAAGAACCTCGTCGTCCCGCGCTTCCTCTCGCTGATGATCGTCACCGGCCTGTTCGACATCTACGCGCTGCTGTTCGGGATCTACGGCGGCATCCTCGCGGAGCTCTTCAACGGCGGCTCGCTCGGGCCGTTCTGGTCGACGCTGCTCGCCAACGCCGACCTCACCGACCTGTGGGGATCGGTGCTGAAGACCACGGTGTTCGGGGCGATCATCGCGATCGTCTGCTGCTACAAGGGCATGACCGCCTCCGGCGGCGCCGAGGGCGTCGGGCGGGCGGTCAACGAGGCGGTCGTGGTCGCGTTCCTAGGCATCGGCGCGTTCAACTACGTATTCACGCAGACGCTGCTCGCCACCCACCCCCAGATCCTGGTGATCAAATAATGAACGAACTGCTCGTGATGCCGCGCGAATGGCTCGAAACGGTCGGCGTGGTCGGCCGCTTCACCGGCAACGTCGTGCGCGATGTGCTCAGCCTCCGCGTGTTCCGCTTCTTCGGCGAGGCGCTGCGCCAGGCGGGGATCCTGATCGTGGGCTCGACGACGGTCATCTGGGGCCTGGTGTTCCTCGTCGGCCTCGGCGGATGCGGCATCCAGGCCGCGTACTTCAACCTCGCGACCGGCACGCCGAACTACGCGGGCGTGTTCGCCGCGTGGTGCAACCTGCGCGAGGCGGTGCCGCTGGTGTTCGGCTACATGATGTCCGCGAAGGTCGGCACGGGGATCGTCGCCGAGCTCGGTGCGATGCGGATCTCCGAGGAGATCGACGCGCTCGAGGTGATGGGCGTCGATTCGATGTTGTTCCTGTGCGCCACGCGCCTGCTCGCCGGGTGGATGGTGCTGCCGTTCATGTACATCTCGGCGATCGGCGTCGGCTTCGTGGCCTCCTACCTGGCGATCGTCGACCAGCTCGGCTTCACCTCGTCGGGCGGCTATCTGCTGATCTTCTGGCAATTCCAGAATCCGACGGACTTCCTGTTCAGCGTGCTCAAGGGAATGGCGATAGCCACGGCGATCGTGCTCGTGGCCTGCTATTACGGCTATAACGCGAGCGGCGGGCCGGTGGGCGTCGGTCGTGCGACAGCGAAGTCGATGGTGCTCAACCTGATCCTCGTGAACGTGATCGACGCCCTCGGGACCCAGGTCTTCTGGGGAACGAACGCGCGCGCGCCGATCGGGGGATGAGGATGGCCGGCGGCGAGGTTCCCGGGGCCCGCGCGGGCGAGCTCGCCGAGCGCGACGAGTTCGAGTACCACACGGGGACGATCCGGCCGTCGAAGGCGCCGGACGCGATCGAGTTCGTCGAGGTGCACAAGTCCTTCGGGCGCAACCACGTGCTGCGCGGCCTGAACATGGGCCTGCCGGAGGGCAAGATCTCGATGATCATCGGGCCTTCCGGGACGGGCAAGTCGGTGTGCATCAAGCACATCGTCGGTCTCATGTACCCGGACGAGGGCGACGTGATCGTGCACGGCCAGTCGATCCCGAGCCTGCCGGACGCGGAGCTGTTCGAGCTGCGCAGGAAGTTCGGCGTGCTCTTCCAGGACGGGGCCCTGTTCGGGTCGCTGAACCTGTATGACAACGTCGCCTTCCCGCTGCGCCAGCACACGGAGAAGGGCGACGAGGAGATCGCCGAGATCGTCAACCGCCGGATGCGCGAGGTGGGCCTCGGCGGCGAGGGCGCGAAGATGCCGAACGAGCTCTCCGGCGGCATGCGCAAGCGCGCGGGCTTCGCGCGCGCGCTCGTGCTCGACCCCGAGATCGTGCTGTTCGACGAGCCCGACTCGGGCCTTGACCCGGTGCGCACGGCGCTGCTGTGCGAGCTGATCAAGGAGGTCCACGCGGAGAACGGCGGCTGCTACGTGGTGATCACGCACGACATCATGAGCGCGCGTCGCGTCGCCGAGCACATCTCGGTGCTGTGGAGGGGGCGGATCGTCGAGTCGGGACCCGCCGAGGATCTGTTCGCCTCGGAAAACCCGTTCGTACGACAGTTCCTCTCCGGCGAATCGACCGGACCGCTGGGCATGGACTAGCGCGTGCCGGCGGCCTGGCCGCCGCGCGCCGGTAGCCTTCAGCCGTGAACGCCGCGCGCATCCTCTCGGCTCTCGCGGGCGCGGCCGCGCGCAGGCCGCGGATCGTGCTCGCGGTGGCGGCCGCGCTCGGGCTGGGCGCCGCGGGGCTGGCGCTGCGCCTGCGCCCGACGGCGGCGACGAGCACGCTCGTGTCGAGCTCGAGCGCCGACTACAAGGCGACGCAGCGCTTCTATCGGGACTTCGGCGAAGAGCCGGTGGTGGTGCTCGTCAAAGGCAACCTGCAGCAGCTCGTGCTGAGCTCGGACATCGGGCGCCTGCTCGGCCTCGAGGGCTGCCTGTCGGGCAACGTCCCGATCAGCGCGCTGGGCGCCGAGGGCGGGGTGGACGGGCCGTGCGGGCAGCTCGCGCGCGCGCGGACGGTCAAGGTGGCGTTCGGGCCGGGGACCTTTCTGAACGAGGCGGCGGAACAGATCGACAAGGAGCTGCGGGCCAGCGGCAGGCACGCGGAAGCGCAGGCCAAGCAGGCCGAAGCGCTCGTGCTGCGGGCGGCGCTCGCGCGCGGGATGAGCTCGGCGCAGGCGCACGCGCTCGGGGCCCAGGCGCGCAAGGTCTCGCTCGCGGGATTCCAGTCGAGCCTGGTGACGCTGGCGCTCGAATACGGGATCACGCAGCCGCCGAGCTTCGAAGACGCGAACTTTCGCTCGAGCGTGGTGTTCGACTCGAGCAAGCCAGCCGGCACCCCGAAGGCGCGCTTCGCCTACCTGTTCCCGAGCAGGAACGCGGCGCTCGTGTCGGTGCGCATGAAGGCGGGGCTCTCCGAAGCGCAGCGGATCCACACGATCGCCTTGATCCGCCGGGCGGTGAACATGCCGCAGTGGCGCTTGACGCACGGCGAGAGCTACCTGGTGACCGGCGAGCCGGTGATCGTCGCGGACCTCACCAGCTCGATCAGCCACTCGATCGAGCTGCTGCTGATCGCCGTGCTGCTGGTGATGGCGGCGACCCTCGGCCTGGTCTTCTCGGGACGCCCACGGCTGCTGCCGCTCGCGCTCGCGCTGCTGGCCGCCGCGCTCACCTTCGGGGCGCTGTCGGCGGTCGGCGCGTCGCTGACGATGGCCTCGATCGCGGTGCTGCCCGTGCTGGTGGGCCTCGCGGTGGACTACGCGATTCAGTTCCAATCGCGCGCCGAGGAGGAGCAGGGCGACGTCCGCCGGGCGGCCGCCGCGGGCGGGCCGACGATCGCGACGGCCGGGGCGGCGTGCGCGGCGGCGATGCTCGTGCTGCTGCTCTCGCCGGTGCCGATGGTGCGCGGCTTCGGCGTGCTGCTGGTGGCGGGCGTCGCGATCGCGCTGCTGTGCGCGCTCACGGCGGGCGCCGCCGCGATCTCGCTGTCGACTCGCTCGGCCCCGCGCGCGGGTGCGCGGGCGCCCACCCTCGAGCGCCTGGGGGCGCCGCTCGCGGCGGCGTGGCGCGGCGCACGCGAGCTGGTGGCCGACAACCCGCTGACACGGCTGCTCGCGCGCGCCGCGCTGGTCGGCTCGGTGCGCCACCCGGGCAGGGTGCTGTGCGTGGGCGTCGCACTCGCGGCGCTCGGCTGGGGCCTTGACACGCAGACGAAGGTGCAGACCGACATCACCAAGCTCGTGCCGCAGGACCTCGGCTCGTTGCAGAACCTGAACACGGTCGAGCACATCACCGGGGTGGGCGGTGAAATCGAGCTGATGCTCGAAGGCGACGACCTGACCAGGCCCGCGACGATCGAATGGATGGTCGGCTACCAGAGGCGCATGCTCGCGCGCTTCGGCTACAGCTCCGCGGGCGGCTGCCAGCGCGCGCGCCTGTGCCCGGCGTTCTCGTTGCCCGACCTGTTCGAGCGCCAGACCTCGGCGAGCTCCTCGGCAGCGAAGCTCAGCCAGGCGGAGATCGACGGCCTGCTGAGCGCGATTCCCGAGTACTTCTCCGAAGACGTGATCACGCCGAGCAGGCATGTGGCTGCGCTCGCGTTCGGCATCCGCCTGATGGCGCTGGAAGCGCAGCAGCAGCTGATCGAACAGATGCGCGCCAGCCTGCACCCGCCGCGCGGGGTGCACGCGAGCCTCGTCGGCCTGTCGGTGCTGGCGGCGCAATCCGGCTCTCAGGTCGCCGACCCGTGGCGGCGCCTGGAGACCCTGCTCGCGAGCCTCGCGGCGGTCGCGCTGGTGCTGTTGATCGCCTTCCGCGGCGATCGCCGTCGCGCGCTCGTGCCGCTCGTGCCGATCGTGCTGGCGAGCGGCTGGTCGGCGCTGATCCTGTTCGCCGTGCGCGTGCCGCTGAACCCGATGTCGGTGACGCTCGGCGCGCTCGTGATCGCGATCTCGACCGAGTTCAGCGTGCTGCTGTCCGAGCGCCATCGCCAGGAGCTGCTCGCGGGCTACGACACGATCGAGGCGCTGCGCCGCAGCTACCGGCGCACCGGCGCCGCGGTCGCCGCGTCGGGCGCGACCGCGATCATGGGCTTCGCCGTGCTCGTGCTGTCTGACATCGCGATGCTCCGCGACTTCGGCCTGGTGACGCTGATCGACCTGAGCGTGTCGTTGGTGGGCGTGCTCCTCGCCCTGCCGGCGACGCTCGTGATCGCCGATGCGCCCGCCGAGCGCCGCGCTCGCCGGCGGCCGGCGCCGGGCACGCGGCGCGCGCGCCAGGCGTGGATCGGGCAGTGAGCCGCGTGCGGACGTCGTGGCCGGGGTCGTGAGCGGCGCGCCTCAGGTGTGGATCGGGGCGTGAGCGCCACGCGCTACGGACGCCTGACGGGCCTGCTCGGGCTGCTCGTCCTGCTGGCGCTGATCGTGCACGGGCTGATCGACAGCTCCACGAACGTGACCGGGATCCCGGCGGGGCGCGCCCTGCCGCCGTTCGCCGTGCCGCTGGCGCTCGGGAGCCTCCCCGGCGACGCGGACGTCGCGACGCACGCCGACGACGGCGAAGACGGGCGGGTGCCCGCGTGCGCGGAGCGCGGGCCGCGGATCCTGAACGCGTGTCAGCTCTACGAACAGGGCCCGGTGGTGCTCGCGCTGTTCGTCGACTCCGGCTCGTGCGCGTCGGTGCTCCTGCGGATCCAGGCGCTCGTGCCGGAGTTTCCGCGCGTGCGCTTCGCGGCGGTCGCGATCAAGGGCCGGCGCAGGCCGCTGCGCGGCTTCATCCGCGAGCATCGGCTGACCTTCCCGATCGGCATCGACGAAGAATACGGAGCGGTCGCGGCGCTCTACAAAGTGTTCACGTGCCCGCAGGTGAACTTCGCCTACCGCGGCGGCGTCGTGCAGGGCGGCGCGCTGCTCGGCGGCTTCTCGGCGGGGCGCCTGCGCGCGCGCGTGGGCGAGCTGGTCGCGGCGTCGCGCGCGCGCGAACGGCGAGCGACGTGAGCGACGCGCAGGGATCGCTCGCGGGCTGGTGCGCGCACGAGATCGAAGCCGAGCTGCCCGGCCTGCGCCTGCTCGTCGCCGACGCGCTGCACACCCGCGCGCGGCGCCTTGGCGGCCCCTCCCCGCCGGAGCTGACGGCGCGCCTGCGCGAACTGTCCGACCGCTTCCGCGGCGCCCGCGCGGTCGGCGTGCGCCGGGAGTCCGTGCCCGGCGCCTATCGCGTGTTCTTCCGCCAGATCGGCCTCGACCCGGACGTCGCGCGAACCCCGATCGAGGCTGCGCTGATGGAGCGGATGCTGCGCGGAGGCTTTCCGAGCGACGGCCTGCTCGCGGACGCGCTGATGGTCGCGCTGCTCGACACGGGGGTGCCGGTGTGGGCGCTCGACGCCGAGTCCGTCGACGGTCGGCTCGGCATCCGCGCGAGCCGGGAGGGCGAGCCCCTGGGGCGCTCCCCGGACGCGCCTGCGCTGCCCGGCGCTCGGCTGGTCGTCGCCGACGGCTCGGCGGCGCTCGCGGTGCTGTTCGGCGAGACCGCCCCGGGGCACGCGCCGGGAGCGAGCACGCGCGCGCTTACCCTGTTCGCCGTGCAGGTCGCGGGCGTGCCGACGCTGTACGCGGAGGAGTCGCTGCACATGTGTCGCGCGGCGCTCGAGCAATCCTGACGGCGCCCGCAAGCGCGTCCCGCGTGCGAGGGGCGCTGGTAGAATCGCTGTCTGCCGGAGAGGAGGCGGGTGTGACCTACTACGAGCAGCTAGTCATCGATCCAGACGCGCCGGCCGACCGCGAGAGCGGTGCTCGGCGCCGGCGGTGGCCGCCAGCCGTCCAGGTCGCACGCCCGGCGCCGGATGCGCGCGAGCGCACGCCTCAGGACGAGCGCGCGGCGAGGACTTCGCTGCGCTTTCAGATCGCGCGCCTGGAGCGCGAGCGCTCGGCGATCGTCGCCGAGCGCTTCCCGTTCATCGCCGCCCCGGCGCCGGTCGCGCCCGGCGCGGCGAGCGGCCCCGCGCTGCTCGACCTCGGGGCGCTCGAGCGCGTCCGCGACGAGCTGGCGGCTGATGTCCAGGAGCTGCGCGCAAGGGTGCACGAACGCGTCGAACACGAGCGCCGCGCGCGCGAGCAGCTGCGGCGGATGCGCCTCGAGCCGGGCAGGTACAAGTTCGCACGCCTGCCCGTCAGGGACCTGGGGCAGGGGGTGTGCGGGGCCTGGGTGGTGCGCCCACGGCTGGGCCTGATCGGCATGCTGGCCGGCTGGTGGGAGCTCAAGCTCGCGTCAGGCTGTCCGTTAGCCAGGGGGTCGCGGTCCACGCGCGGCCCCTGTTTACGGAGGTGAGCATCGCGGCGAGCGTGCGCCGCTGACGCTCGGTCATCGAGCCGATCGTCTTCTTCTCGGACATCGGAACCTGTGCGAGGAACTTGCGGCAGCGGGTGTGTCCCCAACGGCGCTGGCTCATCAGCAGATCGGCGACGGCCATGCTGTGCGCCTCCCACGGGCATTCGAGGATCACCTCGGCCACGTGCAGCTCGCCGATCGCCACGCGGCGCTTGAGGTCGGCTCGGGCGAGGCGAACCTTGTTGGCACGCTCGAGCGCGCGCATGTACTGAGGACCGCCAGGGACAACCGTCGCTGTCGCGTTCATAGGGCACTCTCCCCCGTTCGCGCCGCGAGCTTCACGCGCCGAGAACGTACTCGCTGTTGAATTTTTCGATTACGCGCCCGCCGGACCGCAATGAGATCCGCCGCGACGAGCCGCGGCTGTCCCACCACGTCGCCTCTCCTCCCGACGGTCTTGTGTGGGGCGAACCCCCGAACGGTCTTGCAGAGCGCACGTGCAAGCTACGCGAGGAGCGGTCCCGTGGTCAATATCCGGCTCTCCGCTTCGTACGCTAGAAGCGACCTTTTTCGCTCGCGCCGCGACTTGTGAAGAAACGGACAAGTCGGTGGGCGCCGCCGGCCGGGCGCTCAACGGTCGAGCGGTCCGGGCAGCGGCCCGTGCTGCGCCTCGAACTGACGCTTGACGCGCGCGAACACCTCCAGCGCGCGGTCGAGCGTCGCCTGGTCGTGCGTGGCCATGACGCTCGTGCGCAGCAGCGCCCCGCCGGGAGGCACCGCCGGGTGAAGCGCGCAGTTGGTGAACACGCCGCCGTCGTACAGCGCACGCCACAGCAGCGCCGCCTGCCAGTCATCGCCGACGAGCACCGGCACGATCGGGGTCGTGATGACCTCGAACGGCGCCTCGGGCGCGGGCCCCGTGCGCACGGGCTCGCCGCTGAGCGTGCGGTAGCCGAGCGCTTGCAGCCCGTCGGCGAGATAGCGTGCGCGCGCGAGCACGCTCGCTAGCAACGCCTGTCCTTCGTGCGAGCGCACGATCCGCAGCGCCGCGAGCGCCGCCCCGAGCGCCGCCGGGACGGCCGAGGCCGTGAACAGGAAGGGACGCGAGGAGATCCGCAGGTAGTCGATCACCTCGGCCGGTCCCGCGAGGAAGCCGCCACAGGCGGCGAGCGACTTCGAGAAGGTGCCCATGCGCAGGTCGACGCGCTCCTCGACGCCCAGCAGCTCGCTGGCTCCCGCGCCGCGCGCGCCGAGCACTCCCGCCGCGTGCGCCTCGTCGACCATCAGGCGCGCGCCGTGGCGGGCGCACAGCTCGACTATGTCGACGAGCGGCGCGACGTCGCCCTCCATCGAGAACACGCCGTCGACGACCACCAGCACACCGCCGCCGTCGCGCTCGGCGCGCTCGAGCGCGCGCTGCAGCCGGTCCAGGCGATTGTGGCGGAAGGGTCGCATCTTCGCCTTGGAGATCAGCGCGCCGTCGAGGATCGAGGCATGGTCGGCGGAGTCGACGATCACCGTGTCGCCCGGGCCGAGCAGCGTGCCGAGCGTGCCGACGTTCGCCTGGTGGCCGGTGGTGAACACGATCGCCTCCTCGGCGCCCATCCATTCGGCGAGCTCGCGCTCGAGCTCGAGGTGCAGCGGGGTGGTGCCGTTGAGCAGGCGCGAGCCGGTCAGGCCGGTGCCGTAGCGCTCGAGCGCTTCGCGCGCGCCGCGCAGCACGCGCTCGTCGGCGGTCAGGCCGAGGTAGTTGTTGGACGCGAGCATGATCCGCGGTGCGCCCTCCATCTCGACGACCGGCAGCGCCGGCGACTCGACGGTGCGGAAGTAGGGCATCAGGTCCGCCTCGCGCGCGGCTCGCAGGAGCTGTTCGCGCTCGTGGCCGCGGACCTTGGCGAAGACGTCGATCGAGGTTGGCATATAGGGTGGCGCGGCGATGGCGGTCGAAGTCAGCCCGGTCTCGGGCGCAAGGGATCTGAAAGCGTTCATCGACCTGCCGTTCCGCCTGCATGCTAACCGCCCGCTGTGGGTTCCCCCGCTGAAGCTCGAGCGGCGGCTGTTCCTGAACCGCCGGATGAACGCGTTCTTCACGCACGGCCAAGCCGAGTACTTCCTCGCGCGTCGCGACGGGCGGGTCATCGGGCGCGTCAGCGCCCAGGTCAACGACGCGTTCAACGAGCACCGGAACAAGAGCTGGGGGTGGTTCGGGTTCCTCGAGTTCGAGGACGACCAGGAGGCGTTGGACGCGCTGCTCGGCGCCGCCGCGGGATGGCTGCGCGAGCGCGGCCAGGAGCGCATGGTCGGGCCGGCGAGCTTTACGATGAACGACGAGAGCGGCGTGCTGATCGAGGGCTTCGAGCTGCGTCCGATGATCGCCCAGCCGTGGAACCCGGCGTACTACCCCGAGCGCCTCGAGCGGGCCGGGATGAGCAAGGCGATGGACCTGCTGATGTGGAACCTCGAGGTCGCGGACCGCGAGCAGATGCTGCCGGTGATCTTCGAGCTAGCCGAGAAGGCGCAGTCCGAGTACGGGATCCGGGTGCGCCCGATGCGCCGCTTGCAGTTGCGCAAGGACCTGGACTGGTTCGGCGAGGTCTACAACTCGGCGTGGTCGCAGAACTGGGACTTCGTGCCGTACTCCAAGAAGGACCTCGACGCGCTCGCGCAGGAGCTGCACCTGGTGTTCGACAAGCACTGGTTCTTCATCGCCGAGAAAGAAGACACCGGCGAGGTCGTGGGGATGGCGATGACGATCCCCGATCCCAACCAGGTGCTCGAAAAGATGCGCGGGCGTCTGCTGCCGTTCGGCTGGTGGTATTTCGTGAACAAAAGCCGGATCATCGATCGTGTGCGCGTCGGCTGGCTGGGCGTCAAGCCCGAGCACCAGCACCTGGGCGTGGCGGCGAAGCTGTACGTCGAACACTTCAACGCGGCCGCCGCGCGCCCCCAGAAGGGCGGCGAGATGGGCTGGATCCTCGAGACGAACAAGCCGATGAACCGCGGCATGGAAGCGATGGGCGGGCGGATCGTCAAGCGCTACCGAATGTACGAGCGAGAGCTGTAGCGGAGCCCGCCCGTCCGCCCGTCCGTCCGCCCGTCCGTCCGTCCGTCCGTCCGTCCGTCCGCCCGCGTCTGAGGCGACCTCTAGACTCTGGCCGATGAGCGATCCGGTGCGCCCATCCGCGGAGTCCGAGCGCGCGCAGAACGCGCTGCCGGTGCTCGCAGACCCGGCGCGCGCGGAGCAGTCGCTGCTCGCGGACGCGGCGCCCGTCGCGCAGCCGCTGCCGTCGATCGGGGCCGGCGTGGGGAGTCCCGCCGTTGCGGTGGTGCCCGCGGTGCAGGCGGCCGCGGTGGCCGCGGGCAGCTTCGTCGCGGGCGCGGCGCTCGTCGGGCTCGTGCACCGTCGTCGCAGGCGCGCGGGCGTCCTGCCCGCGGCGGGCGCCCCGCGGCGCAGGCTCGGCCGCCGCCGCGCACGCGCGGCCGGCCACGCCGGTCGCGGGGCGGGCAGGGCGGTCGAGCTCGTGCAGATCGTCGGCAGCCGCTCGCTGCTGCTCGACGTGCACCTGCTGGGTGGCGCGGGCGAGCGCTGAGGCCGGGGCGCCCTGGACGGCCGCGTCGAGCTGCGCGAGGAGGTCACGCCGGCAGGCGCCTTCCGGCTGCCGCGCTCGGCCGGCGCCGACGGGCTGCTGCGCCGGCGCGCGGGGGTGCTCGAGCGGCTGCTGCATCACGGCGGGGAGCCGGTGGTCGTGCGGGTCGCCCAGCGGGCCCCCGACAGCGTGCTGTTCGGCGCGCGCGCGGCGAGCAGGCAGGCCGCCGCCCACGGCATCCGCCGGATGCGCTTCGCGCTCGGCGTCGATGAGGACCTGCGCCCGTTCGTGCGGCGCTTCGCGCACGACCCGCTGATCGGGCGCTCGGTGCGCGGCCGCCCGTGGCTGCGCTGCACGCGCCGGCCCGAGCCCTTCGAGGCGCTCGCGTGGGCGATCTGCGAACAGCTGATCGAGTACGAGCGCGCCGCGGCGATCCAGCGCCGGGTGCTCGCGGCGCTCGGCCGTCGTGCACCCGGCTGGGACGGCCGTGCGGACGGGCTGCGCGACCTGCCGACGGTCGCGACGCTCGCCGGCACCGCGCCCGCGAGGCTGCAGTCCTTGGACCTCGCGGGCGGGCGTGCGCTGGCGCTCGTGCGCGTCGCGCGCGAGGTCGCACGCGGTCGCGTCGATCTCCACAGCCCCGAGCACGAGCGCGCTTGGCGCAGGCTGCGCGCGATCCCGGGCATCGGCCCGTGGACGGTCGAGATGCTCGCGCTGCACGGCCAGGGACGCCACGACCAGCTGCCCGCAGGCGACCTGGCGCTGCTGAAGCTCGTCGGGCGCGCGCTCGGCGGCGGCGACCCGCGCGCCCGCGCCGAGGAACGGCAGGTGCGTGAGTTCTTCGCCCCGTACGGCGAGTGGGCGGGCCTGGCGGCCGCGCACATGCTCGCGGGCGGCGTCTGAGCCCTGCGCGCCGCGCGCGATCGGCGCGACACGCCCGTATCGGTGCGCCGGGCGCGTCCGCGGCCTACGCGCCGACGGGCACGTAGTAGCGGCGCGAGCGCGGGTCCTGCTCGAGCAGGCCGGCGGCGAGCAGCGTGGTCATGTAGCGGTGGGTCGTGCTCGCGCTGAGGCCAAGGCGCCCGGCGACGTCGGTGACCGCGAGCGCATCCCCGTCCTCGGGGAAGCACGCGAGCACGAGCAGGCCGAGCAGCAGCGAGCGCGACAGGCGCGGGCTGGCGGCGAGCGCCGGGTAGTTCGAGACGAGCCCGCTGTCGCTGAGGCCGCGCAGCACGCCGGCGACGCCGCTGGCGTCGGAGCTGTGGCGCACGACCTGGTCGACCTGCGAGCGGGTCAGCTCTATCTTGATGCCGCTGGCGGTCATTTTCGGTCTGATCTGTGCAAACGCGGACCGGGCGCCGTTGGGCACCCGGTCCGGTCACTGGCGAGACGAAAGCGGGATACGGACCCGGCGCGCCCTCGTGGCTGCGACCCGAGTCCGGTTCACGCTCCTGAAGGATCGTGCATGCAGCCCCATTCGAGCAAGGGGAAAGTCCAATACTTGAGTTTCAAGTAAGGATCCGCGTGGACGCCGTGCCGGCGCCGGAGCGCGCAGATTTGGCGCCCGCACGCACAGACGCGGCGGCGGCCAGCGCCGGTGCGCCGCTGGGCGGCGCAGCTGCGCGATTGGCGCCGGCGTCGGTTCGCAGCGAAGCGGCGCTGACATCCCCACGCCAGGAGCTCGCGGCGCGACGCGCCCGCAGGACGGCCATGGTGGGCGCCGCGAGCTCGCCCATGGTCGCGAGGACGCGCTTCTTGGCAAGGCGCGCATCCGGCCGCAAGGCCTGCGGATCGGACAGATACAGGCTGGCCATCGCCGCGAGGATCAGCGAGTGGCTGTACGCGTGCGGGAGCCGCCGCGCGCGGCGCACCGCCTGCGTGGCGATCATCTCCAGGCGCGCGGCCGCTTCGGCCGGCGAGACGTAGTAGTCGAGCAGGCTGCGCTGCCCCGGCACGCACGTGTCCTCGTGGTGATCGATCAGACCGTCGAGTAGCGTGTGCAGGGCGCCGATCCACGGGTAGTAGGCCTCGGCGAGCGCGGCGGTGTCGCGCTCGGTCAGCGTGGGATCGGCCATCGCGCCGATCATCGCGAGCACTCCCAGGGAGGAGCCGGCGGCGGCGCCGGTCTCCCACCATCGCAGTCCGGTCGCGGGCATCGTTTCCGCGTCGGCCCAGCGCGCGAACGCGTCGTGCGAGTGGTTGGCGTCTCCGTGGTTGAGGCTCTGGTAGGTGACGACGCGCTCGGCGGCGCGGCGCACGGGCGAGAGGATGACCGAGTAGGAGGGCAGGTTGGCGAGCGCGGCGCGGCAGGCCTCGACGAGTGCCTCCAGGTAGCCGCCGTCGCCGCGTTGTCGATGGTGTGCGTAGTAGTCGAAGCGGACTCTGCGTGGCTCGAGCGCCGAGAGCAGCGCCTGGTGGAGCTGGTGGCCGTTTTTGATCGGATCGGCATTCGGTTGCTCGGAGAGCGTGTCGAGGTAGTCGAAGATCACCTGATAGCTTGCGAGCGCGGTGACGACCGTGCGCTGCGCCGAGCGGGGAACGAAGGCGGCGAACGCGACTGCGCCTTCGAGGCTGCGCCGCTTGGCGCGCTGCGCATCGAGCGCGAGATCGCGAAGCACGGGGTCCTCGATTTCTCGCGCACGGGCCTGCCAGCGTCGCAGTTCGCACACGAATGAAGGGAACACGCTCAGCCAGTAGCGTCGTGCGGCCAGCGTGAACGCATATGCCGAGACGATTCGCCTTTTTGGCGAAGCCATACCAATAGCTTCGCGTCCAGAGGAGATGGTTTGGGCGCATAGTTGGATTTATGCGTGCAAACTCGCCTGTGGTTGGACGCGCGCGGCGAACAGACCTGGCAGGGCGATCACTGCCATCGCGATGCTCGCGAGCAGTGCGAGCGTGAGCGCCAGTTGCGGTACGTCGAACGAGAATGGCGCCGGGAACCCGGTGATCCGGATCAGCGCGCGCGAGGCGAGTGCGTGCCCATAGATCCCGACGGCCGCACCGATCGCGCAGCCGACGCCGAGCACGATCGCACTCTCGAGCAGCAGCGCTCTCCACAGCTGCGCGGTGTCGTAGCCCTGGATCTTCAGCGACGCGAGCAGCGCTCGCCGCTGCCAGATCGCGGCGCTCAGCGCCGAGGCGACCGCGAGCGCGGCGGCGATCAGCAGCAGTTTCGCGATCTCGCTGAGGCTGCGCAGGCCCTGGCCGACGATCCGCTCTACCTCGGCGATCCGCTGGGCGGAGGTCTGCACGCGCAACACACTCGCGGGGCCCAGCGCGCGTTCCACGGCGCGCCTGCCGGCCGTGGGGCTGACGCCGCGGCGCAGGCCGATCGCGAGCGTCGTCGGGCTGCTCGTTTCCCACCAGCGGCTGTAGTCGCTGGTGTTGAGGGTGATCGTGCCGGACGGCCAGCCGATGTTCGTGGTGATCGCCGCGACGCCCAGGCGCACCGATCCGGACGGCGTCGGCAGCGAGAAGGAGTCGCCGACGTGCAGGTCGTGTTCGCCCGCGAAGCCGCTCGAGACGGTAGCCCAGCCACCCGCGCGCAGGCGCGCGGTCGCCTGCGCGAGGTTGCCGCGCAGCAGCTGGCTGGGGAGCACCATCTCGCTGCCGCTCGCCGGCAGCGCGCGGATCCACAGGCGGTGGTCGCCGACATCGAGAAAGCCGCCCTGATGGGCGCGCACCGAAGCGACGCCCGGAGCGCGGGCGATCGCCGCGAGCTTGGCGCTCGAGATCCGGAAGCCGTCGGCGTCGAAGATGTTTTCGTCGGGCGTCACCCACACGCCGGCTGTCCGCCATTGCTGCACGATCGCTTCGTCCAGGCCGTGCAGGAGATCGTGTTGCGCGCCGCCGACCGCGACGCTCCCGTAGACGGCCAGCGCGGCGATGCCGGCCAGCGCCACCGAGCGGGTGGTGACCGCGCGCAGCTCGGAGACCACGACGATCAGCGAGCTCGAGGCGACGCGTTCGCCTGTCCATTGCAACACCCGCGCGGCGCCGGTGAACAGACTGGGAAGCATGAGCAGCAGCGCGAGCGCCAGCGCCATGCCGCCGACGACGGTCAGGCTGGGGGCGATCAGCAGCAGCACGGTTATCAGCACGAGCAGCGCAATGCCCGCGACGAGCAGCTTCAGCGCTGTCCGGCCGATCAGCGCCTCGCCTCCGGCGGACTGATCGCGAAAGACGGCGTCGGTCGGGCGGCCCGGGCGCAGGTCGAGCGCGGGCGAGAGCGACGCGAGCATCGTCGCGAGCACGCCGGAGCCGACGGCGAGCACGATCGTGTCGACGCGCAGGCTCTCGCCGCTGCCGATCGGAAAGGCGGTCGTCAGGTACGTAGGTATGCGATGCAGAAAGCCGTGGGAGAGCAGGTCGCCGAGCGCCACGCCGACGGCGGAGGAGACGATGCCGAGGACGACCGCCTGGAAGGCGAGCAGCACGAGGATCTGGCGCCAGTCATAGCCCTGCATGCGCAGCTCGGCGACGAGGCGCCGGCGCTCTGGGACGGTCAGCAGCATCGCGTTGAGCGCGAGCAAGAAGCCGACCATCACGCTGATCGCCGCGAACAGCGTCGTCGACTGGTCGTTGGGCTTGACCGCCTGGGCCAGCAGACGCAGCTCCGCGTCGGCCGGCTCGACGTTCAGCCGTCCCGCGGCGAGCGTCCGCAGCTCGCGGGCGGCGAAGCGTTCCTCGCCTGGACGCGGCTTGATCAGGATCTGTGTGAGGCGGCCCCGAAGGCCGGTCAGCCGCTGCGCATCCGCGAGCGCGCTCACGGCGACGGGGCTCGATGCGATCGCGCCGAACGGCGAGCTTTTCAGGATCGCGGTCACGGTGCTCGTGCGCGCGGCGCCGAAGGCGAGCACCGTGACCTGGTCTCCCGGTTCGGCCCCGATCGCCGCTGCGACGCTCTCCGGCAGGATCAGGCCGCGCCCGAAGGTGAAGTTCGCGAGCCCGAGCTGGCGCGCGTCGAAGCCGCCCAGGTGCAGTAGCGCCGCGGAAACGCCCACGAGCTGCACCGGCTGGCGGCCGTGTGGCCCGACGACCGCGATGTTCTCGCGCAGCACCGGCGCCGCGACCCGCACGCCAGGCAGACGGCGGCTCTGATTGAACAGGCGCTCTTCGAACCCGTCCTGCGAGCGCGCCGCCAGCTGCAGCCGCGCCGAGCCGATCAGCTCATGGATCAGCAGTTCTGCCGAGCCGGTCAAGCTGGCGTTGGCGACGAGCACCCCGAGCACGAGCGCGACGCCGACCGCGATGCCGCTGCCTGCCAGCAGCTCCTGGATGGCGTGCGAGCGCAAGCGCACGCCGTACAAGTGAGCGAGCATGCTCACGCGTACCCCCGCGATCGCGGGGTTCAATGGGCTCCTCACGAGTGAATCGCTGTCAACTCCGGGTCGATCCCGTCGGCCATGTGGCCGTCTCGCAGAGTGTGGACGCGGTCGACGAACGGCACCGCGTCGTGATCGTGGGTCACGAGCAGCCCAGGAATCTCGCGCTCGTGGCAGATGTCGCGCATCAGCGCGATGATCTCGGCGCTGCGCTTGGAGTCGAGGTTGCCGGTCGGCTCGTCGGCGAGCAGCAGGCGCGGGTCGTTGGCGAGAGCGCGCGCGATCGCCACGCGCTGGCGCTCGCCCATCGACAGCTGCTCGGGCGTGTGCGCGACACGCGCGCCGAGGCCGACGCGCTCGAGCCACGGCAGCGCCCGCTGGCGACCCTCGCGCAGGGTGCATCCGTCACCGGTCAACTTGATCGTCGCGTTGTCCAGCGCCGAGGTGTGCGCCATCAGGTGAAAGGACTGGAAGATGAAACCCACGTCGCGGCGGCGGTAAAGCGCGCCCTCGCGCTCGGAGAGCTCGCCGAGCACGCGTCCGTCGAAGCGCACGCTGCCGCTGTCCGGGGTGCTGAGCGCGGCGGCGAGCAGCAGCAGGGTCGTCTTGCCCGAGCCGCTCGGCCCGTACAGCGCGACGAACTCGCCCGGTCCGATCGTCAGCGAGACGCCGTCGACCGCCTTCACGGTCTCGGCGTCGGTCGTGTAGTGCTTGACGACCGCGCGCAGCTCGAGCGTGCTCACTGCCCGCCGCGCTCCGCTCCGAGGCGCCTGCGTCCGGGCATCTGCACGACCGTGCCGCGTCGCTCTGGCGAGACCAGCTCGCCGTCGGTGATCGACATCAGCACGCCGAGCCCTTGCAGCGCGGGCATTTCCTCGGAGGCCATCAGCAGCGCGATGTTGCGTGAGTGGGCGGTCGAGCGTAGGAGCGCGTAGAAGCGATCGCGGCCGCGGAGGTTCGGCAACAGCGCCGGTTCGTCGAGCACCAGCAGGCGCGGTTCGCGGGCGATCGCGCGCGCGAGCATCACCCGGGCCCGCTCGGTCAGCGACAGCGAGGTCGTCGGCTCCTCGGCGGCGGCCCCGACCTCCAGCGCGTCGAGCACCCGCATCGCCCGGCGTCGCGCTTCGCGAATCGTCAGCCCCTCGCTGCCAAGCGAGGTGGCGACGTGATCGGCGACGCTTTCGCCTGGACTGGCGCGCCAGTCGGCGGCGGACATGAACGCGATCTGCTCGCGCAGCAGCCGGCCTCGCTCGCGACCGGACATCTTGACGATGTCCTTGCCTTCGAAGTGGATCGCACCGTCGTCAGGCAACACGATCCCGGCCGCCAGGCGCAGCAGCGTCGACTTGCCCGAGCGGCGGGTCCCGTACACGCCGACGCTGGCGCCTGTGTCGAGCTCGAGCGAGACGCAGTCGAGCACGTGGATCTCACGGGCGCCGTCGCGGTAACGCTTGCTGACGTTCACAAGAGAGAGGAGCGGCGTCATGGCGGCGCGGCGCTACTGCCTGTGTTCCAGGAACTCGTTCATCCGCCGTCGCGTGCGCTGCGCCCAGTCGATCTCGCTCTCGAGCTGGGCGTAGACGGCATCGCGCGTGCACTCCATGCACAGCGCGGTCCACGAGCGCCCGCGGCCGTCGGTCGGCCCGACGAGCTGGGCGAGCAGCAGGCACTCCCGCTCGTAGGCCTTCAGCGCCTCGAGCAGCCGGTGTGCGTCCTGCTCGCGCGCGACCGACAGCTTCGCCTGCAGGCCGAGCCGCACCGGCTCGCGGGGCAGGAGTGTCTCCATCCACAGGGTGAGCGCCTCGGATGTCTCTTCGGTCGGGTAGTAGACGAGGTGCGTGCGGCGGTGGTTGTTGCGCTTGGGCTCATCGCGCGAGACGGCCAGGCCGGTCTTCTCCAGCTGCTCGAGCAGCCTGTAGACGTCGTTGGTGTCCACCCGCCAGGTCTCGCCGAGCCGTGCGGCCAGGCGGTTGGCCAGGTCGCCGCCGTGTCCCGGGCGTTCGAGCAGCAGGCCGAGCAACGCGCCTCGCAGAGGCGTCGAAGGACCACGCATCCACCTCGTCTTCTCAGGATTTACGCTCGCCATCTGTTCCCCACCTTTACGACAGAGTCGCTACGGGGACAATACACCAACCGCGAGGCGATTGGCGAATCGTTCCGACATCCTGGCACGGCGCGGCGCGGCGAGCATCGATCGAGACGTGGCGAGGCCACGGGTGCGAGCGTCGCCATGGGATCGGCACGGCCGCGCCCGTGAAGGCTCCCGGGCACGGTGCGCGCGTCGCTACGGAATCAGCACGGCCGCGCCCGTGAAGGCTCCCGCGCGCAGGTCGGCGAGCGCGTCGTTGGCGCGGGCCAGCGGATAGGTGCTGACGCGGGTGCGCACGCCGGCGCGCGGCGCGAGCTCGAGCAGCTCGCGCGCGTCGGCGCGGGTGAGATTGGCGACCGAGCGCAGCACTCGCTCCTGCCACAGGATCGAGTACGGGAAGGCGGGGATCTCGCTCATGTGGATGCCGCCGCACACGACCGTGCCGCCGGGTGCGACAGCGCGCAGCGCGAGCGGCACGAGCGGGCCGACGGGCGCGAAGATGATCGCCGCGTCGAGCGCTCGCGGCGGCGGCTGCTCGGAGGAGCCGGCCCACACGGCGCCGAGCTCGCGCGCGAACTCGGCCGCGCGATCCTCGCCGGTGCGCGTGAACGCGTACACCTCGCGTCCCTGCCAGCGGCAGATCTGGGTGAGGATGTGCGCGGCGTCGCCGAAGCCGTAGAAGCCGACGCGGTGCGCCTCGCCGCACATCCGCAGCGCCCTGTAGCCGATCAGCCCGGCGCACAGCAGCGGAGCGGCCTGCTCGTCGGTGTAGCTCGCTGGGATCGGAAAGCAGTAGCGCTCGTCCGCGACCGTGTACTCGGCGTACCCGCCGTCGATGTCGCGGCCGGTGAAGCGCGCGTTCGGGCACAGGTTCTCGCGCTGGCTGCGGCAGTACGCGCACTCGCCGTCGGTCCAGCCCAGCCACGGCACGCCCATGCGGCGCCCCTGTCCGGGGGCCGATTGGCGGGGGTCGTGCTCGCCCGCGCGCGGCTGCACCGTGCCGACGATCTGGTGGCCGAGGACGCGCGGCGGCGAGCGGACGTCGACGTCGCCGTCGAGCAGGTGCAGGTCGGTGCGGCACACCCCGCATGCGTGCACGCGCAGCAGCAGCTGGCCGGGGCCCGGCTGCGGGATCGGGCGCCGCACCTCGCGCAGCGGCCGCCCGACGCCCTCGAAGGCCATCGCGCGCATGCTCGCCGGCGTCTGCGCCATACACGCGCAGTCAAGCACCACGGGGCGTCGGCCGCTAGATCCCCTGCCCGGGTAGGAACTCGTTGGTGTACGGCGGCAGCCCGACGTCGGGATCGTGCTTGAGCAGCCCGCGCGCGAACATCCAGCCGGCGAACGCCGCCCACGCCGACGGTTCCTGCCAGCCGTACGGGTCGCCGGCGTTCGCCGGCTGGGTCGCCGGGAGCGTCTGCTCGATCGATTCGAGCTGTAGCTTTTCTTCGGCGGACGGGTTGGCGGCGACGATCAGCTTGGCGGCGGCGGCGGGGTCGGCGCGCACCTCGTGCTCGCCGCGCGTGAGCGCTTGCAGGAACGCGCGCAAGTCGACGCCGTCCGTGTGCGCCTCGCCTTCGCGCACGACGAGCACGAGCTCGTCGTAGGTGGGCACGCCGGCTTGGTTGACGGGGATGACCGTCGGGTGCTTGTGCATCAGGCGCAGCTGAATCGCCTCGTAGTTCCAGTATCCGCCGAGCGTCGCGGCGACCTTCCCGGAGAGCATCGCCGGCACCAGGTCAAAGCCGACGTTCGCTTCCTTGACGCTCGCGGGGTTCACGTGCGCGTGCTGCAAGACGGTGCGCAGCTCGACCGCCTGATACGGGATGCCGGCGGTGCCGACTGTCTTGCCCGCTAGCTGCGCGACGCTGGCGACGTGCGCTTCGGGCAGCGCGATGATCGAGGTCAGCGGGCGCTGCACGAGCGCGGCGATCGACACGAGTTTCAGGCCCTGGTCGCGCGCGAGCAGCAGCTGCGGCTCATACGAGATCGCCATGTCCACCTTGCCCGCCGCAAGCAGCTTGAGCGGTTCGGCGGTTTCCGCGGGGACGACCGGCTGCACGTCCAGTCCGACCGCGCGAAAGTCGCCGTGCGCGATCGCCGCGTACAGCGGCGCGTGGTCCGCGTTCGGGAACCAGTCGAGCATCACCGTGAAGCGCTTGGCGCTCGGCGCTGTGAGCGTGTCCTGCTTGGCGCCGCACGCGCCCACGCACAGCGCGAGCGCCAACGCGATGCCCGCTCGCGCGAGCGTGCTGCGCTTGTGCCGCTCCAGCCGGCGCATGCGCCGGCTGGCCGGGCCGTACATGTACGGCCCGGGACGGCCGCACATGTGCGGCCGTCGACCATGCCGCATGCGGCATGGTCCTCCAAGACAGATCCTCAAGCGCTCTCTCCTCGTGGTCGTGCCTGCCACGGCACGAGCGCGCGTTCGGCGAGCGCGAGCGCGTAGAAGCAGGCGATTGCGAAGGCGAACAGCACGATCGTCGCCGCGTACGCGCGCGGGGTCTGAAAGCTGTTGGTGTCGGTGATGATTTCGCGCCCGAGCCCGGAGTACGCCTGCGCGGTCGGGGTGCTGGTCTCGGCGATGAACGCGCCGATCACGCCGACCGCGAGCGCGATCCTCGCGCCGGACAGCGCCGCGGGCACGGCCGCGGGCAGCTCGGCGAAGCGAAACGCCTGCCAGCGCGAGGCGTCCAAAGTGCGCAACAGCTTCGGCTGCTCGGGGTCGACCGTCGCGAGCCCGTCGACGGTCGCGACGAGCACCGGGAAGAAGCAGATCAGCGCGATCACGACGAGCTTCGGGAAGATCCCGAAGCCCAGCCAGAACACGAGCGGCACGGCGATCACCGGGATCGGCAGCGCCTGCGAGCCGACCGCCAGCGGGTAGACCGCGTGGCGCAGCGCCGGCGACAGGTGGATGGCGATCGCAAGCGCGAAGCCGAGCGCCAGCGCGAGCGCGAGGCCGAGCACGACCTGCTCGGCGGTCACCGCGAAGTTGTGCGACAGCGCGCTCGCGTTCTGCCACAGAGCGCTCGCCACCTCGTGCGGAGCGGGCAGCACGTCTTCCTGCACGCCTGACAGCTCCGCGTACAGCTCCCACGCGCCGAGCAGCGCGAGCGCCAGCGCCAGCGGAGCCACGCGCGCGCTCGCGCCGGTCGAGCGTCGAGCGCTGATAGCGGGTCGAGCGCTCATCGGAGGTCGAGCGCTGATCGCGGGTCGAGCGCTCATCGCGGCGCGCCCGTCGCGAGTGCGCCGAGCGCCCGCTCGCGCGCAGCGAGCACCTCCGGGTGGGTGCTCGCGCGCGGACGCGCAAGGCGCATGTCCAGTTGCGCGAGCACGCGTCCGGGGCGCGGGGAGAGCACGAGCACGCGGTCGGCGAGCAGCACCGCCTCCTCGACGTCGTGCGTGACGAGCACGACCGTGCGCGGCTCGCGCGCGAGCGTGCGTGAGAGCCACTCGTGCATGTCGGCGCGCGTGATCGCGTCGAGCGCGCCGAACGGCTCGTCCAGGCACAGCACCTGCTTGCCCGACAGCAGCGTGCGCACGCAGGCGACCCGCTGGCGCATGCCGCCGGACAGCTCGTGCGGCCTGGCGCCCTGGAAGCCGTCGAGCCCGAGCTCCACGAACAGCGCGCCCGCGCGCGCGCGGGCGCGCGCGCGCGCCACGCCCGCGATGCGCAGCGCGAGCGCCGCGTTGTCGAGCGCGTCAAGCCACGGCAGCAACAGGTCGCGTTGGGGCATCAGCACCGCGGGCTCGGCCGCGACCGTGCCCGCGTCGGCGGTCTGGAGCCCGCAGATCAGCTCGAGCAGCGTGCTCTTGCCACAACCGCTCGGGCCGACCACCGCAACGAGCTCGCCCGGCGCGACCCGCAGCGAGACGTCCGCGAGCGCAACCACTCCGTCGCCCGCTCCGCCTCCCCCGCGCCGCGAGCGCGGGTACGTGCGGCTGACGCGTTCGAGCGACACCACCGCCGCCGCGCCCGCCGCGGCCGAGCCTTCGCCCGCCACCGGCGCCGCGGCCGAGCCTTCGCCCGCCACCGGCGCCGCGGCCGAGCCTTCGCCCGCCACCGGCGCCGCGGCCGAGCCTTCGCCCGCCACCGGCGCCGCGGCCGAGCCTTCGCCCGCCACCGGCGCTGCGGCCGAGCCGCCGCCGTACGCGCGTTGTTCGCGAACGTCCGCGTCGTAAGCCCGCCCGCTGGCGGCGGGCTGTGCGCGAGATTGCAGGTGCGTCGGCACTTCGCTCCCTTCGCGGGCATTACCCCACAGGTTCTAAGGGTCGGCGCCGGTGGAATCCGTTCCCGTGCGCCATCTCAGCCGGCCTTCCCGCCAGCACCCCTGGTGGCTGTGTTCGTCGGGGCTGATCCTAGCGCGGGCCGGACGCCCGTGTGCGCTCGCCGTTCCGCGGTGCGGTGCGGCGCGGCGCGGCGCGGCGTGCGTGGCGTGTGGCGCGTGTGCGCTCGGCCGAGTCCGCGATGCGTATGCGCGATGCGACACTCCGAGCAGGCATGTCCGATCCGTATGACCTCGCGCGCTTCCTCGCCGCTCAGGACGAGGCCGGCACGTACGAGCGCGCGCTGGCGGAGCTGCGCGCAGGCCGCAAGAGCAGCCATTGGATGTGGTTCGTGTTCCCCCAGGTGGCCGGCCTTGGCCACAGCGAGATGTCGCGCACGTACGCGATCTCCTGCCTGCAGGAGGCGATCGCTTATGCACGGCATCCGGTGCTCGGGCGGCGTCTGATCGAGTGCGCGCGCACGCTCGAACAGACGCGCGGGCAAAGCGCGGAGCAGATCTTTGGTCCGGTCGACGCGCTCAAGCTTCACTCCTCGATCACGCTGTTCCTGCGCGCCGCTCCGCAAGAGCCCGTCTTCGCTCGTGTGCTCGAGCGGTACTTCGCCGGCGTTCCAGACCGGGCGAGCGACGAACGCCTGCATGATATCGGCTGATATCAGCTTGATATGCTGTGGTCGTGGCCGAGGACCGTGTCCCGCTCTTCGTCAGGCTGCCGCGCGAACAGGCGGCGGCGCTGGATCGGCTGGTCGATTCGACCGGCCGTCGCAAGCAGCACCTCGTGAGCGATCTGTTGGCGGATCAGCTCGCCGTGGGCCATCTCGAGATCGTGGATCGTGGCGATGGCGAGCAGGTGCTGACGCTGCGGGAGGCCGCGGGATTGCTGCGGCTGCCGATCGAGAGGGTTCGTGCGAGTGCGCTCGCGGGCGAGCTTCCGGGCCGCGCGTTCGGGGATGAGTGGCGGTTCGCGCGCAGCGCGGTGCTGAGATGGCTCGCGGGCGAGGACCGGTCCGGGACGGCAAGCGAGGCGGGGGCTGAGAGCGAAGATGGGTAGCGGGGCGCGGCCGCCGGTGCTCGTCCCCGATGCTCTCCCTGCCGTCCGGCCTCGCGCAGCTGCTGCGCTAGATCGCCGATCACCCACCGGTCGCGAGCGCCCCGCTCGATCAGGGTTCGCACGTCGAGTAGAGAGACGGGCGATACCCGATTCCGAACCACGGGCGCACCGCGCGCAACGGAACGACTAACCCGCTGCCGACACCACCGGGCGCGTGAGCGCGCGCACGAAGTCCTCGAGCTGGGCGGTCGTCCAGCACTCGAACGCGGTGCAATGCTGCTCGTAGGCTGCGATCACGGAGTCGCCGTAGTTCCAGTACAGGCGCGGCTCGGGGTTCAGCCAGAAGGTGCGCCCGGCGCGCGCGGCGATCTGCGCGAACACGTCCGCGCGCGGGTCGCGCCCGTTGGTGCGCGCGTCGCCGAGAACGATCACGGTCGCGCGCGGGTGCAGTTCGTCCTCGACCTGCGCCAGGAACTCCGACCACACGCGCCCGTAGTCGGTGTAGCCGGAGATGTCCGCGACCCCCGCGTCGCTCGAGATGCGTTCGCTGACCGCTTTGAAGTCGCGCTCGCGTTCGAAGATGTCGGTCACCTCGGAGATGCGCTCGATGAACACGAACGAGCGCATCTTGCGAAACGTGTCGTGCAGCGCGTGCAGCACCGACAAAAAGAACACAGACGCGGAGGTGACGCTCGTGGACACGTCGCACAGGACGTATATCTCCGGGCGTTTGGGCCGGCGCGGGCGGAACTTGAGCACCACGGGCACGCCACCCGTCTGCAGCGACGCGCGCATCGTGCGCCTGACGTCCACGTGTGCGTGGCGGCGGTGCCCGCGCGCCTGCATGCCCTGCGTGGCAAGGCGGCGGCGCAGCTGTGCGACGACGCGGTGCACCGCCGCGAGGTCCGCGAGCGGACCGGAGGGCAGCGCGCGGTCGAGCTCGCCGAGCGGGCGCGAGGGCGGCAGGTTGCCCGTGCGCTCGATCTGCGAGCGCTCGAGCTCGCGGCGCAGCAGCGCCTCGAAGCGGCGCAGCGACTCGCGCGGCAGGCCCTCGCGCCGCGGGTCCTCGGCTGCCAGCTCAGGCTGGGGCTCCGCGCGCAGGCCGAGCGCGCGGCGGATGCGCTGCACGTCCACGCCGATCACCCCCGAGCCCTCCTGGCGGCGCGCGAACGCCGCGATCGCCATGCGCGCGAGATCGCGCATCGCCCCGTCCGAGCCGTCGCGCACGGCGGCCGCGATCCGCATGCGCAGCTCTTCCAGCTCCTCCTCGGAGAGCTCGCCGAGGGTGGCCGGGGAGTCGAGCTCGTCCTCGCGGATGCCCTGGCGGGAGGCAGCGAGCTCGACCGCGCGGAAGAAGAAGCGCTCGAACACGAGCTCGAAGATGCGACGGTCCTCCTGGCTCTTTGCGAGCGTCGCCGCGAGCGCCTCGCGGAAGTCCGACTGCGAGGTCCAGCTGATCTCGCCCAGCACCTCGAAGGCGTCGAGAATCTCCGAGGTGCCCACCGGGACTCCTTCGCGGCGCAGCTCCTCGCCGAGCTCGAGGATGCGCGCCGGCAGACCCTCGAGCTCGTCGCCGTCGCGCGCGCAACGAGCGTCGGGGGCAGCCCGCCAGTCGCGCGGCTCGCGGCGCTCCGGCGCCAGATCGCGCTCAGGCGACATCGGCGGGCGAGCGCAGCTTCATGCCCACGCGCTCGGCGACCACGTCCATGTCCGCGCGGTGCTTGACGATCACCGACATCGTCTCCAGGAACGTGTCCGCGTCGATGTCCTCGACGCCCAGCAGCAGCAGGGCGCGGGCCCAGTCGATCGACTCGGCGATCGACGGCGGCTTCTTCAGATCGAGCTCGCGGACCATGCCGATCACCTCGACCAGCCGCCGCGCGACCGTCTCGCGGAGCTCGGGCGCGTGCAGGCGCACGATTTCCAGCTCGTGCTCGAGCGTCGGGTAGTCGAGCCACAGGTACAGGCAACGGCGCTTGAGCGCCTCGGTCAGCTCGCGCGAGTTGTTCGAGGTGAGCAGCACGACGGGGTGGGTGCGGGACTCGACCCGCCCGAGCTCGGGGATCGAGATCTGGAAGTCGGAGAGCACCTCCAGGAGCATCGCCTCGAACTCCTGGTCGGTCTTGTCGATCTCGTCGATCAGCAGCACGACCGGCTCTTGCGAGGCGATCGCGGTCATCAGCGGCCGTGCGAGCAGGAACTCCTCGCCGAAGATGTCCTCCTGGACGGCCTCCCAGCCCGAGTCCTGCGCCTCCGCCTGGATCCGCAGCAGTTGCTTGCGGTAGTTCCACTCGTACAGCGCCTTCGCCTCGTCCAGCCCCTCGTAGCACTGCAGGCGCACGAGCTCACGCTGCAGGTACGCCGCGAGCGCCTTCGCGAGCTCCGTCTTGCCGACCCCCGCCGGCCCCTCGACGAGCACCGGCTTGCCCAGCTTGCTCGCAAGGAACGACACCAACGCAGTTGACTCGCCCGGCAGGTAGCCCACGCCGCGCAAGCCCGCGGCCACGTCTTGCACTGAGGCGGGCGCCGGGGAGGGGGGGCTGGGCATGCTCAGGGCAATGATAGGCGGCCGTTGAATTCGCGCCGCACGCGACGCACGCGCCTCACAGCTCGGGCCGCGTGGGCTGGTCCTCGAACGACAGCTGCTCGTGCGACGCGGATCCGGGCGCAGGGGGGTAGCGGGGACGACTCCCGGGCTCGCTGCCGCGCTCGCGCGAGGCGACCGGCGCGTGCTCGCGCGTGCGCCCCGTCCTGCGCGCGATGACCGCCGTCTCGGCATCCGCCGGGTGCTGCGCAGGGCTCGCTCGCCGTGCGTCCGGCGGACGGTGCACCGCGCCGGGCGCCCGCCGCGCGTCGGCGCGGCGCAGCGGCGGCGCGGGCGCTTCGCTCGCGCGCATCCGCGCGCCTGCGTACGCGAGGCCGAGCGCGAGCAACAGCGCCAGGAAGATCCCCCACTCGACGCCCACGGCGGCGCTCACGCGTTCGTTGCCCTGGAGCCCCGGCTTGTCCAGCAGCCGGTAGAAGATCAGCAGCGCGCACCAGCCGCCGGCGACGATCGTGATCAGGCCATCGCCGCCGGGGAGCGTGAACTGGCGCCGCTCGGCGCGCGCGAACAGCATCGCGAGCACCGCCGCGCTCACGAGCAGCACTGCGGCCTCGACGAACGAGAAAGCCTGGAACGCCGTGAGGCTCGTGTCGGTCGCCTTGACTGCGCCGTGCACGACGAGCGTGTCGGTCTTGCTGTACCACGGCAGGAACATCGACGCGAACAGCCCGAGCGCCGCGAGCGCCGCGAGCCGCTGTTCGGGCTGTAGCGCGCGCCAGGCGCTGGTAAGCCTGCTCATGTGCGGCGCTCGCGCACGCGGATCGGCCCCGGGAAGCTCACTCGCGCCTAAGTCTAGGCTCCCCCTCCGGGGACGATCCGGCGCCTGACGCTAGTGGCTGGTGAGCACGATCGTGCCGCTCGTGCTCGCGACGTTGCCCGCGAGATCGGTCGCGGTGAGCGTCACCGTGAAGCTCCCGCTCTTCGCCGGGGTCACCCACAGCAGCCGCGGGCGGCCGCGTTCGACGGTCGCGCTGTTGCTCCACACGACCGTCGCGCCTTTGCGCACGGTCAGATTGACGGTCGCGACCTTCGACAGCGACAGCTGCACGCCGGCGCGCACGTTCGTACGCAGCGTCTTGGACAGCAGCGCGATCGCCGGCGGCGTGTGCAGGTCGGCGGTGAACGCCTGGGCGGTCGTGCAGTAGATCTGGTCTCCCGCGATCGGCGTGCCCGTCTGGCGGATCGGCGGTCCCTCGCGCGTGCGTTCGCACAGGTGCGCGAGGAATTCGGTGAGCAGTTCGTGGTAGTTCAGGTCGGATTCACCGAACTGGTCGTACATCGACCACGCGCCCGTGTTGTAGAAGGGCACGATCGCGCGCGCGTCCGCGTCGCCCGCTTCGAACAGCCTCTCGCCAAGCGGGTCCTTGGTGATCTGCGTGTATTCGTAGAGCCCCACGAGCGACTGGATGAAGCCGTTGAGGATTTTGTCGCTCGGCGCGTACGTGTACTCGGCGTACATCGCACCGACGGGCGTGCTCACGCGCACGCCCTGCGGCGGGGGCTCCCGGAAGATGCCGAGCGCCTGCTGGGCGGCGGCCAGGTACGCCGGTTCTTTGAAGCGCTGCCACGCGCGCGCGAGCACCTGGATGGCGGTGCCCTGCGAGAGCCCGCTCGTCCACGGAGGCGCGCCGCCGTCGAACTCGAACAGGTACTCCCACGCGATCCCGCCCGCTCGGTCGCTCGCCAGCGGGATCGCTTCGTCGAGCAGCTGACGCAGGTTCGCGTTTTCGTGGCCGGAGAGGTAGTAGCCGTTGGCCTCGCCGAAGGTCGCAAGCCACTGGATCTGAAGACCCTGTCCGGGATAGTGCTCCCATACGATCTTGCTCCCCGGGAAGCTCACGTGCTGCTCGCCGTCGATCAGCGGTTCGTCCGTCCACCACTGGCGGTTGCGTTCGAGCGTCAGCGACACCGCGGGCAGCCGCGAGGGGATCAGCTCGCCGGCCGCCGCGATCGCCTGCACGTTCGCGAGCACCGCGCCCAGTTCTTCCCTGCGCGTGCCGCTCAGCCTGCCCAGCGCGGCCTTCGCCGCGGCGTACGTCGAGGAGTCCTCGCGATACGCCGATTCATCGATCGCGCCTGTGTGCAGCAGCGCTCGCAGCGCCGCCGCCACGCTCGGGCCGCGCGTGGCCGCCGCGTGTGCGCGTACGGGCGCGCGCACCGGAGCGAGAGCGTTTCCGGCTTGCGTCGCGATGGCCGCGGGGGCCGTGGCGCCACCGAGGGCAAGCACGCCCACGGCGAGCGCCGCCAATCGCCTGGCGCGCACCGACAGGATGCTAACGCGCGCTCACCCGCGTGTCGCGGTTCGCCTCGCGGCGAGCGCCCCCTTGCGGCGCGGCGCGACCGCTAGCGCGCCTTGCGGCGAGCACGATCGCGCCCTGCGGGCGCGGCGCCGGCGCTAGCGCGCCTTGCGGCGAGCACGATCGCGCCCTGCGGGCGCGGCGCCGGCGCTAGCGCGCCTTGCGGCGCGTTGCGTCGGGGGTACGCCTCGCGCCCGAAGCGAGGCGAGGCGGGTCATTCCTCCTGGTCGAACTCGAGATCCTCGACGCCGTCGAGCTCGTCGTCCTCTTCTTCTTCGTCATCGTCGTCGATGTCGTCGTCGCCCGGCAGCTCGCCGCCGGCGCCGTGGGAGAGCTGAAAGCGCTCGACGATCTGATCGCGCTTGTGCTCGTCCAGAGGGGCGTCCTCGGAGATCAGCACCCAGTCGTCCGCGTCGAAGTCCTCGGCCTCGAAGATCTCGTGGTCGATCTCCGGCGAGTCGTCGACGACGATCATGATCTCGGTCTGCGGGTTGAAGTACGTGCCCGGGCGCAGCGTGATCTCTTCGAGTTGAAAGCGGCGCGCGTTGCTCATGCGGCGTTTATACCCCACGACACGACGGATTTGTGAGCAAGAGGTTGCTGCGGGCGTACGGCGGGCCGGCGCGCCGCTCGGGGACGGCGCCGCCGGACGCCGCCGGGCGCTCGACGGGATCGACCCCGCGCCGGCGCCGCCGGGGGAGCAGGCCGCTCATGGATCGAACTCCGCGAGCGTGCGCGCGACCTCCGCGTCGACGTCCAGGGGGGCCTGGCCGAGGCGCGCACGGCGCTGATTGCGCGCGAGCACGAGCTGGCGCACTTCCGCGAGCAGCGCCGGATCGTGTGCGCGCGCAGGCGGCTCCTGCGCGAGCAGGCGGGCGAGCTCGGCGTCGACGTCCAGCGGCTCCTGACCGCTGCGCACGAGCCGTTCGGAGCGGGCGCCCAGCATCTGGCGGATCTCGCGCTCGCGCTCGGCGTGCGCGGCAGGCGAGTCGGGCGCGGGCAGCGGGCGCTCGTAATCGGACTCGCGCGAGAGGCCGCCCGCGCCGATGCGGTCATACACGCTGCCGCCGCCGCGCGTGGACAGGTACGCGAGCGTGACCAGCAGCCCAAGCGTGAGCGCGCCGAACGCAACCAGGCTGAGCCCGTCTTCGATGAACGCAAGCACGGCGATCGAGGACGCTGCGTGCACACCTCGATTCTTGCTCATCTGCCGGCGCTCCGCTACCCTGACGACAGCGGTTGACTGACTAGTCAATCTACCGTTCAGCGCCAGCCCGATAGGAGAATCCAAGAATGGTCGATTTCACGCTCACAGACGAGCAGAAGAGCCTGCGCGAGATGGCGCACGACTTCGCCGTCAAGGAGATACGCCCGGTCGCCTGGGAGTACGACAAGGACGGGACCTGGCCGCAGGACGTGATCGAGAAGGCGTGGGAGGTCGGCCTCATGAACAGCCACATCGAGGAGGCCTACGGCGGGCCCGGCGCGAGCTACCTCGACGGCTGCCTGATCGAGGAGGAGCTCTCTTGGGGGTGCTCGGGCATCCAGACCTCGCTCGGCTGCAACGGCCTGGCGACCGCGCCGATCGCGCTCGGCGGCTCGGAGGAGACGAAGCGCAAGTACCTCGGGATGCTCACCGAATCCCCGAAGCTCGCGTCCTTCTGCCTGACCGAGCCCGACGCCGGCTCGGACGTCTCGGGGATGCGCACGACCGCCGTCAAGAAGGGCGACAAGTACGTCATCAACGGCTCCAAGTGCTTCATCACCAACGGCGGCTACGCCGACTACTACACCGTCTACGCGAAGACCGACAAGGATGCCGGCCACCGCGGCATCTCCGCGTTCGTGGTCGAGCGCGACTGGGGAGTGGTCGTCGACAAGAAGGAGGACAAGCTCGGCCAGCGCGCGTCGAACACCGCGACGATCTCCTTCAACGACGTCGAGGTCCCCGCGGAGAACCTGCTCGGTGAGGAGAACAAGGGCTTCAAGCTCGCGATGATGACGCTCGACCGGACGCGGCCGGGCGTCGCCGCGATGGCGACCGGGATCGCGCGCGCGGCGATGGAGTTCGCGACCGACTACGCCAAGGAGCGCGTGCAGTTCGGCGTGCCGATCGCGATGCACCAGGCGATCCAGTTCATGATCGCGGACATGGCCACCGAGATCGAGGCGGCGCGCCTGCTCACGTGGAAGTCGGCGTTCATGCTCGACAACGGCGAACGCAACACGCTCGTGTCCTCGCACGCCAAGCGCTTCGCGGCGGACACCGCGATGAAGACCGCCACCGAAGCGGTGCAGGTCTACGGCGGCTACGGCTTCATCAAGGAGTACCCCGTCGAGAAGCTGTTCCGCGACGCGAAGATCATGCAGCTGTACGAGGGCACCTCGCAGATCCAGCGCCTGGTGATCGCGCGCGAGACGCTGTCGCCGCGGCGCGTCGCCGAGCCGACGGCCGTGCCCGCCTAGCATGTTCGTGTTCAAGGCCGCAGTCGTCGGAGCGGGGACGATGGGCGGCCAGATCGCCCAGACGATCGCCGCCGCGGGCATTCCGGTGCTGCTCAAGGACATCGACGAGCGGCTCGTGCAGGCCGGCTTGGACGAGGCCCGCGGCGTGACCAAGGGCCAGGTCGGCAAGCTCGTCGAGAGGGGCCGGCTGGACGACGAGCAGGCGCAGGCGCAGCTGGCGGAGGTGCTCGGGCGGATCCACGGCACGACCTCCTACGAGGGCTTCGGCGACGTCGACTTCGTCGTCGAGGCGGTGCCCGAGCGCATGGACATCAAGCAGGCCGTGTTCGCCGAGCTCGACGCCGCGACGCCCGGGCACGCGATCCTCGCCTCGAACACCTCCTCGCTGTCGATCACCGAGATCGGCGAAGCGACGCTGCGCCCGGACAAGGTCGTCGGCTTTCACTACTTCTACCCCGCGTCGATCATGCCGCTGATCGAGATCGTCGAGGGCGAGGAGACCTCCGCGGAGACGGTCACCGCCGCGCTCACCTTCGCCCAGGCGATCCGCAAGCAGCCGATCACGTGCCTGGAGGTCCCCGGCTTCGTCGTCAACCGGATCCTCAACTCGGGGATCGCCGAGGTCTGGCGCGAGCAGGAGGACAAGGGCTTGTCGATCAAGAAGATCGACGAGGGCGTCGGCGCCGCGGGCGTCGTGCCGGTCGGCCCCTATTACCTGGTCAACCTGCTCGGCCTGGACACGGTCCTGCACGTCGCCGAGCACCTGCTCGAGTCATACGGCGGCGAACGCTTCTACGTCCCCAAGGGCATGCAGAAGCTCGTCGCCGACGGCAAGCTCGGCGCGAAGACCGGCGGCGACGGCTTCTACGATCCGCAGGGCGAGCCGAACATCTCCGGCGACGCCGAGCCGGACGTCACCGAGCTCGTCGAGCTGCTGTCGCTGAAGACGCTGCTCGAGGCGTGCCTGGTGCTCGAGGAGGGCGTCGCCACCCACCGCGACATCGACTTCGCGATGATGGCCGGCGCCGGCCTGGATCCGCGCCGGGGGCTGATGCCGCCGTTCATGAAGGCCGACAGCGAGGGCCTCGACACGGTGCTCGAGCGCATGGAGAACGCGCAGGAGCGCCACGGCGAGCGCTTCACGCCGCCGGTCATCCTGCGCCGGCTGGTCGCCCAGGGGCGCCTCGGGCAGAAGAGCGGGCAGGGCTTCTACGCCTATCCCCGGCCGGACGCCGAGCAGCCCGGCGAGGTGATCAAGCTCGAGACCCGCGCGGACGGCGTCGCGATCGCGTGGCTCGCGAACGGCCAGATGAACTCGATCGCCCCGCAGGTCGTCGAGGATCTGGGCAAGGTCTGGAGCAAGGTCAGGACCGAGTCCCAGCCACCCACGCGCGCGCTCGTCATCGCCTCCTCCAACCCGTTCCTGTTCAGCGCCGGCGCCGACATCAAGGCGTTCACCACGATGGATGAGGCCGGCGGTCGCGAGCTCGTCGAGAACATGCACGCGCTGCTGCGCGAGCTCGGCGAGGACGGGATCGTGACGATCGCCGCCGTCAACGGCCTGGCCTTCGGCGGCGGCTGCGAGCTTGCGATGGCGTGCGACCTGCGCATCGCCGCGCGCTCGGCCACGTTCGGGCAGCCGGAGATCAAGCTCGGGATCATCCCCGGCTTTGGCGGCACCCAGCGGCTGCCGCGGCTCGTCGGCGTGAACAAGGCGCTGGAGATGAACCTCACCGGCGACCCGATCCTCGCCGAGGAAGCCTTCGAGCTCGGGCTCGTCAACCGCGTGGTCGATGACCACGAACTGCTCGACACCGCACTGCGGTGGGCGCGCAAGCTCGCCACGCAAGCGCCGCTCGCGGTCGCACACATCAAGCGCGTGTCCGGCGCCGGCGACCTCGCCGAGGGCATTCAGGCCGAGAAGCGCGCGTTCGCCGAGGCGTTCGCGAGCGAGGACGCGCGCGAGGGCATCGCCGCGTTCCTCGGCAAACGCCAGCCGCGCTTCACGGGGCGTTGAGCGCTGCGGCGGCCACGGCGTGATCCGCGCGGTCTTCGCGCCGGAACCCTGGTAGCGATGGTTATACGGAGGATCTTGGTTGCGCGATGATTGCGACGGCGCCCGCGCGGGGAGAGAGTTGACGGCGGGCGTCGGGCGCACCCCCCGACCGGCGCCCGCCGGTCTCAGCGGGCTGGCCGAGCTCGCCGGGCTGGTGCGCGCGGCGGACTCGGTCGTGGCGCTCACCGGGGCCGGCATCTCGGTGCCCTCCGGCATCCCCGACTTCCGCTCACCGGGGACCGGGCTGTGGGAGAAGGTCGACCCGATGGAAGTCGCGCACATCGATGCCTTCCACGAGGACCCGACGCGCTTCTGGGCCTTCTACGGCGAGCGCTTCGCGACGCTGTCGAGCAAGCAGCCCAACGACGCACATCGCGCGCTCGTCGCGCTCGAGCGACGCGGCCTGCTCGATGCGGTGATCACCCAGAATGTCGACACGCTGCACCGCAAGGCGGGCACGCGCGAGCTGATCGAGGTGCACGGCAGCATCGCCGGCTGCTCGTGTCTGCGCTGCGGCGAGCGCGTCACGCTGGAGCACGCCCGCGCGCTGCTGGGCGCGGACGCCCACGGCGTTCCCCGCTGCACGCGCTGCGAGCAGCCGCTCAAGCCCGACGTGGTGCTGTTCGGCGAGCTGCTGCCCGCAGGCGCGCTCGAGCGCGCACAGCGTTCGTGCGCGCGCGCGGACGTGCTGCTGTGCATCGGCTCCTCGCTCGAGGTCCATCCCGTCGCCGCCCTGCCGTCGCTCACGCACGAGAGCGGCGGAAAGGTAGCGATCCTCACGCAAGGGCCCACGCCGCTCGACGAGCTCGCCGACGTGCGCTTGAGCGGCGACGTCGTCGCCGAGCTGCAGGGGCTGCTCGCGGCCCTCGACGCACCGTAGCGGCGGGCCTCGCGCGCGGCGGGCCTCGCCCGCGCCGCCGCCGTTGCGGCGCGCGCTCGCGAGAGCTTGCGCCTCTAGCCGGCGTCCGGGATCCGCGCGAGCGTGAGCAGGTACTCGGCGCCGGCGCGGAAGCTGCCGTCCCCGGCCTCGTTGAAGCGCTCGTACAGGGCGAGCATGTCCGCTCGCATCGGCTCGTACAGCCCCTGCGGCTCGAGCGCGCGCCGGGCCACGATCGCCGGGCCGAGAATCTGCTCGTCTTCGTCGAGCATCGCCTTCGCGGACTCGCCGGCGAAGGTCACGCTCAAACGCTCGCACGTCAGCTCGGCGCCGGTGGCTCCCAGCAGTGCGCGAACGTCCCGCTCCTCCCCCCAAATCGTCGGCGGGCGCAGCTCCGGCGGCGGTGGCGGCAGGTAGCCGCTGAGCGTCCGAAAGGTCTGACCGAGCAGCCCGGCGGGCGTCCACGCCGCCACGGCGATCACGCCACCCGGTCTGGTGACGCGCAGGAGCTCGCGCGCGGCCAGCTCCTGGCGAGGCGCGAAGATCACGCCGAAGCACGACGTGACGCGGTCGAATGAGTCATCCGCGAACGGGAGCGCCTCGGCGTCGCCCTCGACGAAGCTCACCTCCAAACCCGCTCGCCCCGCGCGCTCGCGCGCCGCCTGCAGCAGCTCGGGCGTGAGGTCGAGCCCCGTCACGCGCGCCCCCGCGGCGGCCGCCGCGAGCGCGACGTTGCCGCTCCCGGTGGCTACGTCCAGCAGCGCGATGCCCTCCCGCGCCCCGACGCGCTCGGCGACCAGCTCGGCGACGGACTCGATCCGGCGAGCTATGCGGGGGTAGTCGCCGCTCGCCCACATCGTCCTGTGCCCCTGCTTGATGCCCTCGAAGTCGATGCTCATCGGGCTCCGCCGATCAGTCGCCGCCGATGCCCGCAAGCGCCCCCGCCGCGAGGTCGCGCCCGGGGTCGATGCCCCAGCGCGCCGCGACGGCCGCGAGGTCCGCGTCCAGGCCCCAGCGGTCGGCGCGTGGGGGTCCCTCGTGTTCGACGCTCGCGCCCTTCAGCGCCATGCAGCCGGCGTTTTCGCCGATCGCCCGGATCTCCCGGACCTCCTCGGCGCTCAGCAGCCCCGCGCCGTCGCCCGCCCGGCAAACGCGCGCGCCAAACGCCGCGAGCTCCGCGCGCTTGTCCTCGATCGCGCGCGCGTGCGCTCCGCTCTCCTGGATCAACGTCGGCGCCACGCAGCGCACAGCCGGTTGCGCGAGGTTCCACGCGCACGCCAGCTGCAGCATGCTCAGCCCGTGACGCTCCGCCAGCGGGCGCATCCGCTCGAGCTTATCGCGGCCATCCTGGACCCAGCCGTCGGGACGGAACTTGCGATGGTCGTGAGCCGCGAACGTGTGGCCGGGCAGCACGTCGTCGTGGAACAGGCCGCCGTAGTCGACCACGCGCGTGATCACGCTCACGCCGTGCGCCGCCGCCGCGTCGAGCACCAGCTCGCCCGGCCACGGCTCCATCGGGCCGAGGATGATCATCGCCCAGTCGATCAGCGCGCCGAAGCGCTCCAGGCAGTCGAGCAGATCGAGCGTGAAGCCGTTCGCCGGTCCCGGCGCGACGCCCAACAGACGCGTGAGCCCCGCCTCGCGGACCGCCTGCATGCCCTCCCACACCGCCGGGCTGCAATAGCCGGTGCGGTCGGGGTTGTGCAGCAGCAGCACGTCGAAGCGCTCGACGCCGCAGCGCTGCAGGCTGCGCTCGGTCGCCATCCGGATGTAACGCGCGTATTCGCCCGGGCCACGCAGGCGCGTGTCGGTAAAGCGCGGGAAGCCCTTCGCGCCGTCGCGCTCGCCCTCGTAGAAGTCATGGCCGATCGCCCCGATCAGGCAGTAGCCGTCGCGATCGATCCCCGCGAGCGCTCGCCCCAGCGCCACGTCGGCGTCGCCGGCGCCGTACACGTCCGCGCTGATCACCGTGTCGATGCCATCCCCCGGGCGCAGCAGCGCCGACAGGCGCCCGTCCTGCAGGGGCTCGCCGAAGTGCATGAAGCGCCCTCCGCTCCACGTCCCAATCGCGGTCATCGTCGGGTCCATCTCGACCGAACTCTAGCCTCGCGCAGCGCCTCAGCCCAGACCGCTCGCCGTGCGCGCGCGCAGCGTCGCCTCGAGGCGCCCGAGCGCGTGCGCGATCAGCTCCTCCTCGAGCGCCTGCACACTGCGCGCGAGCGCAGCCTGCGCCTGCGCGTCCACGCCCGGCGCGAGCTGTTCGAGCTCGGCGAGCCTGATCGCGAGGTCCTGGCGCTGCTCCTCGTGAAGCTCGGGCACGGCCAGCGCGTACGCGCGCTCGAGCTCGAGCGCGGCATGCGCCAAGCGCCCGTGATCGAGGTCCTGGCGCGCCCGCAGCACGAGCTCCTCGCACAGCAGGATCGACCCGCGCGCCCCCAGCAGCCGCGCGAGGCGCTCTTGGGGCCGCAGCGCCCACGAACGATCGCGTCCGCGCCGCGGGCCCCGCGACCGGCGCGCCTGCCACGGCAGCGCGCGCGCGTGCAGCCACAGGCCGTCCGCGACCTGCTCGCCCTCGCCCCACCCCGCGCGGATCACGAGCGCCTGCGCGGGTGAGACCTCGTGCACGTACGGGTCGGCCGAGGCGATGCGGTGCGTGTGGATCATGCGGTTCACCACCGCCGTCGCCGCGCTCACCTCGCGCTCGCGGTCGAGCTCCGCCAGCCATGCCCGCGCCTGATTGTCCGCTGACAGCGACACCGGGTCGATCACCGTCACGCGCGTGGTGTCGACCGGGACGGGCTGCGCGTCGGTCGGCGCGGTGCGCTCGCGCCTGCGCACGCGCGCCAGCGGCGAGGCGCCGGCGCGTGCGCCGCCGCTACCGGGCCTGCGCCCGCCGGCCAGCGTGCCGAGCACCACCACGCGCTCGGGCTCGCCGTCGTCGGCGCGCCGGATCAGATAGCGGCCGTCCGCGGGGCCGAGCGCCCACGGAAACTCCAGCTGGATGAACACGAATAGTTCCCGCGGCATGGTTTCACCGTATCCTTCCCCACGCGGCCCGCTCCCGGGCGCAGCCAAGCGTTAGTCCGGCCCGTCGCCGCCTCCACGGCCACCGGCACAGCCAGCATGCCCGACGAAAACCACACCCCCAGGAGCCTGCGCGAGCGGATCGGCGGCGGCGCCGAGGAGCGCCTCGCTCGCGCGCTCTCCGATCTGCTCGAAAACCCGTTGCTCACCGGCGCGGTCGGGCGCGCCTTCGACGCGCGCGAGAAGGCCGTCCAGGCGCAGGAGGTCGCGATGGGCGCGCTCAACATTCCCTCCGCCGCTGACGTCGAGCGCCTCACGCGACGCCTGCGCTCGGTCTCGCTGCGGCTCGAGGGCATCGAGGAGGGCCTGGACCGTCTCGACCGCGCGCTCGCCGGCGGTGGCCAGCGAGCCGAGCTGATCGAGCGCCTTGCCGCGATCGAGGCGCAGCTCGCGGCGCTCGGCGCCGGGCTGACCCGCGAGCGCGAGTCACGCCCGGCGCTCGCCGCCCGGCCGCCGGTGTCGGACGACGCCAAGCCGCCCATTGCGGCCGAGCCGCCCAATGCGGCCGAGCCGCCCAATGCGCCCAAGGCGGCCAATGCGCCCAAGGCGGCCAATGCGCCCAAGGCGGCCAATGCGCCCAAGGCGGCCAATGCGCCCAAGGCGGCCAACGCGCCCAAGGCGGCCAAGGCGGCCAAGGCGGCCAAAGCGAAGGCGCCCGCCAAACCGCGCGCACGCGCCCGCTAGACCAGGCGCTCCACTCCGGCTCACCCGCTGAGCGCGACGAGCGCCGCCCGGCCCATTCTCTCCGCCGCCGCCAGCAGCGCGTGCTCGTCGATCCGCGTGCGCGCGTCGTGCGCGTCGAACACGTCCGTCACCGCCAGCACGCACGCGACCTGCATGCCGTTGCGCGCGCCAGCCGCGAACAGCGGCGCCGCCTCCATCTCCACCGCGAGTGCGTCCGCGTGGCGCGTGCGCGCACCCGCGCCGCGCCCGGGCGCACCCGCGCCGCGCCCCGGCGCGCCCGCGACGCCCGTCTCGTAGAACAGGTCGACGCTCACGACCGCGCCCGCCCGCGCCGACTGCGCGCTGCGCCGCAGGGCGTCGGTCAGGACCGGGTCCGCTCGCACGCGTGCGCCCGCGCCGAGCGCAAGCGAGGTGCCATCCGCGCAAATCGCCTCGTCTGCAATCACCAGCTCACCCAGCGCGAGCTCGGCGGACAGCGCGCCGCACGTGCCCACACGGATCGCCCGCCGCGCCCCCAGCCACGCCAGCTCCGCCAGCACGATCGCCGCCGACGGGCCGCCCATGCCCGTCGCCTGGATCGTCAGCGGCTGTCCATCCGGCGCCGCGCCCGTGTAGCCCCACAGGCCGCGATTGTGGTTGAACATGCGCGGCCCCGCCAGCAGCGTCTGCGCCAGCGCGAGCGCGCGGCCGGGGTCGCCCGGGAGCAGCACGCGCTCTGCCAGCGGCGCCGTCGGGCGCAGGTGGATCGATTGCTCGTAGGACAAGCGCGCGACTCTACGGCTCGGCGCGCCGATCCGCTCGCGCGAGCCGGCCCGCCCGGTCTCGGCGCAGCGCTCGCCGCCCGGCGGCGGTCGGCGCGGGCCTTAAACTCCGCCGCATGGGACTGCCCGTCGCTGCGCATGCCTGAGTGCCCGAGCCCGCGCAAGACCCCGCCGGCCGCAACGGCGAGCTGACGCTCGCTCGCGTCGCCGCGCGCGCGGGCGTCTCGCCGGCGACCGTCAGGCGCTGGGTCGACGGCGGCCTGATCCCCGGCTACGAAGGCAGCTGGACGCCCGCCGCCGCCGCATACGCGCGCGTCATCGCCAGGCTGCGCGCGCGCGGGCACACGCTCGAGCAGATCAAGCGCGCCGGCGAGGCCGGCCAGCTGGCCGCCGGTCCGCTCGAGAACCTGCTCAGCCGCGCCGGTCCGCGCCACCCGCTGCGCCAGGCCGCGCGGCTCAGCGGCCTCGGCGAGGAGATGATCGAGCGCATGTACACCTCGACCGGCCTCGGCGTCCCGACCGACGGCTACTCCGACGAGGACGTCCAGATCCTCAAATACGCCGCCGCCGTGCTCGACGCCGGCTTGCCGCTGCCCGCATTCGTGCAGCTGATGCGCGTGTACGGGCAGGCCGTCGCCCAGATCGCCGACGCCGAGGTGCGCCTGATCCACCTGTACGTGCACGAGCCGCTGATGCGCTCCGGCGTGACCAGCGTCGAGATCGCCGATGAGATGGAGGGGCTCGCGCGCGAGGTGCTGCCGTTCGCCACGCCCTTCATGAACTACTTCCACGACCGCCTGCTCGCGCAGTTCGTCGAGCAGGACATGATCGGCCACATGGAGGCCGACATCGACATGGAAGCGCTCGAGGAGGGCCGCGTGCGCGTCGCGATCGTGTTCGCCGACCTCGCCGGCTACGCGCGCCTGACGATCGAGCGCGGCGACGAGGCCGCGCTCGGCGCCGTCGAGCGCTTCGTCGCGCTCGTCGAACACACGCTGCCGATCGACGCGCGCGTGATCAAGATGCTCGGCGACGAGGTCATGGTCGTCGGCTCCGACGCCGCCGCGCTCACCGCGTGGGCTGTCGCGCTGCCGCGCGGGATGGCCGGCGGCGACCCGCTCCCGCGGATCGGCATCCACTATGGCGAGGCGCTCTACCGCGACGGCGACTACTTCGGCCGCGACGTCAACCAGGCCGCGCGCGTCGTCGCGCGCGCCGGCGGCGGCGAGGTGCTCGTCACACGCCCCGTCGTCGAGCTCGCCGCGGGCGTCGACTCCCTGCAGTTCGAGCGGATCGGCGAGGTCAGGCTCAAGGGCTTCGCCGAGGCGACCGAGCTGTTCGTCGCCAGCGCCCAGGAGAGCTGAGGGCGGGGGCGTGGTCGTCGAGCGGGTGCGCGAGGCGGTGCGCGAGGGCGGCCTCTTCGCCCGCGATCGGGTCGCCGGGCGGCCGATCCTCGTCATGCTCTCCGGCGGGCGCGACTCGACCTGCCTGCTCGACGTCGCCGTCGCGCTGCGCGGCGCCGCCGGCGTCAGCGCCCTGCACGTCGACTACCGCCTGCGCGAGTCATCCGACGCCGACCAGCGCCACTGCGCGCAGCTGTGCGAGGAGCTCGGCGTCGAGCTGCACCGCGTGCGCGCCGAGCCCTCCGCCGCGCCCAGCGCGCCCGCCCCGCCGTCAACCCGGGAGGCCGACCGCGCGTCCGCGTCCGGCAACCTGCACGCGTGGGCGCGCGAGCTGCGCTATCGCGAGGCGCACCGGATCGCACGCGAGCGCGACAGCGTCATCGCCGCCGGGCACACAGCCTCCGACCAGCTCGAGACGATTCTCTACCGGCTCGCCGCCTCGCCCGGACGGCGCGCCCTGCTCGGGATGCCCGCGCGCGAAGGCCGCCTGATCCGCCCCCTGCTCGGCCTCACCCGCGAGCACACCGGCGCCTACTGCCGCGAGCGCGGGCTGTCCTGGTGCGAAGACCAGAGCAACGACGACCAGCGCTTCGCGCGCGCACGCGTACGGAACGCGCTCGTGCCCGCGCTGCTCGCCGTGCACCCCGCGGCGTTCGAGAACGTCCTGCGCACCGCCGCGCTGCTGCGCGAGGAGACCGAGCTGCTCGACGGCCTCGTCGACGCCGAGCTCGCGGGGCGCCGGAGCGTCGCCGTCGCGCGCCTGCGCGAGCTGCCCGCCGCGCTCGCGCGCATGCTCGTCGTGCGCCTCGCCGAGGACGCCACCGGCGCCCACGTGCCCCAGGCCGGCGACCGCGTGCACGAGATCCTCGCGCTCGCCAGCCGATCTTCGAGCGGTCGCGGCGGGCGCGCCGAGCTGCATCTCGGCGCTCACGCCGCCGCCGTCATCGAGCGCGGCCAGCTGAGCATGATCAAGCTGCCGCCGCGCGCCTGAGCAACGGGCGCGTGCCCGGGGGAGGCCGGGCAGCGCGCCACGCGCGAGCGCTTCGCTACCCGCGCACGCCGCCGTCAGGCGGCTCCATCTAAATCATCTCTAAACTCCCGCCGGTGGCCAGCACCGAGCGTCTCGCCGGCGAGCCCGAGCTCGGAGAGGTGCTCGTCAGCGCCGAGGATCTGCAGCGGCGCGTCGCCGAGCTCGGCCAGCAGATCTCCACGGACTACCGCGGCCATACGCTGCTCTTGATCGGCGTGCTCAAGGGCGCCGTGTTCTTCCTCTCGGACCTCATGCGATACATCGACATCCCCGTCGAGGTCGACTTCATGGCCGTCGCGTCCTACGGCTCGGCCACCGACGCATCCGGGGTCGTGCGCATCCTCAAGGACCTCGACGCCGCGATCGAAGACCGCGACGTGCTGATCGTCGAGGACATCGTCGACTCGGGGCTCACGCTCCAGTACCTGCTGCGCAACCTCGGCTCGCGCGGGCCGCGCACACTCGAGGTGTGCGCGCTCCTGACCAAGCCCCAGCGCCGTAAGGTCGAGCTGCCCACGCGCTACGTCGGCTTTGAGATCCCCGACCGCTTCGTCGTCGGCTACGGCCTCGACTACGCCGAGCGCCACCGCAACCTCCCGTTCGTCGCCGCCCTCGAGCGCTAGCCGCTCCCGCCGGCCGGCCCGCGCACCGTCCAAACGGGCGTTCGCGCGCGCGTCCGCACCCGTCGGAGAGCCATACAGCGCATGGTACGCTAGGAAACCGGCGCCATCACATCCAGCGGCGTCCCAACCCTGAGTTACGAGCCATGAGCCGCTTCTTCAAGAGCGCCGCGTTTCCGATCCTGCTGGTCGTCGTGCTCGCGTTCCTTGCCGTCAAACTCGTCAACCCCGGCAACGGCAACAAGCCTGTGCACAGCTACCAGACGCTCGTCAGCAAAGAACTCCCCAACCACGAAGTCGAAGCCGTCGAGTTCAAGAACAAGGGCAAAGCGCTCGAAGTCAAGGTCGACTCCAAAGGGCACAAGGAAACCTACGAAATCGGGTACGTCGAACAGGCCGCGCCCGAACTGATCAAGGAACTCAAGGGCTACGGCGTGTCGTTCAACGTCGAAGCCGAAAAGAGCAGCGCGCTGCTCAGCCTGCTCACCTACATCCTCCCGTTCGCCCTGTTCATCGGCTTCTGGATCTTCCTCATGAACCAGGTGCAGGGAGGCGGCTCGAAAGTCATGTCGTTCGGCAAGTCGCGCGCCAAGCGCATGTCCGCCGACTCGCCCAAGATCACCTTCCGCGACGTCGCCGGCGTCGACGAGGCCGTCGAGGAGCTGCACGAGATCAAGGAATTCCTCGAGAACCCCAAGAAGTTCCAGGCGCTCGGCGCGCGCATCCCCACCGGCGTGCTGCTCTACGGGCCGCCCGGCACCGGCAAGACGCTGCTCGCCCGCGCCGTCGCCGGCGAGGCCGGCGTGCCGTTCTTCTCGATCTCAGGCTCGGACTTCGTCGAGATGTTCGTCGGCGTCGGCGCCTCGCGCGTGCGCGACCTGTTCGAGCAGGCCAAGCAGAACAGCCCGTGCATCATCTTCATGGACGAGATCGACGCCGTCGGGCGCCACCGCGGCGCCGGCCTCGGCGGCGGCCACGACGAGCGCGAGCAGACGCTCAACCAGCTGCTCGTCGAGATGGACGGCTTCGAGGCCAAGGACAACATCATCATGATCGCCGCCACCAACCGGCCCGACATCCTCGACCCCGCGCTCCTGCGCCCCGGTCGCTTCGACCGCCAGATCGCCGTCGACCGTCCCGACCGCAAGGGCCGCGCCAAGATCCTCGAGGTGCACACGCGCGGCAAGCCGCTCGCCAAGGTCATCGACATCGACGCGCTCGCCGGGCAGACCCCCGGCTTCACCGGCGCCGACCTGTCCAACCTGATCAACGAGGCCGCGCTGCTCTCCGCGCGCACCGGCAAGCGCGAGATCGGCCAGGACGAGCTCGAGGAGGGGATCATGCGCGTGATCGCCGGCCCAGAGAAGAAGACGCGCGTGATGTCAGAGAAAGAGCGGCTCGTCACCGCCTACCACGAGATGGGACACGCGATCGTCGGGCACTTCCTCGAGCACTCCGACCCCGTGCACAAGATCTCCGTCATCTCGCGCGGGCAGGCGCTCGGCTACACCATCTCCATGCCCCAGGAGGACCGCTTCCTGACCACCCGCGCAGAGCTCGAGGACACGATGGCGATGACCCTCGGCGGGCGCGCCGCCGAGGAGATCATCTTCGGGGAGATAACCACCGGCGCCTCCAACGACCTCGAAAAGGTCACGCAGACCGCCAAGCAGATGGTCATGCGCTTCGGCATGAGCGCCAAGCTCGGCCCGCGCGTGTTCGGACACGACCACGGCCAGCCGTTCCTCGGACGCGAGTTCTCAACCGAGCCCGACTACTCCGACGAGATCGCTCGCGAGATCGACGACGAGGTGCGGCGCATCATCGAGGGCGCGCACGGGCGCGCCAAGAGCATCCTCACCGAGCACCAGCACGATCTGCAGAACATCTCCGAGATCCTCGTCAAGCGCGAGACGATCGAGAAGGAGGAGTTCCTCGCGCTGCTCGCCGGCAAGAGCGAGGAGGAGGTCTTCGGCGTCGAAGAGCAGTCCCCACCGCAGCTGCCCGCGCCGCCCTCGCCCGTCGACCGCCCCGAGCGCGAAGTGCCGCGCCCGCTGCCCCGCCCCGGCCTCGCCGGCGGCGCCGCCGACATCCGCGCCACCGAGCAAGAGCGCCCCGAGCCTGTCTGACGGCGGCGTGCATCGTCCCTATCGCGTGATGGGGATCGTCAACGTCACGCCCGACTCCTTCTCCGACGGCGGCAAGTTCCTGGACGCGGGCGCCGCGATCGCACATGCGCGCCGGCTCGTCCGCGAGGGCGCGGACATCCTCGACGTCGGCGGCGAGTCCACGCGCCCGGGCGCCGAGCCGGTGCCCGCCGACGAGGAGCTGCGCCGGGTCGCGCCCGTGCTCGAGTGGCTCGCGGCCGCCGGTCTCGACGCGCGCGTCTCGATCGACACGTCCAAGGCCGTCGTCGCGCACGCCGCGCTCGACGCCGGCGCGAGCATCGTCAACGACGTGACCGCGCTGCGCGCCGACCCGCAGATGGCCGGGTTGATCGCCGAGCGCGGCGCCGAGTGCTGCCTCATGCACATGCTCGGCGAGCCCCGCACGATGCAGTCGCCCGCCGGAGGCGGGGCGGGCGGGCAGGGCGGGCCTCACTACGACGACGTCGTCGACGAGGTCAAGGCGTTTCTCGAAGCGCGCCTCGCGTTCGCCGTGCGCGAGGGCGTGCGCGAGGAGCGCATCATGCTCGACCCCGGCATCGGCTTCGGCAAGGGCACCGAGCACAACCTCGCGCTGCTGCGCCGCCTGCACGAGCTCGTCGCGATCGGGCGCCCGCTCGTCATCGGGACCTCGCGCAAGAGCTTCATCGGGCGGATCGTCGCGGCGGACGCCGGCCACCCTGAGCCCGCCGGGGTGCGTGAGCGGCTGCCGGGAACGATCGCCACCAACGTGCTCGCGCTCGAGCGCGGCGCGAGCGTCTTTCGCGTGCACGACGTCGCCGCCGTGCGCGGCGCGCTGGCCGTCGCGGCTGCTACGTTGGGCGGGCGATGGCCGGCCAGGGCGGGGACGAGGACGAGCTAGACGACGACCGCGACTCCGACGACGAGGATCACGAGCAGAACGCCGAGTCGGTCACCATCGAGATCACCGGGCTCTCGCTGTACACGCATCACGGCGTCAGCGACGCCGAGCGCGAGGTCGGCCAGCGGCTGGTGCTCGACCTGCGTCTCGACATCGGCGAAACCGACGCCACGGTCACCGACTCGATCGAGGACACCGTCGACTACGCCGAGGTCTGCCAGCTCGTCGCGCTCATCGCCCAGCAGCGCTCGCACAAGACGCTCGAGCGCCTGTGCAGCACGATCGCCGACCGGCTGCTCGCCGACTACGAGCTCGAGGGCGTGTGGGTGAAGGCCGCCAAGCCCGAGCCGCCGATCGCGCTCAGCGTCGACGAGGTGTCCGTCGAGGTCTGGCGCGAAGCCGAGGCGTAGTGCCCGCAACCGCGCCCGCGCGCGTCGGGCTGCTCGGGCTGGGCTCCAACGTCGGCGAGCGTCGCGCGCACCTGCAGAGCGCCGTCGACGCCCTGCCCGCCGCCGGCGTCGAAGTGATCGCGAGCTCCAGCACCTACGACACCGAGCCCGTCGGCGAGCTGCCCGACCAGCCGACCTTCCTCAACGCCTGCCTGCGCGTGCGCACGCAGCTCGAGCCGCTCGCGCTGCTCGACGCCGTCAAGCGCCTGGAGCGCGAGCTCGGACGCGCTCCCGGGGGCGTGCGCCACGGTCCGCGCGCGATCGACATCGACGTGCTGCTGCTCGGCGAGCTCGAGCTCACGCACGCGCGCATGACGCTGCCCCACGAGCAGCTGCTCACGCGGCGCTTCGTGCTCGTCCCCGCGCTCGAGCTCGACTTCGAGCTGCGCGCGCCCGCCGGATCCGGCTTCGTCCGGCTCGCGGACGCGCTCGCCGCGCTGCCTACCGAGGAGGGCGTGCGCTGGGCCGGGCCGCCGCTCCGGTTGCCTCGCGGCGGCCCCGCCGCGCCGGATGCCCGCTAGCGCGAGCTTCCGCGCCAGCCGCTCGTGCCTTCGGTCGCGGCGCCGTCCCCGCGTGCCCCCGGCGCGAGCGCCGGCCGCGGGTCGCGGGCGCCCGGCGCCTTCAGGAGGCGATTGCGCTGGTGCGCCACGAGGCCAGCGCCAGCAGCGTGCCGGGGCTGACGCCGTGTCCTGCCACCACGCACAAGCGTCCGTCGCGCAGCCACGTCACGACCTGCGCGCCATCCTCGGTGCTCACGCGGTACTGCGTGCCTGCACGGCTCCTCAGCACCCCGCCCGAGACGTGCGGCGCCGGCGCGCCCGCGACGATCGCGTAGCCGATCCAGCGTTTGTCAGTGTCCGCATAGAAGACCGTCGTCACAGTGCGTCCGTCGAGGCGATCGACGCGCTCGCCCGTCGCGCGGAACCCGAAGCTCCCTTCCCAGTAGGGGAACGCGATCCCATCGACTGCGACCGCCAGCATCGACCCGTCGCCCGGGCTCTGCGCCGGAGCCGACATCGTCGCCGGGCGCAGCGTCAGCGCCACCGTCTTGCTCAGCGTCAGCGTCGAGCCGCCGCCGCTCGAGAGGACCAGGACGAGCGCGAGCACCAGCGCGCACACCGCCGGCGCCCCCACCAGGCTCAAGCGGCGCGCACCGCGACCGCGCCCGCGCGGCCCCGTGCGCTCGGCGACCATCGACTCGATGCGCTCGTGCAGCCGCTCTGGCGCGCGCACGTCGATCGAGCGCACCATCCCGACCAGCTCGGACTCTGTGTATGGGGGTCGCTCGCTCACGACATCTCTCCACCGATAGAGACCCCGCCCGGCTGCGTGTCTTCCCGCTGCGCCTCCGCTATTCGCGGTCGGCCGGTGAGCGCGCCCGCAGTCATGCTCGTACCCGCCGCGCTCGCTGAAAGCCGCTCCGCGACCTGCTTGCGCGCGCGAAACAAACGCGTGGTCAGTGTCGACTCGCGCACGCGCAACGCGCGCGCCGCCTCGCGGTAAGAGAGCCCGAGGACATCCACGGCGACCAGCGCCACGCGAAACGCGTCCGGCAGCTGGGCGATCGTCGCGTACAGCTCCTGCACCTCGAACGCCTGCTCGGGCCGGTTCGTCGGCCTCGGGTCCGCGGCGAGCACCTCCGCGAGCGTCGCCGCCGTCACCGGCCGGCGCGAGGCCGTGCGCACGCTCGTCAGGAACGTGTTGCGCAGCACCCGCATCAGGTAGTACAGCTCGTCATCGCCCGTCAGCACGCGCGGGCGCGAGAGCACCCGCGCGAACGTCTCCTGCACCAGATCCTCCGCGTCCTCGCGCGATCCGCACAGCGCCCACGCCGCGCGGTACAGCCGGTCGACGTGCTGTGTCAGGGAGTTCGGATCGAGCGTCCGCATCTGGTCGCCGAGCGGACCGGTCGCCTGACCATGCGCACACTCGCCACCGCGAATGTAGCGCCGCGCGCCCGCGCCCGTGTCCGCCGGGACCGCGCGCCCGCGCTGTGTCCGCCGGGGCCGCCGGCCGCCCGCGCGGCGCGCCCGCGCCCGTGTCCGCCGGGGCCGCGCGCCCGCGCTGTGTCCGCCGGGGCCGCCCGCCGCCCGCGCGGCGCGCCCGCGCGCGCGCCACCGCCCGGCGTGCAGGTGCCGAGCGCTCTCGGTCTCACTCGCCTGAGCTCGGCGCGGGGAGCTCCTTGACCATCAGCGCCACCTGCTTGCGCTCGCCGTGGCGCAGGCGGCCGCGCTCGACGTAGCCGCGCGAGCGGTGAAAAGCGAGCGACGCGCGATTCGCGGGGCGCACGTTGACCTCGCACACCATCCGCGCCAGCGGCGCGGCCGCGGCCTCCATCGCGTCGTACACGCGTGTGGCGATGCCGCGGCGGCGCAGCTGCGCGGCGACCGCGATCCGGTCGAGGTACAGGAACCGCTCGAAGCGAGCCCCGAACCAGCGGTAGTTCTCACTGTCATAGGCCGTGCCCGGCGCGATCGCCAGCGCAAACGCCGCCAGCTTGCCCCCGCACTCGACCGCCACGCAGCGGTGCGCCAGCGAGCACAGCCACGCCAGGCGAGGCTCGTCGAGCTCGCTCAGCTGCGCCGCCGACGCGGCGTTCAACGCCAGCGCCGCCGGCCAGTCGGCACGGGTCAGCTCTCGCAGCTCCATACGCGCCGTCCCGAGCATAATTGCTCGCCGATGCTGCTGGTCGTCGACGTCGGCAACACCCAGACCCATTTCGGGATCTTCGACGGCGAGCACCTGCTCGAGCACTGGCGCTTTGCCACCGTGCGTCAGTCCACCGCCGATCAGCTCGGCGCCGCGCTGCGCAACCTGCTCGGGCTGCGCGGCTACTCATTCGAGGACGTGCATGCGTCGATCGTCTCCTCCACCGTTCCCCAGCTCGAGCCCGAGTGGACGGCGACGGCCGCTCGCTATCTCGACCACCAGATGCTCGCCGTCGGCCCCGGCACCAGGACCGGAATGGCCATCCGCTACGACAACCCGCGCGAGATCGGCGCCGACCGGCTCGTCAACGCGGTCGCCATCCGCGAGCGCTTCGGCGGCCCCGTCGTATGCGTCGACTTCGGCACCGCCACCACCTTCGACGTCGTCTCACGCGACGGCGAGTACGTCGGCGGCGCGCTCATGACCGGCATCGAGATCTCGCTCGAAGCGCTCTCCGAACGCGGCGCGCGGCTGCCCAAGGTCGACCTCGCGCCGCCGCGCAGCGTGATCGGCAAGAACACCATCGACGCCATCCGCTCCGGCGTCGTGTTCGGCTACGCGGGCGCCATCGACGCGATCCTGCGCCGGCTCTACGACGAGCTCGGCGAGCGCACCGACGTGATCGCCACCGGCGGCCTCGCCCGCCTGGTCGTGCCCTTCACCGAGGAGCTCCACGAGGTCGACGACCTGCTCACGCTCACCGGCCTGCGGCTGCTGCACGAACGCAACGTCTGAGGCACGGGCGCGCGGACGATCGGCTGTGCGGCTTTCGCCCCCGCTCAACCTCGATAATCGACCGATGCCCACACCCGCGCGACTGGATGAAAGCTGGCTGCTCGGCTCGCTGCGCGTGCCCAACCGCGTGCTGCTCGCGCCACTCGCCGGCATCGGCAACTGGTTCGTGCGCCTGCAGGCCAAGCGCTTCGGTGCGGGTCTCGCCGTCTCGGAGATGGTCTCCTCGCACGCCATCCACCACGGCAACCCGAAGACCTGCACCGAGATGCTGCGCATCGACCCGCGCGAGCATCGACCGGACCCGCCCGCGCCCGGCGGGGTGGGCGGGCCGGTATCCATCCAGCTGTTCGGCGAAGACCCCGCCGTGATGCGCTCCGCCGCCGCGCACGTCGTGGTCGCGGGCGCCGATGCGATCGACATCAACATGGGCTGCCCCGTGCCCAAGGTGCGAAAGACGGGCGCCGGCGCCGCCCTGCTCGACGACCCCGACCTCGCCGTCGAGGTCGCACGCGCCGCCGTTCAGGGCGCGCAGGAGGGGCGAGAGCGCGTCGCCGCACCCACCGGCCACCCGCGCGCGGGCGCGCCCGTCCCCGCCGCGGAGCAACCGCGCTCGGACGCTCCCGTCCCGGTCACCGTCAAGCTCCGCTCCGGCGTCCGCCCCGGGGAGGAGAGCGGCTTCACGCTCGCCCACCGGCTCGTCGAGGACGCAGGGGTCGCGGCCATCGGCTTTCATCCCCGCTCGGCCGCCGTCCACCACAAAGGCGCGCCCGACTACCGCCTGGCCGCGCGCCTGGTCAGATCGCTGCCCGCGCCCGTGATCCTCACCGGCGGCATGGACGACGCGCACAGCGCGCGCGAGGCGTTCGCCGCCACCGGCGCCGCCGCCGTGATGCTCGCGCGCGGAGCGCTCGGCAACCCGTGGCTGTTCGCCGAGCTCGTCCACGGCCGCCAGCTCTCGCCCAGCCGACAGGAGGTGCTCGCGGAGCTCCACTGGACGATCGACCGCGCCGTCGAGCACCTCGGCGAGGAGCGCGCCACTCGCTACCTGCGCAAGTTCTATCCGTGGTACGTGCCGCGCCTCGCGCTCGAGCCCGCCGCCGCCAGGGGCCTGCAGGAATCGCTCCAGGCCGCGCCAACGCTCACGCGCGCGCGAGAGCTGCTGGCGGGCGTCCGCGAGGCGCCCGAGCGCGTCGCGCGAGCGCCCGCGCCGCAGGTCTGAGCCGCCGCCGCGCCCGCCGTCCGAGCTCCCGCCAGCCGGCGCATTTCCCCCGCTATACTGCTGCGCTCGCCGAAGCCCCCGGCCGGCGACATCCCCGCTCGCAGCGGGGTTTTGTGTGTCGAAGAGCCGGAACTTCCACCCGCAATCGACTCTGCCCGCCCATATGCCGAAGGACGTCATACTTACCCCGGAAGGCCTGCAAAAGCTCAAGGACGAGCTCGACCTGCTGTCCACCGAGAAGCGCCGCGAGGTCGCCGAGCGGATCAAGGAGGCGCGCGAGTTCGGAGACATATCCGAGAACTCCGAGTACGACGACGCCAAGAACGAGCAGGCGATGGTCGAGAGCCGCATCGCCCAACTGCAGGAGAAGCTGCGCATGGCCACCGTCATCCAGGCCAAGGACCTGTCCACGGACGTCGTCCAGGTCGGCTCGGTCGTGCACGTCAAAGACGAGAAGACCGGCAAGTCCGTCAAGTACACGATCGTCGGCTCCGCCGAGGCCAAGCCCGACGAGCACAAGCTCTCCAACGAGTCGCCAGTCGGGCGTGCGCTGATCGGGCGCAAACGCAACGAGACCGTCGCCGTCAAGGTCCCGCGCGGGCCCGCGCGCAAGCTCAAGATCACCAAGATCGACGTCGGCCTCGACTGAGCTCGCCGCGATGAGCGCAAGCGAGGAGCCGCCCGCGTCCGGGGACTCCCACGCCCCGCAGCCGGCGCCCGCCGAGGGCTCGCGCGGGCCCGCGGGCGAGCCGGCCAGGCACGGTCTCGAGGAGCTGATCGCCGAGCGCCGCGCCAAGGCGCAGCGCCTCCGCGCAGCCGACCCCACCGCGTTTCCCTACACGTTCGCGCGCGCCGAGCCGATCGCCGGGATCCTCGCTGCCTACGACTACCTGCAAAGCGGCGAGGAGACCGAGGACTCCCACCGCGTAGCCGGGCGTATCGCAGCCAAACGCGGCGCCGGGCGCGCCGCGTTCCTCGACCTCGTCGATCGCAGCGGCAAGATCCAGCTGCACGCGCGCGTCGACGTGCTCGGCAAGGAGCGCTTCGCGCTGCTCACCTCGCTCGACCTCGGCGACCTGCTCGGCGTCGGCGGCGCCGTGCTGCGCAGCCGCCACGGCGAGCTCACGCTGCGCGTCGATGACTTCCAGGTGCTCGCCAAGGCGCTGCGTCCGCCGCCGGACAAGCACCACGGCCTGCACGACGTGCAGACCCGCTATCGCAGGCGCGAGCTCGACCTGATCGCGAGCGAGGACTCGCGGCGCGTGTTCATGGCGCGCGCACGGATCATCGCCGCCGTGCGCGCGTACCTCGACGAACACGGCTTCGTCGAGCTCGAGACACCGATCCTGCAGTCGCTGTACGGGGGCGCGACGGCGCGCCCGTTCACCACCCACCACAACGCGCTCGAGCGCGACCTGTACCTGCGGATCGCCACCGAGCTGTACCTCAAGCGCGCGATCGTCGGCGGCCTCGAGCGCGTCTACGAGCTCGGCAAGGACTTCCGCAACGAGGGCATCTCGCCAAAGCACAACCCCGAGTTCACGATGGTCGAGTGGTACGAGGCGTACGCCGACTACCACGACGAGGCCACGCGGCTGGAGCAGCTCGTCGTCGCCGCCGCGCGCGCCGTCGAGTACGCCGGCGAGATCGACTTCTCCATACCCTGGCGCAGGATCGGCTTCCGCGAGGCCATCGACGAGGCGACCGGCATCGACGTCATGGCCCACCGCGACGCGCGCGCGCTCGCCGCCGAGATCGCCGCGCGCGGCCTGGAAATGCCCACGCACGATCTCAGCTGGCCGGCGCTCGCCGATGACCTGCTGTCGAAGTTCGTCGAGCCCCGCCTGCAGCAGCCGACGTTCGTGTTCGACTATCCGATCGAGCTCTCGCCACTCGCGCGCGAGCATCGCTCGCAGCCCGGGCTCGTCGAGCGCTGGGAGGCGTTCGCCGGCGGGATGGAGATCGCCAACGCCTTCTCCGAGCTGATCGACCCCGACGTCCAGCGCGAGCGCTTCGCCGCCCAGCAGCGGCTGCACAGTCTCGGCGAGGCCGAGTTCCAGCCGTACGACGAGAGCTTCCTGCAGGCGCTCGAGCAGGGGATGCCGCCAGCCGGCGGCGTCGGGCTGGGAATCGACCGCCTCGTCATGCTGCTCACCGGACGCAGCTCGATCCGCGAGGTCGTCCTGTTCCCCGCGCTGCGCGACTGAGCCGCGTTCGAGGCCGCGCGAGCGCCCGACCGTCAAGCAGCGCCCTCGCTCTGCCGATGACCCGGATAGGGCAGGGTGGCCGGTTGGTAGACTGCTCCGCAAGGCGTCATCGGGGCCCCCAACGTGAGGTGGGGGACCTCCCGGCAGGAAGGAAGCGCACCATGTTCGAGCGATTTACAGAACGGGCCCGCCAGGTGGTCGTTCTTGCGCAGGAGGAGGCGCGGACGCTCAAGCACAACTACATCGGCACGGAGCACATCCTGCTCGGCCTGCTCCGCGAGGAGGAGGGCCTGGCGGCGCGCGTGCTCGAGAGCCTGGACATCACCGTCGAGCGCGTGCGCGCGCAGGTCGTGCGGATCGTCGGCTCCGGCGAGGAGGTCACCTCCGGGCAGATCCCGTTCACGCCGCGCGCCAAGAAGGTGCTCGAGCTCGCGCTGCGCGAGGCGCTCAGCCTCGGCCACAACTACATCGGCACCGAGCACATCCTGCTCGGCCTCGTGCGCGAGAACGAGGGCGTCGCCGCGCGCATCCTGCTCGACTTCGACGCCGACTCGGAGAAGATCCGCAACGAGGTCATCCGCATGCTCTCCGGCCCCGGCGGGCGCCGCCAGGGGCAGGGCAGCGGCGCGGGCGCGGGCGCCGGCGCGGGCGCCTCGGGCGAGGGCAAGAAGTCATCCAAGCTGCTCGACCAGTTCGGGCGCAATCTGACCAAGCTCGCCTCCGAGGGCAAGCTCGACCCGTGCGTCGGGCGCGAGACCGAGATCGAGCGGATCATGCAGATCCTCTCGCGGCGCACCAAGAACAACCCCGTGCTCGTCGGCGAGCCCGGCGTCGGCAAGACCGCCGTCGTCGAGGGCCTCGCGCAGCGGATCACGAGCTCCGAGGTGCCCGAGCTGCTCAAGAACAAGCAGATTTACACGCTCGACCTCGCCGCGCTGGTAGCCGGCTCCAAGTACCGCGGCGAGTTCGAGGAGCGCCTGAAGAAGGTCATGAAGGAGATCACCCAGCGCGGCGACATCATCCTGTTCATCGACGAGCTCCACAACCTCGTCGGCGCCGGCGCCGCCGAGGGCGCGATCGACGCCGCCTCGATCCTCAAGCCGGCGCTCGCGCGCGGCGAGCTGCAGACGATCGGCGCGACCACGCTGGATGAGTACCGCAAGTACCTCGAGCGCGACTCCGCGCTGGAGCGCCGCTTCCAGCAGATCCGCGTCGACGAGCCGACGATCGACCAGACCGTCGAGATCCTCACCGGATTGCGCGACCGCTACGAGCAGCACCACAAGGTGCAGATCACCGACGAGGCGCTGCGCGCCGCCGGCGAACTCGCCAGCCGCTACATCTCCGACCGCTTCCTGCCCGACAAGGCGATCGACCTGATCGACGAGGCCGCCTCGCGGATGCGCATCAAGTCGATGACCTCGCCGCCCGCCAACCGCGAGCTCGAGGGCGAAGTCGAGTCCACGCGGCGCGAGAAGGAGGCCGCGATCGAGGCCCAGGAGTTCGAGAAGGCCGCGGCGCTGCGCGACAAGGAGCGCAAGCTCACCAACAAGAAACGCGAGCTCGAGCAGGCCTGGGAAGCCGGCGAGTCCGGCGAGCGCCCGTCGATCGGCGAGGAGGAGATCGCCGACATCGTCTCGATGTGGACCGGCATCCCCGTGTTCAAGCTGACCGAGGCCGAGACCCAGAAGCTGATGCGCATGGAGGACGAACTGCACAAGCGCGTGATCGGCCAGCACCCGGCGATCGAGGTCATCTCCAAGGCGATCCGCCGCTCGCGCGCCGGCCTGAAGGACCCCAAGCGCCCGACCGGCTCGTTCATCTTCCTCGGCCCCACCGGGGTCGGCAAGACCGAGCTCGCGCGCACGCTCGCCGAGTTCCTGTTCGGCGACGACGACGCGCTGATCCGGATCGACATGTCCGAGTACATGGAGAAGCACGCGGTCTCGCGCCTGGTCGGCTCGCCCCCCGGCTACATCGGCTATGACGAGGGCGGCCAGCTCACCGAGGCCGTGCGGCGCAAGCCCTACAGCGTGCTGCTGCTCGACGAGATCGAGAAGGCCCACCCCGATGTCTTCAACATCCTGCTGCAGATCCTCGAGGACGGGCGCCTGACCGACGCCCAGGGCCGCACCGTCGACTTCCGCCACGCGATCGTGATCATGACCTCCAACATCGGCGCCGCCGAGATCGCCCGCAACACCCCGCTCGGCTTCGCGGTCTCCGAGGACGAGACCGGGATCTCCTACGAGGACATGAAGAACCGCATCATGGGCGAGCTCAAGAAGGTCTTCCGGCCCGAGTTCCTCAACAGGATCGACGACGTGATCGTCTTCCACAAGCTGCAGAAGGCGGAAATCAAGCAGATCGTCGAGCTGCTGCTGCTGCGCATCCGCGAGTCGATGGCCGAGCGCGAGCTGCAGCTCGAGCTCACCGAGCCCGCCAAGGACATGCTCGTCGAAAAGGGCTGGGACCCTGCGATGGGCGCGCGCCCGCTGCGCCGCGCGATCCAGCGCTACATCGAGGACCCGCTCGCCGACTTCGTGCTGCGCGAGCAGCTCACCCCGGGCGCGACCGTCGTGATCAACCCGGGCGAGGGAGAGGACGACGGGGGCGTGAGCCTGTCGATCGTGCAGCCCAAGAAGCAAAAGACGCCCGTCGGCGTCGGCGCCACCGAGAGCGGCTCCGACGCAGAGGAGATCGCCGAGGGCGGCGAGAGCCCCGCCGACCTGGGCGAGGACGGCCACGAGCTGCCCGAGCTGGGCGGCCCCGACGAGCAGTAGCAGGGTAGGCGCGCGCTTTCCAGGCGACGCGCCTTCGCGCCCCGCCGGGCTGTTCGGCCGGCCGGCCAAATGCAGTCGGGCGCTTTCCGTGATCGGTGCGCGATGGTATCCGCGCGTGTATACCTTCGCGCACCGAGTTCGCGAGGGAGGTCCATCCACGCCGCCGCGTACGCTCACGGACAATGCCGCGGACGACCTTGCACGTGTGCTCGCAGTGTGGCTTTCAGTCCGCGAAGTGGCATGGTCGGTGCCCGGAGTGCGCCGAGTGGAACACGCTCGTCGAGGAACGCGTGCCGAGGGGCGCCACGCCGGGAGCCGGCGCCGGCTTCGCCCGAGGCGGCGGCTCCCGGCGAGGCGCAGCCGCCGGCGATCAGCGGATCCGCGCCCCCGTGACGGTCCCGCGCGCACTCGAACAAGTGGGCGCGATGCCGCTCGCGCGCATGTCCACCGGTATCGGCGAGCTCGACCGGGTGCTCGGCGGCGGACTGGTGCCGGGCGCGCTCGTGCTGCTCGGCGGGTCGCCCGGAATCGGCAAGTCGACGCTCACCAACATGGTGCTCGCGCACCTGCAACAGGCCGGACGCCGCACGCTGTACGTCAGCGGTGAGGAGTCGGCCGAGCAGGTCAGGCTGCGCGCGGAGCGGCTGACGCTCGCAGGCGCTTCGCCCGACGCGAGCGGCGATGTCGGGGCCAGCGGCCGCCGCATAGCTCCGGTCGAACGGCGCCGCGCCCATGCCCCCAATCCGGCGCTGCAGGTGCCGATCCTCGCCGAGACGGACCTCGACGCGGTGCTCGAAACGCTGGCGAGGCACGCCCCGCGGGTGTGCGTGATCGACTCGGTTCAGACGCTGCGCGCCGGCGATCTCGCGAGCGCGCCCGGCTCGGTTGGTCAGGTGCGCGAGGTCACCACCCGCGTCATGGAGCTCGCCAAGGCGCGCGGCATCGCGGTGATCCTCGTCGGGCACGTGACCAAGGAGGGAGCGCTCGCCGGACCGCGCGTGCTCGAGCATCTGGTCGACTGCGTGCTGCAGTTCGAGGGCGAGCGCGAGCGACCGTATCGCGAGCTGCGCGCGCTCAAGAACCGCTTCGGATCGACCAATGAGGCCGGCCTGTTCGAGATGCGCCGGGGCGGCCTCGTCGAGGTGCTCGACGCGTCGGCGCGGTTCGTCGGCGAGGCCACGCGCGCGCCCGGCAGCGTCGTGCTCGCGGCGATGGAGGGCTCGCGGCCGCTGCTCGTCGAGGTCCAGGCGCTGGTCGCGCCCTCCGAGCTCGAGCAGCCCCGCCGCGTCGTCTCGGGGCTCGGCCGCAATCGCCTGGCGCTCGTGCTCGCGATCCTCGCTCGTCACGGCGGCGTGCGCACAGGTGGGGCGGACGTGTTCGTGAACGTCGTCGGCGGCGTGCGCGTGGATGAGCCGGGCTGCGACCTGGCGGTCGCGCTCGCGGTCGCGAGCGCCAGCCGCGGCGTGCCGATCGCCGGCGCCCACCCGCCCGCGCCGCGCGGCTGCTTCGGCGAGCTCGGGCTCACGGGCGAGCTGCGCTGGGTCGGCCATCCCGAGCGCCGCCTGCGAGAGGCGGCCAAGCACGGCCTCGCCGAGGTGATCGCGCCGCCGGGCAGCGGTCGCGGCGCGTACGAGGTGGCGACGCTGCGCGCAGCGCTCGCAGCCGCGCTGCCCGGCGGAGGGCCCCGCGAAGGTCGTCTACGCCCCGTTTCCGAGCCCGTCGCGCTCGCGTGACGGTGCTAAAGGATTGCTAATTGCCCTAGAATTGAAGACCGTGGCCCCACGATCCGGCGAAGACCTAGACAACGAGGTACGACCGGATCCAGGGCTGATGAGGGCGCTCGAGATGATCGCGCCTGGGACCGCGCTGCGGGAGGGCATCGAGAGCATCCTGCACGCGCGCACGGGCGGCCTGATCGTGATCGGCGAGCCCGACGAGCTGAGCTTCCTGAACTCCGGCGGGATCAAGCTCGACATCGACTACACGCCCGCGTTCCTCTACCAGATCGCAAAGATGGACGGGGCGATCATCCTCAACGCCAACGCCACCAAGATCGCGATGGCCAACGTGCAGCTGATGCCCGACCCGACGATCCTCTCGCACGAGACCGGCACCCGGCACCGCACCGCCGAGCGCGTCTCCAAGCAGACCGACGCGCTCGTGATCGCGATCTCCCAGCGCCGCGAGGTCGTCTCCGTGTACGTCGACGGCGTCAAGTACGTGCTCGAAGACATTCCCGTGGTGCTCGCCAAGGCCAACCAGGCGCTCGCTACGCTCGACAAGTTCCGCACGCGCCTGGACCAGGTGTCCACGCGCTTGACCGCGCTCGAGTTCGAGGGCGGCACGACGCTGCACGACGTGCTCACCGTGCTGCAGCGCTCCGAGCTCGTGACGCGCATGGCGGTCGAGATCGAGCGCTACATCGTCGAGCTCGGCAGCGAGGGGCGGCTGATCGAGATGCAGCTCGAGGAGACGATGGTCGGCGCCGCGGCCGAAAAGTCGGCGCTCGTGCGCGACTACCTCTCGAGCTATTCCGACGAGGCGTTCTCCGCCGCGCTCGAGGAGATCGGCCGGCTCGTGCACCAGGATCTGCTCGACTTCGGGCGCCTGGCCGAGCTGCTCGGCTACGATCGCAAGCTGAACACGCTCGACTACCCGGTCGCCCCACGTGGCTACCGGGTGCTCGGGCGCATCCCCAGGCTGCCGAAGCTCGTCGTCTCACAGATCGTCGCCGAGTTCGGCGGGCTCGACGAGCTGCTCGCCGCCGGCGACGCCGAGCTCGAGGCCGTCGAGGGCGTCGGCGAGATCCGCGCCAAGGACATCCGCGAGGGCCTGCGCCGGCTGCAGGAGCTGAACCTCGTGGATCGCTACCTACAGACTTGATTCAAGAGCAGGCCGACCGGTCGCTCGCAACGAAGGAGGACATCATTTCCGCACAAGCAACTGAAGAACCAGCCCTCACGGAGGAGCTCGAGGTCACCCGTGAAGTCGAGTTTGTCGAGTTCGAGCTCGGAGACCACGTCGTGTATCCCCATCACGGAGCAGGCAAGGTCCTCAGGAAGGAAGAGATGGAGATTCTCGGCGAACGCCGTGAGTACCTCACGATCAAGATCCTGCACAACGACATGACCGTGCGGGTTCCCACCGAGAACGCGGCCCTCGCCGGCCTGCGTAGAGTGATCGACGAGGAAACGGTCAAGAAGGTCCTTGACGTGCTGCGCGACGAAGTCTCGGAGATGCCCAAGAACTGGAACCGTCGGTTCAAGCACAACCGCGACAAGATCAAGACGGGCGACATCTACGAGCTGGCCGAGGTCGTGCGCAACCTTTCACTGCGCGAGAACGAGAAGGGGCTCTCCACGGGCGAGAAGCAGATGTTCACGCGCACCAAGAAGATCCTCGCCTCCGAGCTGATGTACGCGCTCGACAAGGACGAGGAGGAGGCCGAGAGCTATCTCGACGAGCTGCTCGAAGACTCGGCCAACCATCAGCTGGCAGCCGCCGCGGGCAAGTAGCGAGGCTTTCGCGCACGCGGCATCTGGGTGCCGCGTGCGCGAGCGCCCCAGACGCGACGAGCGCCCGGGCTCCGATGAGCGCCGCCCAGCGTCGATGAGCTTCGCCCACGCCCGATGAGCGTCGCGCTGATCGTGGCCGCGGGCAGCGGCGAGCGGCTCGGGGCCGGCCGGCCGAAGGCGTTCGTCGAGCTCTCCGGGCGGCCGCTCGTCGCATGGAGCATCGACGCGCTCGCCCAGCTCGCGGGGATCGAGCGGATCGTGCTCGCGCTGCCCGCAGGAGCCGAGCTGCCGGGCGGCGCGGGCGCGGGCAAGGAGGTGATCGCGGTACACGGAGGGGCCACGCGCTCGGAGTCGGTGCGCAACGCGCTGGCCGCGGTGGGCGAGCGGCGAGCGGACGCTCCCGCCGGCGGACGCGGGGAGGCGGACCTCGTGGTAGTGCACGACGCCGCCCGCCCGCTCGTCACGGCCGCGCTCGCCGCTGGCGTGATCGCGGCACTCGTGCGCGATCCGACCGCCGACGCGGCGATCGCCGCGATCCCGGTCACCGACACCGTCAAGCGTGTCGACAGTGCGCGCGCGGTGCGCGAGACGCTCGACCGCTCCGAGCTGTGGGCGGTGCAGACGCCGCAGGTGTTCCGCCGCGCGGCGCTCGAACACGCGCTTGACGTCTCCGCCGAGGAGCTCGCGCTGGCGAGCGACGATGCGTGGCTCCTCGAGCGCGCCGGCGGCAGGGTCATAGTGGTGAGCGCCAGCCGCGAGAACCTCAAGGTCACGAGCCCGTTCGACCTGCGCCTGGCCGAGCTGCTGCTGCTCGCGCGCGCCTCGCCCGGCGGCCCCCCGGCGCGCTCTTGAATCCTGCTTGAATCGCAGTCCGCCAGATGCTCACCGACTACCACCTGCACCTGCGCCCCGACGACCGCGACGCGAGCGTCGCCGAGTTCCACACCCAGACCAACGCCGAGCGCTATCGCGCCGTCGCCCGGGAACGCGGGATCGCCGAGCTGGGGGTCTCCGAACACGTGTACCGCTTCAGCCAGGCGCTCGAGGTGTGGCGGCACCCGCTGTGGGTCGCCTTCGCGACCGACGACCTCGACGATTACTGCGCGTTCGTGCGCGAGTCCACCGATCTGCGGCTCGGCATCGAGGCCGACTTCATACCCGGCCGCGAGGACCGGATCGGGAACCTGCTCGAGGCCCGCGACTTCGACTACGTCGTCGGCTCCGTGCACTTCCTCGCCGACGGCGCGCTCGACATGGACGACTACAGCGTGTGGAACAGCGGGCGCAGCGTGCAGGAGATCTGGCGGCGCTACTTCGAGACGATCGCCGAGAGCGCCCGCTGCGGGCTGTTCGACATCATCTCCCACCCTGACCTGGTGAAGTATTGGGGCGACCCTCGGCGCCAGCCGGACGGCGACCTGCGCCGCTACTACGAGCCCGCCGTCGAAGGCCTCGCCGACGCGGGCGTCGCCGTCGAGATCTCGACCGCGGGGCTGCGCAAGCCCGTCGCTGAGCTGTACCCCTCGCGCGCGTTGCTCGAAATGTGCGTGGATGCGGGCGTGCCGCTCGCGCTCTCGAGCGACGCACACCGCCCAAAGGACGTGGGCGCGAGCTACGAGCAGGCACTCGAGCTGCTCGCCCAGCTCGGCGTCCGCGAGCTGTGCGTGTTCGAGGGTCGCGCTCGGCGCCTGCGGCCGATCGGCGCGGCGACGCCCGACAGCGACGCCGCCGCCAGATGAGCCGCGTGGGCATCGGCTATGACTCCCACCGCCTCGCCGCCGGGCGCAGGCTGGTGATCGGCGGGGTCGAGATCCCCTTCGAGCGCGGCCTCGAGGGCTTCTCCGACGCGGACGTGCTCGCTCATGCCGTGATCGACGCGCTGCTCGGCGCCGCCGGCCTCGGCGACATCGGCGAGCACTTCCCGGACACCGACGAGCGCTGGCGCGACGCCGACTCGATCGAGCTGCTGCGCGCGGCCGTCGCCCTGGTCGGCGCGGAGGGCCTGCGGATCGCGAACGTCGACTGCACGCTGCTGATCGAGCAGCCGAAGCTCTCGCCTCACCGGCAAGCGATTCGCGAGCGCCTGGCCGCGACGCTCGGCTTGGCGACGGAGCGCGTCAACGTCAAGGCGAGCACCGGCGAGCGCATCGGCTTCGTCGGGCGCGGCGAGGGCGTCGCGGCGCTGGCGATCGCCAGCCTCGAGCCCGCAGCCTGAGCGGCCGTTTCGCGCGGCGCCCAATTGCCCAGGCGCTAGGGTTGCCCCGCCATGAGAGAGATCCTCCTGCACGACACGCTCACCGGCGAGCTGCAACCGCTGCTGCCCCGCGACCCCGGGCGCGTCGGCGTCTACGCGTGCGGCCCGACCGTGTACGGCCGCATCCACGTCGGCAACGCGCGGCCGTTCGTCATCTTCAGCCTGCTCGCGCGCTTTCTCAGACACGAGGGCTACGCAGTGACGCTCGTCATCAACATCACCGACGTCAACGACAAGATCTATGACGCGGCGCGCGCGCTCGGCCAGCCCAGCGCCGAGCTGGCTGCGCGGATGAGCGAGCACTACCGCGCCGACACCGACGCGCTCGGGCTCGGGCGCCCCGATCACGAGCCGCTCGCATCGGAGACGATCGGCCCGATCCGCGACTACATCACGGCGCTCATCGAGCGCGCGCACGCGTACGCCGCCGGCGGCGACGTGTACTTCCGGGTGCGCTCGGACCCCTCCTACGGGAGCCTCTCGCACCGCCAGCTCGAGAGCATGGACCAGGGCGAAGAGGGACCCGACCCCGCCAATCCGGCCGCGCGCAAGGAGGACCCGCTGGACTTCGCGCTGTGGAAGGCGCACAAGCCGGGCGAGGACACCGTCTGGGATGCGCCCTGGGGACCCGGGCGCCCAGGCTGGCACATCGAGTGCTCGGCGATGGCCGAGCAGCTCCTGGGCGTCGGCTTCGACATCCACGGCGGCGGCTCTGACCTGGTGTTCCCCCACCACGAGAACGAGGCCGCGCAGACGCGAGCCGCGCGCGGCGCGGAGCTCACGAAGCTGTGGATGCACAACGGCATGATCCAGTTCACCGGCGAGAAGATGGCCAAGTCGCTCGGCAACATCGCGCCGCTGCACGAGGTGCTCGAGGGCTACGGGCGAGAGGCGCTCGTCATGTACCTGATCTCCGGGCACTACCGCCAGCCGCTCGCGTTCTCGCAGGCCGCGCTCGAGCAGGCGCAGGCGAACGTCAAGCGCATCCGCGAGGCCGGAAGGCGACTGTCCCGTGGCGACTCGCCGGCGGAGCTCGGGAGCGTGCGTGACAGGTTCTTCGAGGCGCTCGCGCGCGACTTCAACACCGCGGAGGCGCTCGCGGCGCTCAACGAGTGGACCCGCGAGGCGAGCGGCGGCGCTTGGCAGGCCCCCGGCGACGCCCACCTGCGCGAGATGCTCGCCGTGCTCGGGCTCGAGTCCCTGCTCGCGCCGGGCGAGCAGGCGCCCGAGCGCGTCCATGAGCTCGCCGAGCAGCGTGAGCACGCCCGCGGCGAGCGTGACTTCGCCGCGGCCGACCGGCTGCGCGAGGAGATCGCCGCGCTGGGTTGGGAGGTCCGCGACGGGCCGGGCGGGTTTGACCTGCTCCCGCAGTGATCCTCTACGGCCGCAACCCAGTCAGGGAGGCGCTGCGAGGGCGCCGCGCGCACAGCGTCAGCGAGGTCTGGGCGAGCGCGGGCGCCGCGCGCGAGCAGTGGCTCGCGGGCGTGCCCGTGCGGATCGCGAGCGCGCCGGAGATCCAGCGGCGCTGCGGCTCGCCCGAGCATCAGGGGGTTTGCGCCGAGGCCGGCTCATACCCGTACGCGAGCGCCGTGGAGCTGCTCGCGCACGAGCAGCCGCTGCTGGTCGCGCTCGACCGGGTGCAGGACCCGCAGAACCTCGGCTCGATCTGCCGCACGGCCGAGTGCGCCGGCGCCGCCGGCGTGGTGATCCCCGAGCGGCGCGCCGCCGAGGTCACCGCCGCCGTCTGCAAGGCCTCCGCCGGGGCGGTCGAGCACCTGTCGCTGGCGCGCGTGCGCAACCTCGCCGACTTCCTCGTGCAGGCGCGCCAGGCGGGCTGCTGGTGCTATGGGGCGAGCGCGACCGCGGGAGCGCGCGCGCCCAGCTCGCGCGAGCCAGCCACGGTCGCGTATGACGCGCTCGACTACCGGGGCTCGGGCGTGGTGCTGGTGCTCGGCAGCGAGGGCAGCGGCCTGCGCCCGCGCGTCGCGGGCGCCTGCGATCAGCTGGTCGCGCTGCCGCTGCTCGGCAAGGTCGAGTCGCTCGGCGTCGCCGCCGCCGCCGCGGCGCTCCTGTACGAGATCTTGCAGAGCCGCATCAGCGGCCTTGACAAGGTGTCATAACTGTGCAACGCTGCCACGCCATAACGCTGAACCTAAGGTTGAGAAGAGCCTTGTTGGGGGACAGCGAAACAACTACATAGCGGTTGGCGCCAGGGGAGGAGTGCGCCACTGAGCGACGTTTTGAGGCCGCCACGGAGGCGATCTCGAAGAAAGGATCTGCTCGTGGCACGAATCTCCCAGAACTCTAACCCTGAAGTCAAGGTCGAGGATGTGTTCCTGATCGCCCTCGCCAAGCAGGGCGATCGCAACGCCTACGACCGCTTGGTCAAGCGCTATCACGGCTTCGTCCGGCTGAAGGCGTCCTCGTACTTCCTCGCCGGCGGGGACGCGGACGATCTGATCCAGGAGGGGCTCGTCGGGCTGTACAAGGCGATCCGCGACTTTCGCACCGATCGCGAGTCGAGCTTCCGCAACTTCGCCGAGCTGTGCATCACCCGCCAGATCATCACCGCGGTCAAGACCGCCACGCGCAACAAGCACACGCCGCTCAACCAGTACGTCTCGTTCTCCTCGACCCCCGCGGGGAGCGGCGAGGACGTGCCGACGCTCGACCAGATGCTCCCCGGGCCGACGGTCCAGGACCCCGTCAACCAGGTGATCTCCTCGGAGGAGCTGCGCTCGCTCGTCGGCTGCCTGTCGACCGCGCTCTCAGAGCTCGAGAGTCGCGTGCTCTCGCTGTACCTCGACGGATACTCCTACGAGCAGGTCGGGATGCGCCTGACGTGCGACACCAAGACCGTCGATAACGCGCTGCAGCGAGTCAAGCGCAAGGTCGGGGCGCACCTGCAGTCGCGCGCCGTCGCCGCCTGAGCGCTCGGAGGGCGCGAACCCGGCGCGCGAGGACGACGGCGCGCAAGGACACGACGCCGCGCACCGTGACCGTGCCCGCGCGCCGGCGCCCGAGCGCTCGAGCCCCGGCACGCCGAGGCCGCCCACCTCGCGGTGGGCGACCTCGGGTACTCGGGAGCTGTCCCCCGGCCTAGACCTGGCCTTCGGGGAGCGTTACCGGCGTTTGCGGCTTGAGCAGCCACGCTGGGCCGGGATTCACCGTGACCGTGAGCGGTTCACTCTCCGTGGGCGCGTTATCCGGGTCGCCCGGCACCTTCACCTCCAGCTTGTACGTCCCGGGGACCGTGGGTATGTATTCGATTTTGTACTTGTACACGCCAGCTTCATCTTTGAGCTGGTCGATGCCGATGATGTGGAAACCCACATGGCTGGCGCCTTCGCGCTCGAGGTACACGAGGTGTCCGAGGACCCCCGGGCTGACGGTACCCGTGAAGGTCAGCTTCGTGCTGCCCGCCACGGCCGGCGTCGCCGACGGTTCGAAGACCGGGCTGAGCACGTATTTGACGCCCTCGAACAGCTCGGCCGAGTACCTGCCGTCGCCCTCGACTCTGTAGTACATGTCGGTCGCCGGCGACTGCGGCAGGAAGCTGTATTCGCCGTGTTCTCCCGTGACCGTCGAGGCGCTCACTGCTTTGAAGGCGCCGAATTCGCCTTTACGCGCCAACAGCGTGACCGGCGTGCCTTTGCTGGCGCCCACGACCGTGCCCTTGATCGACGTCGACTGCCCGAAGGAGATCGGGTTGGCGGCGCTTTCGATCTTCACGATGCGGTTCTGCACCTGGGAGATCTCATAGCTGAGGATGTTCGACGGGCTCGTCACGTTGTACTTCGTGGCTTTGACGATCACGCGAATGTTCGCCGGCCCGGGAATCACGAAATTGTGGTAGATCGTGAAGCTGCCGCCTTCGCCGACCCTGGTGAAGCCGATCGGGAGCCAGCGGTTGCCGGTGATCGCGTTCTGGCGCTGAAGCACCACCAGCGCGCCTTTGTCGAGGGGGCTGGTCGAGCCTTTGAAGATGGCCGGCGCATGCCTGCGGCCGGCGATGCTCGTGGTCACGAACTGCACGCCTTCCGGCGGGCCTTCGAGCTTGACTTCGGCGACGACCTTGACCGGCCGCAGCGCGCTGCGGATACCGCCCGCGAGCGCGTAGAAGACGCTGTTGCTAGTGACGCTGCTGACGTCTATCGAGTAAGCACCCGGATTGGGTTCTTTTTCGGTGGTACCGGTGCCATCGGCGGTGTAGGTCGAAGTGCCCGCGGCCCGCTGGTAGAGCGTGACCGCTTGACCTTCCTCTTCGCTCTTGGTGGCACATGCGAGGTAACCGACCGCGGCTGTCGGTTCGGTGGACGTGATCACCCGCTGGGTGAACTCGAGGGTGACGCGGCAGCCGTGCGCGGGAACGCCGTCTCTGCGCACGTGCCTGAGCGCCGCCGACGCGGCGGCGCCCGGCAGCGCGAGCGAGGCCGCCGCGGCGAGCGCCGCCGCGGGCAACTTGATTGAACGCATCTGTGCCTTCTCCTTGTCTGCGGAATGTTGTACGGGGGTTTCTGCCGCCCTTAACCCAAACCCGGGCGGTTGGTTGCGGTCCGGTCTTTAGGTATGTCTTCGGCCCCGGCCGCCGCGCGCCTGCTCGACGTGCGCCAGCCGGCGATCCGCGAACGCCGCGCGCGCGCCGCTCGCCGCCCGCCGCCACGGCTCGGGCTCCAAGCGGCGCGGCCTGGCGCGCGACCCACGCCAGCGAGCGCAGCCCGCCTGCTCGCCTACGATCGGCTCGCACAGGCTCCTCGCCACGAGGTTCGACGCGGCCACGCCCTCGCCCACCTCGCCACCGCCCACGCAAGGCCGGAGCTCGGATCCGGCTCCACGGCGGCGCGCGTGGCGGCGGGGTTCCGGCGAGCGTGCGCCAGTGGCTGAGCTCGCGGGCGCCAGTGGCCGAGCTCGCACGTACCCGAGCTCGCCCGTACGCATCCGTTTGCGCCTAATCGCCCGCGATGTATGATCGAGCGCGGACGGTCAGGGTTTCACCAGTCAGACCCCATGGGGACGGGGCGAACCTGCAAGCGGAGAGAGGTGCGATGGAGGCCAGTGCGACACAAACGAGGGGCGGCGAGCCGGCGGGGCTGGCGGCCAGCACGATCGCGCACGCGTTTCGCCTGACGGCCGCCGAGCGTGAGACGGAGATCGCGATCCGCACCAGGCAGGACGAGTTCACGATCACCTGGGGCGAGCTGCGCGAGCGCGTGGACGCGCTCGCCGGCGGCCTGGCCAAGCTCGGCGTGCGCCGCGGCGACACGGTCGCGCTGATGCTCGCCAACCGCCCGGAGTTCCACCTGTGCGACCTCGCGGCGATGATGCTCGGCGCGACCCCGTTCTCGCTGTACACGACCTACACGCCCGAGCAGATCCGCTACCTGGTCGGCGACGCCGGGGCCAAGCTGCTGATCTGCGAGCAGCAGTACCTTGCGCAGGTGCGCGAGGCGCGGCGCGAGCTGCCGGAGCTCGAGTACGTGATCGTGGTCGACGGCGAGGCGCCGCTGGGGACGCTCGCGCTGTCCGAGGTCGAGGCCTCGAATCCGGGCTTCGACGTCGAGTCCTGCGTCGCCCGGATCCAGCCCGCCGACGTGCTCACGCTGATCTACACCTCCGGAACCACGGGTCCGCCGAAGGGCGTCCAGCTGATCCATCGCAACATACGCGCGCTGATCGAGAGCACCCGCGAGATGATCGACTTCCCGCGCGAGGGCCGCGTGATCTCCTGGCTGCCCGCCGCGCACATCGCAGAGCGCAACGCGCACCACTACCTGCCGATCGTCTTCGGACTGCAGATCACCTGCTGCCACGAGCCGCGTGAGGTGCTCTCATACCTGCCGGAAGTCCGCCCGAGCTGGTTCTTCGCGGTCCCGCGCATCTGGGAGAAGCTCAAGGCGGGCCTCGAGGCGATGGTCGCAAGCCAGCCCGAGGAGCGCCGGGCGGAGCTCGCCGCGGCGCTCGAGGCGGGGGTGCGCAAGGTGCGCCTCGAGCAGGCCGGGGAGCCGGTCCCGGCCGAGCTCGCCGCGCAGGCCGCCAAGGCCGACGCCGAGATCTTCTCCGGCCTGCGCGCGATGCTCGGCCTGGACCAAGTGCAGGCGATCAACGTCGGCGCGGCCCCCACGCCGCTGGAGGTGCTCGAGTTCTTCCACGCGATCGGGCTGCCGCTCGCCGAGCTGTGGGGCATGAGCGAGACCTGCGGCGCCGGCGCGGTCAACCCCAAGGAGCGCATCAAGCTCGGCACCGTCGGGCCGCCCGCTCCCGGTGTCCAGATCAGGCTCGACTCCGACGGCGAGGTGCTGGTGCGCTCCGACGCGGTCATGCTCGGCTACCGCAACCTCCCGGAGAAGACCAGCGAAGCGTTCACCGAGGACGGTTGGCTGCGGACCGGCGACATCGGCAGCTTCGACGAGGACGGCTATCTGAGGATCGTCGATCGCAAGAAGGAGCTGATCATCAACGCCGCCGGCAAGAACATGTCGCCCGCCAACATCGAGGCCACGCTCAAGAGCGCCTCGCCGCTGATCGGACAGGCGTGCTGCATCGGTGATCGCCGCCCATACAACACCGCGCTGATCGTCCTCGACGCCGACTTCGCCCCGGCGTGGGCCGCCCAGCACGGCATCCGGGACGCCTCGCTGGCCTCGCTGGCCGCCGAGCAGAGCGTGCACGCGGCGATCCAAGCGCGCGTCGACGCCGCCAACGCCAAGCTCGCGCGCGTCGAACAGATCAAGAGCTTTCAGATCGTGCCCGGCGACTGGCTGCCCGGCGGCGATGAGCTGACGCCGACGATGAAGCTCAAGCGCAAGCCGATAGCCGAGAAGTACGCAGCGACGATCGACGGCATGTACGCGGGCTAGGGGGCGCCGCGACCGTCGCGCACCCAGCCGAGCCGCTCGCCGGCTAGTCTCGCGAGCCTCGCTAGCGCCCGCCGGCCTCGTAGCGCGCCTGCTCCGTGGTGGTGCGCTCGGCCCACGGAATCGCCTCCAAGCGCGCGTCGGGAATCGGCTCGCCGCTCTCCACGGAGACGCCGTAGCGTCCTTCGGCCAGGCGCCGCTGCGCCCGCTCGATCGCGCCGAGCTCCGCGCGCAGCCGCTCGGCCTGCTCCTCCGCGAGCTCGTCATCGAACAGGTTCTCGCCCGCATCCGACGCCTCGAACGGATCGGCGGGCGCGTCGCTGTCATCGGGTGCCAGCTCGGCAAGCGCGCCTTCGATGCGCGCACGCTCCCGGGCCAGCAGCTCATCAGCGCGCCGCGGATCCATCCATGCAGTATGACGCGAGCCGAGGGCGCGCTGCAGGTGCGGGCAACGAGGCCAAGGCGCGCAGGCACGAGCTGGCGTCGAGCGCAGCTCTGCGTTGAGGCCTCAAGCAAGCCGGAGCACGCGCCGATAGCGAACACCGGAAGACCGACAGGTCATCCGGGTAGAGGGCGACCCCCGGGAGGCTACGCTCAGTTCTCCGGCCTCCCGGGTCGCCCTGACGCCTGTCGCACTCGCGTCAGGGGGTGAAGACGATCCGTTGTCCGGGCGCGCTCGGGGCCCGCCAGGCGGACTCGACGTCGCTGAGGGGCGTAGCAAGGGGGTCGACCCGGAAGGTGCCGGCGGTGATCCGCGCAGCCAGCCCGGGAAGCTCCGCGAGGATTTCGGCCGTCGCCAGCGAGCCCTGGCCGCTGCCGAGCAGCCGCAGGTTGGCAGCGCGCAGGTCCGCCGACGGCAGCGCGATCGTCGTGCCGGCCATCGAGCCGATCTCTATCCATGAGAGCGGCCTGCTGCGCTGTGTGCGGCCCTCGACGAGCGCGGGAATCGCCCGCTCGCTCACCGACCCCCACAGGTAGTCGATCACGACGTCCACCTCGGCCCCCGCTGCTGCAAGCGCGCGAGCGACCTCCTCGCCGTCGCCCGCCAGCGAGACGGTCCGATCGGCGCCGAGGCTCGTGAGCTGTGCGAGCCGCTGCGGGTTGCGGCCGGCTGCGGTCACGTGGCCGGCTCCGAGCAGCTTCGCGATCTGCACCGCCATCTGCCCGGCGTTGCCGGTCGCGCCGAGCACGAGCACCTTCTGCCCCGCCTCGAAGGAGATCCGCCTGCGAAGCGCAAGCCACGATGACATGCCCGGATTCATGGCCGCGGCGATCGCCGGCACGTCCGCGTCAGCGGGCAGCACGGCCGCGCGCCGCCGGTCGATCACCGTCCGCTCGGCCATCGTCCCGAGCGCGCCGTCGAGTGCTGCGAAGTACAGCAGCTGGCCATCCGCGGAGCGCCCCACTCCGTCGATCCCAGGGATCAGCGGCAGCGCCCCGGTGCTCGTGTAGTGGCTGCCCGACGCGCCCGAGCGCACCCGTGGGTGAAGACCGGCGGCCAGGACTTCGACGGCGAGCTCGTGCTCGCCGCTCGGCTCGGGCGTCGGGAACGTTTCGTAGCGGGGCGGCGCATCGAAGGACCGGACGACTGCGGCATGCATGAAGGGCTCCAAAGGTAGTAGGGAGGCTTAAAAGTAGTTGGTGATACAAACTAGATTAGTTGGTATCACGTACCAGGTCAAGCTAGGATGCGCCGATGGCGGACCGCGCCCACGCGCCGAACCTCACGGACGCGCTCGTCGAGCTCTCATTCGTGATCCAAGCGAAGCTCGCTCGCCTGGCCAACGAGCACGACCTGTCGCTCACCCAGGTGCGGCTGCTCGGGATACTCCGGGACCGCGAGCCTGGGATCGTCGAACTCGCCGACGCGCTCAACCTCGACAAGTCCAGCGTCAGCGGCCTCGTCGACCGGGCGCAGCGACGTGGCCTCGTGGAACGCGCCTCCTCGAACAGCGCGGACGGGCGCGCCATCAGAGTGCTGCTCACGGCGCTCGGACACACAATGGCGAGCCAGGCCGCCGAGCAGGTCGCACGCGAGCTCGCGGAGCTGGTCGAGGACTTCACACCCGGCCAGCGCGCGCGGCTGGCTCAGCAGGCCGCCCGCATCGTCGCCTCCTCGGGGATGGCCCGCAGCCTCGAACCGCCGCGCAGCTCACGATCGCGCGCGCGAGACCGGCCCTGAGCTTGACAGCGCAGCGGCGGCGCGGGCGCCCGGACGGCGAGCACCGCAGCGGCGGCGCGGGCGCCCGGACGGCGAGCACCGCAGCGGCGGCGCGGGCGCCCGGACGGCGAGCACCGCAGCGGCGGCGCGGGCGCCCGGACGGCGAGCTCGGCTGCCGGAGAGCCGACGGCCGGGATCGAACCGGCGACATCCGCTTTACAAGAGCGGTGCTCTACCAGCTGAGCTACGTCGGCGTGGCCCGCGCATCCTACCGTCGCAGCGGCGCTTCGGCCGTCGGCAACGGCTAGGCTGCGAAGGAGCGTCCGATCGGCGCTCGCCGGCTGCCCGTCCACGCACACGGGCGGGGTACCGCGGTTGAAAGATGGGTTGATGATGGGCAAGACGAGGCTGCCGGGGTTCCTGCTGGGTGTGACGGCGATCGTGCTCGCGCTGTCAACCGCGTGCGCAAGCGCCGCGTCCGGCGGGACGCTGCTGGAGCTGAAGGCGGAAGGCAAGCCGCTGGCGGTCGGGGGCGAAGTCCTGCTCGTCGCCGGATACTCGCTGGGCCCGTGTTATTGGGAAGAACAGGACTTCAAGGTGGCTGTGAACCGCTCCAAAGCCGACAAGCTCGTCAGGACGGGCGAAGCTGGGCAGCTCGAAAGCTGCGCCGGAGGCACCAAGGCGATTGAAATCACGAGCGCCAAGAAGATGATCGTGAAGCTGGCGCCGATGCGCATCGACGTAGAAGGGCCGTGCGTGTACGAATTCAAGGAGATCTCCGCCACGTTCGCACAGATGGAATGGGGTCCGGAAATCTACGGCACCGCCGCCGGCGAGCTCGTCGACAAGGCCGCAAGCGCGCGATCCCCGGCGTGCGTCAAGCGCCGCACGACGACATTCGACGTCGGCCTGAGCGGGATCGAAACGGCGCTCATCGGCTGAGCGCCCGCGCCCTGGCGCGACCCACCGCCGGAACGCCGCTTCCGGTCACGCCGCGCGCCGGCGCGTTCGCGCTAGACGATCGGCGCGGGGCGCTTGTGGGCCAGAAACCACAGCTGCGAGATGCTTTCGTCCCACACTTCCCGCCCGTGGGCGAGCTTGCTCCGGTATCGCGCAAGCGCGGACGCGCTCGGCGCGCGCACATAGGCCTGCAGGGCGGACATCGCGCTCGCCAGTTCGGTGGCCGCTTCGGTCGCTTCGGTCTCGGCCCGCGGCAGGTCTTCTTCTTCGACGCCTTCTTCCCCGCCTTCGCCGCTTTTGGCGATGTTCCACTCGCTCGCCGGCACGATCCTGCGGCGCGCCAGCCCGGCGGCGAGGGCCAGCCGTTCCAGCTGGGCGAGGCGCGGCGGGCGCGACAGCCGCGAGATGTCGGTCTCGACGACCCGCATCGCCCGTGCGGCGCGGGCGGCGGTGGTCGCGTGTTCGCCCACGAACGCCGCGGCGTCGGTCTGCACGCTGCTCGACGCGCATCCCGCCAGCCCGAGCGTCGCGGCAGCGGCCACCGCGCCGAGCCCCCGCTGGATCTGACGCACACGCACGGCGCGAACCCTAGCGCCGCGCAGGAGCCCACCGGCGAGGCGAATCGGGCTCGCCCCCGCCCGCGCCTGCGCCCGTGCTCGCGCCCGCGCCTGCGCCCGCGCCCGCGCCTGCGCCCGCGCCTGCGCCCGCGCTTGCGCCCGCGCCCCCGCCCGCGCCCGCGCCCGCGCCCGCGCGGCGTAACACTCGCGGCCGATTACCAAAATTGGGATTGACGAAGATCCGCTCGCGGGGATAGACTGGCGTCGTCCGAGAGGTCGAGGAGCGGAGAGCCGAATGAGCTTGTTCGCGAAGAAGGTCGTGGGGGTCACCTTGGCCGTGGCCGTAGTCGGACTGCTGATCGCCTTGTACGTCGCCGACTGGGCGACGAGCTTCCCCACGGCGGTCAGCGCGAGCGTCAACCCCGCTTCTGCGGGCGGCGGCACGAAGCTGACGCTCGAGACCGTCGGCGCCGTCGGCAAGAAATACGGCAGCGATCCCGACTGGGTCTCCTATCTGATCCGCAGCCACGGCCAATGGGTGCACAGCACGATCTACACGGTGCCCGCCGACTCGGTCGTGCACGTCACTCTGTATGAGTTCGACTCTCCCACCGGTCTGCGCAATCCGCTCTTCTCCGAGGTCCGAGGCACTGTCGGCGGGACGATGACCATCAACGGCAAGACCGTGAACTCGGTCGGGCCGGAAGAACCCGCGCACACGTTCGCGATCCCGGAACTGGGGGTGTTCGTGCCGCTCCCGGGCGTCAACGAAGAAGCCAAGAACTTCTGCGAAGAAGGCCCATGCGAACCGGCCACGCAGGAGCACAACACGATCAAGTTCAGCTTCCGCACGGGCAAAAAGGGCCGCTATCGCTGGCAGTGCTTCGTGCCGTGCGGCGCCGGCTTCATCAACGGCAACGGCGGCCCGATGCAGACGCTCGGCTATATGGACGGCTTCATCGATGTCGTCTGAGCCGGCGGTCGTGTCCGGCCGGGCGCCGGGCGAGCCCAACCACTGGCGCCGCTTCCTGTTCGTCTGGCTGACCGCGTCGGTCATCGGGACGCCCCTGATCGTCCTGCTCGTCGGCCCGCTGCTCGGGCCCTCGACCGGCAGCGAAGAAACGGCTGGCCAGCAGACGATCATGACGGTGCTGGCGGGTGTGGCGACGCCGGTGTTCATGCTCGTCCTGCTGTTCATCGTCTACGCGGTGGTGTTCTTCCGCCAGGAGAACGGCGCGGCGCTGGAAGGGCCCGCGATCCGCGGCAATCCACGACTGGTGGTGGTCTGGATCGTCGTCACGTCGCTGATCGTGCTCGGGCTCGCCGCCTACGGCACCTACGAACTCGAGGTCCACTACGGTCATGGCTCGGGCAGCGGGCCGAGCCCCCTCACCAGCCCCGGCGGGCCCAAGCTGCCCGTGCAGGTGATCGCGCAGCAGTGGCTGTTCACCTACCGCTACCCGACGTACGGCGGCGTCGAGACCTACCAGCTCGTGCTGCCCGTCGACAAATATGTCGAATTCCAGGTCACCTCGCTCGACGTCGTCCACTCCTTCTGGGCCTACAAGCTGGGCGTCAAGGCGGACGCGAACCCGGGCGTCGAGAACGTCGCCTACGTCAAGCCGACCAAGCTCGAGTCCTTCGAGGTGCGCTGCGCCGAGCTGTGCGGGATCTGGCACGCGGCGATGACCAACGAAGGCAGGGTCGTCAGCGAAAGCGCGTTCGACGCGTGGATCCACGAACAGCGCAGGCAGCTGGCGCCGGCGACCAAGGTGCTTCCCACGTACAGCAAGACCTATATACCCGAACCTTCAAGGCGGGGAGAATGAGCGCTGCAGAGATACCGAGCACTGGCGCGAGCATGTCGCGCGCCGTCGAGAAACGGCCGGCCTGGCGCCGGCTGATCGGCTTCAACCTGTTGACCGCCGTGATCCTGGGCGTCGGCGGCTACTACCTGGGGTGGTGGATCGGCCACCTGATCAAGAGCCCGTCCTTCGCGTACGAGAGCTCCAGCGACGAGAACGACGTAGCCCTGCTGCTCGCCTACGCCGGCGGCGTGATCGGCTTCCTGATCGGCATGGGCTTCGCCAACTACCCGATCGAACGGCTGCTCGGGCGCCCCGCCACGCTGCGCGAGAAAGAGGACCACGGGATCGGCCGCTACTTCGGCCTGTGCACCGATCACAAGGTCGTCGGCATGCAGTACCTGATCGGCGTCGGAGTGTTCCTGTTCGTCGGTGCGGCGAACGCGATGCTGATCCGCGCCGAGCTGCTGCACGACACCCCCACGATCCTCGGCCCCAGCCAGTACCTGACGACCGTGGGCATACACGGCTCGATGATGATGGGGATCATGACCTCGGGCGTGCTCGGCCCGTTCGCCAACTACTTCGTGCCGATCATGATCGGCTCGAGGCGCATGGCCTTCCCGCGCATCGAGTCGCTCACCTTCTGGCTTTTGATGGCCGCCGCCTTCATCCTGGTCTCGACGATCTTCTTCGGCGGCTTCCCCACGGGCTGGACCGGCTATGAGCCGCTCAACGACCAGGCGGTCGCGGGCATGGACTCCTACATCTGCTTCTTCGCGCTCGTCGGCCTCTCGATGATGCTGCTCGGCCTGAACATGATCGCCACGATCATCACCATGCGCGCGCCCGGGATGAGCTGGTCGCGCCTGCCGATCTTCGTGTGGTCGGTGCTCGCGACCGCCGTGCTGATGGTGCTGGCTGCGCCGACGCTGATCGCCACGCTGCTGATGGCCGCGCTGGACCGCTCGATCGACACCTCGTTCTTCATCGTCGGCGGCGGCGGCAGCTCCTTCCTGTTCGAGAACCTGTTCTGGTTCTTCGGGCATCCCGAGGTGTACATCCTCGCGCTGCCGGGCTTCGGGATCGTGCTCGAGCTGCTGCCCGTGTTCACGCGCAAGCCGCTGTGGGGCTATCGGCTGGCGGTCTCGGGCATGCTCGGCGTCAGCCTGCTGAGCTTCTTCGTGTGGCAGCACCACCTGTTCGTCAGCGGCATCAACGCCGACCTGCGGCCCTTCTACATGCTCTCCACGGAGATCATCTCGATACCCACCGGCTTCATCTTCCTGTGCTTCATGGGCACGCTCTGGAAGGGGCGGATGACCTTGACCGTGCCGATGCTGTTCTGCCTCGCCTGGGCCTTCAACTTCCTGATCGGCGGCACCTCCGGGGTGGTGCTCTCAGACGTCGCCACCGACACCCAGCTGCACGGGAGCTTCTTCGTGATGGCCCACTTCCACTACACGATCGTTGGCGGCTTGGTGTTCAGCTTCTTCGGCGCGATCTACTACTGGGTGCCGAAGATGACCGGCTTCAAGTTCAACGAGCTGCTCGCCAAGTGGCACTTCTGGCTGATGTTCCTGTCCTTCAACTCGACCTTCCTGCCGCTGTTCGCGCTCGGGATCATGGGCATGCCCAGGCGCGTAAGCAGCTACGAACCAAACCTCGTGCCGCTCAACACGTGGGTCTCGATCTCCGCCTTCGTGCTCGGCTTCTCGATGCTGATCTTCATCGCCAACACCGTCTACTCGATGATCTTCGCGCGCGTGCGCGTGCAGGAGAACCCGTGGCGCTCGAAGTCGATCGAGTGGCAGCTGCCCACGCCGGTGCCCGTCAACAACTTCGAGCAGATCCCCGTGTTCGACAGCGACCCCTACGGCTACGGCACGCCGCTGCCGCTCGGCCCCGGCCAGGCGGCGCCGGCGGGAGCCTGAGCGATGTCCTCCGCCGGCGAGCCCGTGCCGCTCGGAGCGAGGGTCCCGGCCGTGGCGCACGGGGTCGAGATCCCGCCCGAGCCGCCCGACGTCGGGGCGCGCGCGCTGAGCGTCGCCTCGCGCCTGCTGTGCGGCGCGAGCACGTTCTTCTTCCTCGCCTTCCTGTTCGCCTACTTCTACCTGCGCTCGCTCAACCAGGACCACATGTGGCGCCCGGCCCACGTGCACCCGAGCCAGGGGCTGGGCGCGGCGTTCATCGCTTGCATCGTGCTCGGCGCGGCCCTCGCGATCCTCGCCGGACGGCGGACCAAGGCGGGCTCGCGGGCGTGGCTCGCTCCCGGGATCGCAAGTGTGGCGCTCGGGCTCGCGGCCGTCGCGCTGCAGTGCATCGAGTACACCGTCCAGGACTTCGGGCCCACCAACGGCGCATACGCGAGCGTGTTCTGCGCGTGGAGCGGCTTCTATCTGATCGCGGTGCTCGCCACGATGTACTGGCTCGAGACGCAGATGGCGACCGAGCTGCGCGCGCGGGGTGCGCCGGCGGCCAGCCACGGCGACGTCCACGAACCCGACCGGCTGATCGCGCCGGCGCTCGACGCGGCAGTGTTCTACTGGAGCTTCCTGGCGGCGATCGGCGTGGTGACGTATGTCACGCTATACCTCCTGTAGGAGAGCCTGCATGCCCAACCTCGACACGCCGATCGCCACCCACTTCCTCGCCGGATCGATCCTCAGCCTGGTCCTCCCGCTGGGCGTGCTGATCGTCGTCATCGCCTGGTACCTGGTGCTCGTCCGCGGCGGCATCGGCGAGCGCTGAGCCCGCGGGAGGCTCAGCCCGGCTGAGCGAGGAGCTGACACGCAATGCCAGGCATGAGCACAGGGCTGGAAGCGAACAACCCCACGGTCGTCGCCGCCTTCCACAGCGCGCTCCTGCACCAGGGCCTGGTGATCGTGCTGATCATCGTCTTGATCGGCGCCGCCTGGCTGATCCTGCGCTCGCTGCAGCTCGCCCACGGCGAGGCGTCCGCGGCGGGCGCCCAGCGCACACGCTCCTCGGGGTTCGCCTTCCCCGAGCCGGCCGCCCGGCGCCTGCTGCGGACCTCCTTCGGCCTGTTGTGGATCCTCGACGGCATCCTCCAGGCCCAGCCGTCGATGCCGCTCGGCATGGGCCCCGACGTGATCAAGCCGACCGCGGCCGCGTCCCCGAGCTGGGTGCAGCACCTGGACAACGCGCTCGTGACCGTGTGGAGCTATCACCCGGTCACGGCCGCCGCCGCGGCGGTCTGGATCCAGCTCGGGATCGGCGTGTGGCTGCTGGCCGCGCCGCGCGGCAACTGGTCGCGGCTGGCGGGGCTCGCGAGCGTGCTCTGGGGGCTGAGCGTGTGGGCCTTCGGCGAGGCCTTCGGCGGCATCTTCGCGCCGGCGCTCACCTGGCTGTTCGGCGCGCCCGGCGCGGCCGTGTTCTACTGCGTCGCCGGGGCGCTCGTGGCGCTCCCCGAAACCGCCTGGACCGCGCCGCGGCTCGGTCGCGTCGTGATCCGCGGGATGGGCGCGTTCTTTCTCGGCATGGCCGTGCTGCAGGCCTGGCCCGGCCGCGGCTTCTGGCAAGGCGAGCTGAAGCCGGGCGCCGGCTCAGGGACGCTCACGGCGATGATCAGGGAAATGTCCCAGACGCCCCAGCCGCACGCTTTGTCCTCGCTGCTGTCGAGCTTCGACGGGTTCGTCGCCGCGCACGGCTGGGAGGTCAACCTGTTTGCCGTGCTCGCGCTGGCGACGATCGGCGCGCTGTTCCTCACGGCGCGACCCTCGTTGGTGCGCGCCGGGGTCCTGGCGGGCGTCGCGCTGTGCCTCGCCGACTGGGTGCTCGTCGAGGACTTCGGCTTCTTCGGGGGGGTCGGCACCGACCCCAACAGCATGATCCCGATGGCGCTCGTGTTCATCGCCGGCTACGTCGCGATCACGCGCGTGCCCGTGCCCGCGAGCGAGCCCGGCGTCGTGCGCTCCGCCGGAGCTCGCCCGCGCTTCGAGCGGCTGTGGACGGATCCGGCGTACGTGTTCCGCTCGCTCGCCGCGCTCGTCGCGCTCGCGATCACGGTCGTGGGCGCCGCGCCGATGGCGGTAGCCGCGACCGAGCCGCACGCCGATCCGATCATCGCCGAAGCCGTCGACGGCGCCCCCAACCTGATCGACCTCCCCGCAACCCCGTTCACGCTCGTCGACCAGCACGACCGGCCGGTCTCGCTCGCGAGCCTGCGCGGCAAGACGATCGCGCTGACGTTCCTCGACGCCGTGTGCACCTCGGACTGCCCGCTCATCGCCCAGGAGTTCCGCGTCGCCGACAGCATGCTCGGCGCCGACGCCCGCCGCGTCGAGATGGTCGCGATCGACGCCAACCCGCGCTACATCGCCCCCGGGTACCTCGCGGCGTTCGACCGCCAGGAGCACCTCGAAGGCCTGCCGAACTGGCTCTACCTCACCGGCTCGCTCGCCCAGCTCGAGCACGCCTGGCGCTCGTATGGCGCGACCGTCGAATACTCGCCGGGAGGGGCGATGATCGACCACAGCGAGTACGCCGACGTGATCGACCCGAGCGGGCGCGTCCGCTACATCCTCGGCACCGATCCCGGCCCGGCGACCGAGGCCTCGAAATCCTCGCTCGCGGTGCAGCTCGCCGACGCTCTCAAGAGCACCGTGCGCGCTTCGTGATCGACACGCGGGCGCAGCGATGATGCAGGCGCGGGCGTCCGGGCGCCGCTCGCCGCCGGGGATGATCCGCCTCGCCGCAGCGATGCTCCTGACGGCGCTGCTCGCCGGCTGCTCGAGCGCCGGTGCGGGCAAGCACGGTGGCGCCGCCGGCGCCCCCTCGATCCCGACGCCGCTGGCCACGTCGATCCAGACCTCGGCCGGTGTCTGGGCGACGCTGCCCATGGGCCGCCTCGACGAGCCCCTGAACACGTTCTGGCAGCTGCTGTTCCGGCCCGCCGGCAGCGAATCGTGGTCCAATCAGGTCCAGGCGACGGCCGTCGCGACAAACGGCGGCATCGTGCTCGCGAGCGCGCCCGAGCGCACCGTGCTCGCCGGCGTGCGGCCCTCGAACCTGCTCACCTTCTCGCCGTTGATCGCGACCTCCGACGGCGGACGCTCGTGGTCGACGGGGCTGCTCGACGACGGCCTCGCCGCGCGCCCCGACGCGCTCGCCGCCGGTCCCGCCGGGCGAACCCTCGCGCTCGTCGGCGCCCAGGGGAGCGCCCAGGTGTTGAGCAGCGTCGCCGGCCTGTCCGCGTGGAGGACGTCGACGACGACCCGTGCGCTCGGCTCCTCGCTCCCCGGACGCGCGTGCGGCCTGGGGTCGATCACGGCGGTCGGATACCTCGCGGCAGACGCCCTCATCGGGGCCAGCTGCAGCCGGGCGGGCGTGGTCGGCGTCTTCATCGAGCGCTCCGGGAGCTGGCGCCTGCTCGCGCCGGCGCCGCCCACGGCTCTGCGCAACGATCGGATCGAGGTGCTCTCGCTGCAGGGCGACGGCGAAGGCGCGCGCGCGCTGCTCGGCGTCGCCGGCTCGGGCGGCGTCGGCCTGGTCGCCGCCTGGTACACGGACGGTCATTGGAGCAGCTCGACGCCGCTGCCCCTGCGCGCATCCGAGCGCGTCTCGTCGTTCGGCCCGGCGAGCGCGAACGGCATGTTCGTGCTGCTCGCCCGGTCCGCGGGCGCGCCGCAGCTGGCGGTCGCGAGCGCGCCGGACGCCGGCTGGAGCGAGCTTGCGCCGCCGCCCGCGGGGACCGCCACCGTCGCCTTCGGGCAGTCGGCGAGCGTCGATGCCCTCGCCGCTCGCGAAACGGTGCTGACGGTCTGGCGGCTGGGCGCCAACGCGCACGCCTGGGTGCGCCGGCAGACGATCGACGTCCAGATCGAGTTTGGCTCCTCGGAATGAGCGTCGGCTGCGCCCGTCGCCCACGGCCTAAGGCCGAGCCCGGCCGACCTGGCTGCTCGAGCGCTGGCCGAGAAGTCGCTCGAGCGCAGCGTCGACCACGCCCGCTTCCTCGGCGATCAGCCGGCGCAGGGCGATGATCAGCGCCGGCACCGCCCACAGGTCCCCGCAAACCCACAGCAGACCGGCGCCGAGCTGCTGGTCGGCGAACGGCGAGAGCGTCACCCCGGGGATGTGGCTGTACACGGAGTACCAGGAGTGATGCGTGAACAGCGTCAGCGACAGGGCGAGCGCCCACATGACGAAGTTGGTGGCCAGCAGCGCGACCGCCTGGCCGGCGGGCGCGATGCGCATCCGCAGTGGCGCCGAGGGGATGATCAAGAGCCAGAACAGCACGCCGGTGAGGAGCATGCTGCCGTTCATCAGCCACACGTGCACGAAGCGATTGCGCTCGGCGAGGTCGAGCGCTCCGGGGATCTCCCAGCCGACCATCACGAGGTTGAACGCGGTCACGATCACCGCGGGGCGCACGAGCAGCCGGCCCGCGGCGCGCAGCGGACGCGCCCAGCGCTCGTGCAGCAGCGCGCGCAGGCCGGCGCGGCGCGCGCGCAGCGGCAGCGCCACGAGCAGCGGCTGCGAGGGGGCGCCCGCGACGATCAGCGTGGGGGCGGCGAACATCAGCAGCAGGTGCTGAACGGTGTGGATCAGGAAGTAGTCGTACCCCCAATGTTCAAGCGGCGAGGCGACCGCGATCGCGAGCACTCCCAGGCCGGCGTAGAACCACAGCGAGCGCAGTCGCCGCCGGCGCACGCGGTCGCGGCGCGTGCGGCGCAGCAACCGCCGCAGGCCCAGCTCGTGCCAGACGGCCACGACGAGCGCACAGAGCATCAGCGGATCGACCGACCAATGGTCGAGCAGATAGCTCATCCCTGGACTGTAACGGCGCGTTCGCGGACGGTGTATCTCAGGGCATGGGCCAAGCCCTCGAAAGCCACGAGCGACCGGCACGCGAGCGACCGGCACGCGAGCGACCGGCACGCGAGCGACCGGCGGGCGCACACGAGAGCGTGCCGGCGCAGGCGCGCGTCGACCTCGGCGCGTTTCGCGAGCGCTCGCTGCAGCGAGGCGTCAACCCGGTGCTGTACTGGGCGGTGCGCGCGCTGTTCGTGCCGTTCTTCCTGGTGTACTTTCGGATGCAGCGCGTCGGGCGCGAGCACCTTCCCCGCAGCGGGCCGCTGCTGCTCGCCTCCAACCACCGCAGCTTCCTCGACCCGTTCGTGATCGGCACGCTCGTGCGCCGGCCGGTCTACTACATGGCCAAGCGCGAGCTCTTCGAAAAGCGCTGGCAGGCGTGGGCGCTGAACGCGCTCGGCGCGTTTCCCGTCGACCGCGGGGCGGGCGACGGCGACGCGATGGCCACCGCCCGCACGATCCTCGAACGGGGCGACTGCGTGGTCGTGTTCCCGGAGGGCACGCGCGTGCGTCCCGGACCGCTCGGCGAGGCGCGGCGAGGCGTCGGGCGCCTGGCGCTCGAAACCGGCGCGCCGGTCGCGCCCGTCGCGGTGATCGGCAGCGACGCCGTCCGCCGCGGCTGGCGCATCCGCCCCCGCAAGGTGCGCCTGCGCGTCGGGCGCCCGCTCCGCTACCCGACCGTCGAGAACGGCTCGCCCGCGCTCGCCGGCGCGGTCACCGAGCGCATCTGGGCGTGCGTGAGGCTGCAGTGGGAGTGGCTGGGCGGCGAGGCGGCGGCGAGCCCGGCCGCGGAGCCCGGCGCCGGCGGGCGGATCTCGCGCGCGGCATGAGCCGGCGGCGCGCGAGGCGGTCGGAGCGGGGCTAGGGTGCAATGAGTGAGCGTGGAGGGGACCCACAAGCCGAAGGCGCAGGTGGACGCGGAGTTCTCGGAGCTGTATCGCACGCACCTGCGCGACGTGTACAGCTACGCCTACTACCGCGTCGGCGACCACCACGATGCGGAGGACCTGACCGAGCAGACCTTCTTGCAGGCGTATCGTCACTTCGAGCGCGCGCAGCGCGAATCCGACGGGCGCCCGCTGCGTCCGTGGCTGATCCGGATCGCGCACAATCTCGCCGCCAACCTCTACCGCGACCGCTCGCGCAAGCCGGTCTCGCCGATCGACGACACGACGCCGCTGACCGCCACGCACACGACCGAGCAGCTGGTCGAGGGCCGCGACGAGCTCAGCCGCGTGCTCGACGGTGTGCAGCTGCTGCCCGACGATCGCCGCGAGGCGCTGATCATGCGCTTTGCGCTGGGCATGGACAACCGCGAGATCGCGCGTGCGCTCGGGCGCTCCGACGGCGCGACCAAGGTGTTGATCCATCGCGCGATCAAGCAGCTGGAGGAGCTCGTCCATGACTGAGGCCGTGTCCAACTTCGAGGGGTTGCTGCGCGAAGCGCTCGCGCCGGTCGAGCCGCCCGCCGACCTGGTCGAGCGCCTGGAGGGCGCGCTCACGAGCATCACCGAGCTCGCCGCGGACGAGCTGGAGGCGTGGGAGCTCTCGGCGATGCGCGACCCGCGCAACTGGGTGCGCCCGGCGACCGCGCTCGTGGTCGGCGGCACGGCCGGCGCCGCGCTCGTGCTGCTGCGCGCGCGCCGGCGCACGCAGGGCTCGCCCGCGAGCCTCGACGGCGTGCGCGAGGTCGCTGAGCGCGCGATCCACGACCTCGAGCGCGAGGCCCGGAAGCTGCTCGGCGATCGCTGAGGGCCGGCCGGCCTGAGCGCCGGCCGGCCTGAGCGCCGGCCGGCGCGAGCGCCGGCCGTTGGCGCTCCGGCGCACGCGTGCGCCGGCGGGCGCAGCCGACCGCCCGGCGCTCGCGTCGGGCTCGCGCGCGCGGCCGAGCTAGGCTCTGACTCCCGAACATGGCCACCTGCTACCGCCACCCCTCGCGCGAGACGGGGGTTTCCTGCTCGAACTGCGGGCGGCCGATCTGTCCGGACTGCATGACGACGACGCCCGTGGGCATGCGCTGCCCGGAGTGCGCCAAACAGCGCACGCGGGTGGTGCGCCTGCGCAACACGACGACGGTGCCGCGCGTGACCTACGCGCTGATCGCGATCAACGTCGTCGCATTCCTGACCGAGCAGGGGCAGTTTACGCTCGCCGGCTCAGAAATCCACGGCCCGGTGATCGACGAAGGCGTGCTCTACCGGGCGGCGCTGGCGCACGGCTACGACCAGTACTGGCGGCTGCTCACCAGCGGCTTCCTGCACGAGAGCTTCCTGCACATCGGCCTGAACATGTACCTGCTGTACCTGCTCGGGATGATGCTCGAGCCGGCGATCGGCTCGTTGCGCTTCGGCGTGATCTACTTCACGGCGCTGCTCGTCGGCTCGTTCGGCGTCGTGTTCGCCACGAGCTCCCCGAGCCTTGGCGCCTCCGGTGCGATCTTCGGCCTGATGGGCGCCGCGGTCGTCGAGCTGCGTGCGCGCGGGATCAGCGTGCAGCAGTCCGGGATAGGCGGCCTGATCGTGATCAACCTCGTGTTCAGCTTCCTGGTGCCCAACATCTCGATCGGCGCGCACATAGGCGGGCTGATCGGCGGTTTCATAGCCGGCTACGCGATCCACGCCGCCGATGAGCGGCGGTTGTCGTGGCTTGGCATCGCCGCGTGCGTGCTGATCGCCGCGGCCGCCGTGTTCGGCGCGATCGCCGTGTCGGGCGCCACCGGCAGCGGTTTCGCCTGAACGAGCTAAACGAGCTCGAGCTCGAGCGCCACCGCGCACGCCGGAGCCTCGGGGACGCGCTCGGGGTGCAGGACGTGCGCGAGCAGCTCGAGGCCGTCGATCAGACGCGGCCCGGGCCGCGAGAAATACGCCGAAGCGTTCACCGCGACGATCCGCCGCGCGCCCAGCCGCGCGAGCGCGCTCGCCTGGGCGATCGCCTCCGCTCGCGCGCGCTCCTCGTCATAGCCGCACGGCATCACCACGACCACCTCGGGCTGCGCCGTCGCGAGCTCCTCCCAGCCGACCGTCCGCGACGGCTGCGCGGGAAGGCCGAGCACGTCCTCGCCGCCCGCGAGCTCGATCAGCTGCGGCGTCCAGTGTCCGGCGACGTACACCGGATCGAGCCACTCGAGCGCCGCCACGCGCAGGCGGCGCTGGCCGCGCACTCCCAGGCGCACGCGCTCGACGCGCGCGGCCGCTTGGCGCACGAGCTCCGCGCCCTGCTCGCGCCTGCCCGTCGCCTCGGCCAGGGTGCGCATGTCGCCCATCGCCTCGCCGAGCGTCTTCGGGTCCAGCGCGATCACGCGTGGCGCGGACGGCAGCGTGCTCGCGAGCTCGGAGACCTCCTCGTAGGAGACGGCGCATACCGGGCACAGCGCCTGCGTGACGATCAGCTGCGGCGCAAGCGCGGCGAGCGCGTCGTGGTCGAGCTCGTAGATCGCCTGGCCCTCGAGCGTGCGCTCGCGTACCGCCGCGTCGATCTCGGCGGCGCCCAGGCCCGGCGCCAGCACGTCTCGGGTCAGGAGCGCCAGCTCCCGCGCGGCGGCCGGGAAGTCGCACTCGTGCGTCACGCCCACCACCTCCGGGCCGGCGCCGAGCGCGAACAGCAGCTCAGTCGCGTGGGGGACGAGGCTGACGATCCGCATCGTGTGACTGTACGCCGCGAGGGCTCGCGACGGACCATCGGATGCCCTCGCCGGCGGGCGCGCTCGCGGTCGGCGTGATTCGAGCGCGGTCCGGCGGGTAAGCTCGGCGCATGGCAACCGTGCTGAGCGACGGCGAGGTCGAGCGGCGCCTGGCTGAGATCCCCGAGTGGCGTCGCGCCGCGGGCTCCGCCCCGCCGGGGAGCGCGGCGATCGAGCGCGAGCTGGCGCTCGCGAGCTTCGCCGAGGCGATCGCCCTCGTCGACCGCGTGGCCGAGCTCGCCGAGGCGGCCGACCACCACCCCGACATCCTCGTGCACGGCTGGAACAAGCTCCGCCTGACGCTCTCCACGCACTCCGCGGGCGGCCTGACCGACGCCGACTTCGCGCTCGCCCGCGAGATCGACCGGCTCGCGTAGGCGACCAGCGCGCTTGCTACCGTTGAGCCGTCGAGCGCCAGTGAACGACGACGAAGATCTTCCTCGAAGTAGCCAGGCCCCGGCGGGCCGGCGGCGGGGTCGCGCCCGACGGGGCCGCGGCGAGGGCCGCGAGCGCGCATTCAGGAACGCCGAGCGCGCGTGAACGGGCTCAAGCTGATCATCACGGCGCTGCTCGTCGCCGTCAATGCGTTCTTCGTGATCGCCGAGTATGCGCTCGTGCGCTCGCGCCGCGCGCGCCTGGAGGTGATGCGCGAGGACGGGGTCAGGGGCGCGGCGCTGGCGCTCGCGCAGATCGACGACGTCAACGAGTACATCTCCGCGGTGCAGATCGGCGTGACGCTCACCTCGATCGGGATCGGCGCGCTCGGCGAGCCGGCGCTTGCGGCGATCCTCAAGAAGCCGCTCGGCGAAGTGCTCGGCCACGGCGTCGCGGTCGTGATCGCGGTGATCGTCGCGTTCCTGTTCATCTCCTCGGTGCAGCTCGTCGCGGGCGAGATGGTCCCGAAGTTCTATGCGATCGATCGCGCCGAGGCCGTCGCACGCCGCGTCGCGCGCCCGCTGCAGGCGTTCAGCAGCCTGTTCAGGCCGTTCATACGCGCGCTCACGCTCGTCGCCGACCGGATCCTGCGGCTGCTCGGGGTCGACATGAACTTCGAGCGACGCAGCGGCTCCACGGACGAGCTCAAGCTGCTGATCGCCGAGTCGCAGGCCGGGGGGCAGATCGACCAGGGCGAGGCGGGCATGCTCACCGGCGTCTTTCACCTGCACGAACAGGAAGCTCGCCAGGTGATGACCCCGATCCCCGCGGTCGTCACGATCGACGCCTCCGAGGACGTCGAGACGGCGCTCAACCTGTGCGTCTCCAGCGGCCACACGCGCCTGCTCGTCACCGAGCAGCACGACCGTGACCGCGTGCGCGGGCTCGTGCACGTGAGCACGCTGGCCGCGGCGCTGATGCGCGATGGACCGAAGGCGCCGGTGCAGCCGCTCGTGCACGACGCGCTGATCGTGCCCGAGACAAAGCCGCTCGACGACCTGCTCGCCGACCTGCAGCGCCAGCGCAGCTCGATGGCGGTCGTCGTCGACGAGTACGGGCGGGTCGTGGGCGTGGTGAGCGTCGAGGACATCATCGAGGAGGTCGTGGGCGAGATCGCCGATGAGACCGACCCGGCGGCCGGGGAGGTTCGCCGCCTGGCCGACGGCGACTGGTTCGTGCGCGGCCACGTGGCCGTCACCGACCTCGCCGACTACGGTCTCGAGCTCCCGGTCGACAGCGACGCGTACAACTCGGTCGGCGGCTTCGTGTTCGCCCAGCTCGGGCGCCTGCCGCGGCGCGGCGACACGGTCAGCGCCGACGGCTACTCGATCCGTGTGGAGTCCGTGCGCGACAACCGGATCGAGGCCGTGCGCATCCGCGAGCGCCGGCCCGTCCCTTAAACACGTCCGGCCCGCGGGGGGAGCGGACCGGATCGTGCGCACTGGGAGGAGGCGGGTGTGCGATGCGACGATTGAAACGTCGCACGATCCAGTATCGCGATGTTGATCAACAGCAGCTAAAAGTTGGATCGCGCGGAATAAATTCTGGCGAAGAAGTCAGTAGGAGTGGATGCCGCGTCCGCTCTTGCGCCCGAGCGCGCCCTGCGCGACCAGCTCCTGCACGCGCGCGGGCACGGGCGCGCCGATCGTCTCGCCGATCGCCTTCGCGACGTCCAGGCCGACGAGGTCGAGCAGCGCGAGCGGGCCCATCGGATGGCCGGCGCCGAGCTTCATGCACGTGTCCACGTCCGTGGGGTCCATGCCCGTCTCTTCGACCAGGCGCACGGCGTCGAACAGGTACGGGAACAGCAGGCGGTTGACGACGAAGCCCGGCACGTCGGGGACCTGCACCGGCGTCTTCTCGATCTCCTCGCACAACGCGAGCGCGCGCTCGCGCGTGTCCGCGCTCGCGGCGCTCGGGAAGATCAGCTCGACCAGCTGCATCTTGGTGACGGGGTTGAAGACGTGCAGGCCGACGAAGCGCTCGGGGCGTCCGCTTGCGTGCGCCAGGCGCTCGACCGACAGCGAGGAGGTGGTGCTCGCGAGGATCGCCTGCGGGCCGACGATCGCGTCCAGTTCGCCGAGCAGCTGAGCCTTGACGTCGTGGTCCTCGACGACCGCCTCGACCACGAATGTCGCCGCGTCCAGCGCCTGCGGGTCGGTGACGATCTGCACGTGCTCCGGGTCGACCTCCGCGCCCAGGCGCGCGAGCGTCTTCTCGACCGTCGAGCGCGCGCGCTTCGCCGACGTGTTCGAGCGGGCGAACAGCAGAACCGGGTGATGATGCGCGGCCGTCGCCGCCAGGCCGCACGCGATCGCGCCGCTACCGGCGATGCCCAGGCGTTTGGTCAACTCGCTCCTCTCCGTTCGTCCGTGATCAGCCGCGTCCTGGCTGACTGACCAGTCAATCGAGCGACGCGGTACAGTAGGGATGCAGGGTCCGGGCATCTTATTCAGACGCGCGCCGATCGCAGGAGCGCACCGGTTCCTCCCTATCAATCGCTGCGAAACACTCCGTAGGAGGCTTGTTGACATGAGGCAACCAGAGGGTCGCGAGGTCGTGATCGTCGAGGCGGTGCGCACCCCGATCGGCCGTGGCCACAGGGAGAAGGGCTACTACAAGGACACCCACCCGAACGAGCTGCTCGGCACGTGCTACACGGAGGTCATCAAGCGCGCGGGCGTCGACGCGAGCGAGGTCGAGGACGTGATCGCGGGCTGCGTCTCGCAGTTCGGCGAGCAGGGCCTGAACGTCGCGCGCAACGCGTGGCTGCAGGAGGGCCTGCCGATCGAGACGCCCGGCACGACCGTCGACCGCCAGTGCGGCTCCGCGCAGCAGGCCGTGAACTTCGCCGCCGGCCTGATCGCCGCGGGCGTGCACGACGCGATGATCGGCTCGGGCGTCGAGCACATGGGCCACCTGCCGTTCGCGGCCGTGGCCCAGACCCAGCAGGAGTTCGGCGTGGCGTTCCCGCCCGAGCTGCTCGCCAAGCACAACATCGTCGGCCAGGGCCTCGGCGCGGAGATGATCGCCGATGAGTGGGAGATCCCCCGCTCGGAGCTCGACGAGCTGGCCGTGCGCTCGCACCGCCTCGCCCACCAGGCGACCGAGGAGGGCCGCTTCGAGCGCGAGATCGTGCCGATGAGCGTCAACGGGGACACATACGTTACCGACCAGGGCATCCGCCCGGACACGAACCTCGAGGCGCTCTCGCAGCTGAAGCCCGCGTTCAAGCCCGACGGCAAGATCACCGCGGGCAACGCCTCGCAGATCTCAGACGGCGCGGCCGCCGTGCTGCTGATGTCCGCCGCGAAGGCCAAGGATCTCGGGCTGACGGCGCGGGCGCGGATCGTCGACCAGACGACCGTAGGCTGTGACCCCGTGAAAATGCTCGAGGGCCCGATCCCCGCGACCCGCAAGATCCTCGCGCGCAACAGCATGCAGATGGGCGACATCGACCTGATCGAGATCAACGAGGCGTTCGCGCCGGTGATCGCCGCGTGGCGGCGCGAGCTGGACCCGGACATGGACCGCGTGAACGTCAACGGCGGCGCGATGGCGCTGGGGCACCCGCTCGGCTCGACCGGCGCACGCCTGATCACGACGCTGCTGCACGAGCTCGAGCGCTCCGACAAGGAGGTCGGGTTCGTGACCATGTGCTGCGGCGGCGGGCTGGGCACCGCGACGCTGATTCAGCGCGTCTGACAGCGGTAGCCGGCGCGAGGCGGCGTCCTCGGTCGCTCGTGTGCTGACACATGTCGCGCTCCCTGCTTCCTTGCCTCGCT